>Ga0134126_10001144_pt1 | contig 33574 bp, 25 predicted proteins | sample KB31752_FD_96881 | JGI IMG/M metagenome (GOLD analysis project Ga0134126, IMG submission 96881) | Terrestrial soil microbial communities with excess Nitrogen fertilizer from Kellogg Biological Station, Michigan, USA - KB3-175-2 | ecosystem: Environmental > Terrestrial > Soil > Unclassified ...
ATCGTTCCCGCATCGCTCAACTCCGACGGCGGCTCAGGCGGCGTGGTCACGCTCGGGTCGGTGGCGAAAATCCACCAGATCAACACCCCCACTGAAGTGGATCACAACCAGATTCGCCGCGTGGTCGATATCTACGTGTCGCCCAAAACCGAAGCGCTGCAGGGTATCGGCAAGCAGATCGATAACCTCCTTGCGCACACCCCGCATGACAGGAACACCGTGCTCACCATGCGTGGCGCCGTGGTCAGCATGAACGAGTCATTTAAAGACTTCGGCCTCGGCCTCATCATCGCGGTACTGCTCGTCTATCTCATCCTGATGGCACAGTTCAAATCGTTCATCGATCCGTTCATCATCCTCATGGCCATCCCGCCGGGCTTGCTCGGAGTGGCGCTCATCCTTGTCCTCACCGGCAGCACGCTCAACATCATGTCGCTCATGGGCGTCATCATGATGACCGGCATCGTGGTGTCAAACTCCATCCTCATCGTCGAATTCTCCAACGTACTCCACGAGCAGGGACTGCCGCTGCTCCAGGCCACGGTGCAGTCGTGCAAGGTGCGTCTGCGGCCTATCCTCATGACGTCTCTGGCCACGCTGCTGGGCATGATCCCCATGGCTCTCGGACTCGAAGCCGGCTCCGAACAGTACGCACCTTTAGCCCGCGCCATCATCGGGGGCCTGGCAGTGTCCGTCGTCGTCACTATGTTCCTGGTCCCCGCCGTCTATCTCGCCATCCACGGCCGGCGCGAGAAGGCCAATCCCGTTGCGGAGGAAATGGCATGAAAAAGTTCGCGCTCCTCTCCTCCTGCATCCTTTGCCTCTCCGGCTCCTGCTTCGCCCAACCCGCGAAGCACGGATTTCCTGCTCCACCCCCACCCGCGTCAGCGCTGGCCGGCCTTGTAACAGGGAACGACTTCAGTCGTGCCGTATGCCCGCCAAATACCGTAGGGGCGTTAGCCCCTGCGGGATGTTCTCTTGAACTTCTCGCCCAGGCCACTCCTCCTCCGGCCGGCTCGCATCCCAACGCGCCCGCAGCGGCGACGCCATCGCCGAATGGCCCGCGCCTTACTCTCGCTGAAGCCGAAAAGATGGCGCTCGCGCACAACCCCAACATCAGCATCGCCCACCTGCTGCAACTCGCCCAGGCGCAGGTCACCCGCGAGGCCCGCGCCGGCGAGATGCCGCTGCTGGACGCCAACGTCACCGCAGTGGGCGCGCATGACAACTCGCGCATCACCGCCGGTGCGATCAACAATCCGAGCATCTATGACCGCGCCGGTGCCGGCCTCACCGCGCGCCAGCTGATCACCGATTTCGGCCGCACCCGTAACTTGGTTCGCAATGCGCAATCCAACGCCCGCGCCCAGCTTGAAACCGAGCGCGCCACCACCGAGGACATCACCCTCGCCGTCGACCAGGTGTTCTACCAGGCGCTCACGGCGCAGCAGATTCTGCACGTCGCGCAGCAGACGGTGAAAGCCCGCCAGACCACCGGCGAGCAGATCGGTGCTCTCACGCAGCAGCAGTTGCGCTCCACCCTCGACCTATCCTTAGCGAACGTGCAGGTTTCGCAGGCCGAACTCCTGTCGCTCGACGCGCAGAACTCCGCGCAGGGCGCCATGGCCGCGCTCAATGCGATCCTCGGCTCCGAGGCCGACCAGCCCTATGACCTGGTCGACGAGACTCCGGACAACCCGCAACCCGCTCCGGCCAATGCGGAAATTCTGGTCCAGCTGGCCTTCCGGTCGCGCCCCGATCTCGCGGCTCTGAATGATCGCTGGCTCGCGGCCCGGCAGTTCGCCTCCGCCGAGCACGACCTCAGCCGTCCCACCATCTCCGCGCTCGCCACAGGAGGCGGCACGCCCGTCCGCGCCGATCAGATCCAGTCGTCCTGGTACGGTGCCGCCGGGGCCAACATCAATATCCCCATATTCAATGGATTCGAGTATTCGGCCCGTTCGAACGAAGCCGATCTCCGCGCCCAGGCCGCTTCCGAGCAGGTACGCAATCTGCGCGATACGATCGCGCGCGATGTCCGCACCGCAGTGCTCAACGCGCAGATCGCCTTCCAGCGCATCGGTGTCAGTCAGCAACTGCTCGATCAAGCCAACAATGCACTCGAGCTCGCCAACGCACGATATAAGGTGGGCCTGAGCGGCATTGTCGATCTCACCCAGTCGCAGCTCGCCCAGACTCAGGCCGAGATCGCATACACAAATGCGCGCTTCGCCTATCAGCAGGCGCTCGCCGATCTCCGTTACCAGACCGGCCAATAAGCCGGCCGTGAAAAATCGAAGGCCCGATGCGTTTGCATCGGGCCTTCTTTGGTCATACCACCGGCCGTGTCATCAATCCCGGTCGTGGTCGTGATGCTCGTCCCTCATGTGGTGCATCGCCGCGTCATATCCGTGCCGGAATCCATCGCGATAGTCGTTACGCAGATCGCGCGGAACCGGTGGGCGGCGATACCGTGCATGATCGTCGGCATCGCGCTGCCTGTGGCGGTCCCAATCGCGCCTCGCCGCCTCAAGGCCGTCGCGAAATCCCTGCCGCTGCGCGTCGCGGTACTCGTCGGGCGGTTGATCCCAGCCCCGCTGGCCCATCGCCGCGGTTACCGCCGGAGTATGCAGTACTGCGGCATGCGCTCCCGTCCATCCTGCGGGCGCGACGAGCCCCGTCGTCAGCGCCGCAGTGGCAATCCATTTCATCCTCATCCTTCGACTCCTCCTTGCACCGACACAAAGATGATCCGGCCGATGCGAATGTTGCTTTTCCATCGATTTCATCTCGGCAGGCCGGAGGGGGGTTCGCACTAACATTCTCATTAGGCTTAGCTTATGAGGCCTGCCCGTGGGACTTCACCAGATGCTTATACGCGTCGTTGTACCCGCGTCTGTAACCATCCCGCCAGTCGGGAACATAGCTGCGGTCCACCTTGGGCTTCACGTATTCCTTGTGCCGCTCGAGGTCTGGCTCCTTGTGGTGATCGAAATCCTTCACCGCGGCCTGCACCCCGGCGTGAAACCCCTTGCGCTGCATCTCGCGGAATTCTGGCGGCGGCTGCAGCCACGGCAATGTTACCCCGTCCTGTACCCCCGCCGGCGTGGCGTAAAGCTGTGCAGGCATAACTCCGAACCCCATGCTAATGGCAAGACCAAGACCAAACCCGATCCACACCTTCTTCATAGCCCGCCTCCTGCAACCACTGCGTAGGAAGGGCCGACCCCCAGCGGGTGTTGCTTTCACACTCTGGACGCTCACACGCGCATCTCGCTAATATCCCACGGCGCGCTCTCCATTGCGATAGACAAATTCGATTCCGCGAGGCCCGAGTTCGGGTGACTCGTAGGTGGCGGGGCTGTCAATTTCCGCGGCGCGCATACCGACGATATCGGCATAGAAGCCGGGTTGAAGCAGGCCGCGCTCCTTCAGTCCATATCGCGCCGCCGGCTTGCCGGTGATTTTATGCACCGCTTGAGGAAGACTGAGCCAGCCTCGCTGTCGTGAAATCGTACCGAGCAGCAGTGGGAAGGTTCCATGCAAACGTGGGTGAGGACGGCCCTTCACATAGAAGCCGTCGCTGATGATGGTGGAGCAGGGGTGGGTGAGGCTCGCGCGAAGGTTCTCCGTGCTCTGGTTGAAGCAGAGCATGGTCGCGTCCGCTTCTTCTTCGAGGAGCAGGTCGAGCATCGCGTCCACCGGCTCGCGGCGGCGCTCGCTGCCGATCTCTTCCAGAGTCTTGCCGATTAGATCGAGGTTCCGTTCCGACCCCACAGAAGAGATGTGAATATCGGACCACCGCCAGGGGATGATACGAAGCGTTTCTTCGCGAATGGCTCGGCGTCGTACTGGGTTGCGGAGTCTTGAAAGGAGTGCCGGTATTCCGCCGTCGAGCGAACTCTGCGGCAACACCTGGGTGAGCACGCTTGACCCGGCCACGTACGGGTAGCAGTCGAATTCGACATCGATGACTTCCGCGCGTGCTTCCTCAATGACGCGGATCGCTTGGCTTTGCAGATGCCAGTTGTTAGCGCCGACAGCCTGGAGGTGGGAAATCTGCAGGCGGCCTCCGCTGCGGCGCGCAAGGTCGACCTGCTCCTCGACCGCCTCGACCAGGCCGGAAAAATAAGACCGGATATGACTGGTGTAGATGCCGCCGCACTTTGCCGTGACATTGCAGAGGCGCTGCAACTCGTCTGTTGGCGCGCTCGAGCCCGGCGCGTACATCAGGCCGGTAGAGAAACCGATGGCTCCGGCGGAGAGTGCCTCCGCCAACAGACTTTCCATGGAGAGCAGTTCGGATTCGGCGAGCGGCCCTTGTCGACTGCCCGCGACAGCGATGCGCAGCGAACCGTGGCCGACGAGCGAAGCAACATTCGCGGTGCGGCTGGCTTCGATGGCGCGGAGGTATGCCTCTGTTGAAGGCCAGCCCCAGGTATCATTTCCGCAGAAAATTCCGTTCGCGAACGAGCGAAGCTCCGCGGGATTGGGTGCCGGAGGATAGGCGGAGAAGCCGCAGTTTCCCACCACTTCCGTGGTGACTCCCTGGCGCAGCTTTTCCATTCGCCCCTCGATGACCTGCAGGTCAGAATGCGTGTGAGAGTCGATGAAGCCCGGCGCGAGAGTGATGCCGTCGCACTCGATCCGCACGGCGTCGGCAGCGGCAAGTCCGGGCGCGATCTCGGTGATACGGTCCCCGTGAACCAGGAGATCGGCCTTGAAGGGAGGACTTCCCGAGCCATCGATCAGATTGGCATTTGAGAAAAGAAGATCGGCCACGGAACACCTTTTTGGGCAGTGCTGATGTTTCTATTGAACGTAGGATATCGATTCAGACACATGTTCGAGGAACTGGTAAGGTGGTCCAACCTGCCCAGACCATGGACTGCAGGACTATGGCGGATTGTGATCATTTGAGTCGCTTAAGGATGTCGACCGCGGAGAACGCTCCTGTTGGTTGTTCCTCGTGCTTGAAGTAAGCAAAGACCTCCCCATCAGCAGATCGCCGGCGCAGAGTGTCCGCAATCTCTTCGTGCTGTGCCGTCGAGTACCCGCTCTTCCGGAATCGATAGCAACAGAAGGGAGCGGTTACAACATCCGGCGTCTCCAAATCGTCACTCTCAGCAACGCACAGAGCGACCTGATGGCGCCGCAATACATTAAAGGTTTCGTCGCAAAACCATGTGCTGTGCCGGAATTCAAAAGCCATCCGCAGCCCAGCCGCTCCGGCATCTTCGAGGAACGAGTCGAGGCGAGCCACATCTGCCTTGAAATTGGGTGGATGCTGGAAGAGAACCACGCCCATTCGTCCGGCAGCAATGATTGGGTCGAGCGCACGCGATAGGTTAATGACCGCGTCCGAACAGCCCTTGAGTCGCAGGATGTGAGTGATGCGCTGTGGAGCTTTGAAGGAGAAGCGGAAGTTCGTTCCAGTTGCGTCGAGCCAGCCCGAAAGCATGCTGTGGGTCGGCAACTGGCGGAACGTATAGTTCACCTCTACTGAGTTCAGCTGTGTAGCGTAGTACTCGAGGAACTTCTTCTGAGGAAGTTTCTGCGGATAGAATCCGGGCTTCCAGCTCGAATATGCCCAACCAGAAGTACCAAGAAAAACGTGACTTTGGGGCTCATCATTCACGAGAAACAGCCTAGCACCTGGCCAGCCCCGATACTGCGTCTTACTTCGATCGCCGCGGGCGCGGAATGGGCCATGGGGCTTGCATGACCGCGATTGGGCGGGATAGGAGAAACGGCTCTCGGAGATTGGACATCACGAATGACAAGTGCTTGGTCTGATTTGGCGTCCCCGACCGTTTTGATTTTGAACCATACCTCAAGCTGCCCCGTGAATCCGCCAGTCTTTATGTATCTTGTCAGCTTGTTTTGAACAACTTAGCTCCTGAATCCCCCCGAGCCATTGGTACTGTGGCCCCGCTTGGGCATGAGGGCTAAACTCGGGCAGGGCCTAGCTGAGCAAGGACATGCCACATCGTATTTGAACTATGTAACAGACATTGGGAAGCCCTTGGAGCACGTGTACAGTGTGCAGGCCAGCCCGATCACGTACGGAAAAGGTAGCGGATTTCGGGGTGTTTTACCCGCCGATTTCACCCAGCGATCTTGTCAACACTTTGCAAACCTCATGAATCCTGACGAATCCTCAACCTGGGCGGTGTGCGAACGCAGCACGCCGAGCTGACTCTCGTAGTACGAACATCAACCCTCTCAACGTAGGAGAGCAGGGTAGTCCCTTAGCAACACTGAAAAGACCGCGTCGCGCGGAGCTATCCGCTCTAGAAAGAAAGAGTCGAGGGCGCTTACCGTCATGCCGAGCGGCATCGCAACCGCTGGATTAGGAATCGCGCCAGGTGCCTGTGTGATTAGAAAGCGGATTGCCCGTGCTGTCTTCGAGTCAAGAGCACTTCCGATTTTTGCTCTGATACTACAGACTCGCTCTCTGATATCTTTGTCCGACTTTGATTCTGCGCTCCTCAGCCACGATCTGAAGCTGGCTAGTTCATCCGATTGCCGCAGGGTCAACAATCGATCTAGATCGATGCGTCCAGATTGCACCAACTGGTCTTCACCGACTCCCGCAATTTTGGCAACCCTCGCGAACTGCGCCGTTCTGTTTTGAGATTCATGTGCGAGCGAACGGATCAATGAGTCCGCCTTAAGGTCCCAAGCACTCTGGACCCGCTCTTCGGTCCCGAGGACACATGAGAACTCCCGCATGTAAGACAAAGTTGTATAGACCGAAACCAGTTCCATCATCGTATCCAAGGAGAGCTTCCTCGCTGTCTTGGATGACAGACCGAACTTCGTCGTCAGGTTTGAATGAACCCGGAACTCCTCACGTTCGAACTCCTCAACCTTGAAGTGCAGGCCTTTCGGCTTCTGCCCCAACTTTCGCAACTTGTCGCTAATCATTTCTTTTAGGGTGATGCTCTCGTCATTTCGGAGTTCGGAATAGAATCCTTTGCAGGCTTCTGCAATCACCTCCAAGCCTTTTGGCTCCAATAACGCAGCCTCAATTCGTTCAGTGACCTTCCTTGCCATTGATTGGCTGAGGATTTCGCTCCGCGCGATTTCACTCAACGAATTCCTTACCTTGTCCGCATCATTGTGTCCTCGCAGAGTTGCGAAATCGAATTCGTGATCATCAAGGCGCTTCGGGAGTTTTCCCCGAACCATGATGTTCATGTCGTGGCGCGCCTGACCGATTTCTGCGGTCGTCGCAGAATCGATATAGAACCGTAGAGCGCCGGTGTCTAGGAGGTCACAAAACGCGCCGGGATCAACCATGCTCAACAGCAACTGCACGTCTTTGAGCCAGACGCTGGCAATTATGCACTCATCGAACAAAATGAGACGCTGCACAAAACCGAAAACATCGATGCCTGTGACGACGTTGTTCGGCCCTTGCTTCGCGAACATAGCCATTAGGCGCTCAGTTGCGTTCGACATTTTGTTCCTTTGAACTCAGAACTGAATTATTTAGTTGACGCGAGGCATTGGTAAAGCGTCTCGCGGCTGATCCCGTATTCCCGAGCCAACGCAGCCTTCTTTTCGCCTGCAGCAGCGCGGTGGCGAAGCTCTGATATCCTCTCAGACGTGAGGGACGGCTTCAGCAGAGGTGAGCCAACGGACTCGTCGATCTGTCCCGAAGAGCGCAGTTTGACTCTTCCCAAGCCTTACGGCCTCCTCAGACTCCTTCTGGGCCAAGGCCGTTCGCCCCATCTCGGAATTAATCTCAGCGGAGGTTGCCAACACATTAGCAGCCTCCTCCGAATCCCCTCTGGCAGCCGTTAATTTAGCTGCTTCCTCGAAGAGTTCAGTGCTTCGATTGACTTCGCCCATTGCAGCTTCTGCTTTGGCTTGGTCGTAGAGCATCGGGATGTCATCCGGATGCCTTTTGGCCCACTCGTATTCTCGGCTCAGTGCCTGCTTGTCGTGTCGAAGGGTCGCGATAGCGAAGAGGTTGAGATGAATGAAAGTATCATCATGCCCTCTTCCGATGAGCTGCTCGCAGAGCGATCTTGCATCATCGAGGTGATTCAACGCAATGAGTCCGAAAAGCAGGTTGATGTATCCAAAGTTGTGATTGGGATACCGGCACTAGATCACCAGCAATCCTGCTTTCCTTTCGGTCTACACCAAGCGTGTATTCGCTCGCATGGGCATCCGTGACGCCAGCTTTCACACGCTGCGCCACACGGCGGCCTCATGGATGGTTCAGCAAGGCGTAGACCTGTACGCGGTGGGCCAAATTCTCGGCCACAAGACGCCGCGCATGACTCAGAGGTATGCCCACCTATCGCCGGAGTACATGGCCGCATCCGTGGGCAAGCTAGACGGCATTATGGGCGGCATGCTTTCCGCTCCGAGTCCAGATCACGGACCCGGCTCATTTTGATTCGAGAGTGAGCACCTTTTCGGAAATTATTTCTTGCACTTGGCCCGATTGAGTACCATCCGCGTCCTGCGTGACAAAAACGCTTACGGTGTGATGATCTCCACATCTGATCCGCGCCCGCCGTATTCTGAAACTGGGGTCATCCTGCGTGTCCGTTCCGACCTCGCAGCGGGCATCTCGGGATTGGGCCAAGTGATGAAGCGCGCCCACTAAAGCACCTGCAACTGCGGAACCCGAATCCGCGCCTGCACCCCAACGAACTGAAGCTAGGACCAATATGCCGTGCTCGAAGATGACGGAACCCTCAATCGTGCAGTTCGCGGCATTGGGATTGCTCGATTCACAAATGGTCCAGTGCTCTTCGGTAGGGCTCTTAGCCAATTGCGGCACCACTGTCGGCTGTAATCCTGCCTTCTTGAACAGCTGAATCACATCTCTCCTCGACATTCCGAGGGAAATCTGCGCATCTCCGATCATTACAGACGGTGGGCCAAGCGTGGGCTGAGAGTAAGAGTGACATGGCATGGCCAACAGTGCCGACACTGCCATTGCGAGAAAGGGTGCAAACACACTCTGCGTTTTCATGCGACCCGATTCTCCCACCCGAAGGCGTGTCAGGTATAGCCATGAATCGCCCGATGGCCGCTAATTTGTCACGATGGCGTCACGCTCCACGGTATGACGGGAGCTAAACCACGATAACCGATTGATTCTATTGGCGTCCCCGACGGGATTTGAACCCGTGTTATCGCCGTGAAAGGGCGGTGTCCTAGGCCGGGCTAGACGACGGGGACGCAAATTGGCGGGGAACGAAAGAAGATGGTCTGAGGTTTTTTCGGTTCCCGAGATGAGACAGGAGCTGGCCGCCGGCTGAATGCGCTCTCATATGAAGGCTATCAACTCACGCAGGGTGTGTCAAAAACCGGAGGGATAGCCCGGGCACCCTGCTTCGCGCAGCTGATCCATCTCCAATCACTGGACTCCGGTGGGAAGAGAGACTGAAAGCAAAGCGAATGGAGGCTTCCAGCGGCAATACAGCTCTCAAGGCAAGGCAAAAACGACTGTCTGGCAGCGGCTTGTCCGGCCCGCTGCATCGCGGTCCGGGCAAGCTGCCGTTAGAGTGCTGCCATGGCCGCGTTCTGATCCGGAAACAGGCCGGCATACTTGGTGATGCCGACCATAGTGAAGACCTTGATGAAGTGCGGCGACAAGCCGTACGCGTAGACCTTCTGCCCGCCATTGGCAGCCTCGATCAGCATCTGGATCACCAGCGCGATTCCGCTCGAATTGATATAGTCCACCTTGGTGAAATCGAGCAGGATAATTTTGGCGGTCGCCTTGGGCAGCGACTGATAGATGCCCAGCACGGCCTCCTTCGACGTACTGGCAATATCGCCCTCGAACCGAAGGATGGTCACCGGGTGTCCGGCTGGCGAAGTGAGTTGGTCCATGCGGGTTTTGGTTTCGGTCTGCACGATTCGATCTCCGTAAATAGCGTTATTCAGTCGGGGAATCCAGCCGGATCACCAGCCGGACGTAACTGCTCTTTCCGTTGCCGCCGGCCACCCACTCGGCCTCGTCCACCAGCGCCTGGATGAGGAACATGCCCATGCCGCGCGGGTCTTCCTCGCCGAGAATCTTTTTGTCAATGTCCGGTCTGGGGGGCAGGCCTTTGAGGCCCTTGCCGTCGTCAATCACCTTGACTTCCAGCGAGTCCTCGCCGGCGCACAGCATTACCCCGACGCTCAAGCCTTCGTTCAGCCGGTTCCCGTGCTCGATGGCGTTGATGCAGGCTTCCGCCACGGCGGTCTTCAGATCCTCGATGCGGTCCTCGCGGAAGCCCATCAGCTTGGCCACCGACGCCGCCGTGCTCATCGCCACCTTCTCATATCCCAGGCGCGACGGCAGGCGGACTTCCACATTCGCCGATTTGTGCATGATCATGCCGCTGGCTCCAGCATCGCGTTCTTCGCTTCACGGCATAACACAAGTGCGGTCATGTCGTCCCCCTGAGGGCCGTCCTCAACAAACGACTCTATGGCTGTCCACAATGCATCGAGAATACCATCGGCGTTTGTCAAGTCGCAGCCAGAAAAAGTGTTCCAAAGCCGTTCGGAACCAAATTCTTCCTCTCCCCGGAACGATTCCGTCAGTCCATCGGTGTAAAAGAGGAGGCGCGAGCCTGGCGGAAACTGGCAATGCTCCACTGAGTACATCATGCCGGGCAGCAGCCCCAGCGGTGTGCCGGTCGACTCAAACTCGCAGCGCGAGCCGTCCGGGTGCAGTGCGAACCCCTGGTTGTGGCCGGCGTTCACAATCTCCAGTTCCCCTTTTGCTGGGTCCAGCCGCAGAAATATAGCGGTGACATAGCGGCGGCGAGCCTCTTCGCCCTCCTGCCACTGGTACTGGTTCATGCGGATGGCGAGCTCGTCGAGCGCCATGCCGGTCACCGCCATGGCGCGGAACGCCGACCGGAAGCTGGTCGACATCATGGCTGATGCAAGTCCCTTGCCCGCCACGTCGGCCACCACCATCAGCACCCGGCCGTCCGGCAGCTCCACAATGTCCAGATAGTCCCCGCCTACCTCGTAGCACGCCGTCGAGCGGAATCCAACGGAATACCCCGGAATCTCCGGCAGGGTCTGCGGTAACAGCGATCGCTGAATGGTCCGGGCCGAGTCCAGGTCCTGCTGCACGCGCGCGAACTCCACGTTCCTCTTGTGGTTACGCGCGTTTTCCAGCGCCACCGCCGCCTGAAGAGCCAGCCCTTCCAGAAAGTCCGTTTCGTAGATCGTCAGTTCACGATTTTCCGGCGCAGCTACCACCAGCTCGGTCATGTGCCGGCCTTCGCGATCGCGCAGCGGAAAGATCGCCAGCCCGTCCCTGCCGCGAGCTTCGGCAGCCGTTTCCGGAACGTCTCCGTAAGCCATTTCGGCAGACGGAAACGCCGCCCCGGCCATCTCCAGCTCGCGCACCACGATGCGCAACACGGAATCCAGGACCTCTTCCTCGCGGATCGTGGAGTGCACATGGCGCGAGGCTTCCAGCAGTGCCTGCAGCCGAAACACCTGCTGCTGCAGATCGATAGTCTCGTTGTGGTCCGATAGCTGGGGCTCGAGCGCCATGCGTTACTCCCGTGGATTCTCAATCTACCACGGCGCCGGCTACATTCGTCGGGCCCGGCCCAGCCTACATGTTGGCTTGGCCAGACCGCATGGCCTCGTTGAATTGCGGCTTGGTGAAGTTCAGTGCCGTGTCCAGCCGCGCGTGGAACTCCGCCGCCCGCGCCATCAGCGCCGCCGTGGGAGCGGCGAACTCGCCTTCCACAACCAACAACCCCTCGCCTGCCTCGTCATTGGCCATGCGCAGCAGGTCTTTCTCTGTGGTGTTCAGGTACTGCCCATCCCGCGGATCGGCAATCCACACCGGCTTGCCCTCGCCGAGCACCCCGGAAAGCCAGTACACCTTGCACAACAGGTAGTCCAGGCGCGCCTTGTCGTCCGTATCGGTGAAGACGAACTTCTTCTGCCAGCGGCTGTAAAACCGCGTGGTCACCGGCACCGGCTGGCGGTTCCCTGACTTGATGAACTCGAGCTGGCCGAAGTCTACGGTTTTCCGGATGGCATTGTAGACAAACGATTCGGCATAGGGCTGCTCCATCGCCGGCACAATCTCCGCAAATGTCACCGTAACTGATGCGGCCACCTTGGCATGCAGGCCGGAGTTGCGCGCGTCCGCCAGATCGATTTCGCCGTGCACGATATAGGTGTCGGCTCCCGAGGTCGACCGGTGAAAGGGCCACTCGAACTTCCCGAAGCAGATCGGGATACCTCCGAGGGTGACGTAGCAATCGGGCCGCGGGTTGCGCAGCCGTTTGGCCTCGCCGGCCAGGTGCGCGGTCATCTCCGGCAGCAAATTCGGCTTGTTGAATTCGAAATCGTGCGTCAGCTCGAGCATCAGCGACCGCGTGGTGCCGTCAGCCAGCCCCAGTTCGAAAACGGTGGTAGGCTCGCCATGAAAGTCGCTTCCCTGGGTGACGGAAACGAGCGACAGACCGGCCTGGGTTGCAGCCGTGCGCAGCGAATTGACGAGAGACGATTTGACTTCAACACTCATGAAAAGCTTGTCCTGCCTTGGGGATATCTGCAAGTTTTATTCTAGAGCATTGTGCGCGCCAGGACTGGTGCGCCGCTGCTACACTGGCCGCACATTCAAGGAGCCTCCCTGTGCGACTGACTCACGCGGTACTGCTGATTGCACTTGCGCCCTGTGCTCTCCCGGCTCAGGATGCCGCCACTTCCGCCCCTCCGCTGGCCCTCGACCCCGCCACCCAGCAGGCGGTGGTTAAGCTGGGCGGGCAGCTCATGCTTGCCGGCAACGCTTATGAATATGACCGCACACTCTCCGATGATCTGGGACCGCGCCTTACGGGCTCGGAAAACTACCGCAAGGCGGCTGACTGGGCCGCAGGCGAATTCAAACGCCTCGGCCTAACCAACGTCCGCGAGGACGCATGGGAGATCCCCAGCACCTGGGAGCCGGAGGTCTGGGCGACGGGCCGCATCGTCAAGCCGCGCGAGATGCGCCTCCATCTGGAAAGCGATGGCTGGAGCCCATCGACGCCCAAGGGTGGTGTGCGCGGCAACGTGTATCACCTCAAGGCCCTCTCGGCTGAGGGCATTAAAGCTGAGGCGCCGCAGATCAAAGGCGCCATTGTGCTGCTCGATCGGGAATCGATGGCGGCTGGTGGGCCCCTCCTGTTTGGCAAGGCTCTCGAATTGCTCGGCCAGATCGAAGACGCCGGCGCAAAAGCTTTCCTTCTTGGCGTGGGCGACCGCGAGAACGTGTCGGTCATGATGGGCATAGGCGGCGGAAACGGCACCCTGGCCAAGATCCCCGTCGGGAACCTCGGCATGGAAGACACCAGGCTGCTGCGCCGCGCGCTCGACAAGGGTCCGGTCGAGGTCGAGTTCAGCTTCTCCAATAAGGTGCGGGATCACGTCAAGGTCCCCAACGTCGTCGCGGACATACAAGGCTCCGATGGCAGCGGCGAATACGTGGTGATCGGCGGCCATCTCGATTCGTGGCAGCTCGGCACAGGAGCCGAGGACAACGGCACCGGAGCGGCCAGCGTGTTGGCGGTCGCGGAAGCGGTCAAGGCGAGCGGCATTCAGCCAAAACGGACGCTGCGGTTCGTGCTGTTCGGCGGAGAGGAAGAAGGCCTGCTGGGATCGATCCACTATGCCCAGATGCACACCGGCGAGCTGGACAAGTGCGTCGGCGTATTCATCACCGATACCGGGTCGGAGGCTCCGAAAGGCTGGTACACCTTCGGCCGCGACGATGAGAACCAGGCCCTAGGCACGCTAAAGCCGGTGCTGGCGGCGCTGGGCGCGGACGGGACCAGCGACGATGGCCGGTTCACCTTCTCCACCGACCATGGGCCGTTCCTGATCCACGGCGTGCCGTCGTTCGTGCTGTGGACGCCCGTGGACGAGTACTTCAAGCTGCATCACAAGCCCAGCGATACCTTCGACAAGGTGAATCAGCGCGACCTGAACCTGGGCGCCGCGGTTCTGGGTGTGACGGCGCTGGCCTTCGCCGACTCAGCCCAGCCGCTGAAGCACTATTCGCAAACCGAGATGGAAGACCAGCTCAAGAAGATCAAGTCATTCGACGAGTACAAGGACATGGTCGATCACAAGATGTTCTAACGCGGGTCCCGGCCAGACGACACTCAGGAAATCGAGGCGTTGATCCCCATCCCGCCAGTTCCTGAATCCGCAGATTCCGCTAGAGCACCGAGCCGCACGCGGAGCAGAAGCGGGCTCCCGCCACGTTGGTGTGCTGGCAGTTGCGGCAGGTGACCAGCGCACCCGGCAACGGGAGAGTGGAGGCAGGCACCGGGCTCGGCATCGGCGCGGGCGCGGCGGTGGTGGCGCTGTACGCCGGCCAGCCCCATCCCGCTGGCACCGGCATCCCGAGAGTCGCGGCGATGGCGGCGGCCTGAATGGCGTTGAATTCGCGCACCCGGCCGGGCATGAAGAAGCACTCAATGAAGCCGAGGATCGACGGAATGCCGGTCCAGCAGAACACCAGGTAAAGGATGCCGAGGCCGGTGCGGCGCAAATAGAAGTGGTGGATCCCGAACGTGCCGAGAAACAGGGCCAGCAGAATGCCCACGACCTCGTCGCGGCGCACCGACTCGTACTGCTCGTAAAACATTGCCTGCGTGTTGAATGCCGGAACCCCGGTGCTCATGATGACCTCTCAATTTCCACAATAATGGATACGCGGGCAGCGAGCTGGAAGTTCACGGGTTCGAAGGGTGCTGTTCATAGCAGTGAAGCACGTTGTCATGTCAGTTTTCAGAGAGAGACCCGGAAAATGACTGACAACCGACAACTGTGAACTACGAACTCACTGCACCGAGCTGCGAATCGCCGTTGCCAACTCGTCGGCGTGGAATCCGAACGGGCCGGGACGGCTCTTATAAAGCACGCGGCCGCCTCGGCCGACCAGGTAAAGGCGGTCGGGCCAGCCCGTATAAGCTGCTTCGACATGGTTGTCGATGCTGTCGACCAATGCGGGGAAATGAATGCCCAATTTGCGCCAGCAGGCGGTGGCCACGCCGGCGCGCTCCGCCTCCGTCCGAGGATCGCGGAACAGCACGCCCTCGCGGACATTGGACTGCATCTGCCACACGTCGGTGGGATGGGCTTCGAGGATGTACACGGCGTAGAAGTCCACCTTGCCGTGATACTGGTCGGACAGCTTATTCAGGGCGGGAACCTCCCGCCGAAAAGGCGGTCAAGTATAGCTGCCGAAGACGAGGACGACAGGCCGCTCCTTCCAAAGCGCCGCCATATCTACGGGGCCTTCGCTGCCCTGGAGTTCCTTCAGGGTGAAGGCGGGCGCCTGGTCGCCGGCATTGAGATTACCCGCGCGGGTGCGGTTCCAGAGAGTTTCAAAGGGAAGCACGAAAAAGGCCGGCATGGGCATGCGGGCCATCACTGCGCCAAACACTTCGGGAGGCTGGCGCATGGCCCAATCGATGTAAGCCACGAAACCCAGCCATGCGATAACACAGACGGCAATCGCGGAGACGACCCAGCGGCGGAGCCGACCGGCATTGCGAGGCGCGGATTGGGCGGAATTGGGCATGGCGGACAGTTCTCAGTTCGTAGTTCTCAGTTCACCGTTCGTGTCATTTGCTGACAACTGAAAACTGGCAACTGAGAACTTATTTCGTTACTCCATTCATCTCCAGATATCCCATGGGCGAGATACCGAATGCGTCGGCCACACGGTTGAAGAAAGCAAACATCGCGGTGATGTAAACCGCCTCGGCAATTTGCGGATCGATCCAGCCATGATCGCGCAGAATCTGCACGTCTTCAAGGGTGGTTCGATAGGCCGCCTCCGTCACCTTCTTCACATAATCCAGCAGCGCACGCTCGGCCGGCGTCAGAGCAGCGGCATCGAGATTGCCCTGGGCGATCGCCTGTACAGTTTGTTCTTCGGCTCCCTGAACACGCAGGAAGTAGGCATGCGAGTCCAGTCAATACGGACAGCGATTCAGGTAAGAGACCCAGGACGCAATGGCTTCCTTTGTGCGGCGATCGAGATGTCCCTCGGAAAAGTGGATGCGGTCGCTGAAGGCGATCACGTCGCGCAGGAAGTCGGGGCGGTGGCTGAAGCACTTGAGGATCCCAGGCATGCTCTGGCGGCCCGACTTGGCGCGCCACTCGTCATACACAGCGGCCACTTCACCGGCGGCATCGCGGTCTTCGACGACAGGAATCTTGAGCTTGTCTTCCGGCATGGGAGAAAGGGGAATTTCCGCTGGGCGGAACTATAGCACGGTTGTGGTGCCCTCTTCTCAACCCTTCGGAGGAGAGTCCGCCGGGCCGAGTGGGAAGTGCGCGCGGACCTCGTAGCGGGAGCCTTGCGGACCAAGATGGCTTTCATAAAGAAGGAGTTCTGTCGCAATGAAGCCGGCCAGTTCGGGAGCGGGCCCAAGACGGGGCTTCAGTGCGCGGATACCGTCTTCTCGCCCGCGATTGCGGGCCAGCGTGATGTGTGGGCTGTACGGGCGGTCTTCGGGCTCGAATCCGCAGCCCACGGTGGCGGCCAGAACGGCGCGCTGCAAGGCGAGCAGTTCAGGGGTGGTGCTCACACTCACGTGAAACACGCCGGCCCGCTGAAAGAAGCCCGGAGCTTCAAGATGCACGGGGACAGGTGTGGTGTGAATCGCGCCGAGGGCTGCCAGCACGCAATCGTATTGCGGGTCTGAGCTGGAGCCCAGGAATTGCAGGGTGATGTGCCACGACTCGGGCGCGGACCAGCGTAGGTTGTCGCCGGGCCGCTCGAGCCGCCCTCGCAGGGCGGCGAGTTCGGCGGCCACAGTCGGTGAGAGCGGAATGCCGATGAAGAGGCGCATGGACCATGATGCACCGCGAACCCGGTGTGCGTCGCGAACGTTCAGGTGGACAGCCAGGCGATGGTGCACGTTGCCCGGCCTTCGGGTACAGCACACGCCTGCTCCAGGCGGCGCGAGCGGTCGGCCTCTCATCGGGCAGGGCATTTGCCAATGTCAGATCGAGCGAGGTATCAATGCGCGGTGCTCGCGGACGCCAGATCGCTCACCAGCTTCGTCAAGGACCGCTGTAGCGGGATCGCATCGTCCATGTGCGGCTTCCAGTCCTGTTCGATCAGCGCGCGATCGGGAGAAGGCCACGCCCGAATCCACAGCCCGTTCCTGTCTGCATACGGCGTGTAGCCGGGTATCTGCTTGCTCACCAGTTCTCCTGCCGTATAGAAAAGCACCGCGTGCCATGCGGAGCCCGAATGAAAGGCCGCCGACCGGTGCGCATTCACGCCTGCTTCCGCCGCTCGCATGGCTTCCATCACCTTGCCCATCATGCCGTGCGAGGTCTCATGAAACACGATTTCAAGAGCTGCCGCTCCCTGGTTCGCCGGGTCTGCCGTGGAAATGGTAGGACGCGTCGGCCGCAGGGTCGTGTAAGCGCCTGCCCAGTCCGCGTACGCCACCGTGTCTACCCTTACCGGATACTGCGGCCACGGCTCTTCATAGATGCGGCTCATCTGCGCGGCAATCGCCGGGCCGTACTGCTTCACCAGCGGCTCAACGCGATCGATCCATTCCTGGTTCTCCGCATTGTGACGCGTCCACCAGTGCTTGCGATAGACGGGGGCGCCTTTCAGAAGCGCGGCCTTCAGCTCGGTGGGAATAGTTGCGCTTCCCAGATCCGCAGACGATTCGGCATCTTCGAGTTGCTCCTTTGCCTCGATCAACTCTCCGTCAAAGAGCAGTTCCCTCTGTGCCACACTGCGGCGGTAATAGTCGAGCGCCTGGTCCCATGCCTCACGCTCATTGGCCGAGAGCCGCTGGAACTCGTCCGTATCGGCTTCGGCCAGGGTAATCGGATGAGGCCCCTTCTGCGGCATGGAAGCCTGCGCTTCCCTGTAGAGGAAGTGGTGCAGGTTGACCCAGAACCCGCTGTGAAACTCGAACAGATCGGCCGCCGAGTTCTGCTGGGCTGCGCATGCCTGCCCCCGCAGGCAAAACAACACGACACCCAGCACGAATGGCATTGCCTTTACCCTGGCGAATGGCATTGGCGCCTCCAAGTCTATTACACCTTAATGTGCGCTCAGTGCGCGGCCGCGCGGTTCTGCTCCTTCAGCCAGGTATAGAGCGGGGCGAAGTAGTCGAGCATGGGCTGGGCATCGAGGTGATCGGTACCCGTCATCTCCTTGAGCGTCTGCTGCCACGGCTGCGACTGACCCGCCTCGAGCATGCGGTTCAATTTTTCACCCGCGGCTTTTGACCCGTAGAAGCTGCAGCGATTGAGCGGGCCCGTGTACCCGCTGGCGTCGCACATAGCCTTGTAGAACTGGAACTGGTAAATGCGCGCAAGGAAGTAGCGGATGTACGGTACGTTCGCAGGCACATGCATCTTCGCGCCCGGATCGAAGTCGGCTTCAGTGCGCTCGACCGGCGGCGCGACACCCTGATACTTCTCGCGCAGCTCCCACCAGGCCTTGTTGTAGTCCGCTGGCTTGATTTCGCCGGAGAAGACCTCCCAGCGCCACTTGTCGAGTGCCAGCGCGAAGGGCAGGAAAGCGATCTTGTCGAGCGCGGTGCGAAGTTGGAGCGGAATGTCGGCCTCCGCCGGCGGCTCACGATCGGTCAACCCAAGCTGCTTCAGATAAGCCGGCGTGATCGACAGCGCGATGGAGTCGCCAATCGCCTCATGGAAGCCGTCGTTGGCGCCGTTTCGGAAGAGGAACGGCTGCTTGTTGTAAGCGCGCTGATAGAAATTGTGGCCGAGCTCGTGGTGCACCGTAGTGAAGTAGTCGGCGTTAACCTCAATGCACATCTTCACCCGCAGATCGTCCACATTATCGACATCCCACGCGGAGGCATGGCAGACCACGTCCCGGTCGCGCGGGTGCACGAACTGCGAGCGCTCCCAGAAGGTATCAGGCAGTGGAGCAAAGCCGAGAGACTTGAAGAAATTTTCCCCGTAGTGGACCATGTCCCGCCCGGCAGCAAGCGCGGCTGCGTGGCCCTTGTTAGAGGTGAGGTCGGCGCCTTCGGCGAAGGCGGGCGCAGCGGCTGGATCCTTTTCGGCGATCTGCTTCTTGAGCGCGGATTCGAGATCGACAGGCTTGAACTGCGAAAGCTTTGGATCAGTAGGAGCCACGATGTCATAGATATTGCCCCACTCCTGCGCCCACATGTTCCCGAGCAGTTGCGCCGGAATCATGCCGTCGGGGCGCTCAGCGGCTTCGCCGTATTGTGCGATGAGTCGGTTGCGCACATAGGTGTGCAGCTCGTTGTAGAGCGGCTGGAGCTGCCCCCACGCGTGTTCGATCTGCGAGGAGAATTCGGCTGGCGTCATGTCATAGCCCGCGCGCCACAGCTCGCCCGTGTCTTTATAGCCCAGCTCGCGCGCCCCGATGTTCTGCAGATCCATGAAGCGCGTGTATTTCTGGCGCATGGGCGCGCCAATCGAGTGCCAGCCCACCCAGAGCTTCGTCAGCTCTTCCGGATCGTGCGAGTGCGCCATGATGTTCGAGATCGCGTCGATGCCCATGCAGTTATCCGGCGTCACACAGTACTTGCCTTTTCCGTACGCCCCGGTGAGCCAGGCGGCAAGCTGGGATTGCTCCGCGAGTAGCTTCGGATCTTTCGGCGCGGCGGGTGCGTTCACCTGCAGCAGCATGATCTGGCGCCGTAGCTCCGGGGAAAGCTGCATATGGTCGAAGCGATGGCTCTCCGCGGTGATGGCGAGCGTGCGCCCAGTGGATTGCTCGTTGAGCAGCGCGGCAGTGGCCTCCGTGTCATCATTGATGTCGGTCTCGGCAGTCCACTCCGCATGCGAGGCGGCAACGCTAAGCTTGAGCAGTTCGGCGTCTGCGTTATCCAGGAACTTCTGCGCGTCTGCCGCGGTGAGCTGCTGCGCCTTCTGCCCTGAAGCGGCCAACGCAGAGAGGCAAAGTACGGCGATAGTGCTGAATTTGTGCGTGCGAATCATGTCGTGATCGTCCCCATCGTTCCTGACGGCTGTGCAAACTACTTCTGCCGCGCATTAAGTTGGTCGAGTTTCTGCTTGAGCTGTTCGAGTTTCTGGCCGGCTTCGGCAAGTTTGCCCTGCGCGGTGAGCCGCTGATAATCGTCGATATCCCGTGCGGCCCCCTGAATGAGCGCGTTCACGTCAGGCCCAGAACCGGCCTTGCCTGAGGCAGCAGCCGCGGACGACTGCGCATTCTGCTGTTCCGGCGCTGCGCCGTTCAGACTCGAAGCCGCGCCGCCGAATAGCGACTGCAGCGCGCCCTCATAGGTCGTCGCGTAGGCGAGTTTGTCCTGTAGCGCGAGCACCACCAGGCGCAACTCCGGCATCGGGCTGCGCGCCGCCTGCAGGTAAATGGGCTCGGCGTATAGCAGCGCCTTGCCGCAGGGAATCACAAGCAGCGTGCCGCGCCGGACGTGCGATCCCTGCTGATTCCAGAGCGTGAGCTGGCCCGAGAGCTGCGCGTTCTGGTCGATGCGCGCCTCGATCTGCATGGGGCCGTCCACCAGTCGCGTCTTCGGGAAGTCATAGGCGATCGCTGACCCATAGTGTGCGCCGTCGCTGCGGCCGGCAATCCACCCGATAAGGTTGTTACGATTCGCCGGGGTGAAAGGCAAAATGTCAATGAACTCCAGCCCGCCCGAGCTCTCCGGCAGTTTCATCAGGACGAAATTCGGGTCCATCGGCTGCGACGCTTGCTCGCCGCCTTCGCCTAGGCTAATTTCGCTGGCTACCGTCCACAGATCTTCGCGGTTGTAGAACACCACGGGATCCGTCATATGGTAGAGCCCATAGACCTCGGCCTGCATCGCAAGAAGCAGTTCCGGATAGCGCACGTGGCTGCGCAAACCATCCGGCATCGCGGACGCGTCTTTAAACAGCGCCGGAAACACCCCGCGCCAGGCCGCGATGATGGGATCGCTTGGATCGAAGACGTAGAAGCTGACGTCGCCATTGTAGGCGTCGACGACTACCTTGACGCTGTTGCGAATGTAGTTCACCTGGCCGTCGCCAAGGCCGTAGTGCGTGGCGTAAGGATAGGAATCCGATGTCGTGAACGCGTCGATGAACCAGCTCAGGCGGCCATCGTCGCCCACCACGATGTAGGGGTCCGAGTCGAAGGTGAGAAACGGCGCAATCGCCCGCACCCGTGCGCGGATGTCACGTCGCATGAGCAGCCGGCTGTCCGCGCCAATGTCGTCACTGAACGGCACCTTGGCAAGATCACCGCGATCGTAAGAGATCAGCAAACGCCGCAGCAGGCCGCCCATCGGTATGCCGCCCGTGCCCTCGTAGGACGAGACGCTGTTGCTCTCGCCGTGAGGATAGTTGAATTCCTTCTGGCGCGTTTTCACGTAGACGTCAGTGTTCGTGAGTTCGCCAAAATAAATCTCCGGCCGCGTCACGGTTGGAGCGCCGGCAGTGCTCTCGATGGGCATATTCGACAGCAGCAGCGTCGGCAGCCCCTCGGGCGTGAAGCCGTTCACCGGGTTCATGGTGATGCCGTAGCCGTGCGTATAGATCAGCTTCTCGTTGATCCAGTTACGGCTGCTATCAGGCAGCTTGTCGATTGAGAGCTCGCGCGCGGCGAGCATCACCTGGCGCGTCTGGCCACCGATCTTGTAGCGGTCGATGTCGATGTCGGGAAAGTCGTAGTAAGTTCGAATCTCCTGCAACTGGCGCAACGTGTCTTGCAGCGCGTGCCAGTCCCACAGCCTGACGTTCTGCAGCGTGTCCTGGTTGTGCTCTGGATCGGCCGCCGCCAGCTCCAGGTCGGCAGGGAACTTGTGCTGCGCAATGCGATCCAGGCCATACGCGCGCCGAGTGTAGTCGATATTGTGCGTGATGTAAGGCAGTTCCCGGTCGAGCTGGTTTGGCTTCACAATGAAGCTGGCCACGTACCAGCCCACTACTTGGACGATCACCCAAGCTGCAATGGCCGGGATGGGAGCCAGAATTACCCAGCGCAGGCGCGGACGGCTGACGAAGTTGAGGCATGCGATGGCGGCGCCCACCAGGAACAGGATGCAGACTATGGCCATCCCGCGCAGGAATACGTGCGCGTCCGTATACGTCACTCCGCTGAAGACCGTGTGGTCTGCGATGAGCAACTCGATGCGCCCGATCCAGACCCGGGCAGCGATGGCCGCAAGCAGCAGCGCGACCGGGATCGACAGGACGTTCCACGGTAGCGGCAACGAGCGGTCCAGCATGGGCCGATCCTGCATTGGTCGCTCGAAACTATGCGGCGTCAGCCGGCTTCCCCCGGCCACCAGCACCGCGAATGCGGCGGCGACGCACATCAGAATGGCGATGGTGAGGAACCATCCCGACACAATCTGCCACACCGGCAGCGTGAAAAGGTAAAACCCGAGCGGATGGCCGAGAATCGGATCGACCTGGCTGGCAGCGTGCCCCGCAGCGTGTGGCTGATACCACCACAGCGCGAATTTCGGCCAGTTCGCCATCAGCCCCGCGCCGGAGACCAGAGCGATGAGTGCGGAGAGCACAAGGCCTCCCCAGCGCAGCATATTATCCAGCGGGATGTGGATATCCCTGCCGCCGAACGTGAACCTGCTCGCGGTCGTCAGGTCGTGCGCGATCACGCGAACAAGCAGCAGGCACCAGCCGTAGAGAATCACGAACGTGATCGCGGCGAAAATGGCGAACACCACCCACTGCAGGCGCAGCGACTTCCAGAACACCGAAGCGAAGCCGAGCGAACCAAACCACAGTCCGCTCACGTAGTACGAGACAACCGTACTGAAGCTGAAGAGCCCGATGAGAATGAGGGCGGCGAGAAGAACCCAAAAGAAACCACGCCCGCGAGGACGACCGGTATCATAGGGCAATACGATGTGTTCGCGCATGGAATGGGCCAGCTTTCGGCGTCGGCTCCGAGGGCGAGCCGAAGGCAGGCCCATTGTAACGCCGCGACGTGCAGGCCAAACTGGATGGCACATGCGCCCACATCCCGCAGAGAAGCCCATTAAGGAGAGTAACGAAACCGCGCCGGCCGAAGGTCAATAAGCGATTTGGCCTGATATCGTCATCCGACTCAAGCTAGTGTTGCTGGAATTGACGAGAGAGTCGCCCGATCGAATTCTGGGATATCGAATTTGAATCTGGCTATTCATTTCGAATCGTGTCCATCGGGTTGATTTGAGCTGCGCGGTAGGCTGGCAAAAGTGCCGATCCGATGGAAAGAAGAAGAGTGACCACTAGTGAGGCGACGAAACTCGTCACGTCGAATGCTTTCAGCTGGTAGAGCTGCGATCGCAACAGGTGTGCAACTACCAGCGAAAGCGGCAGTCCGAGCCCGAAACCAATAACTGCGATCCGCAGGCTCTCTCCGAAGATCATTTGAAGCACGTCCTGCTGCATTGCTCCCAATGCCATGCGCACTCCAATCTCGGTCCGCCGGCGCTGGACCCGATAAGTGAGCGTGCCGTAGAGGCCTGTAGCGACGAGCATGACGGCGAGCACGCCGAAAGCCATGGCGAGACATGCGAAAAGCATGGGGGTGGTGTAGGACTGCTCGAATTGCGCGGCCTGCGTCATAGGCCTTTGCAGGGCTAGGTTGGGATCGATCTCGTGGATGGCATTGCGAATATCGGGCAGGAGCGAAAGCGGGGGCATAGATGTGCGGACCTCCAACGTGATCTGGCCTTCCATGCCCGACTTGGCAACAGAGTAATAGACGGTTGGGCGGTCGGATTCAGACGCGAACTTGTACTTGCTGTCGCGCACCACCCCGACGATCTCAGCGTGATCGACAATGTGGCCTAACGCACCATTAGGCAGATATCGCTTGGCGAAGGTCTGGTTGACGATGGCCACCTGCTTGCTGGTCGGTGTATCGGTCGCATTGAATTCGCGGCCCTGGAGCATGGGAACGCCGAGGGTACGAAAGAAATCTACGCCGATGAAGTTGAACGAAATGCCCGCGTGCCTGCCGGAGCTATCGAGGAGAATCGTTCCGTCGAGACTGGCTCCGCCGCTCTTCAGCCATCCCGAGCCTGGCCGCCACACCACTGGAGACACGGAAATGACTCCGGGCACAACGCGCAGGCGATCCATAAGACGGTTGTAATATGACCAGCTCTGAGTTCGGCCCGTCAGTCCTTGCGGCTCGAGATCGAAGATGAGGAGTTGGTCCGCCTGCATGCCGAGATCGACGTGTTCGTAATTGAGGAGCGAACGGACGGTGAGCCCGGCGGCGACAAGAAGAATAAAGCACATGGCGATCTGGAAGGCGATGACGAGATTCCCGACGCGCGTGTGATGGAGGTTCAGGCTTGCCGTCTGACTGGTGGACCTGAGGGCCTGATCGGGACTGATGTGCAGGGCTTGCGAGAAGGGCGTGAACGAAAATGCGAAGGCGACGAGCGACGCAACTCCGAGGGTGAACCAGAGGACGTGACGGTCGGGAGCAAGGCCGGCGTCGATGCGCGCCCATTGAGCAAGCAGGCGCGTAGCAGCGATGGCGAGTAGCCAACCCAGGCTCGCACCGGCGGCGACGATGGTGAAGCTGTCGAATGCCAATTGGCGCAGGATGCGCGCCGAGCTTGCGCCGGTGACAATGCGAATGGCGAACTCGCGCTGACGCGCCGCGCAGCGGGTAAGGATGAGAAGGGTTACGTTCGTACAGGCAATGAGCAGCACGAGGCCGACCAGCGTCATCATCAGCTCGATCGGCTCGCGGTAGGAACGGGCGTAATCGGCGATGCCGCGGATCGGCGTAAAGCCGAGGGAGGCAGGCCACTGTTTGAAATCGAGCTTGCCGAGGGGCGCAGTTGCGGTCTGCCAGAAGACGCCTTGGATGGCACGCGATGCCTGGTCCGGAGAGATACCGGGCGAGAGGCGGGCCACCATGGGAACCGCCCACCATTTGGGGAAGGTGTAGAGCATGCCATCGTCCGGGGGAAATCCCCACGCATTCAGTTCGGGACGGGTCTGGAGAGGAATCCAAAAATCGGCGCGGGTGCCGGGATCGACTCCGATAAAACCAGGTGCGGTGACGCCGACGATTGTAAGGGGGACATTGCGGACGTAGAGGGTCTGCCCGATGGCGGCGGGGTCGCGCGAGAAGGCCGTCGTCCAGAAGCCGTAGCCGAGGACGACTTTGCTTGTGTGCTGTTGCTCGTCGGCGGGAGTCAAGCCGATGCCGGCAGCCATTGGAACGCCGAGGCCGGAGAAGAAATTGCCGCTGACCTCTTCGCCGGGACGGGTCGTTGGAGTGTTGCCGTAGCGGACGGGAACCGGGCCGAGGCCGAGCGGGATATGCGCGATCAGGTCAGAGAAGACGCGCGACTCGCCGCGCAAGGCCTGGAACACGGGAAGCGAGACAGATGTTGGGCCGTTGCCAGTGCCAGCTGTGTTTGGGGGCTGGGTGCCGCCGTGGAGGATCCTTACGGTGTAGAGCTGCTGGGCGTCGCGGACGGGGAGCAGCTTGAGGAGCAGTGCATTGAGAGTGCTGAAGACAGCCGTGTTGGCCCCTATCCCAAGGGCGAGTGTGAGTACGGCGGTGAGGGCGAATCCGGGCGATTTTGCGAACTGGCGGAGCGTGTAGCGAAGGTCCTGAAGAAGTAGGGACATGCAAAGCCTCCGACCATAGGAGCTGACCTTACTTCCCATCCAGGCTACCAGAAGGTGGGCTGCTGGCGGATCGTTAGTCCCCTGGCCTCGGTTCGCGCCAAGTCGCCAAAAAAACCGACCTGTGATGACGGTACAGCCCTTCGGGTTGTTGCCGCTTACTGGCGGATTGACTACCGCACCAGCATTATTGGGCCTTGCCAAAACGCCGCGCGGTGTCCGGCCGGATCCAGCACGCTCACCTGGCACTGGTACTGTCCAGACGCGAGTTTTCCCAACGGCACCTGAAACTTCAGCGGTACGACGCCCAGCCGGGTCGAAGACTCGGCCGTCACCGCAATGGGCGGCAGTTCCAATGCGGGCTTCTGATCGTGATAGAGGCTCACATATGCGAAGAGGGGCGCAGAACCGCCTGCAGGTGTTGACGCTGTCGTGCTCTTGATGCCTGCTCCATCCTGCTCATAGGCCTGCAGGTAGACGTGCATCGGACGATCGACGTTGAAGACGCGGGTCACGCTCGGAATCAACTTCTGGCCATTCTGCACCAGTGGGTTCGCCGCGTCGTCCTTTGCCTGTTCCTTGCCGCGCTGCGCGCTGTAGACCGCATCGTTCACATCCACAAGCTGGCTGCTAAGTACAATTGAGCTAAGCGCGACCTGCGTTGTCACCTTATTCAGATCCGGAATCGTGAACTGGGTCTGGAAGGTCCCAATCCGTCCCGTCTGATCGTCGCGTGCCAGAAACTTGATGGAATATTTCCCGGGGAACAGTGTGAATCCCGCATCGTATTCCACCGGCCTGTGGGCAAGTTGCGCCGCCGTCGCGTTGTTCAGGCGGATGTTCACATAATCCCGGACATTGCTCATCGTCATGCCGGTGGTGGCATCCTTCACCTCGCACATAAAGTCGATCAGCGTGTGCTCCGCGCCGAACTTCTTTGCCAGCACCAGCTCGCGCCCCGGAATCTTCACGATAATCGGCACGTAATACTCCGCGCGGTTGAGCTGGAAATAATCGATCTCCATCGCAATCGTCAGATCCGTGATCGGATCGCCCAGCATCAGCGCATCTTCGAGCTGCCGCTCCTTGTCAGCCTCGTTGAACTTTGTAAAGACTTTGTTGGCGTAATAGCCCTCCCGGTAGTCAAGCTTCGCCACCGCCGTCGAATCCACCTTGATCTTCACCCGCCTGAAGTGACCGTTTTGCGCTGGGTTCGTTGTATAGTAACCAACGATGTAGTAATCCTCAACCGCCTTCTGCGCCTGCACAATCCCCTGGGTCAGATCGTTGTTGTCGAAAAGTGCCTTGCCGCCCGTATCCGCGCCCAGTGAGTACATAGTGTCCTGCGATTGCTGGAATTGCTGCGCGACCGCCTGCGCCGCTGCACCCGAATACATTCCAGAGTTCCCCGGCGACCCCTGCGTCGCATCCCCCAGCGGCGCCTCAGCCACAAGCCCTCGCGCATCCACGGGCCAGAACGATACTCCCGCGCGCACCGCGGCATCGATGGTTGCGTGCATTTGCGCCAGGTTGTCCACGCCGCTCATGCGCAATCCGCTCGCGAAGTAAATGAGCGACTTCTTTTCACTCAGGCTGCCAAGCATCTTCGCCGCCGTCATCAGGGCGGAAAGCTGCCGGTCGTTGTTAAAGATGTTGAACTCGCTGTCATCCTGCCCATAGGCAGCGCCCGTATCCGCGCTGTTCGCGTCATCGATCGACTCGGCTGAGCCCTGGCCTTCGCCAACGATCATGGTTTCCAGGATGCTCAGCAACCGGTTGCGATCGGGAGTGAAATCCTGCAGCACATCGACCGACCCGCCCTGGAAGCGCATGATGGCAATCATGTCCGCCGGCGTCATCTGCGAGCGCACGAATTTCTCCGCCGCCCGCAGCGCGCGCTGCTGATCGTTATACGGCATGGCAGTCATGTCGAAATAAAGCGCCAGCAGACGCCGTCCACTGTATTGCGTCTTCCCCGGTACTTCCGGCGCAATCTGGGTCCGTACCAGCCGGTGATAAAGTGTGATGCCCTCCTGGTCCTCCGTCCTCACCGGCATCGGCGTACTCTCCGCCTCCAGTGCCTGATGCTCGAAAATGCGTAGGGTCTGCGGTACGCCGTCTTCTTCAACAAGAAAATCCTTTGCCGTCAGCCCGGGAACAAAGTGGCCTTCCTTGTCTTTGACCACCACCGTCTCCACCACGGGCTGCGAGTTCAGGGTCAGCGTATACGACCCGCTCTGCCCCGGCTGCTGATTGGTCCCCACGGTCTGCCCGTTACACAAACCGAGCCCGGCCCCCAGCACCATCACCATCCCCGATATCTTCCGCAACCGCATGGCTAAAACCTCAATCTTCCCGTGAGTTGCAAACTCCGCATCGCATTCGCCGCCGAAGGCAGCCCGAAGATCGGGCTGTTCACCACCGCGTTCCACGTGGAGTACGTCGCGTGATTCAGCGGATTCGTCGCATCCATGCGAACATCGAGGTTGAGATTCCCCTTCAGGCGAAACGTTCGCGATAGCGCGCCGTCAAGGCTGAACTCACCCGGTCCGTTGATCGAGTCCCGTCGCGCATTTCCCCACTGCCCCGGAGCCGGCGGTGTAAAGGCGTCCGGGTTCAGAGCCCGCCCTGCCGTTCCGGCATAGAGCCGCTCCCCGGTCACGTTGGGGCGGATCGGGCCCGTCACCCCAGTGCCTGGCACAGCGGCTAGAAACGTCGGCGTTTCCGGAAAACCGCTTCCCGCTGTCAGCTTCGTGAGAATCGTCCACTCCTTGAATACGGTCCCGCGCCATCCATTCAGCAACGTCTCCGTCAAACCCATGCCAGTCGTGTATTGCGCCGTTGCCGTCACAAGATTGCGTTGATCGAATGTAGAAAGTCCGCGTTCCGCGCGGAGATCGAGCCAGTTCTGCGCGATGGTCGGATTCGCACTCGAGGTGCTGTTCGTATCCGGCGATGCAGAAAATGCTGCCTGCGTCGTGACGTGTCCCTGCGCGCCGACCTGCGAATCGTCGTCTAGAGATTTCGACCAGGTGTAATCGACTGTTGCGGTCAGTCCCCCGCGCAACCGGCGGCGTACCTGCAGTTCTCCCGACTCGCGCGTCGAGTTGCCATTGGAGGTGCGATAGACAAACCCGGATGGGCAAGAGGGGCACGGATTCACTGCGCCGATCGGATACGTGTTGGGTAGAAACTCCTGCATGCCACGCGTACCCTTCACTCCCTCATACTTTGCCGTGATCACCAGCGCCCCCGGAAAATCTTTCTGCAGGGAAAGATCCCAAATCTGCGCGTAGCCGACGCGCAAATGCGGATCGACCGCGTAGGTGACCGGCGTGATGCCCGCACAGTTGCGGAAGCCGTCGGCCATCGTCAAAGGGCACGCACTGCTGTTGGCCACCGTCAGGCTCTTGGAAAGCGGCGCCTGCTGCGCCATCATCTGCGCGCTTGAAAGATAAACAGACGTGTCGTCGTATATTCCATAACCCGCCCGCACCACCAGGGTCGAAGCCGGTATCGGCCGCCACGAAATCCCCACCCGCGGCTCGAAACCGCGTCGGTCGGGCTGAACCAGTGAAGCGGGATAGGTACCCTTTACGGATTCCGTACGATCGTTGGCCACCACCGGCACCGCTGCCGTGAATCCCGGCGCAATCTCCAGATTCACCAGCCGCCCGTACAGTTCTGTCATCGGCGCGCCGTACTCCCAGCGCAATCCCGCGTTAATCGTGAAGTCCGGCCGTACCCTGAAATCGTCGTTGACGTACAGATCGTAGGCCGGCTGACGAAAATACTTGTCTGCATTGCCAAATGCCACCGCACTCGTATCCGGCATGCCAAGCAGGAAATCGGCGAAGTCCGATCCGCTCGTGGCGATTGCGCCCGGACTCGCGGCAGCGCTGCCCGGCGCCGCCGTGGCCGCGCCGGTGAATGTGAATGTACCCCGCGGATTCGCCTGCGTCAGTTCGTTGAATTCTTCTTTTCGGTAATCGCCGCCAAAGGTGATGCTATGCCGGCGCCGGGTAGTCGACACCTTTACCGACCCGGCATCCGTCCGGTTGCGATTGAATTCGCTGTTCGCGTCGTCGAGCGGTGCAATCCCGCTTGCAAACTGCAGGTAAGGCGGTCCCCACTCGCGCGGATCCTGATCGTTTCCTGTGATCCCCGCATTGCCCGAAATGTTCACCCGGTTCTCGAATTGCGGCCGCACGAGCGTGCGCAGGCGCGACAGATCGTACCCCAGCACCACAAGGAACCCGTGGTTATATTGATGCGACCAGTTCGTGCTCCCATGAAAGCCCAGCGTGTCCGTTACATCCTGAAAATGAAACACATTGGCCGCATCGGCGCGCGTACTCTTGAAGGCAAACTGCCCGTAGACCTGGTCCCTTCGCCCCAGGTTATTGTCCAGCCGGCTCTCGAGCGCATCGGCGTGCGTGTGGCTCAGCACCTCGGTCTCGTAGTTATAGCGCGTATTACCGGGAATGTTGGGCAAGGGAAACAGGTTGAGAAGGCTCTGCGCCTGCGAACTCACCGGTATCGCTCCGGTGAAAGGCTGGCCGGTTTTTGGGTTGAAGATCGTCAGCGGCTGCCCCTGCACGTTCGTCAGTCCCGTCAGATCGCCGCGGCGTTCCGCCGCATCCGGCATGAGCCCCGGATCGATTGCACCGTTGCTGGCGCGCGTCCACTGATACGCCAGGAAGAAATTGGGCCCGTGGTAGAGAAGGTGCGGGATCATCAGTGGCCCGCCTACTGTGAATCCGCCGATGATCTGGCTGTAAGCCGCCTTCGGCAGCGCAAATCCGGTCAGCGAATACGGCCGCGCATCGAAGGCTGAACTGCCGATCGCCCCCGCGAAACCGCCTGTGTACAGCCCCCGTGCGACGGGACGATGGTTTCCAAACGCCGGCGACAGAGAGTACTTCGAGGTCGCTGCATTGCTGTCGCTCCCGTTGATAAGCATCCCATCCGCGGTTTCGTCGTTATTCTCGCCGCTCGGCGGCGGCGGCAATGGCGCCACAGCGCGCGGCGCCTTCTCGGGCTTCGCCTCGGCCGGTGCACGAGCGGTCAGTTGGGGATTCTTTCCGGGCGCGGGTTCTTCGACCCTGGTTTGGGCGAGCATCTGCTCCATCGGCAGCAGTGTGAGCTCGAACTTGCCCTGCGGCTCATTGGGCAAAACCGTCACCTGGCTATCCAGGGGTTCGAAGCCGCGCATCCGGATTTCAATCGTCCACGCGCCGTCTGCCAAGTCGGGAAAAACGTAAAGACCCTGCTCGTCGGTGATGGTGGCGAAGGTCTTGCCATCGCGCTTCACCGTCACGGTGGCGCCCGGGACCGGCACCCTTAGCACAAAAACCTGTCCGTGGTACTCCGTTGCCCTGGCATAGACAGAGGCGAGCAGCATCGTCACCCCGAAAAGCCATCCGGATGTTCTCCATCCACACACTCGTCGTGCAAGCAAATTCATCGATACAACCAATAAGAAGTTGTGCAGGGCCGCGAGTAAATAAGCCGCCGAAGATTAGGCCCTCCGGGACAGAGCGTGTTCAGAACCAGCGCCGGCCCCGCCGCAGCCCGCTCTTGCGGGCCTTCTTGTGGCGTTCCGTCGGTGAACGTTCGTCTAGTTCGGGGAAGGATGATCGACATGATCGATCACCAGCACGGGCACTGCCGTCTTCTGTGCCTCCAGTTTCAAATCCAGCTGCTCTTGAATGGCGGTGAACAGCGGCGGCGCAGGATTGGGGTCGTCCGCCGACGGCGGAGGAATCTTTACCCCCATCCCTGCGAACTGCGACTCGTCCGGCGTCCACTTCAACGTGAAATCCCAGCGCCCGGTGAGTCCAGTCTTGTCCACCACCGGCCGATCCAGCACCGCCGACTGCATCAGTCCAGTGAAATTCTGCATCGTGGCGTTCATCACGTGCAGAGTGCCGATGGGTCCGAAGAAGAGTCCCGGGAGCCCGTTCGGGTTCGAGGTGTTCTGCTTCAACTTCGGCCCATCTTTCCCTACCGTCAGCACGTAGGCTCCCATCTCTTTCTGGTCTTTGTGGAACTTCAGCGCGAACCGATCCGCCAGAAACTTCTGCACCATCTCTTTCAACTGATCCCCGTTGGGCTGCCCCGGCGAGTCGGGCTTGGCGGTGATGTCCCATTTATCCGAATGGAACCAGTCCGGAGCGCCAAGAATCTGCTTGTCCTGAACGTCATAGGCGAACTTCACCAGGCTGGCAAGCGAGAAATTAACCACCTGCATGTCATTCCCGCGCCAGACGATGAACGTCCTCTGCTCGTCAGGCTTGGTCGGCTTGATCGTGGCCACCTCGAACGTTGGGTGCGCATCGGCCGGCATCGGCGGAATCTTCGGCGGAGGCGCAGGCATGGCCCACTCCGTCTCCGGCGTAGCACGCTCGAACACCAGCGGTAGCGAATGCTCCCCTTGGGTGCTCGATCCGCTGATCGAGTTCCCGTCGGCAGACAACTTGCCTTCGTACTTCAAACTGATGAAGTCGATTCCGTACTTCAAGGTGTCATTCTCAAAGCTTACCGAACTGGTCGGAATTCCCTGGCCGCTCTGGTCGATGCTGTAGAACATTCCGTGCAGTGCGCCCTTGTCGTCCTTCGTAATCTTCAGCACCGTGCGCAGATCGTGCCCGCCGGGCGCGTGCAGGGTGCCCTGCCACGTCCCTTCAATGCCGCCCGTAGCCGAGGGAGACGTTGCCTGCGCCCATGCCTGTCCACTGACGCAGGCACCCAGCGCCAACCCCAGGGCCCATCCCACCACTGTCCTTCTGCTTACATCCGTCATCGGACACAACTCCCTTTCGGATTGCATTCACGATTGAACCGCTGCAAACCATCAATGTAACTCAATGCTTGGAAGGATACACCGTCAGACAGCGGTTCCTACCTTCTAGAGACGTCACGCGCCGTAAATTCGTTCTGCAGGCCGATCCGTGAACGAAAGCGCTGGGGCCCGCTCTCCAGGGCGGCAAGCACGAGCAAAAGTGGATCGGAATAATGTCCGACGTCCGAAGCAGTCGTTGCGGTAACTACGCATCGCGTACTACGCATAACGTAGTAACAGTACGAGCGAACCTACTCGTGCAAACGGAATTTCATTCCAAAAAAGGGGCCATCCGCTTGTGTATCGCGGCTAGACTAACTAGAGCCAAATCGCTCATCAACAACGGTTTCTGCGGCAAGTGAAAAATAGATATCGCGAAACGCGCTTGTCGGAAGGATTCCTGATCGTTCTTCAATGAGTGATGAATCCTCTTATCGTTGGAAATCCGATCTCGGGGGAATTGCTCATCCATGGCTGGAGAGAGTGAGCCGGGGAAGGGCGCTCATTTGAGCGGTAGACCACGAGCTGAGCAGCTCACGGCGGCTCGCCCGGCGAGGGCGCAATCCTGTCTCAAAACCCCCTTCAATCCGGCCAGCTAAACGGTTTGGAATAAATGGCCTGATTTCGTCACCCTGGCCGTCCACATGCCATACCTTGGAAGACCCACCTCCCCCAACCGTCTCTCAACGAATGAATCGGCGATTACGCGCTAAGTGAAAAGGAGAGCCAAGCGAGCCCTGGCAGGCTGGATGTACTCCCATCCATGACCCCGGAGAGGCTGGAGTCATGGATGGGTACCCGGTTATTGCACGGTGATGGCGAGGGGTCCGAAGGTCGTCGCCCGTCCGCCGGAGTCGATGGCGATTACGGTCACTTGATGCGCGCCCAGAGCGAGCGAAGAAGCGGGATAAAGAAGCTGGTACCCGGAGTTGAGGTAAGCATTATTGTTCTGCCCCTTGGCCACATCAGGGCGCGGGATTCCCAGAGTCGGCATACCGATGGAGGTTCCGTCGACGTATACCCTGACGTTGCTCAGCGGAGCGCCATCCTGCGGATCGGCAACCCAGCCGCTCACCTTCAGCGAATACGACTGGCTCACCGTGGTGCTTCCGGTGA
>Ga0134126_10001145_pt1 | contig 33573 bp, 26 predicted proteins | sample KB31752_FD_96881 | JGI IMG/M metagenome (GOLD analysis project Ga0134126, IMG submission 96881) | Terrestrial soil microbial communities with excess Nitrogen fertilizer from Kellogg Biological Station, Michigan, USA - KB3-175-2 | ecosystem: Environmental > Terrestrial > Soil > Unclassified ...
AGCCGCCCCGACGGCTACCCGCAGCGCACCTTCAGCAAGGTCGGCGTGCTCGGCGCCGGGATGATGGGCGCCGGTATCGCCTACTCCTGCGCCCGCGCCGGGATGGAGGTCGTGCTCAAGGACGTCGACCTCGCGGCTGCCGAAAAGGGCAAGGCGTATTCGGCCAAGGTGCTGGACAAGGCCATCACCCGAGGCCGGTCGACGGTAGACCAGCGCGACGCGCTGCTGGCCCGCATCACCCCCACCGCCGACGTCGCCGATCTCAAGGGTTGCGACCTGGTGATCGAGGCGGTGTTCGAGGACCCGACGCTGAAGAAGAAGGTCTTCGGCGAGGTCCTCGACGTTGTGGAGCCTGACGCGCTGCTGTGCTCGAACACCTCCACGCTGCCGATCACCGGCCTCGCCACGGGTGTGGACCGCCCGGCTGACTTCCTCGGCCTGCACTTCTTCTCCCCGGTGGACAAGATGCCGCTGGTGGAGATCGTCCGGGGCGAGCAGACGTCGGACGCCGCGCTGGCCGCCGCGATCGACGTCGTGCAGCAGATCCGCAAGACCCCGATCGTCGTCAACGACAGTCGCGGCTTTTTCACCAGCCGGGTGATCGGCACCTTCATCAACGAGGGCATCGCGATGCTCGCCGAGGGCGCGGCCCCGGCGTCCATCGAGCAGGCCAGCTTGCAGGCCGGCTACCCGTCGCCGGTGTTGCAGCTGGTCGACGAGCTAACCCTGACGCTGACCCGCATGATCCGGGAGCAGACCCGGCGCGGTGTCGAGGAGGCGGGCGGAACCTGGACGCCGCACCCGGCCGACGCGATCGTGGACCGGATGGTGCTGGAGCACCAGCGCCCGGGACGTGCCAACGGCGCCGGGTTCTACGAGTACGAGGCCGGCCGGCGCACCCGGCTGTGGCCCGGCCTGGCCGAGCACTTCGGCCCGTTCCGCCCGGATGCGATCCCGTTCGAGGACATGAAGGAGCGGATGCTGTTCGCCGAGGTGCTGGAGGCGGTGAAATGCGTCGACGAGGGTGTGATCACCTCGGTGCCCGACGCCAACATCGGCTCCATCATGGGTATCGGTTTCCCGCCGTGGACCGGAGGCGTGCTGCAGTTCATCAACGGTTACCCCGGCGGCCTGCCCGGCTTCGTCGCTCGCGCCCAGCAGCTGGCCGAGCGCTACGGGGAGCGATTCACTGTGCCCGCATCGTTAATCGCTAGAACCGACGCGGGGGCGCCATTAAACTGACGCGCCCTACGGAAAGGCGCGTCAGATGACCCCGCTGCCACCGGAATACCTGGACTCCAATACCCCTCCCGACGTGATCGTCACCGACACGCTGCGCCCGCCTATCGAGGATTCGACATTAGGCGAGCCGCTGGGGCCGCCGTCGCCGGATGCCCCGGCGGTGCCGGCGGCTCCCGATCATCCCCTGGTCACCGTGGGAGATTCGCTGACCCACGGCCTGATCAGTGGTGCCGTCTTCCGCACCGACCTGTCGTGGCCAGCGCTGGTCGCAGAGTGCCTCAGTGTGCCGCAGTTCACCTTCCCCCGCTATGGCGGCCCATTGGGCGGGTTACCGCTCAACTTCGAAGGGCTGCTGAGCCGGCTCCAGGACAAGTTCGGTACCGACCTCAACCTCCTGGAAAAGCTTGAGCTGCCCGTGATATTGCAACGCCTGTGCGACGAGAACGAGGACTATTGGGAGCGCGGCGATGGCCACCAGCCTCCCCGGGTGGATGTCCATTACGAGAATCTCGGTATCTACGGTTGGGATGTGCGCGACGCCATCTCCTATACCGACGCGCGCGCCGCCCAGCGGGCGGGGAGCAGCACGCATGACGACCTTGCCGGCGCCAAGCCCGAAAACGATAACGACATCGCCGCCAACAGCGTGCTGGCCCCGTTCGGTATCACCGCCACCCAGGTCAGCGCGGCGGCGTGGCATGGCAACAACGGTGGCATCGGCACCTTGGTCGTCGCTCTAGGTGCCAACAACGCGCTTGGCTCCGTGGTCACCAAGAAGCTCCATTGGTCCGACGTCGGATTCGACGACCTTGACCACAAGGGCGACTACAACGTGTGGCGGCCGGTTCACTTCGCCGCCGAGTACGGCGAGCTGGTGAAGGCGCTGCGACCGATCCCCGCTCAACGGGTGGTGCTGGCGACCGTGCCGCACGTCACGATCGCGCCGATCGCCAAAGGCGTGAACCCGGCCAACCCCGGGCAGAAATGGCGGGAAGGCTCCCGCTACTTCCCGTACTACACCGACCCGTGGATCGACGAGCGCGACTTCAACCCGAACAAACATCGCTACCTCACCCACCAGCAAGCGCGGGCGATCGATTCGGCCATCGACCAGTTCAACGACACCATCACAGACGCCGTTCGCCACGCCCGGCGGGAGGGGCGTGACTGGCGGGTACTGGACCTGTGCGGGGTACTCGACGGGCTGGGCTTTCGCCGCTTCGTCAACGACTCCGAGGCCGCCGCCCGCAACAACTGGCAGCCGGTCGACCTTCCGGCGCCGATCGCTGATCTCGATACCCGGTTCTTCCTATCCGACAAGAATGGCCGCCAGCAGGGTGGCTTGTTCGGGCTCGATGGCGTGCACCCGACGACAAGCGGATACGGCGTCATCGCCCAGGCCGTCCTGGACGTCCTCGATGGTGATGGGGTGCCCACGACACCGATCGACTTCGCCGCTCTGCGCCGCAGGGACACTCTGAATACGCGACCTCCAGCGCTGCTGACGGCGGTACTCGGGCTGATCACACCGTTTCTCACCATCTTCTTGTCACGCCGTTAGGCCGCTGCCCTGTTTTCGAGTAGCTCGGGGGCTCACGGAACCTGAACCCAGCGCGCGACCGACGGCGTGCCCGCGCGGTCGGTGACGAACAGCATGTACCAACCCGGTGGCACGAGACCGGCTTCGGCGGGCACCCGTACCGATATCGCCCGGTCCTTGCGGACGACAGTCAGGGCGATGGAGCGCTGCTGGACGTCGGTGGTGTGGGTGACCGCACTGGGGCGCATCAGCTTGGCGGTAACGATGGAATCCGGGTCCGGTGTGGCGAATTCGGCAGTACCGCCGCGCGGCACCACGGTCGGGCCCACGGTGAGCACCGGTCGGGAGCCGCGGTAGAGATAGGGCGGCGAGTAGACCTCGATGCGCTGCTCGAACGCGCCCGGCGTGCTGTTGTCATCGTCCCCGAGGCGCTCCGAGCCGAGGGTGACCACGCGCCCGTCGGGCAGCAGCAACGCCTCGCTGTGGTAGTTGCGCCCGACCTGGGGTGGCGCCGCCGCGCGGAAGGTGTTCGTGGCGGGGTCGTAGATCCGGGCGATGTGGTTGTTCGAATCCCCCCTGCCGCGGTAGTCGCGGGAACCGCCGGTGGTCAGCACGGTGTCGTCCGGCAGGATGACCGCGCTGAGGTAGCGGGTCGGCTCGGCGAGATCCGCGCCGGGCGTGAAGTGCGGGTGCGGGCTGCGCAGATCGACGATGTCGGTGCGGGCGGTGGACTCCGCGGAGTCGTCGATCCCCCCGCCGCCCAGCACCATGACCCGCTGATCCTGCGCCGGTGGCAGCAGCACTGACGTGCTGGTTTCGGTCAGGTTCGGGTCCCGGAGCCCGTCGACTGGAGTGAACGAGTTGTCGGCCAGGTTCCAGAGGCCCGGCCGCCGGCCGGCACCGTCGCTGTGGCCGTACCCGGCGGTGGAAGCGGAGTAGAACAGCCGGCCGTCGGCCGTCAGGAAAAGTGCCGGATAGGTGGGGAAGTACCGGTTCAGCGCGGGCAGCTCGATCCATTGTGAGATATCGCGCCGGAACAGCTCGTGGTGGCCATCGAGCGGCTGCCCGGATTCGTCCAGTCCGGAGACCGCGAGAGCATTCCCGTCGGCCAGGCCGACCAGGGTCGGATACCAGCGCCCATGGTGCATGTCCGCGACGCGCTCATAACGTTGCGTCTGTGGGTCGAACTCGTAGGAATACGACGCCCCGTGGGCTGGTTGCGTGCCCTTCTGATATCTCTGGGTGCCACCGGCGACCAGCAGCTTTCCGTCGGGCAGCAACGTGTGGCCTGCGCAGAACATGTCATCGGGTGTCGGGATGAGGCTGAACTGCCCCGTCTGAGGGTCCCAGAGCAGTGTGGTGAAGCTGCCGGCGTCGAAGTTCTCGGGACTGTTCCCGGAACCCGCGATGATCAGAACCTTTCCGGTGGGTAGCAGTGCGGCATGAATTGCATTGACCCGAGATCGAGGTGGGACGTCAATGATGTTCCACTGGCCTGAAATGGACAGTTCATCGGAGCGGGCGCTCTGGAACGTCGCGAGCGTACCGGCGGGCCGGGTGCATGACATTACGTTGAAGATAATCAAGCCGGCTAAGATCATAATGAGGTTGCGCCGCCGACTGCCGGACGGTGAGCCCATTCGGTGTGCCTCTCGCCGTCCCCTCGCCAAATACCTCGCGGCACCCTTCTGAGTCGTTACCAAGGCGAAGGTTCTCCGCGGCACCGGCGCGCCGTGCACCAAGGCGACGTCCCACTGCGGCCGAACGGATAGCGTGGCGGCGTGAATGCCGGCCCGGCCCCCAGCGCGGCCGGCCGTGATGCGGCGGCTGCGGTGCCTTACCCGTTGCGGGTGGCGGCTGCGCTGTCCTGGCGGCTGCTGGCGATCTCCGGCATGGTCGTGGTGCTGGGCTACATCGTGATCACTCTGCGGGTAGTGGTGATCCCGGTGGCGGTGGCGTTGCTGCTCACCGCGCTGCTGGGCCCCGCGGTGGACTGGTTGACCGAGCACCGGGTGCCGCGCGGGCTGGCCACCCTGGTGGTTCTCATCGGTGGCCTGGCGCTGATCGGCGGGCTGCTCGTCTTCGTGGTCCAGGCCTTCATCAGCGGATTGCCCGATCTGCAACAAGAGGTCGTCAATAGCGTCGAGCAGATCCGGTTGTGGTTGCAGCATCCTCCTTTCGGTCTGCCGTCGGTGAACCTGCAGAACCCGGCCGATTCGCTGAGCCGCTGGTTGGCGGCCAATCGCGATGCGATCACCTCGGGTGCGCTGTCCACCGCGTTCACTGTCGGGCAGTACCTCACCGGCGTCGCGCTGGCGCTGTTCACGTTGATCTATTTTCTCTACGGCGGCCGCTCGATGTGGCGCTTCTTGCTGGGCGGGGTGCCACGGTCGGTGCGCGGCCGAGTCGATATGGCCGGCCGGCGGGGGTTCGCGTCGTTGGTCGGGTTCATCCGGGCCACCGTGCTGGTCGCGGTGCTCGACGCGGTGACCATCGGGATCGGGTTGCTGCTGGTCGGCGCGCCGCTGGTAGTGCCGCTGGCTGCGCTGATCTTCCTGTCGGCGTTCATCCCGGTGATCGGCGCGGTGGTCTCCGGGGTGATCGCGGTGCTGGTGGTGCTGGTAGTCAAGGGTCTGGTGCCGGCATTGATCGTGCTCGCCGTGGTGATCGGCGTGCAGCAGCTGGAAGGCAACGTGTTGCAGCCACTGCTGATGGGCCGCGCCGTCGAGCTCAACGGGGTAGCGGTCGTGCTGGCCGTCGCGGTCGGCACGGTGCTCGCCGGGATCGCCGGAGCCCTGCTGTCCGTGCCGCTGCTGGCCGTGCTCAACGCCGGCATCCGTGCCCTGACCGGCGGGGACTCCGGCCCAGATGCCGCCGCGGGCTCCCCGTTCCCCCCAGCCGACGTTCCCGTGCAGCCGGCAGGTCCGTAACCGCAGTCTGCATCCAGACTGCGGGCGGAAGCGCCGGAGCTAGGCTCAGCTGGGTGATTCCGGATGTGTTGCCTGGCCCGGGTGATCCGGCGTTGCGGGTGTTGTTCTGCGGGATCAACCCTGGGTTGGTCTCCGCCGCCACCAGGCGCCATTTCGCTCGGCCGGGCAACCGGTTCTGGCCGGCGCTGCACGGCGCCGGCTTCACCCCGCGCCGGTTTCGGCCCGACGAGCAGCATCTGCTGCCCGGGCTCGGGTTGGGCATCACCAACATCGTGGCTCGGGCCACCGCGCGGGCCGACGAGCTGAGCAGTGCTGAGCTGCTGGCCGGTGGTGAGCGGCTGCGGGAGCTGGTGTGCCGGTGGCGGCCAGCGGCGGTGGGCATTGTCGGGATCACCGCCTACCGGGTGGCGTTCGCGTCGCCGCGGGCAGCCATCGGCCGGCAGCCTGGTTGGGGCCCGGTGCTGGTGTGGGCACTGCCCAACCCGAGCGGGCTCAACGCGCACTGGTCGTTGGACGCGATGGTGGCCGAGTTCGGCCGCTTCAAGCTGGCCGTCGCGGCGGTGCCGGGGGATGCTTAATGCTGTGACCGTTACCGAAGCCCAGCGCGCCGAACTGACCCGGCAGCGCGACGAGATCAGGGCCGAGCTGATGCCGGCCAAGGCCGACCGGCCGGCCAGCAGCGCGCGGGGTATCCACCACACCGCGCTGATCTCCTCCGACGTGCGCCGGACTGTGGAGTTCTACCAGGGCCTGCTGGGCTTCCCGCTGATCGACATGTTCGAGAACCGGGACCTGCCGGGCTCCACGCACTTCTTCTTCGATGTCGGCAACGGCAACACCATCGCGTTCTTCGACCTGCCCGGGGTGGACGTCGGCCCGTACGCCGAGGTATTCGGTGGCCTGCACCATCTGGCCATTTCGATGGAGCAGGCGCGCTGGCAGGAGATCCGCGCCGAAATGGACGCCCAGGGCGTCGACTACCTGCTGGAGAGCGGCACGTCTATCTACTTCCGCGACCCCGACGGAGCCCGGGTCGAACTGATCGCCGACCCACTCGGCGAGATGTACGGCCGCAGCGTTTTCTAACCGACCCGCTTCCCGGCATGTCGCGCCCCTGTGCCCGGTGTGTCGCGCTCCCGTGCGCGGCGTGTTGATGTCCGGTCAGCTGGTCGTTGCATCGCACGTGACATGATCCGCGGCCATGCCGGCCGCCACCGACATCATGACTCCGCTGTGGCGCGGAGTGGTGGTCTTGCGGATCATCACGGCGGGCTTCGCGATCGCAGTGATCATCGTGCATCACGACGGCTTCGACCGGCCGGATCTGGGATGGGCGGCGCTGGTCGGGATCGTCGCGTGGACCGTGCTGACGAGCCTGGCGTACAGCTACGACCAGAGCCGCCGCGGCCACGTCATCGTGATCGACCTGCTGGTCACCCTGGCGTTGATGGGCGGCTCGCTGGTGGTGTTGTCACCCGGGCAACTCACCGAGGTCACCCAGCGCGCCCCGCTGCTGCCCACGGTGTGGGCGTGCGGGCCAGTGGTCGCCGCCGCGGTGCACGCCGGCCGGCTTACCGGGACGCTGTCCGGCGCCGCCGTCGCCGGGATGGAGATCTGGCTGCGCGGTGCCATCACCACCGACCTCGCCTGCGACGCGCTGCTGCTGATCGGGACGGGTTTCGTCCTGGGAATGGCCTCGACGGCCGCCCGCCACGCTACCGAGCAGCTCCGCCGGGCGGCCCGCGTCGAGGCCGCCACTGCCGAACGCGAACGGCTGGCCCGATCGATTCACGACAGCGTGGTGCAGGTGCTGGCTCGGGTGCGTAGCCGAGGCGGCCAGCTCGGCGGGGAAGCCGGCGAGCTCGCCCGGTTGGCCGGCGAGCAGGAGATCGCGCTGCGCTGCTTGTTTTCGGCCACCCCACCCGATGCAACCGGTGAGCAGGACCTGGCCGCCGCGCTTGAGTCGCTGGCCGGCCCACGGGTCGAGGTGTCGGTGCCCGGTACCGCGGTGCCGTTACCCGCGGGCGACGTCGAGGAGCTGATCGCCGTGGTTCGAGAAGCGTTGGCCAACACTGCCCGCCACGGTGGTCCGGACGCGAAGTCGTGGGTCCTGGTCGAGGATCTCGGTGCGGAGGTGGTGGTCATTGTCCGGGACAACGGCCCCGGCGTCGACAGCGGCCAGCTCGTCGAAGCCGAAAGTGGCGGCAGGATGGGCGTGTCCCGGTCGATCCGGGGCCGGGTGGCCGACCTGGGCGGCACCCTCACGCTGGGCACCGGCCCGGGACGCGGCACCGAGTGGGAGGTGCGGCTGGCCCGCCTGGGGCACAGCGCGCTGCGATGACGATCCGGGTGATGGTGGTCGACGACCACCCGATCTGGCGCGCCGGCGTGGCCCGCGACCTCGGCGAGCGGGGCTTCGAGCTGGTGGCCACCGCGGCTGACGGCGCCGCGGCGCTGCGCATCGTCGCCGCTGCGCGCCCGGATGTCGTGCTGATGGACCTCAACCTGGGCTCGGAGGAGCCGTCCAGCTCGTCCGGCGCCGAAACCACCCGCCGCATCATCGACAGCTGGCCGAATATCCGGGTGCTCGTGCTATCCGCCTCCGGTGCACATGCCGACGTGCTGGCGGCGGTACAGGCCGGCGCGTCGGGTTACCTGGTCAAATCGGCGTCGGTGGAGGAGTTGGTCGATGCGGTGCGCCGGACCGCCGAGGGTGACGCGGTGTTCACCCCCGGCCTGGCCGGCCTGGTGCTCGGCGAGTACCGCCGGATGGCTCGGGAACCGCGACCCGAGGCGCCGACACTGACCGAGCGCGAGACCGAGGTGCTACGCCAGGTGGCCACCGGGTGCACCGCCCGCCAGATCGCCGACGCGCTGGTGATCAGCCACCGGACCGTGCAGAACCACGTACAGTCCGCGTTGCGCAAGCTCCAGCTGCACAACCGCGTCGAGCTGGCCCGCTACGCCATCGAGCACGGTCTCGTCGACGCAGTTGGTGGCTCTTCAAGTACCGCCAACCCCCACCGCAGCCGCCGCTAACCGCCACCAACCTACGGCACTGCGGCTCCGGTGCGGCGGCGCTGCTGGCCCGGTGCGGCGGATATCCCGCTGGCGTCCGGTGTGCAGGAGCGGCCACTCGCTAGGGTCGGCGGCCATGAAGGTTGACTTAAGACACAATCCGTCGTTTACCGTAGCCCGCTGCTATCTCGCGCCGGGCGAGCCGTTGCGGGTGGAGGGCGGCGCCATGATTGCGCACAGCGCCGGTGTGCAACTTGAGTCCAAGGCGCAGGGCGGCATTCTGAAGGGCTTGTCCCGCAGCCTGCTCGGCGGCGGATCGTTCTTCGTCACCACCTACACCGCACCGGAGCACGGCGGCTGGGTCGACGTTGCCGGCCTGCTGCCCGGCGACATCGTGCCCATCACCATCACACCGGAGCGGCCGTTCTTTTTGCGCCGCGGTAGCTGGATCGCCAATTCCTCCGGTGTCGAGATCGACACCCAGTGGGGCGGCATGACCAACCTGTTCGGCGGTGAAGGTGGCTTCGGCTTGCGGGCGTCCGGTGACGGCGAGGCGCTGGTCAGCATCTACGGCGCCGTGGACGTCATCGACCTGCAGCCCGAGGAGGTCGTCACGATCGACACCGGCCACGTCGTCGCCTACGACCTCAGCATCCAGTTCCAGCTGCGCCGCGCGGTCGAAGGCCGCAGCATCCAGTCGGCGAAAAGCGGCGAGGGCTGGGTATTCGACTTCGCCGGGCCCGGGCGCGTGCTGTTGCAGTCCCGCAATCCGGAGGCGTTCCTGGAGTGGATGGTGCACGTCGTCGCCGCCCGAGTGCAGCGCTGACGACCTCCTCGCTAGCCAATCCCCTCACACGTCACGGGGCTGGTAGCCGTTTGAGGTAATCCACACCCGGGTTGGCGGTACTTGAAGAGCCCTCAACCCGGGGGGTCAGGATTGCCTGACACGTAGTTCACTCGGTTGCCGCGGAGTCGTATCGTTCGTGGTGGCAGCCCGTCACCGGCCCGTTTCAGGGCAATTAATGGGGGAGGGGCCGCCGACCGGGTATCAGGGGGGCGGGGTGGAACCCGGTCGGCGGCCCGTACGCCAGCGGCCAGGGGGAGTGCCGCTTGCGCAATCGGCGCACAAGGCATCGCGCGCATGCCCCGTGACCGTGAGGTCCGGCTGACGTCGTGTGGAACCGGGTCCTACGGCTAGTTCACCGACAGCCACAGTGTGCGGGATGGGCCCATCCCCTGACAACCGTTGACAACCACTGACCACCGCACCGGTACGCTGACGCACCCGGCGTAACGTCAGTACTCGCAGGGGACGGTGGGTCAACGTGGAGTTCGAGCTAGAGCGCGACGCGTTCGCCGAGGCCATCGCGTGGACGGCGAAGGGACTGCCGACCCGTCCGGTCGTCCCGGTGACCGCGGGCGTCGTGCTCGAGGTGATCGACGGCGCGATGATCGTCTCAGGCTTCGACTTCGAGGTGCTCAACCGGATCGAGGTACCCGTCACCGACAAGGCCGCGGGACGGGTCCTGGTGTCCGGCCGGCTGCTCGCCGAGATCGCCCGCGCGCTGCCGCCCAAGGACGTCCGGGTCACCGTGGAGGGCAACCGGCTGGCCGTGCGATGCGGGTCGGCGCGGTTCAACCTGCCGCTGCTGCACATCGAGGACTACCCGGTGGTGCCCGAGCTCCCGGCCACCTCAGGAAAAGTCCGCGGCGACGTCTTCGCCACCGCCGTCGGGCAGGTCACCGCGGCGGCCAGCCGCGACGAGACACTGCCCATGCTCACCGGCGTCCGGATGGAGATCGGCCCCGACACGCTCAGTTTGGCCGCGACCGACCGGTACCGGCTGGCCGAGCGCCACATTCCGTGGACGCCGAGCGGCACGGTGCCCGCCGCCCCGCTCATCATTCCCGCCAAGACGTTGGCTGAGGTCGCGAAGTCACTCGGCTCGGCCAGCGAGGTGGTGCTGTCCATGGGCACCGCTGATAACGGGGGCTTCCTCGGTTTCTCGGCAAACGGCCGGCAGACGCTGACCCGGTTGCTGGACGGCGAGTTCGTCAAGTTCGCGTCGCTGTGGCCCGCCGAGGTCACCACCACCGTCGAGGTGGACGTGGCCGAGTTCGTCGCGGCACTGAAGCGAGTGTCGCTGGTGGCGCAGCGGTTCGCGCCGGTCCGGCTGGCCTTCGGCGACGGCATGGTGCAGCTGTCCGCGGAGGCGGAGGACGAATCCAGCGCCGAGGAAGAGCTGGAAGTGGGCCTCACCGGCGAACCGCTGACCATCGGGTTCAACGCGGGCTACCTGCTCGACGGGCTCAGCGCGGTCACCACGCCGCGCGCGCGGCTGTCGTTCACCGAATCGAGCAAACCCACCGTCATCACCCCGGTCACCGGCCTGGACGCCGCTGCCCCAGATGGCACCCCGAACGACACCAGGGATGGCTCCTACCGGTACCTGGTCATGTCGATGCGGCTCCGTGGCTAGTTAATTGGGTGGCTGGTTAGTTAATTCGGGCGGCTAGCTCAGGGTGCGCCGTGGGTCCGCTCAGAGTCGACGGAACGGCCAGGTTCGGCGGGCACCCGCGGTCGGCCGGCTCGAGTCCGTACGGGTACGCCAGCTGGCGTATTGGACCTTCGCCTCGGCAGGTTCCATCACCGGAATGCCCAGCATGCCCGCAGCGCGCACGGTCGGATGATCTGCGGGCACCGAGGAGTCGGCAACCACGACGGTGACCGCAGGCGTGAGCCGGCTGCGAGTCACCGCACCATGCGCCTCCATCATCCGACGCAGTGCTCCAAGGTCAGCCGAACTGCCGAGATACAGCACATGCACCGGATCTTGGGTGGCCGCGTGACGACCCACCGCGTCTCCAGTCTCCCCGACGGGGTGTCCTGATTTCAGGGGTGGTCAGCCGTACTGGTTACGGTCTGCACACACCCTGCAAAAGTCAGAGTATGGTACTCCGTTCAGTCCACCAAGTGCGTGCGCCACGCACATCATGCGGATGTGAGCCGCGCCACCCTGGACCGCAGCGCGGCATGCGCTGCTGCGGTGTCCACCCGGGTCGAGACGCCCCCGTCCACGACCCGATCCCCCGCCACCCAGACATCCCGCACGGCCCGAGCGCCGGCCGCCCATACCAGGTTGGCCAGCAACTGCCCGTCCGGGACATCCAACCCAGCGGCGAACGCCGGGTCGTCGGCTCCGATGTGCACCAGATCGGCCCACCCGCCGGGGTGCAGCGTGCCGAGATCAGCGCGCCCGAGCGCGGCCGCGCCGCCCCGGGTCGCCAGCAACAAGGCCTGCGCGGCGGTCACCGCGGCGGCGTCACCGGAGGTCAGCCGGGCCAGCAGGGCGGCTAGCCGGGCGTCGTTCCACAGATCGAGGTCGTCATGCGAGGCCGGACCGTCGGTGCCCAAGCCGACGGCGATACCGGCGGCGCGCAGATCGAGTAACCGGGCGATCCCAGAGGCCAGCTTGCTGTTGGAACCCGGGCAGTGCGCGACCCCGACGCGGTGCCGGGACAGCACCGCGATGTCGGTGTCGGACAGTTGCACCGCGTGCGCGGCCAGCACTCGCGCGCCCGCCCGCAGCACCCCGAGATCCTCCAGCAGCAGCGGCACCGACCCGTGCGCCTCGCGGATCGCGGTGTCCTCACCGGCGGACTCGGCGACGTGGATGTGCAGCAGCGCACCCCGCTGCTGAGCGGCCTCGCCGGTCGCGGCCAGCGCCTCGGCGGGCAGCGTGTAGGCGGCGTGCGGGCCGTAGCCGAGTTCGATGCGCTCGCCAGGCCCGAACCGGACGCCGTCGGCGTCGATCCAGCGGCTGATGCCCTCGAGCATCTGCTGCCAGCTGCCCAGCCGGTCCCAGCCCGGCGCCGCGATGATGCCCGGCGTCACCACCGCCCGGCTCCCCGCGGCGAGCACCGCGTCCACCACCGCTTCGGTGTAGAAGTACATCTCCACGCTGGTGGTCACCCCAGCGCTGAGCATCTCCACAACACCGACCAGCATGCCGGCGCGCACGTCGTCAGCGTCCACCCGGGACTCGGCGGGCCAGATCACCTCGGTCAGCCAGCGCATCAGCGGCAGGTCCCCGCCCAGCCCGCGCAGCCCGGTCATAGCGGTGTGCGCGTGCGCATTGACCAGCCCGGGCATCAGGATCCCGGTCAGCGCCAGCACAGCACCAGAGCAAGCCGGTGCCTGAGCCGACGGTCCGACGTAGGCGATGCGCCCGGCGTCGTCGACGTCCACCACGGCGTCGCGCAGCACCGTGCACTGCTCGTCGCAGGGCAGCACTACCGGCGCGGCCAGGCGCATCATGGGATGGGCTCGGTGAAGGAGTGGCGCAGCAACGCTGACAGCGGCCGCAGCGCGGGCAACCAGGCACCTTCGGGTGGCAGCGTCTCCAAGGTGATCCGGGGCAGTGGCTGCAGGAACAGCTCCGGGATGTCCTCCAGGTCCTCGAAACCCAGCACGGCCGAGTTGACCGCGAACGAGGCGTGCTCCCGGAACCCCAGCACGGTGACTCCCACGCCCTGAGCGACCAACTCCTCCAGCGGCTCCCGGAAGGCTCGGCTGTCTCCGGAAGCGACCAGCAGCTGGCGCAGCACGCCCTGCTCGTGGCGCGACCGGATGTGCGTCAGCATGTCCTCATCGATGTCCGATTCCTCGATCTTCGGCTTGGCGAAGACCGCGAACCCGGTGTTGCGCAGTGCCTCCACCCAGGGCCGGACGAAGTCGGTGCTGCCCGACGCGACGTTGGTGAACACCGTCGCCTCAGGTTCGGTGTCGGATCCGGCGCGCGCGATCAACCAGCGCCCCAGGGCGTCGAACCGTGGCCGGGACGCGGAGCTGGGGCGTCCACCCAGGATCGAGCCCAGACTCATGTCGATATTGGGTGCATCCCACACGAGAAGGGTGATCGGGATGGTCGAGGCGGACGCCGAGTTCATGGGCACCGATCCTGCCGCACCACGGCGCGCGGGTCAGCAACGGGTGAACAGCAGATCGCGTACCACGCGACCCTCGTCACGGGCGCGTTGCTCGAATTTCGTGACCGGCCGCCACAGTGGGCGGGTGGTGAAGTCTGCGGCGGTGTTGCGCAGGGTCGGCTCAGCGGTGCAGGCCGCGAGCATCTCGTGCGCGTAGGGCTCCCAGTCGGTGGCCAGGTGCAGCGTGCCGCCCGGCGCCAGCCGGGACGCCACCAGGGTGACGAACTCAGGATTGACCAGGCGGCGCTTATGGTGCCGTCGCTTGGGCCACGGGTCGGGAAAGTAGATCCGGACGCCATCCAGGCTGCCCACCGCGATGTGGTCGTGCAGCAGCGAGTACGCGTCACCGCGCAGCAGCCGCAGGTTGGTGATCTGGGCCTGCTCGATACGCAGCAGCAGCTGGGCCAGGCCGGGCCGGTAGACCTCGACTGCGAGATGGTCGACCTCGGGTGCGGCCAGCGCCATGGATGCCGTCGACTCACCCATCCCGGAGCCGATCTCCACAATGGTGGGTGCGGCGCGGCCGAACCACCCGGTCGTGTCCAGCGGACCGTCCGGCAGGTCGATGACGTCTGCGCCCCACCGGTGCCAGCTGCGCTCCCAGGCACGTTGCTGCCCGATGGTCATCCGGGCGCGCTGCGGGTAGATCGTCTGCACGGGTACAGCCTGGCAGGATTACCAACGTGAACACGCTTCAGGAGTGGGTGGATCTCGTGTGCCGGGAACTGGATATCACTGATGCGGTCTCGCCGGCAGCGATGCAGTCGCGGGTGCTGGATCTCTCACGCGACGTCGCACACGAGGTCGCTCGACCGGCCGCCCCGCTCACCGCCTACCTGCTCGGCCTGGCGGCCGGGCGCAGCAGCGACCCGGAGGCCACCGCGGACCAACTCGCCCAGCGGCTGAGCCTGCTTGCCCAGCACTGGCAGGGCGAGCAGCGCCCGTCCTAAGGACCCGGTTCTATTGGTCTAAAGGCCCGGGTCGCCCCCCGAATGGCGACCCGGGCCCTCCCCGGGGCCCGGTCGCGCACACCCCCGTGCGCGCCGCGGGCGTTTCGATCAGCCGCCCCGGACGTCCCGGCATAGGGGTTCCCCCATCACATCAATAGTTAAACACCGGGAACTCGCCGGGATTCCGGCCAGACTGCGTGTCGATGTCAAGCGCTCAGATTCATCATGGATGCCTCATGCCGCGCGCCCGCCGGCTGAGGGTGGTGGCTTGCCGCCACCGTCCGAGTACCTGCGGGATGACGAGTTACCCAAGAATGCCGAGGAGCCCACCGAGAATATGGGCGAGCCCATGGCGGCGTGAGCGGGGGTCGCAGTACTTGTCAACGGTGTCCGAGTCCCTTACGCAGCCTCTGCCCTGGTAGCAGGGGTCCTCCGAGTAGTAGTAAGAACCGTTGTTGCCGTCGTATCCGCGGCCGCCACCACCCATGGTGAAGACATCCGAGATTCTCATAACGCCTATCCCCTTTTCCAGTCGATGGAGTAGTCATGCAAGCCACCAGGACCGAAGTGACCCAGGGAAGTTGTGCGCAGCCGCCCAACACTACGCAGCCGATGCAATCGGTTGCCAGGTTTGTTATCTGGTGATAGGTGGCACCCCCGGAAAGAGTTCGCGACACGACGCCCCAATCGTCGAAGCACTCAAGAGTCTTCGCGAACTCTGCCCCATATCACAGCAGGCGTATGTGATAATCCGCCCACTGTATCAATCTGCTGCAGTGGGCAGGCCCCCCCAGATGACCCAGCGATCCCCCTTACTCTCCGTGGTCACGCAGGCTCAAGTTAGGGCATGTCGGTGACTGATTGCAACAGTAACTTTTGTACCGGCAGAGGTGAAGAACACACGCGATGAGCTGGGGTGACCCCCGTTGTCGGCGGTGCGAGCTAGGGTCGGCGGATATGAGTACCGCCATGATCGATCCCGACTTCCTTGCCTTGCCGTTGCAGCCGGTGGCCGAGGCGGCCCTCGCGCGGGCTCACGACCTGGGCGCCGAGCACGCCGACGTCCGGATCGAGCGGATCACCCGGCAGCTGCTGCGGCTGCGCGACGGGACGGTTGCCACCGCGCAGGACTCCACCACCGTCGGGCTGGCCGTCCGGGTGATCGTCGAGGGCACCTGGGGGTTCGCCTCGCACCTGGAGCTGACCCCGGAGTCCGCCGCGGCCACCGCGGGGCGAGCCGTCGAGGTGGCCCGCACGCTGCGCGCCCTCAACGCCGAGCGGGTGGAGCTGGCCGCCGAGCCGGTGCACGCCGGCGCGGTGTGGAGCGGTGATCACGAAATCGACCCGTTCACGGTGCCGTTGGGCGAGAAGGTGGCGTTGCTGTCGGAGTGGTCGCGCCGGTTGCTCGCCACCGATGGGGTCGAGCACACCGACGTGGTCTTCCGGTCGGAGAAGGAGACCAAGTTCTATGCCGACTCGGCTGGCACCAGTACCACCCAGCAGCGGGTCCGGATGCACCCGGCAGTGACCGCGATCGCGGTGGATCGGGCGGCAGGCTCGTTCGAGACCATGCGGACCTGTGCGCCACCCACCGCGCGGGGTTGGGAGTACCTGGCCGGCAACACCGTCTGGGACTGGGACGGCGAGCTGGCGCAGCTGCCGGAGTGGCTGGCTGGCAAGGTCAAGGCGCCGAGCGTGACGCCTGGCCGGTACGACCTGGTGATCGACCCGACGAATCTGTGGCTGACGATCCACGAATCGGTGGGCCACGCCACCGAGTACGACCGGGCGATCGGCTACGAGGCTGCCTACGCCGGGTCGTCGTTCGCCACCCCGGACAAGCTCGGCACCCTGCGCTACGGCTCGGGCGCCATGCACGTCACCGGCGACCGCACGGAGAAACACGGTCTGGCCACCATCGGCTACGACGACGACGGGGTCGCCACCTCGCAATGGGACCTGGTGCGCGACGGAACGTTGGTCGGTTACCAGACCGATCGGGTGTTCGCCCGCCGGCTGGGACTGGAGCGCTCGGCCGGTTGCGCGTTCGCCGACTCGCCGCACCATGTGCCCATCCAGCGGATGGCCAACGTGTCGCTGCAACCCGATCCGCACGCTGACACCGCGACCGCCGAGCTGATCTCCGGGGTGCAGCGCGGCATCTACATCGTGGGTGACCGCTCGTGGTCGATCGACATGCAGCGCTACAACTTCCAGTTCACCGGGCAGCGCTTCTACCGCATCGAGAACGGCACCCTGGCCGGTCAGCTCCGGGACGTCGCCTACCAGGCCACCACCACCGACTTCTGGGGGGCCATGGAGGCGGTGGGCGGCCGCTGCACGTGGCTGCTGGGCGGCGCGATGAACTGCGGCAAGGCTCAACCCGGCCAGGTCGCGGCGGTCAGCCACGGCTGCCCGTCGGCGCTGTTCCGCAGCATCAACGTGCTCAACGCCCGCGAGGAGGCCGGCCGGTGATCACTGCGCAGGAGCTGACCGACGCCGCACTGGACGCGTCTGGAGCCGATGGATGCGTCGTGGTACTCACCGAGACCAGCGAAGTCAACCTGCGCTGGGCGAACAACACGATGACCACCAACGGGCACTCCACCACCCGGTCGTTCTCGGTGATCTCCATCGTCGGTGACTCGGTCGGTGTGGTCAGCGGCAATGGCGCTGTGTTGGACGAAGTGCGCGCCGTGGTGGCGGCCAGCGAGCAGGCCGCCCGGCAGTCCGGCCCGGCCCGCGACGTGGCACCGCTGCTGGGCGGGGACTCTGATGACGACTTTGGCGCGCCCGCGGCGGCGACTGAAATCGCAGTGTTCGCCCGGCTGACCCACGAGCTGGCCGCCGCAGTCCAGGCCGGCCGCGGTGAGCTGCTCTACGGCTTCGCCGACCACCGCCTGGAGACCACCTGGCTGGCCTCGTCGACCGGGTTGCGCCGCCGCTGGGTGCAGCCCACCGGTACCGTCGAGCTCAACGGCAAGATCGCCGACGACCTGTCCCGCAGCGCCTGGGCCGGCGCGTACACGGCTGATTTCACCGACCTGGATTTCCCTGCCCTCGTCGCTGAGCTACGGCGCCGGCTGGGCTGGTCGCAGCGGCAGGTGCAGCTGCCCGCGGGCCGGTACGAGACGATCCTGCCGCCGTCGGCGGTCGCGGACTTGCTGCTCTACATGGTCTGGTCGATGGACGGCCGGCCCGCGCACGAGGGCCGATCTGCGTTCGCCGCGCCCGGCAACGGCCCGGGCGGCACCCGGCTTGGTGAGCGGCTCACCAAGCTGCCCCTGACGCTGTTGAGTGACCCGAGGATTCAGCAGCCGCCCGGGTTGCAGACCGCGCCGTTCCTGGCGACCACCGCGTCGGCCGACTCGGTCAGTGTGTTCGACAACGGTGCCCCGGTGAATCGGGTGGACTGGCTGCGCGAGGGCGTGTTGAATGCGCTGACCTATCCTCGGGCGGCCGCGCAGGAGCTGGGTGGCTCCTACACCCCCCCGGCCGAGAACCTCATTCTGACCGGGGGCGATGCTGCCTCGACCGACGAGCTGGTGGCGCGCACCGACCGCGGTCTGTTGCTGACCTGCCTGTGGTACATCCGCGAGGTCGATCCGGTGTCCTTGCTGCTCACCGGGCTGACCCGGGACGGGGTATACCTCGTCGAGGGTGGTGAGGTGGTCGGCCAGGTGAACAACTTCCGGTTCAACGAAAGCCCGATCGACCTGCTCCGGCGGGTCACCGAAGTGGGCGCCACCGAGCGCACCCTGTGCCGCGAGTGGAAGGACTGGTTCGCTCGCACCGCGATGGCCCCCATGCGGATCCCCGACTTCAACATGTCCTCGGTAAGCCAAGCCAGCTAGCCCTAACAGTCCGACCACCCGGCTGCCCGAGTGCTTCGCTTCTGCCCGGGTGGCCGCCGGGAGACGAAACCGGATCTGCGGTGAGTCTGCGGCTCGGGACAACGAAGGTCTGCCGACGGATCGATCGAATCACCCTCTGCGGACCTTCCTGTCGCCGATGCGTGGACGGTTCAGTCGCGCGGCGTTTTGTGAGGAAGGCCTCAAACGCGAGCGGCCGTTCCCCCTGCAGGTCTACCGTGGTTCTTGATCCCTTCGACGTCCCACCGCCCGTGCACAGCATGGGGCGGTCCTCGGCGTTCCCGGAGGACGCCGTCGGTCGGATGGGAGTCGACTGGCTCTCCGGAGGAGACGAGCAAGGAGACGACCGGTGACTACAGCCACGATCCCAGGTCTCGACCACGCCCCGACCCGCCACGCGCGTTTGCGCGATTGGGTACGCGACATCGCAGAGCTCACCCAGCCCGACCGCATCGAGTGGTGTGACGGATCGGAGCAGGAGTGGCGACGGCTCACCGCGCAGCTGGTCGACGCCGGCACGTTCACCCGGCTGCACCGCAAGCCCAACTCATTCTGGGCGGTCTCCGATCCGTCCGACGTGGCCCGGGTGGAGGAGCGCACCTTCATCTGCTCGCGCGCGCAGCGCGACTGCGGTCCCACCAACAACTGGATGCACCCCGACGACATGAAAGAGATCATGACCGGGCTGTACCGGGGTGCGATGCGCGGCCGGACGATGTACGTGGTGCCCTTCTGCATGGGGCCGCTGGACGACCCCCGCGGTAAACATCACGAGCCCAAGCTCGGCGTCGAGATCACCGACTCGGCCTATGTGGTGTGCTCGATGCGGATCATGACGCGGATGGGTGCCGCTGCGCTGCGCAAGTTCATCCGAGCCGACGGCAGCGAGGCGCCGTTCGTGCCGTGCCTGCACTCGGTGGGCTACCCGCTGGCACCCGGGCAACGGGACGTGCCCTGGCCGTGCAACGACATCAAGTACATCAGCCACTTCCCCGAAGACCGGATGATCTGGAGCTACGGCTCCGGCTACGGGGGCAACGCGCTGCTGGGCAAGAAGTGCTACGCGCTGCGGATCGCCTCGGTGATGGCCCGCGACGAGGGCTGGCTCGCCGAGCACATGCTCATCCTCAAGCTGACCAGTCCAGACGGGCGGGTTCACTACGTGGCAGCGGCATTCCCGTCGGCCTGCGGCAAGACCAACCTGGCGATGCTCGCCCCCACCATCCCCGGCTGGAAGGCCGAGACCCTCGGTGATGACATCGCGTGGATGCGGTTCGGTGCCGACGGCCGGCTGTACGCGGTGAACCCCGAGGCCGGGTTCTTCGGGGTGGCCCCGGGCACCAGCTGGCGGACCAATCCCAACGCGATGCGTACGCTGTGCCTGGGCAACTCGATCTTCACCAACGTCGCGCTCACCGATGACCAGGACATCTGGTGGGAGGGCATGGACGATCATCCCGAGCACCTCACTTCGTGGCGGCTCGAGGATTGGACACCTGATGAGGGCGCTGTGGGGACCCGCGCCGCGCACCCGAACTCCCGGTACTGCACGCCGATGGCGCAGTGCCCGGTGCTCGCCGACGAGTGGGACGATCCAGCCGGCGTGCCGATCTCGGCGATCCTGTTCGGCGGCCGCCGGGCCACGACGATCCCGCTGGTCAACGAGGCGTTCGACTGGCAGCACGGGGTGTTCCTGGGCGCCACGCTATCCAGCGAGAAGACCGCGGCGGCGGCCGGCACGGTCGGTCAGGTGCGCCGGGACCCGATGGCGATGCTGCCGTTCATCGGCTACCACGCCGGCGATTACTTCCAGCATTGGATGGACGTCGGCAAGGGCGCCGACGCGAGCAGATTGCCGAAGATCTTTTACGTCAACTGGTTTCGGCGCAGTGCCGACGGTCGCTACCTGTGGCCGGGCTTCGGGGAGAACAGCCGGGTGCTGAAGTGGATCATCGAGCGGGTCGACGGCCGGGCTGCGGCGGTCGACACCGCGATCGGCCGGGTGCCCATCGCTGATCAACTCGACCTGTCCGGCCTGGACACTCCCCTCGAGGACGTCCATGCGGCCCTCGCCGTGGACGCCGACGAGTGGCGCGCCGAGCTACCCCTCATCGACCAATGGTTCGCCAAGATCGGCGACGCCCTTCCCACCACCCTCCATGACGAACTCGACGCCCTGAAGGCGCGACTCTCCCCCTGACCCGACCCGCATGCGCATAATGTCGGGATGTCGCGCTGGAACGTGTTGCTGCTGGTGCCGCTGTTGGTGTTGGTGACGCCGGTGTTCAACCTGGATGAGCCTCGGATGTTCGGGTTCCCGGCGTTCTACTGGGTGCAGTTTCTGTTCATCCCGCTCGGGGTGGCCTGCGTCGCGGTGGTGTACCTGAAGACGGGGGACCGGCGATGACCATCCGCTGGGTTGAGCTGATCGTCTTCGCGCTGCTGTTCGCTCTGGTCACCGGGCTGGGTTTCTACGCAGCCAGGTGGAAGTCCGTTGGCGCGCTGAATCACCTCGACGAGTGGGGCCTGGGCGGACGCAGGTTCGGATCGTGGATCACCTGGTTTCTCATTGGTGGCGATCTCTACACCGCTTACACCTTCGTCGCGGTGCCTGCGCTGATGTTCGGTGCCGGGGCGATGGGTTTTTTCGCGTTGCCCTATACCGTGCTCGTCTACCCGCTGGTGTTCCTGCCGCTGGTCCGGTTGTGGTCGGTGTCGCGGGTGCACGGTTATGTCACTCCGGCGGATTTCGTTGCCGGCCGGTACGGCTCAGATACGTTGGCGCTGCTGGTAGCGATCACCGGAATCGTCGCGACGATGCCGTATATCGCCCTGCAACTGGCCGGGCTGGAAGCGGTACTGCGCACGATGGGTCTCAACGGATCCGGATTAGCCGGGCATCTCCCACTGTTCGTCGCCTTTGTGATCCTGGCTCTCTACACTTACCAATCCGGTCTACGGGCTCCCGCGCTGATCGCTTTCGTCAAGGACACGCTGATTTACCTGGTGATTATCGCAGCCGTGGTCATCCTGCCGGCGAAACTGGGCGGCTGGGGCTCGATCTTCGATGCTGCCGACGCGAAGTTCAACGCCACGAGAACACCGAGTGATGGCATCCTGCTGGGCGCCAACAATCAACTGCAATACGTTACGTTGGCGCTGGGCTCGGCGCTGGCACTGTTCCTGTACCCGCATGCGGTGACCGGTGCCTTGGCGTCCCGTAGCCGCAACGTGATCAAGCGCAACATGGTGGCGTTACCGGCGTATTCGTTGCTGCTGGGGCTACTGGCACTGCTCGGTTACGCAGCGATCGCGGCGCACACGAAACCGATCGTCAATGCGGCCACCGGCCGGCCGGATTCCAACACGGTGATCCCGATGCTGTTCGAGGGGCAATTCTCCTCGTGGTTCGCCGGGATCGCCTTCGCGGCGATCGGAATCGGGGCGCTGGTGCCCGCCGCGATCATGTCCATCGCGGCGGCGAACCTGTGGACCCGCAACATCTACAAGTCCTACCTGCGCCGGGACGCCACCACGGAGCAGGAGTGCAAGCAGGCCAAGATCGCCTCGCTGGTGGTGAAGTTCGGCGCGGTCGCATTCATCGTCTTCATCGACCCGCAGTACGCGATCGACCTCCAACTGATCGGCGGCGTGATAATTCTGCAGACGTTGCCCATGGTGGCGATTGCGCTGTACACCCGCTGGTTCCACGTCTGGGGATTGGTCGCGGGTTGGGTGGCCGGTATGGGATGGGGTCTGGTGCTGCTCAATGGAATTCCCAACCCGGCCAGCGGGAAACAGCACTTCGGTGGTTCCGCCCTGGCGTTGAACAAGTTGTCGATCGTCGGCTGGCACCCGTTCGCCGGCTCGCCGATGCAGATCTACGTAGGATTCGTCGCGCTCATCGGCAATCTCGTGGTGGCGGTGGTGGTGACGATCGTGCTACGCCGGCTACGCGTCTTCAACGGCACCGACGAAACCACCCCAGCGGACTACCACGAAGACGAAGGCTCCCCCCGCCTCCACCCCGCCTCCACCCTGCTCCGTTAGCCCGCCCGCCTTCCGCGGTGACAGCCCGTGCGGGCGCGCGCCATTCACCGGGTGTGTCGCTGCCCGCACCATAGGCGCATCCCTGGCATGCTGCACCGAGTATGAGTGTCCGGGTCGATGTCGTAACCGCCACCATCCTCAGCGTGGGGGTGCTGGCGGCAGGCTGCGCTGGAAGCCCCAGACCAGCCGACGTCAGCCCGTCGCCGAGCAGAACAACCGCGCCCTTGGAAGCGCCTACGACTGCAGAGTCGGCGGCCCCAGCGCCATCACCTGGGGTGAGCTGGTTGCGGCTGGCGCCGCAGGAAGGGCTGCGGGGCGCGACGGTAAAGCTCGATGTCGCGTGTCTGGACGAACTCGGCCCGGTGCACTCGCCCGTGCTCGATGTCGGTGCATTGCAGCCAGACCCCAACGGCCATCAACCGTGGCACGTATTCGGTACCGCCACCGTGCGCCCGGATGCCGCTTTCGGGCCCTACCCGGTATCGGCAACCTGCGGCACCCAACAGCTCTCCGCCACGTTCACTGTCGTACCGCACCCATGATGTGGCAGCTACCACCAGCGCAACCGTCCCAGAAAGCGGATAATCAACGCCGGTGGACGGAGGTAATGCGTTGTTCGTCGATCGTGCCGATGCGGGCAGGCAGCTCGGTCAACGGCTGCAGTCGCTGCGGGGCACCGACGTGGTGGTGCTGGGTCTGCCCCGCGGTGGGGTCCGGGTAGCGGCGGAAGTGGCGGCCGCCCTGGATGCCCCGCTGGATGTCATCGTGGTGCGCAAACTCGGCGTGCCGTCGCTACCCGAGTTGGCCATGGGCGCGATCGGCGAAGGTGGCGTGCGCATCATCTTGCCTGAGACGGTCCGCCGCACAGGTGTCACTCCCGAGGCATTGGACGCCGTCGAACGCCGGGAACGGGCGGAGCTACAGCGCCGTGCCGAGCGGTTCCGCGGTGATCACCCGCGGATCCCACTAGCTGGGCGCACCGCGGTGGTGGTCGACGACGGCATCGCGACGGGGTCTACCGCGCGGGCTGCCTGTCAGGTCGCGCGAGCTCAAGGTGCGGCGCGGGTCGTCCTCGCCGTCCCGGTGGCACCCTTCGACTGGGTCCGCGGGCTATCCGATGCCGCCGATGAGTTGATCGCGTTGAGCACCCCGCGGCAGTTGCAAGCGATTGGCATGTGGTATTCCGACTTCTCGCAAAGTTCCGACGACGAGGTCGTCGACTGCCTGCGCAACGCGATCCGAGGTTGACCGGCGCATTGCTCCCGGCAGGTGCGCTCGACTTAGCGAATGCGTGTAGACCGAATTGTCCGGAATTGAATGGCAGGGCGTGCTCGGATATAAACGCAACGTGATAGCTATTAAATTGGTAACACCGCCACGTTTGTAGTCGATGACACCGATAAGGCGGCATCGGCGAAACGCTGGGCCCCGAACTCTGGCCACAGCCACGATCGGCACCTGGGGACAAGGTGCCGATCGAGAAGGGTCGGACGGTGAAGAGCATCGATCACGCGTTATGGGAGCGGGAACTAGCCCAGTACATCAGCCTGCACCCCGATCTGGAAGATCTGCCGCCTCCGATATTTCCACGGCGGCGGACACGGCTGGGGCGGCAGTTTTGGTTTTACCGGCGGGCCCGCCGGGTCCGCCGGGCGCGACGCCGGGCGCTCCGTGGCGAAAGGTCACCAGTCGGTTACATACTGCTTATAGTCTTCCTGGTAGTGGAGACGCTGGTGCTGGGCGGAATCGCCGGCTGGTGGATGGGCTGGTATCTGTAGGCCGGTTGGCGTCAGCGCCGGTTACGGTGGGCGCTATGACCACTACGGGGATCCGCCTCACCCAGTACGCGCACGGCGGTGGCTGCGCCTGCAAGATCCCTCCCGGTGAGCTCGAATCGGTCCTGACCGGGCTGATCGGCGCCGTCGTGACCGATCCGGCCGGCGAGCTCATCGTCGGCCTGGACGACGGCGACGACGCTGCGGTGGTGCGGATCCGGCACGGGCTGGCGATGATCGCCACCGCGGACTTCTTCACCCCGGTGGTCGACGACCCCTACGACTGGGGCCGGATAGCCGCGGCCAACGCGCTATCGGATGTGTACGCGATGGGCGGGCGCCCGGTGGTGGCGGTGAACCTGCTCGGCTGGCCGCGCGACGTGCTGCCCTTGGAGCTGGCCGCTGAGGTGCTGCGCGGTGGTCGCGATGTGTGCGCCACCGCGGGTTGCCACCTGGCCGGCGGGCACAGCGTGGACGACCCGGAACCAAAGTACGGCATGGCCGTCACCGGCATCGCCGACCCGCAGGTGATCTTGCGCAACGATGCCGGGATCGCCGGCGTGCCGCTGTCGCTGACCAAGCCGCTCGGCGTCGGGGTGCTCAACGCCAGGCACAAGGCCACCGGCGAAATTTTCCCGGACGCGGTGGCGACGATGACCGCGCTCAACGCCGCCGCCGCATCGGCCGCGGTGGCGGCCGGCGTGCGGTGCGCCACCGACATCACCGGTTTCGGGTTGCTCGGGCACCTGCTGAAACTGGCCCGCGCCAGTGGCGTCTCGGCGATCGTGGACGCGGCCGCGGTCCCCTACCTGGAGGGAGCCCGCCAGGCGCTGGCTGACGGCTACGTCAGCGGGGGAACCCGGCGCAATCTGGACTGGGTGCGTCCCCACCTGTTCGCGGCAGCATCGGTGGGCGAGGACGAACTGCTGCTGCTCGCCGACGCCCAGACCTCCGGTGGCCTGCTGGTCGCCGGCGAAATCCCCGGCGCGCCTGTCATCGGCGAGCTAGTGCCCCGGGCAGAGCATCTCATCACCATCAGCTGAGCGCCCTTGTCGCCGAGTTCGACATCAGGGCGGTACCGCATCGAGCAGGGTGTCCGTGGCAAGCGGTCCGAAAAGAACCCGAAGGCAGCCGAGCAAGCCAACCCGGCTCGCTCTGCCGCGCAGGACAAGGCCTAACCTGTCACGAGTCGAGGGCCCGGCAAAACTGGGGGTTGCCGGGCCCTCGCGCGTTCGTGAACCGCTGGCTGGTCGTATGGTCGACGGCATGGGGCTCACCGTGGTGGGCATCGGTGGTTCGATGCGTGAGGATTCCCAGTCCGAGCGTGCCTTGAGTGTGGTTCTGCGCAGCGCCCAGCTCGCCGGCGCCGAGACGATCGCGGTCACCGGCACCGAACTGGTGCTGCCGTTCTACGACCCGGCGGTGCTCGACCGCAGCGCCGCAGCCCACCGGCTGGTGAGCGCGTTACGCGAGGCCGACGGGGTCGTGCTGGTCTCCCCGGGTTACCACGGCACCGTGTCGGGGTTGGTCAAAAATGCGCTGGACTACGTCGAGGATCTCCGTGCCGACACCAGGCCCTACCTGGACGGCCGGGCGGTAGGTTGCGTGGCGATGGCGCTGGGATGGCAGGCGGCGGTGACCACGCTGACCGCGTTGCGCTCGATCGTGCACGCGCTGCGCGGCTGGCCCACGCCCCTGGGCGCGGCGCTCAACGCCGCCGAGGTGACCTTCGACGACGCGCACGGTCTCCCCTCGGATCCCGCGGTCGAGCGCACCCTGCGCACGATCGGCGAGCAGGTAGTGGAGTTCGCCCAAGCCCGCGTCTCCCACATCGCGCCCTGACAACTCCCCACCCATGTCGGGGTTTGGGTCTGGTTAGGCGAGGCTGGCCTGGGGTTCAGAGGCTGGCAGGGTGGCGCGGACGCGCAAAGCGCCGCCTTCCAGGCGGCCGCGAGGGCGCAACCCGGCCCGGCGCAGTACCCGCGTCAACGCGCCGTTGCCTACTTGCGAGACCGCGACTATCTCGGTGAGCTGCTCCGCCCGGGCCAGCTCGATGAGGTTGCGCGCCAGCGCGGTGCCCACTCCCCGGCCCTGCCAGGCGTCCTCCACCAGCAGCGCGATCTCAGCCGTGCCGGGCGTGGCCCGGATCAGGTTCGCCAGCCCGATCGCGGCCCCACCATCGGGGGTTACCGCGAGCATGCTGGTGGAGCCGTCTGCGCCGATCAGTCGCTGCAGCACAGCCGCAGTCAACACCGGCCTGGTGGGCAGCGAACGCAGCGCTCGGGTCTGCGGTGAGCAGCGCGCGTGCAGCGCGGCGACCAGCGGCGCATCGGCGGCGGTCGCGGCCCGCAGCACAACCTCCACCCCGTCGGTCAGCTGCACGCTGACCCGGGTGGGCGGCAGCCACCGCCCGTCGGAGCTGTTGGCGAGCTCGAGCAGCGCCGCCGCCTGGGAAACCTCGGTGGCGGTGAACGGCCAGCCGCGGCGCAACCGGACCCGGGTCGCGCCGGTACCGACCTCTGCCTGATGCGCAGCCTGATGGGCGGTGGCCGGTGGCGTGGCCGGTGATCCCGGTGGTCCCGCCAGCTCAGCACGCAGCAGGGCGGCTACCGCCCGCGCGGCGCTGCCAGGATCGACGGCTACGCAGTGCGCCAGCGCCAGCGCGGTGCTCACCGGATCGGCCAGGGCCTGCGCGTCGGCTTGCACCACGACAGTGACCCGGAACCCGCCGGCCTCCACGGCCTCCACCAGATGCGGCACCGGCAGCGTCGGCGGCACCTGCACGAGCAGCTCGTCGGTCACCGCACCATCGTCGGCCGGCTCACCGACGACGTGCAGGGAGACGATGTTCGCCCCGCAGCCGCCGATCGCCGCGGCCAGCGCGCCCAGCCGTCCCGGTTGATCGGCCACGTCGACGTGCAGCCGCCATAGCGTCACGGTGACCACCTCCTGGTCCAGCCTGCTCCGTTGGCGTTACTCTGCTCCGCGGGTAAAGCCGCTGCGTTAACCAAGGGTAAAGTCAAACGCCCCGCAGCACCTGGTGAACGAACGCCACCTCGACGGCGGCATGTCGCAGGTTCTCCGCCACTACCAGTGATCCGTGCCCTGCGTCGTAGCGGTAGCACCGGTAAGGCTTGCCCAGCTCGGTGAGCCTGGCGAGGTAGTTGTCGATCTGGCGGATTGGGCAGCGCGGATCGTTCTCCCCCGCCAGCACCAAAACCGGCGCCTGCACCTCGGCGGTATAGCTGATCGGCGACGATCTCCGGTAAAGCTCGGGCAGGTCGTCGGGTGCGCCACCGAACAGCGCACGGTCGAAGGCGCGCAGCGGCTCCATCTCATCGGTGTAAGCGGCCACGAAATCGCCCACCGGGGCCCCGGCCACGCCGGCGGCCCAGCGCTGCGGCTGGGTGCCCAGCGCTAGCAGGGCCAGATATCCGCCCCATGACCAACCCTCCACCACGCACCCCGCCGGGTCGGCGAACCCGCTGGAGACCGCCCAGTCGTGCACCGCGGCGACATCTTCCAGTTCGCACAGCCCGGGCCGGCCCTCGATGGCATCGCGCCACGCCGAGCCGTAGCCGGTCGATCCGCGGTAGTTGACGTGCACCACGGCGTAGCCGGCGTCGAGCCATAGCGCCCGGTTGGCGGAAAAGCGATCCTCGTCGGCCGCGTGCGGGCCGCCGTGCAGCAGGAACACTGTCGGCAACGGGCTGCCGGCGGATGCGCCCGGTGGCCTAGCCACCAAGGCGTGCACGGCACCGTGCGGAGTGGGCACGAAGCGGTCGATGAGCGGTTGTGAACCCGGCGCCGGCTCGCCCTGGGGTGGCAACAACTCGCGGTCGGTGCCGTCGGGGTACAGCGCCCTGATAGCGGGCGGCTCGGCAGCGCAGGACCAGGCGTACTCGACGGTGCCGTCTGGCCGCACCGCCGCTCCGCCGATCGTGCCGCGGGGAATGCCCAGTACGCGCAATTGTCCGGAAGCCAGTTCGTAACGGTGCAGTGTCGAACGGGCCGCGTGCTGGTGCTCGACGAGCAAGGCCTTCCCGTCGGGATACCAGTCGGCGGCCAGCTCGCCGGGAAGCTCCAGGGCGAGCTCGGTCTCGGTGCCGGTGGCGATGTCCCAGATCAACAGTTCCTGGCGGCCGCGCCGTTCGTGGGCCAGCAGGAGCCTGGCGTCACCGTCCACGGGGGCGAAGCCGAGGACTTCGAGGCCCTTGCCAGGCCCGTCCCACTTGTCGGCGACTCCCTCGGTGGTGGTGTCAGGCCCGATGGCCAGGACGCGGACCGCGGGATGCCGGGAGTCGCCGTGTTCGGAATGCATGATCGCGAGTAACCGCTCGTCGCGGGACAGGGCTCCCACTCCGGCGTCGTGTTCGCTTCGGTAGACGACCTGAGCGTGGCCGTTGCGGGAGATCCACACCGTGGTGCCCTCGTCGGTGGAGGAACCGACCGCTGCGGTGCGCCGGCCCAGATCCACCCCGGCCGGGTAGCCCGGTTCGGTGCCGGGTAGGGCCGGCAGCGGCGGCAGGTTCGAACCCCGCCCGGCGAAGGGTTCGGTCACCCAGCTGCCGAATTCGTCACCGTCAGTGTCGGCGAACCACCACACCTGCTCGCCGTCGGGTGTCACGGCGGCGCTGTGGGTGCCGTGCGGCCGGTCGGTGACCTGCCGGTGGCTACCGGTGACCCGATCCCAGGCGTAGACCTCCCAGGTGCCGGACGCGTTGGAGGTGTACAGACAGCGGTCGGGCGCATCGCGGGCCCATTGCGGCAGGCTGACCCGGGGTGCGGTGAACCGAGCCCGCCAGCGGGCCTCCGCCTCCGGGTCATCGAACAATGCGTCAGGGACGGTGGCGGCATGCGGTGCTGCATTCACCCCCCGATAGTGCCGCATCGGCACCACGCCGTATCAACTTCGGTGCGTCAGCGCGTTACCGGGCCAGGCGCCGCGCGGTGTCTCTGATGACCTCGGTGAGGAGCCGCTGGGCCGCCGAGCCCATCGTGGTCAGCACTGACTGCAAGCGGCGGGCGGTGTCCGGATCGATCTTCCCGATCATCTGCGCTGTCTTGCCGGTCACGGCCAGTACGACGCGGCGCAGATCGTCGGGGTCCGGCGTGCGGCGGACCAGTCCGGCCCGGGCGAGCCGATCAACCATCGCGGAGGTGGCCGGTGGCCGGGTGCCCAAGGACTCAGACAGCGACAGCAGCGTCATGGGAGCCTTCGCGCTGATAATGTGCAGCGCGATCAGCTGAGATAACGTTAAGTCACTGCCGGCCCACGCCGCTGGTCGGCCGGACACCATCTTGCGGAGATAGCCGGCAAGCCAGCGGGCATCCTCAGTCGTCACCATCGACTACGCGACCACCGCTCGGCGAGCCCGGATCTGCATTCGTGACCTCCATTGCTCACGCTTTTCCATGGAACCAACGAAACCAGCCCGGCGCAAGAACCCGCTGGGGGTACCCAGACTGGGGCATCACCGAGGGCTATACCTGCTCAGTGTCGCCTGTTGCGGAAGCGGCATTGCGACGGACCGGCTCATCCGTCTTGGGAAACAGGCGAACCGGCCCGCCGGCGTAGCGCTTCGAGATCTTTCACGATCAACCTAGGTCCCTCGAGGCGTAGATATCCTCTGCGCTCGAATTCATGCAGGATGTGGTTCACGCTTTGGCGGGATCCGCCGACCATGGCAGCGAGGTCCGACTGGGTCATCTTGAGGTCGAGTGATAAGTGTTCACCCGGTTGGCCGGTGGGTTCACCGATCAGCCGGAGCAGCAGCTTGGCGACCCGGCCGTGCAGGTCCATGAATACCAGATCACTTGCTTGGGCGATCATGAGGCGCACCAGCCTGCCGAGGGAGCGCAGGATGAGGTCGGTGACGGCGGGCCGCCTGGCCATGAGGTCCAGCAGCGTCGCTCGAGTGAGGGTCAGTACGGTGGTGGGCTCGAGAGTCTGGATCGACGCCGAACGAGGCCCGCCGTCGATGAGCGCCAGTTCCCCGAAGAAGTTCGGTGGTTGCAGCGTCGCGAGGATCATCTCGTCGCCGTCCTCCGAGGCGAAGATGACTTTGACCCTGCCTTCCGTCAGCACGAACACCGCATCACCGGGATCGCCTTGGTGAAATATGAACTCCCCCTTACTGTATGTGCGCCGGCGCGCGCACGCACCGAGTCCCAGGAGTTCGGATTCATCGAGATCTGCGAACAGCGACGTTCGTGCCAGCAGCGAGGCCGCTTGCTCGGCTTTCATCGAGAACCCCAGCTTTCGCAGTGAGTCTGCGCAGAAGTCTAAGCCTGCGCCACCGGCGCATATTTCTCGTATACACACCGGCCGCGGCGGTGGCACACTGTCGCGGGTGCCCGGGCCGGACGGGTCGGCCCGCCGCAGTGGGAGAAACCCCAGTGGACATGCGCAATGTCGAGCAGGGGACCGCTTACTTGCCGGTCGGCACGGTGACATTCCTGCTGACCGACGTTGAGGGCTCGACATTTCTGTGGGAGTCCGCCCCGGAAGCGATGGGTGCCGCGATCCGGCGCCACTACCAACTGCTCGACGTGGCAATCACGCTGCATGGTGGAGTGCGGCCGGTAGAGCAGGGCGAGGGCGACAGCGTGGTGGCGGCGTTCGCGTGCGCGTCCCACGCGCTGGCCGCCGCACTGGATATCCAGCGAGCCTTTTGTGCCGAGCGCTGGCCGGAGGGTGCGGCGCTGAAGTTGCGCATCGCATTGCACACCGCACAGGCGCAGCTGCGTGACGAGGTGAATTACTTCGGGCCGGCGGTGAACCGCTGCGCCCGGCTGCGTGCGGTGGCCCACGGCGGCCAGGTGGTGCTGTCCAAAACGACCCGGGATCTCGTTGGCGACCAGCTTCCCGACGGCGCCGAGCTGGCCGACCTGGGCGTGCACCGGCTGCGCGATCTCGGCCAGCCGGAGCACGTGTTCGGGCTGGCTCACCCCGACCTGACCACCGGGTTTCCGCCACTGCGCTCGCTGGGCACCGTGTCCACGAACCTGCCGGCCGAGCTGACCAGCTTCATCGGCCGGTCCACAGAGCTGGCGGAACTTTCCGAGCTGCTCGGTCAGGTGCGGCTGCTGACCATCACCGGCGCGGGCGGCTGTGGCAAGACCCGCCTGGCCCGCCACGTTGCCGCCGCCACGTTGGACGGCCACCTCGACGGCGTGTGGTGGGTCGAGCTCGCCCGGCTGGAGGACGCCGCATTCGTGCCGGCCGCGGTGATTGCCGCGATCGGGGTGCGGGAACTGCCCGGTCAGGGTCCGCTGGGCACGCTCGTCGCCTACCTGCGCGCCCGCCGCGCGCTGATCATTCTCGACAACTGCGAGCACCTGCCGAGCGCCTGCGCGCAGCTCGCCGAGGCGTTGCTGCGCGGGTGCCCCTCGCTGACGGTGCTGGCGACCAGCCGGGCGCCGCTGGGCGTGCCAGGTGAGACGGCGTGGCGAGTGCCGTCGATGTCCTTGCCCGCCGAGTCCTACCGTGCGCCACTCGAGGTGCTTCGAGAATCCGACGCGGTGCGGCTGTTCGTCGACCGGGCCAGGCAGGTGCGGCCCGATTTCGAGCTCTCCCTGGCGAACGCGCCGGGTATCGCGCAGATCTGCCGGGAGCTCGACGGTATCCCGCTGGCCATCGAGCTGGCCGCCGCGCGGGTGCGGATGCTGGCGTCTGCACAGATCGCCCACCGCCTCGGCGACCGATTCCAGCTGCTCACCGGTGGCACCCGGGCGGCCGTGCCGCGCCAGCGCACCCTGCAGGCCTCCATCGACTGGAGCTACGAGCTGCTCAGCGAGGCCGAGCGGGCGCTGCTGCGGCGGCTGGCGGTCTTCACCGGTGGGTGGACGTTGGACGCCGCCGAGCGGGTGTGTGCCGGCAGCGACCTCGGGGGCATTGACCGCTGCGCCGTCGTGGACCTGCTGACCGGCCTGGTCGACCAGTCCCTGGTCACCACCGCAGAACACGGTGCCGAGGTGCGGTACGGGTTGCTGGAGACGGTCCGCCAGTACGGCGCCGCGCGGCTGGCCGAAGCCGGCGAACTCGACGCGGTGGCTCAGCGCCACTTCGCCTACTACGTCGGGCTGGCGGAGCGGGCCGAACCGGCAGTGCTGCGGGCCGGCCGGGACGACCCCATCCTGCAACGCCTGGCCACCGAACTGCCGAATCTGCGGGCCGCGCTGGAACGGGCGGCGGCGATCGACCCGGAGGCCGCGGTCAAGCGCTTCGACCTGCTGCTGGCATTGGGTGATGCGCAGTGGTGGGCCGGTCACGTCTCGGAGGCCAGCGCGACGTTCCAGGCCGCCACCTCGCTGGCCCGGCAGTTCCAGGACCCGGATCGGCTGGCGGAGGCGGCGCTGCGGGTAGGCGAGGTCGGCTACGGCGGTGCCTACATGGAGGCCTGGTCTTACGACCCGGCCAAAGTGCAGATCCTCGACGAGGCGCTGGCCGCACTGGGTGACCAGCAAAGCCTGCTCAAGGTGCGGGTGCTGGCCCGGCTGGCCACCGCCCTGTACCTGTCGCCGTTCGATTCGCTGCCCCGCCGGGACTCGTTGAGCCGCGCGTCGGTGCAGTTGGCCCGCCGGCTGGGGGACGGTCCGACGCTGGCCTATGCCCTGCACGCCCGTCACCTGGCGGTGTGGGGCCCCGACAACGTCGAAGAACGGGTGGTCCTGTCGGCCGAGATCATCGGGCTCGCCCGGCAAGCCGGCGACGTCACGCTGGAGATCACCGGACACGTCTGGCGGATGGCAGATCTGTTCGAGATCGGCGACGCACCGGGAGCCGATCGCGAGGTCGACGTACACGAGGAGCTGGCCCGGCGAGTCGGATACCCCCATTTCGTCGCCCACTCGCTGATGTTCCGTGCGACGCAGGCGATGCTGCGCGGGAAATTCGCCGACGCGGAGGCCTTCGCTCAGCGCTCGCTGGCGCTCGGCGAGCAGGTTGGGGACGTCAACGTGCGGATCTCGCACCACGTCCAGATGGCGCTGTTGCGGGCTTTGCAGGGACGCCCCCGGGAGGCCGCCGCCTATTTCGAGCCCGCAGGGCGCGAACATCCACCCGAGCTCGCGAGGCTGGTGCACATGGGCTTCGTCTGCCTCGCCGGCGACCGGACTGGCATCAAAGAAGCCTTTCCCCTGATCTGGCGGGCTCGAGACCGGATGCCGCCGCCATTCTGGCTGTCTATGACAGGTACGTGTGTC
>Ga0134126_10001146_pt1 | contig 33568 bp, 35 predicted proteins | sample KB31752_FD_96881 | JGI IMG/M metagenome (GOLD analysis project Ga0134126, IMG submission 96881) | Terrestrial soil microbial communities with excess Nitrogen fertilizer from Kellogg Biological Station, Michigan, USA - KB3-175-2 | ecosystem: Environmental > Terrestrial > Soil > Unclassified ...
CGCTGCCCCCTTTCTGGGAAGTGATGACGACCGTTTTCATTGGCGTCGGCATAGGCTATCGTCGAAGGCGAATTCGCGAATTCGCCCTTTCGCGAAGTTTAGCGCAAGTGACAGGTTAAAAACAAATGTCGCAACAAATGTGGGAGTGGGTGAAGTGGGATGGAAGGCTCGCCGTCAGCGACGTGCTGCGGTGGACGCAAGCGATTTGGCCGGAGAAAAAACGCCGCGGCCAGCGCCCCCTTGGCGAACGGCGCGTCACCGCTGAGGTGCTGGAAATCGATGCGCGCGGCTACATCCGGCTTTCCGTGATGGCGGATGAAATCATCAAGAACGAACACGGCATGCCGCTCAAAACCTTGCGCAGGGGCGAAATCATCGTCAGGAAAAAAGCGACGATAGGGCGGGGAAGTCCCGAGCGCAAGAAATGGGACGATGAGGCGCACCGCTCCGTCGAGGTCAGCGTTCACTTAAGCTAGACGGCATTCGGACCGCGCGATTGCCGCTTCATCCGCTCCGGCGCGTCATTCTTTAGCTGTCCCCTGGCCTTCGGGCAGCTTTCTCGCATTCTTAGCGTGCTTCTCCTTACCGCCTTCACTGGCGAATTCGGTTTTCCGTCGGCAGCTTTTGACTTCCTCCATTTCCTCCATCGGAAATAACCGTTCGTTCATCAGGCTTCTCGTTCATTCCTTGGAAGCCCGCGCCCAAAGGGCGTCCTTCTATCGTCAACCTGCAACTGTTCGTTGGCAGAGTAAACCTGCAAGCAGGTTCTACACTTTCGTGCGCGCGAAGCCGCGTACTCTTCCGCCGAACGAGTTGCCGGCCTTCCGCTCACGAAGGCCGCGATGGTCGCGGACTTCTCAAAAAACGAAGGAGAAGCCCATGAACAGCACGTTTATCCCCTCGTCGGAACTGAAGGAACTCCCGACCGTCGAACTGCAATCCAAATTCTTCCAGATGCAGACGGATGTTGAACTGCTGCGGCAGAAAATCGGCCAGTTGCCGATGGCCGAAGCCTCGCTGCAGAATGTCCGCGCCGAGCTGATGAAGCGGCAGTCGCGGTGGCCGAAGCCGTAAGCCTCTTGGGAACGGCGGGCCTCACATGGCCCGCCGCTTCTCATGCGGGTCTGGTTTTGTTTTTAAGGGCGGGGAAGTGCGAAGCATCTGCTTCGCGAGTATTCGCGAATTCGCGAAGTGTGCGCCGTTCAGGCGCATCGCGAATTCTTGTCACAAACCCGCTTGAAAGTGCCGCATCTGCGGCCCGCGCGTTTGTGCAGGATTTGCCGACTTTAGCGCCGCCGCGTCGATCTCGACGCTTTCCCGGCTTTCGGCAAATCCTTCCCCTCGCTCTTCGCTCGGGACTTCTTGGCCGCGGCGTCCTCGTTCACGTCGGACGCTTGTTCGCCGCCATTGCTGCCCATCAGCTCCCATCCGGGGAGCCCCTGCAAGATGGCATCAGCCTTCTTGCTCGGCGTGATGTGTCCATAGTGCTTTTCGATCATCTTGACCGAGGTTCCCATTTGCTTGGCCAGATAATATACGTCGGTGTCGTGCATGAGGCGAAAGGTCGCGTAGGTATGGCGGAAGCAATAGGTGCTGCGGCGGCTGCCTGACGCGCTGTACAAGAGGCCCGAAGCTTCCAGCAAGCTCGCGACAAGAGAGCCGTAAAGGGACTGAGACGAGCTGCCGTCATAGGTCGTGAATACGAAGTCCTCGGGTTTGGTGGCTTTGCTGATTGCGCGAATGCGGTCAAAGTACGTGGCCACCGTGATCGGGGCGACGAGCTCGCGATATTTGTCCTTCCCCCACACATTCAGGAACACGAATTGTCTGCCCTGCTTGTCCGATCGGGTGTGAACATCGCGCCATCGAAGGTTTCGCGCTTCCGGCGGTCGCATCCCCGTGTTCGCCATGATCAGAACGAAATTATGGACCATCGTTCGATAAAACGAGTGCAATTTCGTGTCGCAGTCGGGAACCCACTTCTCACGCGAATGCGTGTACAGGTGCTTATACTCTTCCGGCGTGAACGCCTCTCGTCGCGCCTTGTCCTGCGGCATGTCGCCATCAGGAACCTGATCCAAGAGGATGTATTTCTTCTTCGCGGCGAAGTTCATGATGCCGCGAAAGGTTTTCATTTCCTGGACAATGGTGCCGTCCTTGGCGGGCCAGCCCTTTTTCTCGTCTTCGCCGGTTCCAGTGCCATCTGCATCGCCTTCGCTGCTCCTAAGCGTTTTATGCTTCTTTTCGGGAGGGCGGTTCATTCCCTCTTCCTTGCGATAGCGGGCATAGTCTTCCCAATGATCCTCGGTGACTTTGGTCATCGCGGTATTTGGGCCTACATAAGGAATGAGGTGGCAGGTGATGTATGAGCTAACGATCTTCGACCGATTTTTTGTTATCTTGCCAGCCGCGACAAGGCGGTCCTGATGCGCCATATATTCCGTCGCGACCTGCTCGAACGTTTTTTCGAAGATCGGGACTTTGTGCTCGATGCGGAAGCTTATATCAGCGTCCATCCGGAACGCCTTCTTCTTCGCATCGGCGATATCTGCAATTTCCAGCGACTTGAACTTGTATCTATCTTCATTTGGGATTTTGATGCGGCAATACCAATTGCGATGCTGGACGTCCGTGCGTTGAAAGATGATGAGACCGTCTTTGAGTTCATGGACATTGGTCATAAACGTCTTCGTCATCGCGGTTTCCTTCTGTACAGGAACTGTGTAGAGTGGGCGTGTAACCCCTTGATCTGTCGTAGGCTGTGCGGGGGGTGTGTAGGGATTTTTTAGACGCGAAAACGTTGAATGTCAAGAAGTTATGAAGGTTGGCTTATCCCTCTGGGATAACGTGACGGTTAAACGCCCTGTACATTCAAAGGGATATCTCACGAAAAATTTCCTGTACAGGTGTTGTGCAGAACGGGCATTGTCTGGGTTCGCGATTTCGCTAAAGTTAGCTAACTTTCCAGCGTTTGAAAACAACAAAAGCGGCGCGGGGCAACGCCCCGCGCCGCGTGTGCGAGCCCGGCTGCTCAATCCCCGGTGCTGACCATCTCTATTGCCTGGGCGATTTCATTGGCCGCCGCGAGAAGCGTTGCCTCGAAGCGGCGGACTTCATCACCGGGAACGCCGTCAAGGAAGTGATCGAGCCGGAGGGCCGCGCTTTCGAGTTTGCCGAGCAATTCGCTTTTCATGTTTCGTACTCCTTCCGCTGAAAGGGAAGAAGGAAGGCGCTGTTAAAGCGCCTTCCCCCCTCGGGTGTTAGAACGGGATGTCTTCGCCGCCGGAGGCTTCGTCCTGCATCTCTTCGGGCTTGGGCTTGCGCCAGACGACTTCGCCGCTGACGGCGATGCCGGACGCGAACACTGTGGTGAAGCCCTCGCCGTCCTTGTGCGGCTTGAAGGCCACGCCGACGCGGGTCCAGTAAGCCCTGCGGTTGCGCTTCTCGACGGTGAAGCCGATGTAGTCCACCGAGGATGTTTCTTCGGCATTGTCGTTTTTCGTGGTCATGGTCTTTCTCCTTTTTTGCATTACCCTCTCGGGCGATGCCCCAGACCAATCAGCTCCGAAGGCGCTGGGTCACGAAAATAAATGGCTGGGTTCCCTTGCCTTCAAGGGGAAACGATTTTTTTCGTTATCCCTAAGCGACTGGAGATGATAGGTCGAATGGAGGCTGCACGAGGGTTCTTTGCAAAAAAGGAGAAAGACCTGACCACATCAGAAAAACGCGCCGAAGAAAAAACCGAAGGTGGATTACACGGCGAAGTTTTGAGGGAAGAGAAGTGAATCCGTAGGGCTTGCTGTCCCGCCAAAGGCACCTGTGAGACTGACAGGACGCGGCAAGGCGGCGAGGCTTTCACTCAGGGGGTCAAGACGATATTGCGGTTCAGCAGCGTGGCGGCTGTTGCAAGCCGCAAGACCGAAGGGTGCGGCGAAGCTTCTTTGCCAGGCGCGAAGTCATCCCGTTCTAACGCAACCCGAGGGGGAAAGAGCGTAGCGGCGCCTTCCATCTTGCTTTCAAGCATGATACGCCCGAATGGGAAACCATACCGGAACCATTGACAAAGATCGCAACGGAAGTCATTTTGAGCGGGATTGCTTGAAGAACAGCACAAAAGTGACGGCGAATGCCATGAAGCACTTAACGAAAAATAAGAAGTCCAGAAGACCGCATAGACCGCCCGCGCACGAAACGAACTTGGGAAATCTGCTGCGCGCCGCACGCGAAAAGCGCCACCTCACCCTGCGGGATGTCGAAGCGGAAACGGGCCTACTGAGTGGCGGCGTTTCCTTTCTCGAAAACGGACGCAGCATCCCCGATCTCCTGACCGCGCATATCCTTTGCAAGTTCTACGGTATTCCCTTGAAGAAGCTCGCGGCTGCCTTTCTCCAGGACGAAGCGTGACGGTTGCGGCGGCAGAATGCCGCATTGATTAAAAATGCGAAAGCCGCCCGCCGTAGCGGGCGGCTTTCGCCGGATGCCTCCGATTTCAAGCGGCGGGGCGCAACACCTCCGGCAACCATCCGCTTCCCGCAAGTTCCCGCTCGGCAAGCGCCGCCAGTTCCGGCTTCTTGAGCTTTTCCCAAGCTGGCGCGGGCGGTTGGTTGCGGCCTTCCTTGAGCGCGTCGAGAATTTGCGGCTTTGATACCCGGCTGAAATAATTCGGCGCATCCGGCGCGAACCATGGCCGCATGTCGAGTTTCAGCGCGGCGGCAAGGTGCGCCGCATGCTGCAAGCGGCCGGCATTGTCGCGGCTGGCCTGAACCGCGTTGACGGACACGGCGGCACAGAAGGCCAGCAGTTCGAGCAATACCTTCTGCTTTTGCTCAAGGCACCATGCCCAAAGCGCCTCCGCGCTGTTCGGAATAACCTTGCTCCACTTTTCGCGGTCGGCTTCCATCTGCGCCGCTGCCTTCGAGCCTTCCACGCGGCGCAGCGATTGCGGATATAGCGCAAGCTGCAAGGCGCGGTCCTCGTGAGGCGCGTTGAAGAACACGCGGGATGCGAAGGCATGCACCACGGCGGCAAGCGCCACTTCCGGCCGCTGCGCAAGTTCGGCGGCGATTGCCGCCGATTTCTGCGCAGTCAGGCTTTCCAGAAGTGCAGCGGAAATGCCGGGGCCTTCCGCTGCCGCGCCTTCCTGTTCGCCGTTGGCAGTCGCGGTGGCTTTCGCCTTGCTCTTCTTCGGCATGTCCTCGGGCCGCACGTAACCGCGCTCGATGCGCAGCTTTCCGTCCTGGCCGATGGTCGCGACAGCCCCGGCCATGGCAAGCTGTTCCGGCATCCATTGGCGTTCGCGGTCACGCTCGATCTTGTTTAGCCGTTTGCGGATTTCTTCGCAACGGTCTGGATAGGGCGTTTCGGTATCGTCGGACGCTTCCCATTCGTTTTCGAGCTTCTGGAATTCCGTCTCAAGCTTCGCCGCCTCGTTCGCCAGTTTGCGCGGCAACGGTGCGGGCTCCGGGTGGATGCAACGGAACTGCGAACGGACCTCATAGCCGAATTCCGCATAAGCGTCCGTCCACTTCCAGCCCTCTTTCGCAAGCTCTTTCATGGCGCGGTCCAGTTTCTCCTTCACCAGCCTGTCCAGCAGCGCGGCATCGAGAATGAATATGCTCTCGTCGCCTTGGGAAAACAGGTCGATGCGCGTAACGCCGCCGGCCTTTTCGTAGGCTTTGAGGCCCACGAATTTCACGCGGCGGTCAGTCGCGGGAATTTCGTTTTCGGTCAGCGCGTCCCGGATGGTGCGCGGGTCGCGCTGGTGCGGGCGCAAGCTTTCCAGTATGTGGTCCTGCGCTTCGTGGTCGTCCGACACGGCAAAGGCTTTGACTTGTTCCAGTGAAAGCTTGCCCTCGCGGTACGCCTTGAGAATGGCGGGGCTGACGCGGGCCAATTTCAGCAGTTGCCGGACGTGCGTTTCGGTCGTTCCGAAGCGGGCCGCAATGTCGGCAACCGATAAGCCTTTATCCACGAGGTCGCGGAACGCCTCGAACTGGTCGGCGGGGTGCATGTCGTCCCGCATGACGTTCTCGACAAGGCTGAGTTCGGCGGCTTCGTGGTCGTCGTCGGCAAGTTTGCAGGTAACGCGGTAATTGGGCTTGATATCGCCTTCCTTCGCCAATTGCAGCAAGGCTTTCAGGCGCTGGCCTCCCGCGACAACGGCGTATTTGCCGCCGTTCTTCTTCACGATGAGATTTTGCTGCAAGCCATGCGCCCGGATGCTGGCGGCAAGGGTCGCGATAAAGGCTTTGTTATGCGTCTTTCGGACGTTCCCGGCGAACGGGAGGAGCTTGTTCAGGGGGATTTCGATAGTCGTGGTCATGATAGTTCTCCTTTTGGGTTTGGTTGAGGTTTAGAAAGCGCGGGAAGCGTCCATTCCGGGCGCTTCCCGCGCCGGGGTGGTTAGTATTCGTCGGGCAACAGAAACGTGGTTACGCTTCGGTCGGCCTCGGTGATGATCCAGAGAGTGTTAATGCCGAAGCCTTCGCAAGGCTTCGCGGGGTCGATGGGATAAGCGGACAGGATGCGCTCTGCGTTCCTGATTGCGTCATCGTTCGCCTGTTTGTCGTCGTCGGGCAACATTCCCCAATCGCCCGTCACATGACGGGCGAGGCATTTCTGCAAATACACGGCGGGACAGGTCGCCAAGGCTCCCGGCGTGGCGACGATCTGCCCGAGTTCAAAGCGCGGCTGGACGCGATAAGGATGGCTCACGGCGTTCATGTGTTCGGCCCTCCTTACGCTGCAACCAGTTCCGGCGCTGCCGCGCCCTCTTGCGGATCAACGGCGTTGGCGGACGCCGTTGATGGCTGCAAGCCGTGGAGATAATCGGCGGCGCGTTGCGCATGGGCGGCTGCGGAAAAGATGGCGCGTTTGTCCTCTTTGAGGGTTTTCAGCCAGTGGTCCAGATAGGCGGCATGATCGGCGCGAATGTCCGGCGTGATGCCGAGGTCCGCGCATACGAATGCGGCTCCCAACTCCGCTACCAGTTCCTCTCGGGCGTATCCGTGATCGCCAAAGCGCTTCGCGTCGAAGCTGCGGTCAAGGCGGCTCTTGTGGCTCGTCCAGTGGGTGAGTTCATGCAGGGCCGTGACGTAATAGCTCTCCTTGTCCCTGAAGGCTTCGAAGGGCGGCATCTGCACGAGATCGCGTCCCGGCGCGTAAAAGGCTTGGTTCCCGCCGTGCCGGATGGCGGCACCTGTGGCGGTCATAAAGCGGTCGGCGCTCTCGATGCGTTCCGACAAGGGCAGCGGGTTTTCCGGCTTGGCGTAATAATGCGCTGGCAAACCCTCGATTTGCTCCACGTTGAAAACCGTGTAGCCCTTCATGAAAAAGATTTCGCGCTCGTTGCCGCTCTCCGTGCCGCCTTCGCTGCTGCCGCCGTCTGCTTCTGGGCGCGTGATGCTGCTGGCGTAAACCACCAGTGAGCCGTGCTCGCCCTTCCTCACATGCGCATCCAATTCAAGCGCCTGTTTAAAGGTCATCCAGATTGGCGCGGCGTAGCCTTTCGCCATGGCCTCGTCCCACAACAACAGGACATTCATGCCGCGATAGGGCGTCCCGTTGTGGCGCAAGGGCCGCGAGATTTTCCCGGCGGCATGTTCGCCGCTCCATGGTTTCATCCATGGGCGTACGCCTTGTTCAAGGTCGGCAATGATGCGGTCTGTGACGCGGGTATAAACGTCCTTGCGGTTGAATTTGCTCTCGGTGTTTCCGTCTTTCGGTGCCATTGGTTTTCTCTCCTTTGGAAATGGGTTGCATGGCGCGCATGCAACCCTGCCCTTCGGCGAGAACGGGGTGCGAAGTGAAAGGGGGTCGCGCCGGGAGGGGGATCACCCAGGCTGCACAAGCCCGGCGTACAAAAACTTTCTTCCTCAAAAATGCCGGGCGCGGAAGCTAGGGGATACCCGGCACGATACTTCCCCCTTTCACGCGCGATGGGGCGGAGCCCCTAAGCAACGGTTTTGAATTCCGCTTTTCGCGAAATGCGATCGTTACCCGCATGGGCCGAGACACCGCGCTTCAGGTGGCTCGGTGAGCGCCGAAGCGCAGCGAGAGGCCGAATAGAGCGCGGTGCCGCCCCGCCGGCATTCGCCCAAACACCAAGTCGGAGATTTGAAAACCGGGAGCTTTCCTATCCGGTTCACCGATATGGTGTAATGTGGTGAAGCCTTAGACGGGCCTTTTAGCCCTATGGCGAAGAAAGCAGCCGGAAAAAAGATGCCGACGACAACGGGCGCTGTTCGCGCCTCGATCAGCTTTCCACCGGACATTTACGAAACCTTGGAAATCATCGCGAAGGAAAAGAAAGTTTCGCTCGCCTGGGTCGTGCGCGAAGCCGCGGAGCGATACATCGACGACAAATGGCCGCTGTTCCGGGCCAAGGACAAGGAGCAGCAATGAGCGTGAAGCGTGCGCCCTTGAAGCTCGTCTCTTCACGCGAGACGAAGCCCGCGCAAAATATCGCGGCCGTGAAACTCTCCACGCTGGACCTGTTCTGCGGCGCGGGCGGCATCACGGAAGGTTTCCGCGAAGCCGGATATCGCTGCCTTTACGGGAACGACTGCATGAAGGAAGCCGTTGAGACCTTCTCACACAATCACCCGGACGCCTGGGGCGATCCGAATGACATTGAGGACGTGGAGCCTTCGAAAATCCGCAAGCATTTCGGCCTCGCAAAAGGCGGGCTCGACGTGCTGGTGGGCGGGCCGCCCTGCCAGGGTTTCTCGATCAATGCGCCGGAGCGATTCTTAAGCGATCCGCGCAACAAGCTGTTCAAGGATTACCTGCGCTTCCTCGAAGAATTCGAGCCCAAGGCTTTCCTGTTCGAAAACGTGCCGGGGCTGCTCTCGCTCGGTGACGGGAAAGTATTCCGCCAAATCGTGAAGTCGTTCGATGAGCACGGCTATCACGTCACGGTCAAAATCCTCTTCGCCGCGCATTACGGCGTTCCGCAGGAACGATGGCGGCTGATCCTGACCGGCTCGCGCTTCGCGCCGATCCCGGCGCCGGAACCGACGCACTATGCCACGGGCCGCGCGAATTTTCGCAGCGGCGGCACGCTTACCTTCAGGCTCGATCCTTCGGAAAAGGAAAAGCTTCTCCCGGCCGTGACTGTGGGCGAAGCCATCGGGGACCTGCCGCGCCTCGAAATGGGCGAAGGCTCGGAGATCGTCGGCTATACGAGCGAACCGCACAGCGACTATGCGCGACTGATGCGCAATCCGTTGGGCGTGACCTTCAATCATTTCGCGGCGAAGCTCGCGAAGCAGAATGTCGAGCGCATGAAATACGTGAAGCCGGGCGGCTCCTGGCGCGACATTCCGCACCGGCTGTTGCCGAAGGGCATGCAGCGCGCCCGCAAGTCCGATCACACCAAGCGCTATGGCCGGTTGCGCAATGACGGGCTTGCCGGAACCGTCATGACCAAATGCGACCCGCATTGGGGAACGGTGTTCCTCCCCGATCAGGAACGCTCTCTGACCGTGCGCGAAGCGGCCCGGTTTCAGTCCTTCCCGGACGCCTACAAATTCCTGGGTCCGCGCGTCTCGCAATATGAACAGGTCGGCAATGCCGTTCCGGTCCTCATGGCGAAGGCGATTGCCCTTCAGATACGGGCGCACCTCGAAGCGCATGGGGCCGTGCCGGCGGCACTGCCGGAAGCGGCGCATGGCTAGCAACATCACGGAGTTCTTCGGCTACAGTCCTACGGACCCATCGCCGGAGGCCGTAAAGGCGAGAGCGGAGCTGCAATGCCCGTTTCTCGGGCAGAAGTGCATCAAGACGCTGGGGCGCTCAGGGGTGGTGAGCGGCGTCTGCACGCTCAAGCCGAAGACCACGGGACCGGTGATCTGCTGCCCGATCCGGCTCTATTCAGGCAGCTACCAGATTTTGCAGGATGTGGCACGCCAGGCGTTCGGCCCGGACCTTGACCTGGTCATCGGCCATGACATCGCGCCCTTTCGCATGAGCAATCCCGGCAAGGGCTGCGTTGCGGTGTTCGGCAAGCGCTGGGGCAAGGAACTGAGGCTCCCCAGCCGGTCAAAGAAGAAAGGCGGCACAAAAACCGGCGCATATTTCGTGGATTGGATACTGGCGAAGATCAGCGCGAACGGAGATTTGGTGAGTTTCGTCGCCATCGAAGTCCAGTCCATCGACACGACCGGGAATTACCAGGCCGAGCGTTCCGCGCACCTGAAGGGCATTCCTTTCGCGGGCAGCAGCACGGCGGGCTTCAACTGGGAGAACGTCAACAAGCGCATCCTGCCGCAAATCATTTACAAGGGCCATGTGCTGCGGCGCGAGCCCCTGTGCCAGAAGGGCCTTTTCTTCATCTGCCCCACGCCGGTCTACAACAAGATCGCCGAGCGGCTTGGCGGCAAGCTCGAAGAAATCCACCAGCAGCCGGGCTCCGTCACGATGATGTGGTACGACGTGGGGCCAGCCGTCCCGGACGGCCATATACGCGAACTGCAACTTCTAGGACAAACCACGACAACGGTGGACCAGGTGGCGCTCGCCTTCACCGCGCCGAGCAACCTGCCGCCGCCCAAAGTTTATGAACAGGCGATCCGTGCCGAGCTATTGTAATGGACCGCAGCGCCAATATGCGCGCCATCCGCTCGAAGGACATGAAGCCCGAGCTGGCCGTCCGGAGCCTCGTGCATCGGCTGGGTTACCGGTTCCGGCTGCATGGAACCGACCTTCCCGGCAAGCCGGACCTCGTGTTCCGGTCGCGCCGGAAGGTGATTTTCGTTCATGGGTGCTTCTGGCACTCCCACGATTGCAGCAAAGCGCATCTGCCGAAGTCGAACCAGGACTATTGGAAGCCCAAGCTTCAGCGCAACCAGGCGCGGGACGTGAAACACATCGAGGCGCTGGCCGCCGCTGGCTGGCAGACGCTCGTGATTTGGGAGTGCGAAACAGGCGATATTTCATTAGTCGGCAAGAAGATTACAAAGTTTCTCGGAAAACGGCATATAGGGAAGGTCCGGTAGGCTTGAAATGACCTGTCGCGGTTTGAGGGAAATCGGAGCGTGAGGCCAGAGGCTTAAAACAATGCCGGAAGAGTTATCTGTAAACCTGCACGATCTATACTTCGACCCGCGAAACCCGCGTCTCATCGGTGATTTCGACGACAAGGATCAGAAGAAGATGTTCCGATATCTGATCACGGATATCGGCGTCGATGACCTGCTTGAATCAATCGCCGCTTCCGGTTTGTTCGAAGCGGACCCGATCATCGTGAGCCAGAGGACGGCAGGCGTCTACTACGTCATCGAAGGCAACCGGCGCCTGGCCGCCCTCAAGCTGCTCTCCGGTGAGCGGCCAGACGACGGGCTTCCGATGCCCTCTGTGCCGGAAGTGCCGCCTGCTATCGCTCAAACCTTCAGCTCCTTAAAAGTGCAATCGGGTTGGACGCCGGAACTGCTGCAAGCCTACCTCGGCTACAAGCATGTGACCGCATCCCGCGAATGGTCGCCGGAGGCGAAGGCGAAATTCGTGTTTGAGCATGCCGGGGGCGACCTGTCGGAGAACAACCTGCGCAAGTTCGCCCGCACGCTCGGGACGAAATACCCGACGCTTAGGCGCTGGCTAATCGCGTACCTGACGCTACGGCAAGCGGAACGCAAGGGCTCTTTTGATCCCACAAAAGCCCCCGCCAAGGGATACTTCGGGGCTTTCTATACGTTGCTCGGCGGCCAGCAGGCGCAGAAGTTTCTCGACCTTCAAGACGCGCCGCTTACCGAAACGCCAGTGCCCGAAGGCCGGATGAAGCAATTGGGCGAGTTCATCAGTTGGACGATCGGGACAAAAGAAACGCCGAGCGTGGTGAACAGCCGCCAGCAAAAACCGTTTGAGCAGGTACTGGCGAGCCCCAAGGCGCTCGCCCATTTCCGCATCAAGCGCGATCTCGACTCGTCGCTGCTTTACACCGAATACAACGCCGAAGAGATAGCCGCCAAATTTCGCGAAGCCGCATATAGCATCGAGGACTGCCTGACCAAACTGCTAGACGTGCAGGACAACGCGAATGTACGCGAGGCGTTCGACGATCTCGAAAATGCTTTCAGAAAAGCCAAATACAACATGGGCAATCCTGCCGGAAAAGCAAAAGAGTGAACGATGAAATCAGTTCCGGAGATTGCAGACGTGGTCGAGCTGCAGGTATGGGCGGAGGACCAGGCCTACAGCGACAGCGCCCTGAAAGAAGATTTGGAAGCGGCGCTGCCAGCAGAGGAGATGGAGAATGCGGAGGAATATGCCCGCCAGGTCTTCGAAGAGGTGATGCAGCGCGCCCGATTGCTCGGGACCGCTTATCCGTTTACTTGCGATGGCGTAACGATCGCGCCCAATGAGCGGAAGGCCGACTCGTCGTATCTCTTCTGCCTCGGGCTGAATTTCTTCGAGGAAATCACGGTCAACCTGCGGACGCGGGAGTTCGAGGCCGTCGTGAAGGCAGCGGCTGAATCGTATTTCCGCGGAAAGGCGGTTCGGATTGGCGCGCCCTGGAGAACCGGCGAAATCACGAGTTACCGCGAGCTGCTGGAAAAGGTCACTGACCTGATACCTGACCTCGGGCCGCCAATACAGAATGAAGCACTCGGCGGCGGCGATGCCGGTTGGGATGTTGTTGTCGTCAACAACTTCGCGGATGGCAAGTTCTCACGCATCATCGCGCTTGGCAATTGCGCGACGGGCATCACGGACTGGCGCAAGAAGGGCATGGAAGCGCAGCCCACGCTCTTCTGGGACTTCTTCACGCGACCGCCGCAGCCCTACAACATCTGCTTGACCTTTATCGCGGTGCCGTTCCTCATGTCGGAGCATGAGAAGAAGCGCAAGGCCGGGCCGTGGTGCATCGCCTTCGACCGCATCCGGATTTGCGAACATGCCGGCAGCGCTTCGCCTGTCGTTATGGAATGGCTGGAAAGCCAGCGCAACAAGGCGCTCGATCTCGCCCTGGTGTGAAAGCCCCCTTTTGAAGCGAAACGCTATGTTGCAACGAGTTATTTCGATCAAGAATGTCGGGCGGTTCAGGAACTGTACGGCCATCGGGGACGTGACGTTCCGGCGCTATACGCTCATCTTCGCGGAAAACGCGCGCGGCAAGACGACCTTCTGCGATATTCTCCGCTCGCTGTTCACGAATACGCCCGCGCTCGTCGTTGGTCGGCGCACGCTCGGAAGCCCGAACGCGCCGGAGATACAGTTCCTCACGGCAAATGGAACCATCCATTTTCGCAACGGCGGATGGACCGCCCCTTACCCTGACATCGCCGTGTTCGACGGTACCTATGTGCGGGAGAATGTTTTCGCCGGCGATGCTGTCGATACGGAGCATCGCCGGAACCTGTACCGCGTCATCATTGGCGCGGAAGGCGTGACGCTCGCCGCCACGCTTGACGGGTTGGACGGGAAAATCAGGGAAAAAACCACTGAAATCCGCGATAACCGGGCGCAGATGCAACGGCATCTCGCGCAGGGCGTGACGCCAGACGCCTTCATTGCGCTGGCCGAAGACGCGGAAATTGACGCGAAGATCGCCGCAAAGGAACAGGAGTTGCAGGCCGCCCGCCAGGCCGCGCAGCTTCAGCAGAGAGCCGCGACAACGGCGCTACAGGTGCCTGTGTTTCCGGCTGGTTTCGCAGCGCTGCTCGCGAAGACTTTTGCGAACGTCGCCGCCGATGCAGAAAGGCGCGTCGGCGAGCATATCGAACGTCATCGCATGCAGGCGCGCGGGGAAACCTGGATTACGGAAGGGCTGGGATATATAGCGGACGATGCCTGTCCTTTCTGCAACCAGCCGCTCGACGCCGTGCAACTCGTCCAGGACTACCGTTCGTTTTTCAGCCGTGAATATCATGCGCTGCGTGATGAAGTTACCGCGCTGAAGCGCAGTGTGGATACGGTTGTGGGTGAGCGTGCTGCGGCGGCGCTCGAACAAACGGTCTTGCAGAACAACGGTGCCGTCGAGTTCTGGCGGCAATACTGCGAAATCACAGCTCCCGAGCTGCCCGAAGGCCAGAACATCCGGGATCTTATGGGTGCGTTGCGCGAGTCGGCGCAGGCGCTCCTCGATGTGAAGGCTGGAACGCCTCTCGATGCCGTGCCGCCGGACGAAGGCTTTACGCAAGCCCTTGGCGCGTTCGAAGGATTGCGGACCTCGTTCGGAACCTACAATGCCGCCGTCGCGGCGGCGAATACCGTCATCACCGCCCGGAAGCGGCAGGCGCAGGCCGCCAACGTGCGCGATATCGAGAATGCGCTGGCGCGGCTGAAGGCGCAAAAAGCGCGGCATACGCCTGAAGTGCAGGCGCTATGCGACAGGGACGGAACGCTTCAGGGCGAAAAGACCGCCCTCGAAAACCAGAAGACGGCGGCGCGGCAACAGCTCGACACGCATACGCAGCAGGTCATCACGCAATATGGTCAGCGGATCAACTGGTATCTGGAGCGCATCAATGCGAGTTTCAGGATCACTACCCCGACGCATACCTACCGCGGCGGCCCGCCCAGCACGACATATCAGATCATCATTAACCAGAACACCGTCGATCTCGGAGACCCCGATACGCCGCCCGACAGGCCGAGTTTCAAAAACACGCTGAGCGGCGGCGACCGGACGACGCTCGCGCTGGCCTTCTTCTTCGCGCAACTGGAAGAGGATGCAAACCGCGCCAACAAGCTTGTCGTTTTCGATGACCCGTTCGGCAGCATGGACAGTTTCCGGCGAAACCATACCGTCAACCAGATTTACCGGTGCGGCCAGAATTGCTCTCAAGTCGTCGTTTTATCCCATGACCCGAATTTCCTGCACCTCCTCTGGGAGCGCGTCCTGCCCGCCGACCGCAAGACGCTGACGTTTGCGCGCATTGGCGAGGAAAACAGCACGGTCGCGGAATGGGACATCGAAAAGGCCGTCCAAGCGCGTTACCGCACCGATATCGATATGCTGCAGCGGTTCTTTGCCGACGGCGAAGGCGAACGCCGCGACGTGATCCAGAAACTCCGGCCCGTGCTGGAAGCCTACTGCCGCAACATCTATCCGACGCAATTCGGGGAACAGGAAATGATGGGCAGTATCACGGTGAAAATCCGCGATGCGGGCGCCGGGCATCCGCTCTCGTCCATCGTGGACGATCTTGAGGAACTGAACGTCTACTGCCGCCGTTACCATCACGGCGAAAACCCGAATGCCGCGACGGAGCCGGTGGACGATGCGGAATTACAGGGCTACGTCAAACGGACGCTGAAACTGGCGGGCTGCCTGCTCTAAAATGAAGGGCTATGCCCGAGGAAAGCCGGACGGACGATGTTGAAAACTTCCTGAAAGAGCAACAGTCGCTGGAGGACCGCAAACAGGCGCTCATCGACGATCTTCTGAAGCAGAAGGAAGCCGCGATGAAGGCGTTCGATGACAAGCTCGCCCAGCTCGGGTATCACGGCAACAGTTCGAGTAAGTCGAAGCGTAGCCATCATAAGAAGGGCGCTGCTGGTACTCATGATAAGAAAAGTTAGGCCCCGCATTTGACAACCGGCGTGTAGCGAACATTAGCGAATTAGCTAATCCTTAGGCCGAAGACTTTAAAGGCCAGCTCTTCATTTCTTCCAGCCGCCGTTGAAGACGTTGTATAGTTTTGCTGTCGGATACTGGCAAGTAATGATTAGCGTACTTCACCTCCATCGTTAATTTGGCTCGTATAAGCTGCCCGTGCTGGAAAGACTCAACAAGCCATACGTCGGCTATATTTCCGCGCACGTCCACACAGCAATAATAATTTGCGAGTTGCGGTTGCTCGTAGAACTTTCCCTTTTCGAACCGGTCGTTGTTCCCAAGTGGCAATCCGTGCTGACTGAAAATTCGCTCTTCACCCGTAGCGACATTGCGAACTTTCACGTCCGGCAAAAGCAAGTAAGGCTCGATCACATTTTGTCCAATTAGCGGCTGCCCGGTCGTGATAGCTGCACGAATGTGAACGGCGGCCAATTCTTTCAGGGGTATCTCACCATCCTCGGGTCCCGTTACAAATGTTCCTTTTGGGCAAGGAATGGTGAAGTTTCGGTACTCGCGTGTTGCGTCTGCCAGCAAAACCGCACAGCGGTCATTCAGCACGTCATCAAGAGTTCCTGTTTCGGAACCGCAGCGCAGAACAATGTGCCCTGCGTAGTATTGCAGCGCGTTTGACTGTTCTGGCAGCGGTTTGCGTTCGCCATCTGTGTACTCAAGTTCGATGGTTTCAGTATGAAAAACGTCTCTGGGAGCGCCCCATTGAATTCCAAAAACGGACAGGTCGATCTCTGATTGCTCAGTCACATGGATGAGCGTCATATTGTGGCTGCGGGCCACTTGTTCCGCGCCCTCCTGGAAGCCGGATGTACTCGCCATGACAGCGGAATGAGCCCGTACGTCTGCGGATTTCGTGACGAAGGCTTCAACCTTCTCGACAGGAACCTGGCCTTTGTAATCCTTGCATTCGATGACAGTGAGATAGTCGTACAACCCGTGGCGAAAACGGATCGTCACATCGAATTGGCGACCGCCGATTTTTTCATTCCAGCGGACGTCTGCCCCTTCACCGGCAACACGATGTATGGCCGCTACAAGTCTTTCGAAGTGTTCCCATTTCTTGTCCGTCAAATCGAAATCCTCTCCACGATGTTGCGCGTCACCTTCTGTTGCCTGCGGTCGTAAAGCCGCGTGGTGCGCGGGTCCGCATGCCCGGCCAGGTGCTGCACCTCTTCGAGGGGCACGCCCTGTTCCAGCAAGTCGGTAATGACCGCCACGCGGAACGAATGGGGCGAGAGCCGGTCCGGCAATGACGCGCCTTTCAGGCGGCGCTTCATCATGCGGCAGACATCCTTGACGTGAATCGCAGTATGCGTGAGCTTGCCGGTTCTCGCAAGAGCCGCCCGGAACAGGGGAGCGTCCTTCTGCGCGTTCTGAAGTGCGGCTGCTTCGATGTAGGCGTTTATGTACTGCTGGAGGTCGTGGCGGGAGGGGATTTCGCGGGACTTGCCGCCTTTCTCCTCAAAGCGAAGCATCCACTGGTCGCCTGCATCATAGAAATCGCAACATCTGAGCTTCGCGGCGGCGCCCGCGCGGCATGACGTATAGGCCAGGATGGAGAGGATGGCGCGGTCCCGCAAGCCGATCAGGCTGCCGGTGTCGATCGAATTGAGCAGCTTGCGCGCCTGCTTCACCGAGATTTCCGGCGTCTTGCCCTCGACCACGACATGCCGTTCGCCGCGCACGGAAAGCGCGGGGTTCAGGATGATCGCATGGCGGGTCACCATGCCATCGAAGAAATGCCGGATGCCGGCGAGATGCTGCTTGCGCGTGGCAACGCTCAAGCCTTTCTTTCGCATGCCGTCGAAGTATTGGCCCACGTCGGCGGGAGAAATCCGTGCGAGTTGAAGGCCCCGTGCTTCGCACCAGGCCAGGAACCGGTTCACGGCCCGCCGGTAGGCGGCTCTGGTATGTTCATTGCGGATCGCACCGTAAAAGAATTCCTCGGCGGCAAAAACGGCGGCCTGTCCGGCCCGGCTCACGATCTCCGGGAGAATGACGCGGTTCGAAGGCTCCGCGGCACGGGCCGGGACAAGTTCTGCGGAGTGCGGCGCGGTCAGCTCATCCATTTATGGATAATAACGTCCTTTCTTTCCCACAATCAAGGTGGGCTTGCCTGTCGCAAACTATCACACCTGTTCCGGCATTATGCCTGATCGCTCCCTAACATGGTTTATAATGGGAGCTTCCTCTATGCCTGCCCAACCGGCGTGGTTTCATAGGCTTGACGAAATTCTGGATACGCTTCGCGGGATGCCGTCCAGTCATCTCGACCGCCAAGCGGTGCAAAAGCTGTTCGGCGTCCGGGAGCGGCGGGCACGCCAGATCATGGCGGGATTGCCGGGCTTAAAGGCCGGAAATGCTGCTGCCGTCCTCCGGGAGGCGCTGATAAAGCGCCTCGAAGAAACGGCGGCAGGCGGGGCCTTCCAGTGGGAAGTGAACCGCCGCGCGCGCGTGGTCGATGAGCTGGACCGGACGCGCCGCGACATAGCGGCCCGGCGGGTCCGCATCCCTGCGGCGCCCGATGTGGAGGACCGTCGCTTTGCCGAACTGTCCAGCGATATCAAGCTTCGGCCCGGTGAGCTGCGCATCTCCTTCTTCGGCGCGGAAGACCTGGCCGCAAAGCTTCTTGAATTGTCGAAAGCCATGGCCAATGACTGGACGGAGTTTGCAAAGGTTGTGGAAGACGGGCCGGAGATGCAACAGTGAAAACCATGGACGGAAAACGCGCGTTGCGGCGCTCCCATGACCGGAGAATGAAGGCGCGCGCCCGGCGCGTGATGAAACTCTGGTTTGGAAACCGTCTCGGCGTTCCTGATCCGCGCAAGGTTGGCGTGAATGCCTCCACCCACTGCCGCCCTTGTGGCTGCTGGATGTGCCAGGAGGATCGTCGGAAAGTCCCGGCAAGGCGGGAACGAGCGTTCGCTGATCTATTATTGAAGAGCTGCGAAGGCGTTCGCGAAGACTAGCGAATTCGCGAAGCTACTTTTTTTTGCCGGTCTTTGCCTGCTCCAGCTCGTGTAGCCGGAGCCGCGCCAGGCTTGCCCCGGCTGAAAATACGGCGCCGACGATTTTCAATTGAGCTTCCTCATAGGCTCGGTCTTTCACAGCAAGGTTGATCGCCACGTCAAGGAACGCCGTCACGATATCGTACGGGCTTGCGCCGGATTGCGCCAGCGCATCCACCGCCGCTTGCAGGCGGGCAATGCATTCCTCGTCACTGACAGCCGGCTTTTTCATCAGGGACAACACACATTCCGTCAATTCACCAAACGACGACTTCGCTATTGTTAGCGAATTCGCGAATGCGCTAAAAGGTTGCTTTTGGACAGTGGAAGGTCCGGGAACCCCTTCAGGCCATAGGGGGTTCAACGCGGTAGCAAGCCTAGGCGTGGGGGGAACGCGCCCCGCCCCGGCGTCCCCCTTTGAGGGGGAACGAGCAAAGGGGTGCTCAGTTCCTCACGTAAACCCTTGATCGGACGAGCATGTGAATACGGCTGTATGTCGCGATGCTTGACGGCAGCAATGAGTTATCGCCGATTTCACAGGCGGATTCTACGCGTTTTCCAGATTCTCGGCCATTGCCCGTCCGGCCAATGGTGCATGCACGAGGAATCAGGCAGGCTTGGGGGTAAGCATTTTGAATATTCATTTTCAGGAAGGAGGATTTTGATGAGTGATTCCGGCCACTTCCACAGCCGATACGTCCATCGGAACAAGCAGACGGGCAAAGAGATCAAGACCTTTGAAGACTTCCCGGCAGCAGTGCGCTTTCATGGCGACGGCACCAAGGCTACGTATCGCAGGGGCCAGATGGTTCCAGGCACGCATGTTGAGGCGGTGAAGAAGGACGCCAAGAAGGACGTGCCGGGCGGCGAAAGCAAGTTCTACAAGCAGACCGAAATTTCCACGATCGTGCAGAAGACGCGCGGCGAAACCACCACCGACGACACAATGGGCGAGAAGGAAACGGCGGCGCGCGTCCGCAAGAAAATCGACGTCAACACGCCCAAGATGCGCATGTGAGGTGTAGCCATGGGTAAGCTTCGCTGCGTATTCAATGACCTCATGCGCAAGCATCACCGCCAGAGCCTGATGCTCGGCGGCACAACAGCATCGAGCCCGGAGGAATTCTTTGGCTTCGATCACAAACAGGTGCAGACGGTTCACTCCCACAAGAAAGGCCTCGGCAAAGGCACTTGGTTCCGCCTGGCCTGCGGCCGCGTGGTCGATGAAGTCGCCGATGCTTCCTGCCGCGACCCTGAATTGTATGACCAACCTGCATAAGGTGGGCGCATGTCAAAGCTCGATCCGCTGGAAGCGGCAAAACGAACGCTGATACAGTGTTTCGGCCTCGCGATGGAAAAGGAATTCCTTTTCTGGAAGTGCATGGGTCTGGCCTGCGAAGACACGAAGGAAGAATATTTCGGGTTTTCCCAGGAAGAGGTCGCTGCGATGCACTATCACAAGCAAGGCCACGGCGAGGGCATTTTCTTCCGGCTGCGCGATGGTCGCGTGTTCGACGGGGCTGCGAAGCAGCATGGTCCGGACCGCGAACTTTACGACGCGACGACACACTGAACTTTCGAAGCTACCACCTCTTTATCCGCCTCGGCCTTGAGAAGCCGGGGCGGTCTTTTCTCGTGCAAAAGAAACGGCCCGCAATGGGGCAGCCATGCGGGCCGTTCCGTGCTTCCTGTTAGGGGCAGGAAAACAGTTTAGCTAACAACTAATTCGCCGCTGGTAATCAGAGATGAAAGACTCAAACCCGTTACACCTGTTAGAGTTGCAATTTGCGTCATTGAATGACCTGTCCCTGCCCCATCCAGATCGACTTTGAGCAGTGTATCGCTACCGCTTGTGACAAGCTGCACGAAGTCACTGATGTTGTCCGTTGCCGCGTTATATGTTGTCAACACGTCGGAAATATCAATCTTGTCGCCGTCGGATGTGCTGAAGTCACCCACCACGTCCACGTTGTTGAACGCGGTCGCGGCATGGAATACGAAAACGTCCGAGCCCGTACCACCCGTCAGGCTGTCCAGACCGTCACCGCCATCCAAGGTGTCAGCACCGCCGTCTCCGTATATGGTGTCAGTCCCTTCAGCGCCATATATGGTATCCGCGCCGCTATTGCCATGCGCAACGTCGTTGCCCGCCCCGAGATAAATCAGGTTATCGTTTGAGCTGCCGGTGATCGTGTCGTTGCCGCCAAGCGCATCAAGCTCCCCAAGCGCGTTGGAACGGATGGTGTACACATCGTCATTCCACGTGAGGGAGGTCGCCGTCGAAGTATTGTAGGAACCATAGAAATGGGTTCCTGTGGTATCGATATGGATGTAGCCGCCTGAAACACAATAGACATTTATTCCATTGAGGTCGCTGCTGTATAAATCGACCGTGCCGCGGTCATCGACTGTGAGTTGAACGTGCGTTACGTCTGTCGCTCCGCCCGAAGTCGCGGTGACGAAAGCTGTCTGCGTCACATCTCCGATTTGAATCTCTTCATCGAGCGTGACGATTTCGCCCACGGATGAGGAGTACTGGGTCAGATTGTAAACGTCATCTCCGCCGCGATAAAAAAGATCAACGCCGGCGCCGGGTGGCATGGTGACGTTTACCGTGTCATCTCCCATCCCGGTAAGTATGTCAACCCCACCGATGATGCCTAGGGTAGTACCAGGATATTGTTGCCCTAAAGCAATGTTGAATGTGTCGCCGTGATCCGTCCCAGCAATGGCTGGTAGGCCTGAAGTCGTGTCGATGTACGGGTAGCTGGTGGTATAGTGCCCTTCCTGCCCATAGATGGTTTGAGTGATGCTATCGGGGAGGTGCGCTGTTACCGACATATCGTATGTGCCCGAAAACAGGTTTCCAGTGTATGAACCGGACACATCAAATGTTGCGCCAGCGGTCGCATGGCAGAAATCGAAAAGACTGGCGGGCGCAACGTCCAAACCCGGTACGAACGCTACTGTGTAAGTAGCATCTGCGGTTACATCGGCTAGCAGGGTATTCACTGTAAGGACCGACGATCCCATGTTCAGAAAATGGGAGCTATCGTCTGTGGTGACGTATTCCCCCTTGGAGTTGTAAATATAGCCCGTCGTCGCATCGAGTATTGCGAAATCCAATAATATGAAATCGGCTCCTCCGACGCAGTCGATAGTGTGGAATGTTGCGTCCGTACTGAGATCGAAATACACGAAGTCATTGCCTGCGGTCAGCGTCAAATTCTCTATGGAAGCAAAGGTATCGTAGTCGTCGGACCAGTTGTTCGTGGAAGAATCATACTGATAGAGATAGCCGTCTTGAGCGTCGTCAATTTCGACAACGACACCCATGCCGCTGGCTAGGGTAAGGTGACTGCAATCAAGCGTATCGATGCCAGTTCCGCCGTCGTAGGAGTCACCTTCCAAAACCGGCGTTGGGTCATCAGACGCGGCGGCCCTGAATAAATCATTGCCCGCGCCGCCATAGCAGGTATCTGCCCCCAAGCCGCCGATTAGCGTATCGTCGCCAAGGCCCCCGGTTAATGTATTCACCGCATCGGTTCCTACAATGAGGTCGTCGTAAGCGCTTCCAACGGCATTTTGAAAATTTTCGATGGTGTCTGCGCCAATCGTCGGTGGACCAGCAAGTGTGGTACTGGAGTTGAGCCACGCGAGCTCTTGGTCGAGATCGATGGTCGCTCCGCCTGCATCAGCGACACCCGCATAGGAAATCGTGTTTGCGTTCGAGCCATCACCGCCGCCGGTTATTGTGCCGCCGAGGACCTGACTCAACTCAAAGGTGTCGCCCCCGTTTTCTGAGCCGGTGAAGCTGTGGACGTTTCCAACTGTAAACTGATCGCCGCTGGCGAGTTCGACTGTGCAAGAAGTCGTAAGAGGATCGCTGCCACCGCCGAAGGCGTTCAATTCTGTGTTGAGCGCACCGAGTTGAGTGAAATCGAGCTCGTGGACGTGAACACCATCAGGCAGGTTAGAGAAGTTCAGAGTGCTGCTCGTGGTGAAGGTTGTTGAAAAAACACGCTCGATCGAATAGAGCGTGTCAGTGTGGCTGTCAGGCGTGTCCACTTGCAGTCCAATGGGCGTCGATCCATCTTCGATGATCGACCAGTCGAGGGCCTGAACTGTCGGCGTCAGATAGATATACGTGTCGTGGCCATCGGCCGTGTTTGACAGGACTTGAACGCCAAGCGCCCCGCCATAAAAGGTGTCATCGCCACTTTGGCCATCCGAACCGGCAGTATCAACAAACAGATTGTCGTGAGCAGCTTCACCGCCATCAAAAGTATTGGATTCGCTGCCGCTGAGCCGCGTATTCACGCCCGGAACATCGGATACAGAATACCGCGTTGTTGTTCCGAGAGTGTCGGAAATCCCATTCCCGTCGAGATCACCACCTTTGATGGGCAAATTGTCGTAAATATCGATGCCCACACTGGCGAGAGCGGATGCCACCGTGCTGTTGCTATTCGTGGTGTCAGCGTAATCTGGAGAATTCCCGCCTAAGGAATAGTTGATGTTGCTGTTTTGCAAAGTTCCCAAAACGGCCGTATCGTGAGTCAGAGATGCTTCCCATGTAAGCATTCCGGTCCAAGCGGTAGTCGCATCTGAGCCGGTCGCCAACAAGGTAAAATTTCGGTCAGTAAGACTCGGCTCAACGCCTCCGTTACCGGCTGCCCCATCATGCGATGACGCGATGGGCACGCCGCCCTCCAAAGCAATGAAACCCGACAAATGGGCAGAAGGCCCTCCTCGTAGCACTAGCTCATCGCCGGAATATGTTCCCGATGACGCTATGCTTCCATCCGGGTCATAGACCAAATAAAGATGCTGATATAAGGATGTTATGGGTTTTGAAGCTATGAAGAGCGCGGCTGTCATACTCAGAATTCCTTTCCTGACTAATTAAAAAAAGAGCGAAGTTACAGGCGGCGTTTACAATCCGTCGCAGCCGCCGATATTTCGAAATGGCAAGTAATGAATTGTCAAATTTGCACCCGCTGTTGCGATGTAGGCAGTTTCATCGTGCTTATTGAAGGCAAATTCCACGCCGACGGAACAATTCTCCTTGTCTCCGAAGCGATAGGCATAGACCATGCTGTAGAGCTTTGGAGTTGAGAGATGTTCTTGGCGACGCGCCGTTGCATGGCCCTGCTTGACGAGAATGTCTTCTATGTAGGCGCGGGGCGTGCCGATTGGGAAATGCGTATCAGCAAAGTTTTTGAAGTCTTCAAAGTTGTCGTAAAACGCATGGAAGTCAAAATGTTTGACTTTCGGTAGTGGGTTTACAGGGATTGGTTCCGTCGAACGAGGCGGCTCGGCCTGCTGTACGTTCGGAGCCGCTGGAGAGGCTGATGCAAAAGCTAGCGCTGGGTTGTTGCAGCCACTGATAATCCTGAGCGGGGAGTATTCAAGTATGAAAGCTTCCCAGCTGTTCGCAATATAGACAGTTTCATCGTGCTCATCGAACGCAAATTCCACGCCGACAGAGCAGTCCTCCTTGTCTCCGAAGTGGTAGCCGTAAACGATGCTATATAACCCTGGAGCCGGTTGACCGTTTGCACGACGCGCGATGGCGTGCCCTTGGTTGACTAGGATGTTCTCGATGTATGTCCGGGGAGTCCCCACAGGGAAATGTTCAAAACCAAATCGTTTAAGGGCATCGGGATTGCTCACATACGGGCGAAAGTCGAAATGTTCTACCTTTGGTAAAGGCTGGGCATTTGTTGGAGGGGCAGAAGCGTCAGTATGGACGTGAGTGGACGCCGCTGGTGCGGATTCAGTCGTTGCAGTATGAAACACGCCGTTCAGGAAAAGCAGCGTAGAGAAAACTGCAACAGCACGTTTGCCAATAAGCGCCATAACCTGCCCCCTGAACAGCACAGATGAAAGTGCCCCAATCCAAGCACCTTCGTTACCGACCGTCAACGAAAAACTGGATTTGAGCAAGCCTAACGGGATTCGGTTAAAGACAACTTAACGGCGAATGGAAAAGATGAAGGCCGTCTCGAGCTTTCACAACGGAGTATTACGGCGTGTGAATACCCCGGTATTCCGCAGTTTCTCGCAGCGCCAATGGGTTAGGCGAAAATTGCTACATTTTGAGCGTTGGTCGGCGTGGCTTCCGCGCGCGGCTGTTATAAACCGGCGCGACGTGCTGCACAGTCGCGATGGCGGGCAGGCTGTAGAACCGCGACACGCAAGGCACGTGCGTCATAAAGCGGGAGAGCTTCGGATGCCGCACCAAGAACGGATCGACGGCTTCGTGAATGAACCGGCTGATTCGGCCTTGGGGCTTATGAGCTGCTGCAACTTTGTAAACGCTCGGGGCTTCTGTTGCGAGAAACCGCGAGCCAATCACTTTCCCAATTCAGGAGGCGGCGGGCCTTCCCTGAGTGACTCGTTGCGTTCAAGCTCCTTCTCAAGCTGCTCGGCTTTCATCCGTTCGCGGATGCGCTTGGATTCCTCGTAATCGCGGATATTCCGGTCCTGCTCCTCGGCATGTTTACGCTGTTCTTGTTGCAGACGGAGGGCCTGGCGCTCTTTCAGGTTTTCCAGTTCGAGCTGGCGGTTCTGTTCCAGAAGCGCCAGATAGTCCTCGCGCTCTTTCTCCTGACGGCGCTTGAGAAGAGCCGTTTCGCGGCGGCGTTCCTTTGTCTTCTCGGCGGCAAGCGTCGGGTTCCAGCGGTTTTCGATGGCGTCGAGGATGCCCTTGATGCCTTTGCGCTTCTCGGCATGACGGGCTTTCAGCGCATTGCGCTCCTGCTGCTGGATCGCATCAAAATCAGCCGTCTTACCGGCAACAAGCTTGTCCAGCTCGAACTCGAACTGCCGCTGCTCATAGGCATGCAGGTCCGCCCACTTTTCCATTTCCTTGGCTTGGCGGTCGGCGAGAGATTTTTTAAGGGCCTCCAGCGCCTCATCGACCGGGGGCGGCGCGGCGTCTGCGGGCTTTGCCGGTGACTGCTGCCGGAAGAATTTCGATGCCTCGATGCCCTTCTCTTCGGGCTGCGGCGAAGGCTCCTGTTTTGCTTTCGCGGCATCTGTGGCGGCCTCGGGCTGCTTTTGGGGCTCCGGCTGGCCGTCCGATTTGGCGACGGGCTCATGCTGTTCTTGGGCGGCCCGCGCTTCCTGTTTCGCGACGGTATGCTGGCGCTGCAATTCCTTCGCGTCATCGACGGTCGGCAATAGCTCCGGGTCGATGGGCGCCATGAATTCCTTAAAGGCTTTGCCCTTGATGTCGCCCGCCAGATGCTTTGAGAGGCTGTAAACTTCCCCATCCGCATCGACCAGCACGAAGCCGCGCCGGTCGCCGCGCGCGAGAACATATCCCGCTTCTTCGAGGGCGTTTTTGAACGCATGCGCGTCATCGCAGGGTTGCCGGATGGCGACGATTTGCGCCTTGCGCTCCTCCAGCGACATTTCGGTGCGCGCGGCCTGCTGGTGATCGGCATGGCTGCTTTCGGCGCGTGGAAACTCGGGCTGCTTCTTCCGGTCACGCTTGACCTTGTGCTTGCCCGGCACGAGGTCATGCCCGAATTCCTTCTCCATGCGGAAGGAAGCGCGCTCGTGCTTGACGTAATTCTTATAGTCCTGCCACATCGTCATCGTGTCGATGTCGGCGCGCATGAAAACGACGTGCAGATGGGGCTTGTCCCCGCCGTCGTGCAGGACGACGGCGCGGGGGTGGTTTGCCATGCCCAAGTCCTCCGCAAGGATTTGGGCGGAGCGAAGGCATTCTTCTTTCGTGAGCTGGTATTTTGTTTCCCAGGCGATTTGCGCATGATAGAGGGTTTTCTCGCTGCGGGTGCCGTTGCATCCCACGGCGTCCCAGTCGATCAGCGCCTTGCGCAGGTCGTTTTCGCCGTACTGGAGTTCCAGCAAAGTCGCGCGTTCGCCGTCGTCTGTCCGCATGAGATATGCGGCCAGTTGCTCCGGCCCTGAGCGTACCTTTCCCTTAACGATCATGCAGCGGGGCTATGGGCTCCGTTGCCGACAAGACGGCGCAAAAAGTCGGCGGGGATGCAGACGGTTTCCTGGTCCCGGTGGGCGTCGAGGTACTGCTGCCCCTCGGCCATGAGGTCCATCCATGAAAGCAGGCTGCGGCCGCGCGGCAGTTTCCCCAAAGCTTGCAGATTGGCGTCCCTGAGTTCGGCCCATTGCTGAAGCGCCTCGCGGATTTGGGCTTCGGTCACATAATCGCCACGGAGGTGGAGTTCATAGGCGATCTGGTTGAGGTTGCTGCCGTATTTGCCGTGAAGCCCCACGACTTTGGAGAGCAGGACCATATCGAGGTCGGGCAAAGCACGCTGGGCGCGTTCGCCGGTGTCGCCAGTGGCGACTTTCCGGATGAAGGCCCCGAAGGAAAGCCCTGCCGCCCGCGCGTTCGCGGCGGCTTTGTTGAATTCATCCATGGCCCATCTGTGCGCGGTCAGTTTCTGGCGCTGGCGTTTTTCGCTCTTTTTTGGGGCGCTCCCTGTCGTATTCGTGGTGCTGGCGGGGGGCGTGGCGTCGGTCATGCGGCTCCTTTCGGTTATCGGTTGGGGCGACGTGGGTTCTCGGGCATCGTAGGCCGGAAGCGGCGGAAACAGGGTCGATGTATCCGGGTCTTCGCCCATGGCAACGAGGGCTTCGCGCCGGGCCTTCGCCAAGCGCCCGACGGTGACACGGAGGCGGGTCATATCCGGCGAAGCAGACACGGCCACCTCGGCCCTATAGGCGGCGTTGGCCTGGCAGTACGCGAGGGCGCATTCGTTTGCCCGCTTCAGCGCCTTCCTGAGCCGGGGGGTGAAGGGCTTATGGCTGCGGAGAGCGGCACGGAAACGGACTTCATCCCAGGGGGCGGCAACGGAATAGCTCGGGGTCGTCATAGGGCGGCTCCTATGGTTGCTATTGGGGCGAAAAAAGGCGTCATCCGGGGCGCGGCACGTTAACTTTTGACGGCCACACAGAGCATTAATTTTTGGCGGCAATAGACTGGCGAAGGGGTCATGTGGCTCCTTTTGTCAGGTCGTTCCGGTAGTGATTGCCGGGCTGTTTTAAAGGCCGCCCGATCCGCTCTTATTGCCGCCAAGCCGCGCCCCAAATCGGTCCAGGGCTGACCTGGTCGGAGCCGGTGCCGAATACACCGGTCGTAAGGTCGCAGGGGCACGAAAAGCCCCCGCAGTGTCGCAGAGGCAGCGCCTCCGCAGGTCGCAGGGCAGCGCCCCGTCTGCTGCGGCATGGGTAGCGAATAGCGCCCCAACATGCCGCTCGGAGCCCTTGGCTCCGACCATCGCCCCGCCGCGCAGGCGAGTCTGGATGGGATCGAACGGGAAGGGCGAAGCGCCTTCCCTCGCAAGCCAAGCGGCCCGTCAGGGACGCGTACACGGTTATACCGTGGCTGGCTTGCGGTAGTTCTGAAGTGGACCAGATGCTTTCAGATTACCAGTTTTTCTGATTCTGGTAAATCGACAAGATGCAAGCACACGGGGGTGTGCATCAAGGGCGGGACAAGCGTTTGTTGTGCTTACAATCCGATACTGCCTGATTCTGGTGAAGGCTTCGTTAACCAATCAACAGCGGCGGCCATGTGGGCAGGTCCGAAGAGGGCGACAGTATCCCCCAGTTATCGGAGAAACGGGCTGCATACGGCGGGGTTGATGTTGATTTTGTCCCAAGTCATGTCGTGCATCCGCCGGTGGGCGCAATGCTGGTTCCAGCTTGCTACGCCATAGCTGATTTTTCCGTGATGAATGACGGCATTTTCGGCGCTCATGCCCCCAAAGCCATTCCGGCCGCTATAGCGCAAACAGACCGTCGTGGCATTATCGTCCGCCAGAATTGAAATCCATTGGATGGCGTTACGGTCGATGATGCCGGCGTAGATAATGCACGTGTCAAAAGTCACTTTATCGGCAAGTTTGTCTTCAGGAGATTTTTCGGGGGGCTTTTCGGGAACGGGCGTTGCGGGGGCCGCTTCCGGCGTGTGGTCAGCTAAAGAAGTGGACACCATCCCGAGAAGTTCTACGGTGCACCAGGTGAGGCCGATTACGGCCACGGCAACGAAGATGAGCATTTTGCCAAGATCGCTGGGGGCGCGTTTGGGTCTGTGGGTGAATTCGGACATGCGCCGACGATACCTGTGAAATTGATTGATCGCCTTTTCTACACTGGGGCGCCGTTTATGGTCTAGTGGAGAGTTTTAAGCCGGAAGCTTTTCGGACTGGTGATAGGGGTTCGGGTCGTAGGACAGGGGCGGTTCCCAATAGAGGCGCGGGTAATACTGCCGCATGTGGGCGAAGGCTTCGGGGAGCTGCCAGTAGTCCACCGGCCGGAGGTAATGGGGCTTGGAACCGGGCGCGAGAAGAATGGCCGTATCGCGCCCCAGGTTCAGCACCTCGTCGGGCATGAGGAGCGGCCTGCCGGTCTGTCCCTGGCTCTCGCTTTCGCTCGTGGAACCTCCCCCCTTTCCCATGCTGAAGGAACTGGATTTGCTGGTGGTGTCCACGGTCTTGTTGCCGAGCGTTTTGGAAAGGTATTCGGCGGAAGGCAGATCGTTAACGTTCGAAAACCACTTGTAGGCGCAATTGCTCATGATGGTCGCCGCATCATCGCCATAGACCGCCTTTAGCTGGTCGATGCCCTGCACGATGAGGCAGAAATCAACGCCATATCCGGCCATCGTCGCTATGTCGCGGGGCAGCTCGTCCAAGCGCCCCAAAGCCGGGAATTCGTCAATCAGGAACAGGCAGCGGTTGACCGGACCGGGCGGACGGTTCTTGTAGGTCTGCATGCCGGCGGTAATCAGGAGCCGGAGCCAGGTGCGCTGGGTATCGATGCGGTCGGGAGGGATGACAACGTAAATCGTTGTCGTCCCGGTCATCAGTTCCCGCATGGAGAAGCTGGAAACGGCGGTCGCCCGTTTCACCTGCGGGTCGGACAGGAATTTCGTGTGCTGGCTCAGGTTGGAAATGACGCCGCTATAGGTCACATCGGCCATGTCGATAAACGGTCCCGCGCTCTCCCGTATCGCGCCCTCGAAGGCGCTGCTGGCGATCATTTTGGTCAGGTATTTCTCCTTGAAAACGGTGCGCGGCAGGGAGACGATCTCCCGCGCCCGGCCAAGCGTTTTTATCTCCGGGGCGGCGCCATCATGCGTGATGCCTTCCTGGTCGGTCAGCCATAACAGAACGGCGGTCAACAAGCTGGCGGCGCTGTCGCTCCAAAAGCTTTCTTTCCCGGTTCTGGCGCTCGGGCATATCGCGGATGCGATAGCCTGCGCGATCGCGACGGCGTTGGGGTCGTTGCGGTCCAGAAGGTCAAGCGGGTTGTAGGTGGCGGGCGTGAAACCGAGCTGCTGGTACACCGGCGCAAGCACGCCCCATGGATTGACAATGTGAACCTTGCTCTTGAGATCGAAGCCCGCGAAGGGGTGTTGCCGGGTACGCGCCGTCACCGCCGCGGCTTCGCCCTTCGGATCAATCACGATTGCCGACGAACCGATATAGCCGCGCAACAAGGTGGGCGCGCAAATCCGCGTGAATTTTCCTGTTCTCGTCCTCGCCACGATCAAGGAATGGTTCTCGGGCAAGGAGCATACCGGGCCGCCCTGATGCTGGCCGAAGGGCGCAAGGTGCGGCGGGCCGGGTTCGCTCGACTTGCCGAAGAATATGCCGTTCAATACATGCAGCTCATCGGGCATGTAGGGGCGCGGCATGGCGAAGCTCGCGCTGCCGTAGGTGTCGCTCGGCTGTTCCGCGACGGGCGCGGCTTTGCGACGAGATGAATACCGCGCAATGGCCCAGGCGATAAACAACAGCACAGAAGCGCCGCCGAGGATAAACAGCACCATATTCCCGACCATGTCGTCTATGCTCTGGCCGGAGGAAGATCCTGCCGGACTTCCTCCCGGATCGACGTAATCCCGCCGTAGCGCAAGGGCGCGATAATTGTCGTCTTTCAGGGCGCGCTTGAAATCGTTGTTGAAGGTGGCCGCATAGGGCGTCGAGCTCCAGCGGCTGCGCAAGCGGTCAATGAGTTCCTTGGTTTCCTTTTCCTGATTTCTGAACGCCTGTTCGGTGTAATTGCCGTTGGGATACTGCCGTCGCAGAACGCGCGCGTCATCAAGCCGGAGCTGCCAGTTCGCGGCGGTGATGGCGTCGGCAATCACCTGGCGGTCGGGATGCTGTTTGTCCTGTGCGAGCGCCGGAAGAACGGCGCGCAGCGCGAGGGCCGCAACCAAGACCGCCGATTTCAGAAGGGGCCGCCTTCCCCGCCCTCTTGTTCTTCCTGCCCGCGCTTTTTGAGCTTGAGGGCGTGGCCCACTTTCAGGTTGCGGCGAAGATGCATGTGGCTCGCTGAAACGCCCTCAACATCGCGCTTCTTTTCGGGCAACCCGGCCAGATCGCAGCAGCGGTTCCAGGCGGCGATAATTTTGGCGTCGGTAAAGTTGACGGTGTTCGCGATGGCATCGCTGAGGAATTCCGTTGGGAGAGACACTTCCTCATCGCCGCGTTCCTCCGCTTCGCGGATTTTCTCCGTGGCCTGGACATAGGCGGACATTTCATCCGTATCGAAAAAGGCTTCCCACAGTCCGCTTTCGGTCTGCGGGTATTCCGGGTCCGGTGGGCTCTTCGGTACGGCAGGCGGTTTGCTTTTTGCCTTCTTAGGAGAGGGGTTCGTGTTTTTGGTTTTCATGGGTGCCTGTGCCAAAACCGTCGCCGGGGGCCGCGCCAGCTTGTTCGTGGGAAAGCAGGGCGAAGCCCGATTTGCTTTTCCACAACGGCGCGCGCCCCGACTATCGGGAGACTATCGGAATAACTGCTATAGGCTTGTGTGACAAACTGGCCGTGCTCGAATGTGACAAAGTGGCCGTAGTCGCCGTGACAAAGTGGCCGTGAATAAGTGATTGCATCCACAGGGTTTTTGCACAGGTTTGTGGAATTCGAAACTCGGATGCCGGGCAACTGCATGGCAAGCGCCTTTTACCTGATCTGGACCAGCCTCTTCGCGACAGGCGGCGGGCTGTTATGGAGCCGCATGCCGCCCCCGTCAAAGCCGAAACGGGCCTCGCGGTAGACAACCTTAACCTGTTGCAGGGTGCGCGTGAAGACCCGCCGGAAATCCACCATCCGGCCATAGTCATGCCCGAATTGCTCCTTCAGCGATACCCAAGGGACGAAGGCGGCCTTGGCGGGGTCGATGCGGTGAAGCCGCTGCGCAAGCCAGGTATAAATGTCGAGCCCCATGGCTGAATGGGAGAGGCGCGCAACCGCGCCCTCATTCAGCGGGACGGCATGCTGCATCAGGCTTTCGAAATACGTCCGGGAGAACTGAACCGTCGTCGGCCAAAGGACGCGCTGCTTGTCGTTTTTCGGCGTCCAGAGTTCGAAGCCGTCGATGACGCTGCCCTTGATGGTGACCGAACGGCCGTCCTGCCCCATGCCGAAACGGAAGTCCGCGGAAGCAAGCCGCGTGAGCTGGTCCTTGACGGTGCGGATGTTCCGCCCCTTGGGATCGAGGCTCAGCGTGCGCCGCACAAATGCGGTCAAACTGTCTTCAAGCTCGATCAGCGGCGACTGCGTACGCAGGCATTCGGCGTTCAGGTGATAGAGGACCAGGCGCGGCTTGGGGCCGTGCGGCAGGCCCACGTCAATCCAGCTATTCGTATCCGCGTCGTAGGCGTTGCCCGCCTGGATGCGCAAGGAAACGCGCCCGTTGCTGCGCTGCCAGGCGCGGATTTCCTCGCCGGGGTCGCGGTAGGGCATGCAGGTCTGGCACAAGACCGAATGCTGGTACAGGATCGAGGCGTCTTCTTCATCGGCGGGAAGCGGGAGCGCCAGAAGACGCTCCTTGATGGGGGAAAGAGGCTTATGCTCGGGTTTGATGATCGCGGGCAGGATTTCGGCTGCGGGCTTCAAACCTCCAAAGTCTTTCGGCATAAGCGGCGTTTAGCGAATTCGCGAAAACTAGCGAACCGCCATCTGGCTCCTTCCCTTGCGGGGCGTCAGTTCCCCGCCCTCACGTTCCCATGTCTCGAAGGCCCGCACGAGGAGTTGGACGTTTTTCAGCCGCGCTTCGAAGGCGGCGCGCTTGAAGCGGTCCCGGAAGTCGGGCGGCACCTTGAAGTTCAAATCCACGAGGGTTTCCGTCACGGTCTGGCCGCGTTGCAAGGAGCCCGTTACGGCGGGCTGCTTGTCCCCCTTGGTCGCCAGCAGCGTGCCGGCGTCAATGGCGGCTGGTTTCTTAGGCATAGACTTTGGCTTTCTTCTCTCCGGTTCCGTTTACTTGTTTGGCTTTGGCGTCCAGCTCGGCCATGCGCTTGCGGGTCAGCTTCCACAGCTCGGCGATTTCCAGCGCGGCAGGACTGCCGGGACTGATTTCGAGGACCGTTCGCCCGTCCGTCATGGAAGCGGCGTAATCGACGCGGTCATGGACGATGGACTGAAACACCTGCCCATGCTGCGACAAGGCCGCCATCGTCTGGACGGTAATGCGGGTATTGGCTTTCGCTTGCGTCAGCACGAAGACGAAGGGCGTTTGTGAATCCTTGACTAAGTCAAGGGTCGCGGCCAGGGACCAAAGATCGTTGGGGCTGGGCCGCGTCGGGATCAGCACGAGGTCGGCAAGCTTCAGGACGCTGCGGTTTTGCTCGGTCAGCGCGGGCGGCGTGTCGATGATGCAGTAGCGAAAACCAGCTTCCTTCAAGGCTGCCAGCTTTTCCGGCAACTCCCGGAGGCTCACCGGCGCAAGCTTGGGCGTCTCGGCTTCGCGGATATTCCACCAGGTGGCCGCCGTCTGCTGCGGGTCCGTGTCGATGATGACAACGGGACCATCGTTCGCATGCTCGGCGGCAACGGCGAGTTGCGCTGCAAGCGTGGTTTTGCCGCTGCCCCCTTTCTGGGAAGTGATGACGACCGTTTTCATTGGCGTCGGCATAGGCTATCGTCGAAGGCGAATTCGCGAATTCGCCCTTTCGCGAAGTTTAGCGCAAGTGACAGGTTAAAAA
>Ga0134126_10001147_pt1 | contig 33562 bp, 37 predicted proteins | sample KB31752_FD_96881 | JGI IMG/M metagenome (GOLD analysis project Ga0134126, IMG submission 96881) | Terrestrial soil microbial communities with excess Nitrogen fertilizer from Kellogg Biological Station, Michigan, USA - KB3-175-2 | ecosystem: Environmental > Terrestrial > Soil > Unclassified ...
ACAAGCGATGATTCCGCGCCGTGGCGCGCCTGGCAACTGCGTTTGCCGCGCGGGCGCTATGCGGCCGAAGCGGTGAGGCGGATCGCCGAAAGGCCGCGGCCGTAATCGGTCTCGCGCCTGAGGTACGCGCGGCGATAGGAGAAGAAGCGCTCGGGCTCGGCGGCGGTGTCGCCGCCGGTGGCGGCAATGACGCCGATGCCGGCGCGCTCCAGCCGACGCGCGACATAGCCCGGCAGGTCGAAGAGAAAATGGCCGGCGCGTGCCGCCGGCTGGAAGAAGCCGGCATTGCCCTGATCCTTCGCGAGGAAGGGGGCCGGGAATTCGAGCCCGACCTCGTAAGAGGGCTGGGCGATGCAGGGGCCGATTCCGGCGCGGATGCGCCGCGGCGCGGCGCCCAGCGCCACCATCGCGGCGATCGTTGCTTCGAGCACGCCGCTGAGCGCGCCGCGCCAGCCGGCATGTGCGGCGCCGACGATCTCCGCCTCGGCATCGGCGAAGAGCACCGGCGCGCAATCGGCGGTGAGGATGCCGAGCGCCACGTCCTTGCGCCGCGTCACCAGCGCGTCGGCGCGCGGGCGCGCCTCTGGCCGCCATGTCTCGTCGAGGACCGCGACATCGGCGCTGTGCACCTGATAGCAGGTGGCGAGCCCCGCGGCCCCGAGGCCGAGTGATGCTGCGGCGCGCCGGCGGTTTTCCGCAACGCTGGCCGCGTCGTCGCGCGAGCCGAGGCCGCAATTGAGCGAGGCGAAGAGGCCTTGGCTGACGCCGCCGGCACGGGTGAAGAAGGCATGCGCCGTGCCGGCCTCGGCGAGGGTGGGGAGCGTGATCAAGCGGCGAATTCCTCGGCGAAGCCCGCAGGCGCCGGCAGATCCGGCTCGGTGAGCGCCAGCGCCTTGAACAAGGTCCCCATTTCCTGCGGGTCGATCAAGCGCCGGCAGCCGCTCTCGATTGCTGGAAGCTGCGCCGGCGTGGCGCGCGCGAAAAGCGCCGCAGCGCGCTCGGCGAGCCCGAGCGCGGCGAGGAATCCGCCCTGCGGCATCGGACCCCAGGCGCGTGCGCCGCCCTGCCGTGCGGCGGCGGCGAAGGCCGCGAAATCGACATGGGCGGTAAGATCGGCCTCGCCCGGATTTTCCAGCACCTCATGGCGGCGATGCCGGCTCAGGGCCTGCAGCGTGTCGCCGCAGGCGCTGGGACAATAGCCGTAATCGACGAAGAGCGCGGCGCCTCCCTGCTCGGCGAGCCGCTTGCCGAGCGCCGCGCCGAGCGCCGTGGCCGCCGGCCGGATCTCGGCGAGGCTTCCCGCTTGCGCCGCGGCGACTTGCGGCGGCAGCAGCGCCGCGGCCGGGCTCGGCGCAGGGTCGAGCGCGAAGACGAGGCTCTTTTGATCGGCGCTCAGCGTCACCATGCGCTCGTGCCAATGACGCTCGCCGCGCACCAGCTGGCGGATCGGCAGCGCGTCGAGGAATTCGTTGGCTATCAGGATCAGCTTGCCCTCGGGCAGTCCGGCGATGCTCTCATGCCAGCTCGGATGTGCTGCGGCGAGAAGCGCCGCCTGCTGGTGCCGCAGCACCGGGCTGGCTTCGACCAGATTGAGGCTCACCGCCTGGCCGAAATCCGGCGCCGCCTTCAGCGCGCGCAGCGCATCGGCCATCAGCGTGCCGCGGCCGGGGCCGAGCTCCGCGAGCACGACGCGCTCGGGCCTCCCCATCTTGTCCCAGATATCCGCGCACCAGAGTCCGACGAGCTCGCCGAACACCTGGCTCACCTCGGGCGCGGTGATGAAATCGCCACGCGCGCCCAGCGGATCGCGCGTCATGTAATAGCCGAGGCGCGGGTGGAGCAGCGCCTCTTGAATGAACTCGGCGACGGTGAGCGGGCCGGCGGTGCGGATGCGCTGCGCCAGCAGCCGCGCGAGCTCGTTCACGCCGGCGCCGGCACGGGCTTCGCGCGCAGTATCAGCCAGAGCCCGATAAACAGCAGCGGCACCGACAGGAGCTGACCCATGGTGACTCCCCAGAAGAGGAAGCCGAGCTGAGGATCAGGCTGGCGGAAGAACTCGGCGATGATGCGCGCGCAGCCATAGCCGATGAGGAAGACGCCGGTGATGGCTCCCGGTCGCATCCTCAGTCCGCGGCGCTGGCAGATCCACAGCACGGTGAACAGCAGGATGCCTTCGAGGAAGGCCTCGTAGAGCTCGCTCGGATGGCGCGGACAGTTAAGGCCCGCTGCGCCGTCGAAAAGGGTCGCGGGCTGACAGAACGGGCGCAGCGCCGGCGGTACCGCCAGCGGACTTGCCGCGCCCGTGGGGAAGATCATCGCCCAGGGCACGTCGGTCATGCGGCCCCAGAGCTCGCCATTGATGAAATTGGCGATGCGTCCAAAAAAGAGACCGATCGGCACCGCGCAGGCGATGATGTCGGCGAAGCTGAGCAGCGGAATCTTGCGTTGTCGGCAGAACAGCAGGATGGCGATGCAGACGCCGATCGCGCCGCCGTGGAACGACATGCCGCCATGCCAGAGGAAGAAGATCTCCTCCGGATGCTGCATGTAATAGGGGAAGTTGTAGAACAGCACATAGCCGGTGCGACCGCCGAGCACGACGCCGAGCGTCGCCCAGACCAGGAAATCGTCGACGTCCTGCGGCCGCGCCACTTGCGGCGGCCGCTTGGCGAGCGCCAGGCAGTAGCGCCAGCCGATGACCAGCCCGGCGATATAGGCGAGCGCGTACCAGCGCACAGCAAAGGGACCGAGCGTCCAGTGATCGACGACATAGGGGCCAAGGCGGAAGACCTCGGGATCGATGGCGGGAAACGGAATGAACAGCATGCTGCGGGAATGCTCGATGAGGGGTCAACGATAGGGGTCGGCGGCGGCGAGGTAATTCTGGACGTAGTCGCGCACCCCGTCCTCGAGCGAGGTCGCGGGCTTGTCGTAGCCCGCCGCGTGCAGCCGATCCATGCGCGCTTCGGTGAAGTACTGGTACTTGTCGCGAATCTCTGGCGGCGTGTCGACGAACTCGAAGTCGGGCTCGCGGCCGAGCGCGCGATAGACGGCGGCGGCGAGGTCGGCGAAGCTGCGGGCCGTGCCGCTGCCGATGTTGAAGAGGCCGTTCACCGCCGGACGGTCGTAGAGCCACAGCATCATGTCGATGCAATCGGCGACATGGACGAAGTCGCGCTGCTGTCCGCCATCGGGCACGTCGGCGCGATGCGAGCGGAAGAGCCGCGCCTTCTCGCCCTTTGCGGCTCGCGGATAGAGCTGCGCCACAACGCTGCGCATCGTCGCCTTGTGATACTCATTGGGCCCGTAGACGTTGAAGAATTTGAGCCCCGCCCATTGCGCCGGGCGCTTGCCGGGCTGGGCGAGAAGGCGGGCGACGCGGCGGTCGAAGAGATGCTTCGACCAGCCATAGGCGTTGAGCGGCCGGAGCCGCGCCAGCGCCTCGAGCGAGCTGTCGTCGTCGAAGCCGCCGCCGCCGTCGCCATAGGTTGCCGCCGAGGAGGCGTAGATGAAGCGCGTCTCGGTCTCGGCGCACCAGTCCCAGAGGCGCAGCGGCAGGGTGAAATTGGTCGCGGCGATCAGGTCGGCATCGGTCTCGGTGGTCGAAGAGATGGCGCCGAGATGGAAGACGATATTGATCTCGCGATGGTGCCGGTCGAGGAAATCGAACATCGCTTCGGGCGGCAGCAGCGCTGCGAGCTCCCGCTTGGCGAGGTTGCGCCACTTCTCGTCATGGCCGAGCCGGTCGAACACCACCAGATCCTGCTCGCCGCGCTCCTCGAGCGAAGCGGCGAGGTTCGAGCCGATGAAGCCGGCGCCGCCGGTGATGATGATCATCGCGAGGAAGCCTTCCTGGGCCGCGGCGGTGTTATAAGCGGTGCGGGGCCCGCGTCAAACAGGCAGCCCCGGTCGAATTCGGCTGCGCCGCAGCCCATATCTATGGTAGCTCGGGCAAGCCTTGTCGGAGCGGGACTTTTAGGAGTGACGCCGCCATGCAGACCGAGAACCGCCTGCTCGACGATCTCGCCCGTGTCGCGACCGGAGCGCTCGGCGCGCTCACCGGCATGCGCGACGAGCTGGAGGGACGGATGCGCGACCAGTTCGAGCGCATCCTCGGCCGCATGAACCTGGTGCGCCGCGAAGAGTTCGACGCCGTCCAGGCCATGGCGGCGAAAGCCCGGCTGGAACAGGAGGCGTTGGCGGCGCGCGTCGCCGAGCTCGAGGCGCGTCTCGGCGTGACCTCGGGCGACAAGCCCCGTGCGACGCCTCGTCGTCCGCTGCGCTCACGCCCGGCGATGCGCAAGCCGAAGCCTGCCGAGCCGCTCTGAGCAGGCCCGTTGCGGGGTTGTGGACAACTCCGCGCTTGCGCTGCTTCGCCAGCTTTGGCAGGCTACATTTTGTGGTAGCCTGGGGTGGTTCACACAAGATGCCGCGGATCGCCCTTCGGGTTGGCCCCGCAGGAGGGTGAATGACCGCTTTGTCCCTGGAAGTGCCTGCCGTCGCCGCCAATCCGATCGATCTCGTCGAGGAGATCGTGCAGGCGAACGAATGGGCACATGACCGCGCCAGCGACGAGGAAATGGTGGTCGAGATCACCGGCCGCTGGTGCAACTACCGGCTGCTTTTCGTCTGGCAGCGCGAGATCAGCGCGCTGCACTTCACCTGCGCCTTCGAGATGAAAGTGCCGAAGGCGCGTCGCGCCGCGGTGTTCGAGCTGCTGGCGGTGGTCAATGAGCGGCTCTGGCTCGGTCATTTCGACCTCACCCCCGACGCGTATTCGCCGGCCTTCAGGCAGGGCGTGCTGCTGCGCGGCGCCGGCGGCGCCAGCGTCGAGCAGATCGAGGATCTCGTCGATATCGCCGTGAGCGAATGCGAGCGCTTCTATCCGGCCTTCCAGCTCGTCGTCTGGGGCGGCAAGCCGGCGGAAGAGGCGATCGCCGCGGCGATGATCGATCCCGTGGGCGAGGCGTGACTCGCGCCGCGGCGCCGGAGAGCCCGGCGCTGCTCCTGGTCGGTTGCGGCAAGATGGGGGGGGCGCTGCTCGCCGGCTGGCAGGAGCGCCGGCTCGCAGGCCGTGTCTTCGTGGTCGAGCCCGGCACCGGTGCCGCTCCCTTCGCCGGTAAGCCTGGGATTGCGCTTCTCACCGATGCCGCCGCGCTCCCCGGCGGGTTCCGCCCGGCGGTGGTGGTGCTGGCCGTGAAGCCGCAGGGCATGCCGGAGGTGCTGCCAGCCTATCGCCGCTTCGCTGCCGAGGGAGCGCTGTTCCTGTCAATCGCCGCCGGCAAGACCTTGGGCTTTTTCGCCCGCGCTCTGGGTGAGGAGGCCGCGGTGGTGCGCGCCATGCCGAACACGCCGGCGGCGATCGGCCGCGGCATCGCCGTCGCCTGCGCCAATCGCCGCGTCCGTCCCGAGCAGCGGCGCATTGCCGAGGCGCTGCTCGCGGCGGTGGGCGAGGTCGGCTGGGTGGAAGATGAGAGCCTCATCGATGCAGTCACCGCAGTTTCCGGCAGCGGCCCGGCCTATGTATTCCTGCTCATCGAGTGCCTCGCCAAAGCGGGGGCGGCGGCCGGGCTGCCGGAGGATCTCGCGGCGCGGCTCGCCCGCGCCACCGTGGCCGGCTCCGGCGAGCTGGCGCGGCTTTCGGCCGAGAGCGCGGCCAAGCTGCGCGAGAATGTCACCAGCCCCGGCGGCACCACCCGCGCCGCGCTCGACGTGCTGATGGGTGCGGACGGGCTCGAGCCACTGCTGCGGCGCGCTGTCCTCGCCGCCGCCAAGCGCTCGCGCGAGCTCGCCGACTAACCCTCGTGGGCCGTGCGATCTGGCGGGGTCATGTCGGCTTCGCCTATGCTGGCCGCCTTTGAAGGCGATCTCCGGGAGGCGTTCATGGCAAGAGGCGCCCGCGCCAGGAAGACCGGCGGCAAAGCCGCGCGGGCTCCGGAGGGCGAAGTCGCTGACCGGCTGCTCGATGCGGCGCTCGCGCTCGCCGAGCGCCAGGGCTGGCGGCGGACGGGGCTTGCCGAAATCGCTGCCGAGGCCGGCGTGCCGCTCGCCGAGGCCTATGCCGCCTGTCCCTCCAAACTCGCACTCCTCGCCCGTTTCCACCGCCGCATCGACCGCGCGGCGCTTGCCGGCGAAACCGCCGCGGCGGAGCCGGCGCGCGATCGGCTCTTCGACGTGCTCATGCGTCGCTTCGACGCGCTGGCGCCCCATCGCGGCGCGCTGCGGGCGATGCTGCGCGACAGCATCGGCGACCCGGCCGCGCTGCTGGCGCTCCCGGCACTCATCGTCTCGATGGGCTGGATGCTGGAAGGCGCCGGGCTCTTCGCCTCCGGCTGGCGGGGCCGGGTGCGGGCGCATCTACTTGCTGGACTCTATATTTCAGTGTTCCGGGTCTTCCTAGAGGATGACAGCGCCGACCTTGCCCGGACCATGGCCGCCCTCGACCGCCGGCTCCGGGCGGCGGCCTCCTGGCTCGGCTTGACGGAAGCGACCGAGCCTCGCTAGGGTACTATTGCATCGCAATATTCTTTGGTCTCCGCCCTTGACTTGGGCAGGTGATCAAGCCATATTCTCGACATTGTGCAGCGCAACATAGCCCTGCCAACTCCGCGAGGGATGAGACCCATGACCACCAACGGTAAGCACACTTTCCTGGACATGGATGTCGGCAAGGCATTCGCCGGCTTCACCTTTCCCGGCCTCGACGTCGAGTCGCTCGTCGCCGCTCAGCGCAAGAATCTTGAGGCGTTGACCCAGGCCAATCAACTGGCCGTAGAGGGTGTGCAGGCGGTGGCCCGTCGCCAGGTCGAGATCGCCCGCGAGGCGGTCGACGAGGTGTCCAGCCTCGTGCGTGAATGGACCCAGCCGGGCGCTCCCGAAGAGCGCATCGCCAAGCATGCTGAATACGCCAAGCAGGCTTTCGAGAAGGGCGTCGCCAATGCACGCGAGCTCGCCGAGCTCGTGAGCAAGGCCAACACCGAGGCGTTCGGCGTCATCCAGAAGCGCGTCGCCGAGGGCTTCGAGGAGCTGCGCGACTACGCCAAGCAGAAGACGGCGCGCTGACCGCCTGATCGATCGCGAACCCACCGCGTCGCCGACGTTTCCCCCTGTGCGACGCGTTGAGGCCGCCCTTCGGGGCGGCCTCTTTTTTTGCCCGCATGCCTATGCCTGGATTTATCGCGGCAGATGCAGCCGCACGCGCAGCCCGTGCTGCGGTGAGTCCTCGATCGTCAACTCGCCGCCATGGCCGCGCGCGACGTCGCGCGCGATGGTGAGGCCGAGCCCGACCCCGCCGGTGGCAGGGTTGCGCGAGGAATCGAGGCGGAAGAAGGGGCGGAAGACGTTCTCGCGCTCGGCCGGCGGGATGCCCGGACCGTCATCGTCGACGAGCACGTCGACGCCCTCGGCGACCGGCAGCGCCGTCACCCAGATGTGACTGCCGTAGCGCCGCGCATTGCTCAGGAGATTGCCGATGCAGCGGCGCATCGCATCCGGGCGCAGCGAAAGGATCATTTCCTCCGGCACCGCGAGCGACACATCGGCGCCGTCGCGGCGTGCTGCCGCCGCCACCTCCTCGAGGAGCAGCGCCACATCGGTGTCCCGCGGCTGCTCCGGCCCCTCGCCGCGGGCGAAGTCGAGATAGCCCTGCACCATGCGCTCCATGGCGATGACGTCTTCCTTGATCTCCTCGACTTCGGGGCCTCCCTTGCCGAGGAATTCGAGCGCAAGCCGCATGCGTGTCAGCGGCGTGCGCAGATCGTGCGAGACGCCGGCCAGCATCTCGGTGCGCTGCGTCACCTGGCGGCGGATGCGGTCACGCATCTTGATGAAGGCGGCCGCCGCCTGACGCACCTCGGTCGCGCCCTCGAGTTTGAAATTGGGCACGTCGCGCCCCTTGCCGAAGCTGTCCACCGCCGCGGCGAGTCGGCGCAGCGACTTCACCTGGTTGCGCATGAAGAGCGAGGCAATCGCCAGCAGCACCAGCGAGGATCCCGCCATCCACAGCACGAAGATATAGGTGGTCGGCGTGAACAGCCGATCGCGCGGCACCGAGACGCCCATCACCCCGTCGCGCAGCTCGATCGAGATCAGCACGTAGCGCGGATTGGAATCGACATCGATCCGGAACGGGCGGCGCACGCGCTCGCTGAGCGCGCCGGCGAGCGCCTCTTCGAGCCAGGTGTCGCCGATCTCCGGCGCGGGCGTGCGCGGCAGGCTTTCGGCGCGCAGGAAGGTGTAGCGCAGGTCGGTGGTCTGCTCGGCGCGCCACAGCAGCGCGTCGGCCTGCTCCACCGTGGCCGCGTCGGTGCGCGAATCGAGCGTGAAGGCGATATCGGCGGCGACGTTGGCCGCGAGACGCCGCTCCACGGTCGCCCAATGGCGGTCGTAGAAGATCCAGGTGGCGATGAGCTGCACCAGCACGAGCGGCAGGATGATGATGATGAGCGAGCGGCCGAAGAGCGAGCGCGGCAGCGCGCGCTTCCACCAGCGCCGATGGCTGTCGGCCGCGGCGGTGCCGGCGAGCGGCGCGCCGCGCTCAATCGGGTTTGAGGACATAGCCGGTGCCGCGCACGGTCTGGAGATAGCGAGGGAATTTGGGGTCGCGCTCGATCTTGCGGCGCAGTCTTGTCACTTGCACATCGACGGTGCGGACATTGCCGCTGAACTGCGCCTCCTCGGAGAGCGCCTCGCGCGAGATCGCCTCGCCCGGCCGGCGCGCCAGCGCCATGAGCAGCGCCGTCTCCGCCGCCGTCAGATGCACGGCTTCGACGCCGCGATAGAGCTCGCCGCGCGCCAGGTCGAGCCGGCAGGAGCCGAAGCGCAGTTCCGCCGAAGGGACCACCGGTTGCGGTACGCGCTGGAGGATGTTGCGGATGCGCAGCACCAGTTCACGCGGCTCGAAGGGCTTCGCCAGATAGTCGTCGGCGCCGTGCTCGAGGCCGTTGATGCGGTCCTCGGGCTCGGCCATGGCGGTGAGCAGCAGGATCGGCAGGCGGCTCTCGCGCCTGAGGCTGCGCGTGAGCTCGAGGCCGTTCTCGCCCGGCATCATCACGTCGAGCACCAGGAGATCGAAGGCAATGCTGGCGAGCCGCGCCCGCGCCTCGGCGGCGTCGCCGGCGGTGGTGACGCGGAACCCCTGATCGATCAGGTAGCGCCGCAGCAGCTCGCGCAGCCGCGCATCGTCGTCGACGACCAGGAGATGCGGCTCGCTACCGTCCATGCCGCGAACTATACACCAGCCCGGCTCAGCGCGCGTTCGGCCCGCGCTCGAAGCGGCGGCGGTCGGCCTCGCTGCTGACGATGCCGAGCATGACTTTGCGGAAGCCTTCGACCGCCTGCGCGCCCGCCTCGCGATAGGCCTTGGCGAGGCGTTGGCGCTGGTTCTCGGAAAGCTGCCGCTCGAGCTCGATGCCCTTCTCGGTAAGCTCCAGCAGGCGCTGGCGCCGGTCGCGGCTTCCGGGACGCTGCTGGATGAAGCCCTGGCGGACGAGCTGGCCGAGTACGCGGCTCAGGCTCTGCTTGGTGATGCGCAGGATCGCCAGCAGGTCGCTCACGCTCATCTGCGGATGCCGGCCGACGAAATAGATGACGCGGTGATGGGCGCGGCCAAAGCCGTAGCGCGCCAGCATCGCGTCCGGCTCGGCGGTGAAATCGCGATAGGCGTAGTAGAGGAGCTCGATCCCCTGGCGCAGCTCCTCCTCGCGGAGGAACAATAGATTGGCGGCGGATTTTACGTCAGCCATGTTGACTTATTTTCGTCGAAACTGTTACACCGATCTCCCTGCCGGGTCATAATGGCGCAGATCACCGACCGGAGCGAGCGGAAGAGACTGAAATGGACACGACAATTTCCTGGAAGGAGCTGGGCTTCCGCTATCTCGATACCGGCGTTTTCATCCGCGCCGATTTCCGCCAGGGCGTGTGGACGCCGCTGGAGCTCTGCACCGGCACCAGCATCAACCTGCATATCGCGGCCACCTGCCTGCATTACGGCCAGGCCTGCTTCGAAGGGCTGAAGGCGTTCCGCCAGGTCGATGGGCGCGTCGCCTGCTTCCGTCCCGATGTCCATGCGCGCCGCATGCGGCTCTCCGGCGAGCGCCTCGCGATGGTGCCGCCACCCGAAAGCCTCTTCCTCGAGGCGGTGCGCGCTATCGTCGCCAAGAACGACGCCTTTGTGCCCCCCTATGGCACCGGTGCAACGCTCTATGTCCGGCCGCTGCTGATCGGCACCGGCGCGGTGATCGGCGTGCAACCGAGCGAGGAATACGCCTTTCTGGTCTTCGCCATGCCGGTCGGTCCCTATTACAAGGACGGCATGGTGCCGGTGCCCGCCTATGTGCAGGAGGACTATGATCGCGCGGCGCCGCACGGCGTCGGCCATGTGAAGGCGGGCGGCAACTACTCCGCCGGCCTCGTCGGTGACATGGCGGTGAAGAAGAAGGGCTTTCCGGTCTCGCTCTATCTCGACAGCGCGACGCACACGCTGATCGACGAGTTCGGCACTTCGAACTTCATCGGCGTCACCCGCGACGGCCGCTACGTCACGCCGAAATCCGCGTCGATCCTCGAGAGCGTCACCAATGACAGCTTGCGCCGCATTGCTGCCGATCTCGGCCTCAAGGTCGAGCATCGTCCGGTGCGCTGGGACGAGATCGAGGATTTCGTCGAGATCGGCGCCTGCGGCACCGCCGCGGTGATCACGCCGATCTCCTCGATCACCCGCGGCGGTAAAACGCTGCGCTTTGGCGCCGAGGACAAACCGGGCAAGACGCTGCAGCGCCTCTATGACGAGATCCAGGGCATCCAATACGGCAAGGTCGCCGACCGCTACGGCTGGATGATGCCGGTCGGCTGAGCCGAGGCGTTACTCCTTCACCCAGCGCGCCGCCGCCTCGTCATCGCTCGTCTGAGCTTCGACCCAGCGCTGTCCCTGCGGCGTCTCCTCGAGCTTCCAGAACGGCGCCTTGGTCTTCAGCCAGTCGATGAGGAACTGGCAGGCGTCGAACGCCGCTTGGCGATGCGCCGAGGCGGCGGCGACGAGGACGATGCGCTCGCCCGGCTCGAGGCGCCCGAAGCGGTGGATGATGAGCACCGCGTCGAGCGGCCACCGCTTCATCGCCTCCGCCTCGATCTCGCCGAGCTGGCGCTCGGTCATGCCGGGATAGTGCTCGAGCGTCATCGCGCCGATCCGGTGCCCGCCTGCGATGTCGCGCACCAGCCCGACGAAACTGGTTACACCGCCGATGCCGGTCTTGCCACTGGTCAGCGCCTCGAGCTCGGCGCCGACATCGAAATCCTCGCGCTGCACGCGGATCATGGCGCTCAGCCTCCGGTCACCGGCGGGAAGAGCGCGACCTCGTCGCCCGGCGCAAGCGCGTGATCCCAGCCGACATAGCGCTGATTGACTGCGACGCGCACCACGCGCGTGTCCTTGAGCGCCTCGGCGAAGCCCGGCCCGCGCGTCTTCAGCCAATCGAGCAGCGCCGCCACGTTGGTCACCCCCGCCGGCGGCTCGACCCGCTCCTCGGATATCCCGATCTTGGCGCGCAGCCAGGCGAAATAGAGCAGCTTCATGGCTGTGAGCTATGCGGTCGGATGGCGGGTTTCAACCGATAGCAGGGCCATTCTCGATGCCCCTCATCCTGAGCCTGTCGAAGGACACCCCCTCGCATGTGCAGCCTCTACTGCGCGAGAAACCCGCCATCGACCGCGAGCGTGTGGCCGGTGACGAGCGACGAGGCGCGGCTTGCGAGGTAGAGCACCGCGCCGACGATCTCCTCGGGCTCGCCGATGCGGCCCATCGGCGTGCGCCGCTCGATCTCGGCGACCGCCTCCGGCTGCTGCATCAACGGGGCGGTAAGTGGTGTGCGGATATAGGTGGGCGCCACAGCGTTGACACGGATGCCTTGCCGCGCCCATTCGACGGCGAGCGCCCGCGTCAGGTTAACCACTGCGCCTTTCGAGGTCTGATAGGCGACATTGGGATAGATCCCGCCGGAGAAACCCATGATCGACGCGATATTGACGATGCGCCCGCCGCCCCGCGCCAGCATGTGTCGCGCTGCGGTGCGCGCGCAGAGGAAGGAGCCGGTGACGTTGACCGCCATGACACGCTCCCAATCGGCGGGCGCGAGTTCCACCGCCGGCTTGCGGATGGCGATGCCGGCGCTGTTGACCAGCACGTCGATGCGGTCCCAGCGCGCCGCGATCTCCTCGAAGGCGCGCGCCGTGGCGGCGGGGTCGGCGACGTCGATCGCCCAGGGCTCGGCCTCACCGCCGCTGCGCCCGATGCGGCCGGCGATCGCCTCCGCCCCCGCACGATCGCGATCGAGGAGCGCTACCCGCGCGCCGACACGCGAGAGAGCGAGCGCAATCGCCGCGCCGATGCCGCTGGCCGCGCCGGTGACCACCGCCACCTCGCCGTCGAGGCGGAAAGCGGCGAGGGGATCGTCGACATCGAGGCTCGCACTCATGCCAGCACCTCGCTGAAGGGGATGAAGGCGACGCTCATGCCGGGCTCGACGCGGCTGATGCCTTCGCCGATCTCGGCGAGCCCGTCGGAGTCGACCATCGACGAGAGGATGCCGGCGCCGTCGCGCGGGAATTTGCGCGCCACCCACCCGCCATCCTCGCCCGGCTCAAGCCGCGCCCGCACATATTCGCAGCGACTGCTGCGTTTCTTGTAGTCGAATCCCGCGACGACGCGGAAGCGCCGCGGCGGCGGCGCCTCGGCGCCGGAGAGCTTTAGCACCAGCGGTCGCGCCAGGATGAGGAAGGTGACCATCACCGCCACCGGATTGCCCGGCAGCCCCATGAATGGGATGCGGCCGACCTGGCCCATCGCGACCGGCCGCCCGGGCTTTATCGCGAGCCGCCAGAAATGGAGTCGTCCCTGCGCCTCGACCGCCGCCTTGACGTGGTCCTCCTCGCCGGTTGACACGCCGCCCGACGTCAGCAGCAGGTCGTGGCCGCGCGCCCCCTCGGCAAGCGCCGCGGCGATGCGCTCGCGCCGGTCGGGCAGGATGCCGAGATCGGTGACCTCGGCGCCGAGCCCCTCGAGCAGCGCGCGCAAGAGGAAGCGGTTGGCGTCGTAGATCGCGCCGGGCGGCAGCGTCGCGCCGGGATCGCGAACCTCGTCGCCGGTGGAGAAGATGGCGACGCGCAGCCGGCGATAGACCTCGAGCGCGGTGAAGCCGAGCGAAGCCGCAAGCCCGATATCCTGCGCGCGCAGCCGCTGTCCCGCACGTAGCACCGTGGCGCCCGCCTTGACGTCTTCGCCCGCGTGGCGGCGATTGGCGCCGCGCTTGATGCCGGGCGGGATGCGCACGCTGGCCTCCAGCTCCTCGCAATCCTCCTGCATGAGGACGGTGTCGAGCCCGGCCGGCATCGGCGCGCCGGTGAAGATGCGCACGGCGGCACCGCGCGCCGCGGTCGCTTCCAGGGGGTGCCCCGCCGCAGCGCGGCCCTTGACCGGCAGCAGGGTCGCCTCGCCGGGCGCGAGATCGTCGAAACGGACGGCATAGCCGTCGACGGCGGAATTGTCGTGCGGCGGGACGTCATGCGGCGCGGTCACTGGCGCGGCGAGGATGCGGCCGAGCGCCGCCGAGAGGCTCGTCGTCTCGCGCTCGACCACCGGGGCGACCTTGGCGCCGATCAGGTCGAGCGCCGCCGACATCGACAACAGCTCGCCGCCGAAGGCAAAGCAATCATCGCTGAGCTGTGCCATCTCAGGCCGCCTCGAGCCGGCACTGGGCGAGGATGAAGCGCGCGATCGCCGCGACGTCATCGAGCGCGAAGAGCGGCACCGGCAGCTCGGCGATCGGCGCATCGCTCGCCACGGCGACGACATACGGATCGTCGCGGCAGAGCAGCGGCTTGCCGAGCGAGGGGCGATGCACCTCGAGCTTTGCATGCGTGCCGCGCTTGAAGCCTTCGACCAGCACCAGGTCGACCGGGCTCATCTGGCGCAGCAGCGCCTCGAGCGGTGGCTCCGGTGCGCCCCGGTGCTCGTGCGTGAGCACCCAACGCCGCTCGGAGGCGATCATCACCTCGCTCGCTCCCGCCTCGCGATGGCGCCAGCTATCCTTGCCCGGCCGATCGACGTCGAAGCTGTGATGCGCATGCTTCACGGTCGAGACGCTCAGTCCGCGGCCGGTCAGCTCCGGTAGCAGCCGCTCGACCAGCGTGGTCTTGCCGCTGCCGCTCCAACCGGCGAGGCCGAAGACGCGCACCGCCTTCGTGCTCACGCCGCGCCGCTCGGCTTTGCCGCCTTCACCGCGGGACTCTCCTCGCTCATGTGGTCGAGCCCGGCGCGCAGATAATCGTAGCCGGTGATCAGCGTCAGCACCGCCGCCGCCCACAGCATCAGCTCGCCGATCAGGGTCACCGGCAGGAAAATCGGCCCGGCATCGCCGACCAGCAGCACGCCGATCGCGCCCATCTGGAGGCCGGTCTTCCACTTGGCGAGCCGCGAGGAAGGAACCCGCACCTTGAGCGTTGCCAGATGCTCGCGCAGCCCCGAGACCAGGATCTCGCGGCTCAGGATGACCAGCGCCGGAAAGATCGTCAGCGCCGAGATGCGCTGGAGCGCCGCCAGCATGAACAGGATCGCGGCGACCAGCAGCTTGTCGGCGATCGGGTCGAGGAAGCGACCGAGCTCGGATTGCTGCTTCCAGCGCCGGGCAAGCTGCCCGTCGAGCCAGTCGGTAAACCCGGCCAGGGCGAAGAGGGCGCAGCCGATCCAGGGCCCGTAGGGCGGCGGCACGTAGAAGGTAACGATGACCAGGGGAATCGCGGCAATGCGCGACAAAGTCAGCAGATTGGGAAGGGTCGTCAGCATGGTTCACCGGGTCCCGCGGCGGAAAAACGGGACTTCTTTTGCCAGTCTAGCGCCTTTAAGCCTCGGCATGGAAATGCTCATAGATGCGTTGCGCGACCGCCTTGCTGATCCCCTCCACCCGCTCCAGATCGGCGAGCCCGGCCCGGGCGACACCGCGCGCCGATCCGAAATGATGCAGCAGCGCCTTCTTGCGCCGGGCGCCGATGCCGGTGATCTCGTCAAGCGGCGAGCTGCCGATCGCCTTGGCGCGGCGCGCGCGATGCGTGCCGATGGCGAAGCGGTGGGCCTCGTCGCGCAACCGCTGGAGGTAGTAGAGCACGGGGTCGCGCGGATCGAGGCTGAAGGGCTCCTTTCCCGGCCGGAAAAAGCGCTCGCGCCCGGCATTGCGGTCGGGACCTTTGGCGATCGCCACCAGCGGGATGTCGTCGATGCCGAGATCGGCCAGCACCTGCCGCGCCGCGGTCAGCTGACCCGCGCCGCCGTCGATCAGCAGCAGTTCGGGCCAGGTGCCGCGCTCGCGGGTCGGGTCCTCCTTGAGCGCGCGCGCGAAGCGGCGGCTCAGCACCTCGCGCATCATGCCGTAGTCGTCGCCCGGTGCGAGCTGCACCGCCGGCGCCGCCTCCGGCTCGACCGCGGCTTCGATGGCAGCGGCAAGCCCGTTCTGGCCGCTCGGCGTCCGACCACCATCGCCGCGGATGGTGAATTTGCGATAGGCATTCTTGCGAAATCCCTCGGGTCCGGCGACGATCATCGCGCCGACGGCGTGGCTCCCCTGGATGTGGCTGTTGTCGTAGACCTCGATGCGCTGCGGCGGCGCCTCGAGGCTGAAGGTCTCGGCGACGCCGGCGAGCAGCTTCTGCTGCGCCTCGCTTTCGGAGAGCCGCCGGCCGAGCGCTTCCCGTGCATTGAGGAGCGCGTGGTCCACGAGCTTGCGCTTGTCGCCGCGCTGCGGCACAGCGAGCTCGACCTTCATGCCGGCGCGGCTCGACAGCGCCTCCTCGATGAGCGTCTGATCGGCCGGGGCATGGCTCAGCAGGATCAGAGTTGGCGGCGGCTTGTTCTCGTAGAACTGGCCGAGAAACGCTGCGAGCACGTCTTCCACCGGCATTTGCCGGTCGTGGCTCGGGAAATAGGCGCGGTTGCCCCAATTCTGCCCGGCCCGGAAGAAAAAGACCTGGATGCAGGTATGGCCGCCGGCCTGGTGCGCGGCGATGACATCGGCGTCCTCGATGCTCTCGATCGAGATATCCTGGCGTCCCTGCACCTGGGTCAGCGCGCGGATGCGGTCGCGTAGGAAGGCGGCGCTCTCGAAATCGAGCTTGTCGGCCAGCTCCTGCATGCGCAGCGCCAGGCGCTCCTGCACTTCCTTGCTGCGGCCCGACAGGAACGCGCGCGCCTCGTTGACCAACCGGTCGTAGCCCGCCTTGTCGATGCGGCCGACGCAAGGGGCGCTGCAGCGCTTGATCTGGTAGAGGAGGCAGGGGCGGGTGCGGCTGGAAAAGATGCTGTCGCTGCACGAGCGTAGCAGGAAGGCGCGCTGCAGCGCGATGATGGTGCGGGCTACCGCGCCGGCCGAGGCGAAGGGGCCGAAATAGTCGCCGGGCGCGCTCTTGGCGCCACGATGCTTGATGATCTGCGGGAAGTCGTGGTTGCCGGTGAGATGGATATAGGGAAAAGACTTGTCGTCACGCAGCAGAACGTTGTAGCGGGGCATCAGCCGCTTGATCAGATTGTTCTCGAGCAGCAGCGCCTCGACCTCGGTATGCGTGACCACCACCTCCATGGCGCGCGTCTCGGCCACCATGCGACGCAGCCGGTTGGAGAGCGCGACGGGATGGGTGTAGTTGGCGACGCGGTTCTTGAGGCTGCGCGCCTTGCCGACGTAAAGCGCGTCGCCCTTGGCGTCGAGCATGCGATAGACGCCGGGCCCGGGCGGCATGGTGCGCAGCGCCGTGCGAATCGCCTCGACCCCCTGCGCCAAGCCGCCGCCAGCTGGCAGGGCCTCCTCCGGCGAACGCGCACCTTCTTCAAGTTCGGTCATCGCTCACTCACTTGGCTTGGCGCACGCATCGCGTCAACTGGGCGAAGAAGCGCCCTCTGCGCCTCCTCCCAAAGGACGAGTCGTACAAGGACCTCGGCGGATATCCACGAAGCCTGTGGACAAAACTGTCGAAAACCGGGCGCCGCATAGGTGCTATGCGCGTCAAACCTGGAGTTTCACCGATTTGCTTAAAAAAGCGGCAATTCAACTATCACTTTGAAAACATTACATTTTTTCTTGTCAACTGTAAATCGCTTGTAACAAACCGTTGCCGCACTGTAACCGATGACTATCGGGTCGCCGCGAAAACTGCCCTGTGAACAACTTCCGCGGCGCCGTCCCATGCGGCGAAACGCTGTCGCAAATCCGAGATGGTTAAGGCACTTAGGGCAGGCGGTTAATCCGTTCTATCTCGATTCCGACGGCCGCCACATCGGGATAGACGTCGAGCTTCTCCACGCGGACGAGCGCGCGGCGGATGCGGGCATCGACGAGGCAGGTCTCGGCCACGCGCTCGGCCAGCGTCTCCACCAGATTGACATGGCCTGCCGCGGCCAGCCGGCGAATGCTGCTGACGATTTCGTCGTAGCAGACGACGTTGCGTAGATCGTCGCCGATCGGCGCCGCTTCGCGCACCAGCAGATCGAGGTTGATGCGCACGCGCTGGCGCGCCCCGCGCTCGTGGCGGAAGGCGCCGATCTCGCAGAAGAGCACGAGGTCGCGCACCAGCACGCGGCGGAGGCCCGGGCTGGCGGCCCGCGTAACCTCGCCCGACCGGGTTTCGGCGTCGCTCATGCGCTTCCTATTCCTCCACGCTGGGGCGACCGGCCGCCTGTGCCCAGCCGAGATGCTGCCCGCCATCGAGCGCGATCATCTGGCCAGTCATCGCCGGAGCCGACAAAATGAATCGCAAGGCGTCCGCGATCTCCTCGGGCGTCGTGCCTCGCTTCAGCGGCATCATCTCTTGCTGCCGCTGGAACTGCGCCTCGCTCTGACGTGGGCTCGGCAGCGTCGGGCCGGGGCCGATACCGTTGACGCGGATGCGCGGTGCAAATGCCAGCGCCAGGCTCTGCGTCAGGCTCCAGAGGCCAGCCTTGCTCACTGTGTAGGAGACGAAATAGGGCGTCAGCTTCCAGACGCGCTCGTCGAGGATGTTGACGATGGCGCCCTCGGCCTCTGCCGGCAGCAGGCGCGCGAAATGCTGCATCAGCACGAAGGGCGCGCGCAGATTGACCTCAATATGCCGGTCCCAGCTCGCGCGCGTCGCGCCGGGCGCCGAATCCTCCTCGAAGACCGAGGCGTTGTTGACGAGAAGCCCGAGCGGTCCCAGCGCCTCTACCGCGCGCGGCAGCAACGCCGCGCTCTCCGCCTCGCGCGCGAGGTCGGCGGCGAGCGCCACGGCGCGCCCGCCCTCGGCGGCGATCTCGGCAATCACCGCGTCGGCCTCGTCGTGCGAGCGGTGGTGATGCACTGCCACGGCCCAGCCGTCGCGGGCGAGCGTTAGCGCCAGCACGCGGCCGATCCGCTTCGCCGCGCCGGTCACCAGCGCCGCTTTGGGCATTGGGAAGGGAGCCGTGCTCATCGGCGCCGGTCAGCGTCCGCCGCGTCGATGGCGTGCGCGCACCTTGGCCTTGGTGAGCGCCCGCGCCGAAGTGCCGGCGCGGCCGGCCATAGAGCGGCCGGCCGGCCGCGGCGAGGCCTGGGCGGCTGGCGCCGCACCGTTCGCATCGAGACCGAGATCGAGCTGCTCAAGCCGGCGGATCTCGTCTCTAAGTCGCGCCGCCTCCTCGAATTCGAGATCGGCGGCGGCGGTGCGCATCTGCTTCTCGAGATCGGCGATCACCGCCTTCAGGTTCGAGCCCTGGTAATGCGCCTGCGCGCTTTCGCCCAGCCCGACGGTGACGTGATCCTGCTCGTAGACGCTCTCCAGGATGTCGGCGATGCCACGCCGGACGCTTTCCGGCGTGATGCCGTGCGCGGTGTTATAGGCCTCCTGCTTCTCGCGGCGGCGATTGGTCTCGTCGATCGCCGCCTTCATGCTCTCGGTCATGCGGTCTGCATAGAGGATGACGCGGCCCTCGAGGTTGCGCGCGGCGCGCCCGATGGTCTGGATCAGCGCGGTGCGCGAGCGCAGATAGCCCTCCTTGTCGGCATCGAGGATGGCCACCAGCGCGCATTCCGGGATGTCGAGCCCCTCGCGCAGCAGGTTGATCCCGACGAGCACGTCGAAGACGCCCAGGCGGAGATCACGGATGATCTCGATACGCTCCAGCGTGTCGACGTCCGAATGCATGTAGCGCACGCGGATGCCGTTCTCGTGGAAATACTCGGTGAGCGCCTCGGCCATCTTCTTGGTGAGCGTCGTCACCAGCACGCGCTGCCCCTTCGAGGCGCAGTCGCGGCATTCCGCCATGAGGTCGTCCACCTGGTGCTCGACCGGCCGGACGATCGGCGAGGGATCGACGAGGCCGGTCGGGCGAACGACCTGCTCGACGAAGACGCCGCCCGCGCGCTCCATCTCCCAGGGACCCGGCGTCGCCGAGACGCAGACGGTCTGGCCGCGCATGCTGTCCCATTCCTCGAATTTGAGCGGCCGGTTGTCGATGCAGGAAGGCAGCCGGAAGCCGTATTCGGCGAGCGTCGACTTGCGCGCGTAGTCGCCGCGGAACATGCCGCCGAGCTGCGGGATGGTGACGTGGCTCTCGTCGCAGAACACGAGGGCGTCCTGCGGCAGGTACTCGAAGAGGGTCGGCGGCGGCTCGCCGGGCTTCCGTCCGGTGAGGTAGCGCGAGTAGTTTTCGATGCCGGCGCAGCTGCCGGTCGCAGCCATCATCTCGATGTCGAAGCGGGTGCGCTGCTCGAGCCGCTGCGCCTCGAGCAGCTTGCCCTGGGCGTGGAATTCCTCGAGCCGCAGCTTCAGGTCCGCCTTGATCTGCTCGATCGCCTGCAGCAGCGTCGGCTTCGGCGTGACGTAGTGGCTGTTCGGATAGACGGTGATCTCGTCCAGCGTGCCGGTCTTCTCGCCGGTCAGCGGATCGAACTCGTGGATCGCCTCCAGCTCGTCGCCGAACAGCGAGAGCCGCCACGCCCGATCCTCGTAGTGCGCTGGAAAGATCTCGATCGTGTCGCCGCGTGCGCGGAAGGTACCGCGGCTGAAACTGGCGTCGTTGCGGCGGTACTGCAGCTCGACCAACTTTGCCAGCAGATCGGTGCGGTTGACTGGCTCGCCGATGGCGAGGCTGAAGGTCATCTCCGAATAGGTCTCGACCGAGCCGATACCGTAGATGCAGGAGACCGAGGCGACGATCACCGTGTCGCGCCGCTCGAGGATAGCGCGCGTCGCCGAATGGCGCATGCGGTCGATCTGCTCGTTGATCGAGGATTCCTTCTCGATATAGGTGTCCGACCGCGGCACATAGGCTTCGGGCTGGTAGTAATCGTAATAGGAGACGAAGTACTCGACGGCGTTCTCGGGGAAGAAGCTTTTCATCTCGCCATAGAGCTGCGCCGCCAGCGTTTTGTTGGGCGCCAGGATCAGCGCCGGGCGCTGCGTGCGCTGGATGACATGCGCCATGGTGAAGGTCTTGCCCGAGCCGGTAACGCCGAGCAGCACTTGCTCGCGCTCGTCACGCGCGATGCCTTCGGCAAGCTCCACGATCGCCTGCGGTTGGTCGCCGGCGGGCTGGAACTCGGACTGGATGGCGAAGCGCTGGCCGCCCTGGACCGGGGCGCGCGCGGCAGTGAGCAACGGCATAGGGCTAAGATAAGGCGCGCGCGGCCGCGACACCAGCGGCCGGCACAGCCCAGAGGCGGCCTCGCTGCGCAAGGAACTGTGGCGGCGAGGCCGCCGCCGGATGCTTTGTTGCGCCCTCTCCCCGGCCTTCCCGGCGCGCTCCAGCCATGCCGCAAAACACCGCGGAATCGCGTGCTCGGCGGTTGCGGATGCTGCGCTGCGGCAGTAGTTTACCGCGCTTAATCACCCTCGACCGGTAGCATGCCATGTCTTTCCTCGCCGACCGTCTGTCGCGCATCAAGCCGTCCGCGACGCTCGCCATGACCAAACTGGCGCTGGAATTGAAGGCCGCCGGGCGCGACATCATCAGCCTCTCGGCCGGCGAGCCCGATTTCGACACGCCGGAGAACATCCGCGCCGCGGCAAACCGCGCCATCGAGAGCGGCCAGACGCGCTACACCGCCGTCGACGGCACGCCCGAGCTCAAGAAGGCGATCGCCGCGAAGTTCAAGCGCGAGAACACCCTCGACTACGCGGCCAGCCAGATCATTGTCGGCACCGGCGGCAAGCAGGTGCTGTTCAACGCGCTGCTCGCCACCGTCAATCCCGGCGACGAGGTCATCATCCCGGCGCCCTATTGGGTCTCCTATCCCGATATCGTGCTGCTGGCCGAGGGGACCCCGGTGGCCGTGCCCTGCCCGCAGAACAACGGCTTCAAGCTGCGCGCCGAGGATCTCGAGCAGGCGATCACACGGAAGACGAAGTGGCTCATCCTCAATTCGCCCTCGAATCCGACCGGCGCCGCCTATACCGCCGAGGAGCTGCGCGGGCTTGCCGATGTGCTGCTGCGCCATCCCGATGTCTGGGTGCTCGCTGACGATATGTACGAGCACCTCGTCTATGACGGGTTCAAATTCACCACCATCGCGCAGATCGAGCCCAAGCTCTATCCGCGGACGCTGACCTTGAACGGTGTCTCCAAGGCCTATTGCATGACCGGCTGGCGCATCGGTTTCGGCGGCGGCCCGACCGAGCTGATCAAGGCGATGACGACCTTGCAGTCGCAATCGACCTCGAATCCCAGCTCGATCAGCCAGGCCGCGTCGGTCGAGGCGCTCAACGGTCCGAAGGACTTCATTCCGAGGCACAATCAGAGCTTCAGGGAGCGCCGCGACTCGGTGGTGCAGATGCTCAACCGCGCCAAGGGGATTCATTGCCCGCGGCCGGAGGGCGCATTCTACGTCTATCCTTCCTGTGCCGGCACGCTCGGCAAGCGCACGCCCAAGGGCAAGGTGATCGAGAACGACACCGGCTTTGTCCAGTACCTGCTGGAAGCCGAGGGCGTGGCGGTGGTGCAGGGCGAGGCGTTCGGCCTCTCGCCGCATTTCCGCATCTCCTACGCCACCTCGACCGAGGCGCTGCGCGACGCGTGCACGCGGATCGAGCGCGCGTGCGCAGCGCTCGCCTGAGGTGACCCGGCTCGCCCGACCCGACGAGCTCGGCTGGGTCGCCGATACCATCGCCGCTTCCTTCCGTCCCTATATCGCGCGCATGGGGCGCGCGCCGGCGCCGGTGACCGCCGATCACGCGGCAATGATCGCTGCAGGCGAGGTCCATCTGCTGGAGGAGGCCGGCGAGCGGCTCGGGCTCATCGTGCTCCGCGCCGCGCCCGACCATCTCTTCGTCGATATCGTCGCGGTGGCCTCTGGTGCGCAGCGCCGCGGCATCGGCTGCGCGCTAATGCGCTTTGCCGAGGTGGAAGCGCGGCGGCTCGGACTTCCGGCCGTTCGGCTCTACACCAATGCCAAGATGGCGGAAGCGCTCAGCTTCTATCCGGCGCTGGGATATCGCCAGACCGACGCGCGCCGCGAGGATGGCTTCGACCGCGTCTACTTCGAAAAGCGGCTCGACACGAAGTCCTAGCGAACGAGGCGACGCTCCTCTCCCGCAAGCGGGAGAGAGGCGCCAGCAGTTCATGCCTTACTCAAAACGGCGCATAGCCCGGCCACCCGTTCGGGTATGGATAGGCCGGATGAGGGTAATAGCCCTGCACCGGCACGACGCATTGCTCGCCGCTCTGTGCCGCCGCTGGCGGTACCGCTCCGGGTGGCGGGGGTGGCGGCGACGCGCCGCGGCCGCAGGGGACATAGGCGTAGGTAACCGGCGGTGCCGGCGCATAATAGACGCAGCCGGCGAGGAGGGCGGTTCCCAGGGCGATCAGGCCGTTGTGGCGGAGCCTCATGCTTTCTCTCGTTCGGCGGTGCACTCCCCAAGATATAGGGCGGCAGGGCCCCTTCCTTTCTCCGTTGCACGCAAATGTGTGGGGCCGGCGCTGCGATCGAGATTCCCGTTGCGCCGCGATGACCGGCGCGCGACCATTCTTCCTTGAGAAGAGGCGTCGCCAGCGCGTGGCGGTCTCTCGCACGCCAGGCCAGACGCCCGTCGCGAACGGGAAGGAGGCGTGCATGACCGACAGATCCGCTGGAGCCCGCTGCGCCGCCCTGGTCGGGCCGTATCTCTCCGGCAAGACGACGCTGCTGGAAGCCCTGCTCTTTGCGAGCGGCTCGACGCATCGGCGCGGCACGGTGAAGGACGGCAACACCGTCGGCGATCATAGCGCCGAGGCGCGGGGGCGGCAGATGACCACCGAGCTCAATGTCGCCGCCGCTTCCTGCCTCGGCGATCCCTGGACCATCCTCGATTGCCCGGGCTCGGTCGAACTGGCCTGGGAGGCGCAAAGCGCCCTTATGGCCGCCGATGTGGCGGTCGTGGTCTGCGAGCCGGAAACCGAGCGGGTCCTCACCTTGAGCCCGCTCTTCAAATTTCTGGACGACCACTCGATTCCGCACATGGTGTTCATCAACAAGATGGACAGCGCCAATGCGCGGGTGAGCGAAGTGCTGGGGGCGCTGCAATCGGTCTCGCAGCGGCCGCTGGTGCTGCGTCAGGTGCCGCTGCCGGATCCCGAGGGGAAGGCGATCGGCTATGTCGATCTGGTCAGCGAGCGCACCTACAAATACAAGCCCGGCGAGGCTTCCGACCTGATCAAGCTGCCCGACGACCTGCTCGAGGAAGAGAAGGTCACGCGGGCCGGGCTCGTCGAGAAGCTCGCCGATTTCGACGACAAGCTGCTGGAGCAGCTGCTCGAGGACGTGCAGCCCTCGAAGGCGGAGATCTATGGTCATCTGGCGCGGAATCTGAGCACCGATCGGATCGTGCCGGTGTTCCTCGGCTCCGCGCTCTTCGATCACGGCGTTCGGCGCCTCTGGAAAGCGCTGCGGCATGAGACCCCCGCCGCAGCGCAGACCGCGGAGCGGCTGGGCCTGCCGGCCGGCGGCAAGGAGACGGTGGCACAGGTGATCAAGACCTATCACGCGCCGCACTCCGGCAAGCTCTCGCTGGCGCGCATCTGGAGCGGTCAGGTGACCGACGGCATGACCTTGGGTGGCGTGCGGGTCGCCGGCGTGCTGCGCCTCACCGGATCGCATCAGGAGAAGCTGCCATCGGCGCAGCTGGGCGACGTAGTGGCGCTGGGACGGCTCGACGGAATCGGCACCGGCGCAGTGCTGTCCACCGGCACGGCGCCGCAACTGGCGAAGCCGCCGCTGCCCGAGCCGGTCTATGGCCTGGCGCTCGCCGCCGAGAAGCGCAGCGACGACGTCAAGCTTACCGCCGCGATCGCGAAGCTGATCGAGGAGGACCCGACGCTGCATCTCCAGCAGAACGCCGAGCTGCAGGAGATGGTGCTGTGGGGCCAGGGCGACATCCACCTGCAGATCGCCATCGACCGATTGCGCCAGAAGTACAGCCTGCCGGTGACTGCGCGGAAGCCGCAGGTACCCTACAACGAGACGATCCGCCGGAGTACCGCGCAGCATGCGCGCTTCAAGCGCCAGTCGGGTGGCCATGGCCAGTTCGCTGACATCCAGATCGAGGTGAAGCCGCTGCCGCGCGGCACCGGCCATGTCTTCACCGATGCCGTGGTCGGCGGCGCCATCCCGCGCAACTACATCCCGGCCGTCGAGGAAGGCGTGATGGAATACCTGCGCCATGGGCCGCTGGGATGCCCCGTGGTCGACGTGTCGGTGACGTTGGTCACCGGCCAGTTCCACGCGGTCGACAGCTCGGACCAGGCATTCAAGACCTGCGCGCGTGTGGCGATGACCGAGGCCATGGCCAAATGCGATCCCGTGCTGCTTGAGCCCATTCATCACGTCGAGATCTCGGTGCCCAACGCCTTCACCTCGAAGGTGCAGCGCGTGATCTCCGGGCGGCGCGGCCAGATCCTGGGCTTCGATGCCAAGCCCGGCTGGGAGGGCTGGGACGCGGTGACGGCGCTGCTGCCGCAGGCGGAGCTGCATGACCTCATCATCGAGCTGCGCTCGGTGACGTTGGGGGTCGGCACTTACAGCGATCGCTTCGATCACCTGCAGGAACTCACCGGCAAGCTCGCCGAGCGGGCGATGGCCGGCCGCGGCGAGCAGGCGGCGCAGTAACCATCTTCGGGCGGAGCGTGTGGCGGCGAGGCGCGCTCGCGCGAGCGTGATTTGCCGTGAGCGCGGCAGGACGCTATCTGGCGAGGCAAGGGGCAGGCGCGGAGGCGAGGAGAGAGGGTATGCTCATCAGGCAGAAGCGCGGCTGGGAGCTCGTGGAGAGCGAAGCCACCCCGGAAGCGGTCTTTCACGACCGGCGCCGCATTCTTCAGGCGATGGGCTTCGGCGCGATGCTGGCCGCTGCGCCGGTCGAGGCGGCGCTCGCCGCGCCCGAGGCCGACCCTTCGGCCGGGCTTTATCCGGCGAAGCGCAATCCGAGCTACACGCTCGATCGGCCGATCACCCCAGAGAAGCTCGTCACCACCTATAACAACTTCTACGAATTCGGCTCGCAGAAGACCATCGCCGAGGATGCGCAGCAGCTGCCGATCCGGCCTTGGACGGTGACCATCGATGGGATGGTCGAGAAGCCGATGAAGCTCGGCATCGACGATCTCCTGAAGCGCGTCACGCTCGAGGAGCGGCTCTATCGCCATCGCTGCGTCGAAGCATGGTCGATTGCGGTGCCCTGGACCGGCTTCCCGATGAAGGCGCTGGTCGATATGGCGCAGCCGCTCGCCTCGGCGAAGTTCGTCCGCATGGAGACCTTCCGCGATCCCAAGGTCGCGCCGGGCCAGAAGCAGTTCTGGTACCCCTGGCCCTATGTCGAGGGAATGACGATGGCCGAGGCGACGAACGAGCTCGCCTTTCTCGCCACGGGCATGTACGCCAAGCCGATGCCGCGCCAGGACGGCGCGCCGCTGCGTCTCGTGCTGCCGTGGAAATACGGCTTCAAATCGATCAAGTCGATCGTCAAGTTCACCTTCACCGATAAGCAGCCGATTGGCTTCTGGCAGGAGCTGCAGGGTGACGAGTACGGCTTCTGGGCGAACGTCAATCCCGCCGTGCCGCATCCGCGCTGGAGCCAGGCGACCGAGCGCGTGCTCGGCACGGACGGGCGCCGCCCGACCTTGCTGTTCAATGGCTACGGCGAATACGTCGCGGCGCTCTACAAGGGTCTCGAGAACCAGCCCCTCTATCGCTGAGCTGCGGCTTCGGCGCCGCAAGGCACCGGTTCCCCCTTCTTTCGCGACCGCCCGTATCTGGGCGCGTCGAATCGATCCAGGCGCGGGAAATCGCTGATACCGGTGCTTTGCGCCGTCGCCGCGTCGAAGTAGAATGCACCGCAACATCCCCTTTTCGGAGGAATGACGATGCGTTCTCGTCTCGGCTACGGTGCGGTCGCTCTAGCCCTCGCTCTCCTGCTCGCAGGGTGCGGCAGCTCCACCGGCGATCGGGCGGTGAGCGGCGCGGGCATCGGCGCGGCGGCGGGTGCGGTCGGCGGTGCGCTGCTCGGAGTGCCGCTGGCCGGCGCCGCAATCGGCGCGGCGGCGGGCGGGACGATCGGCGCCGCGACGACCCCGTCCCAGGTCGATCTCGGCAAGCCCGTCTGGAAGTAGCGCATCCCCGGCCCGGGCGGGTCGCCTGGGCGAGCCGTCCCCGGGCTCTCCTGACCTGACCGAAGCTTTGCCGCGCGCGGCGTAGCCGCGGGCGATTGACGTCTTGACGCCTCCCCCTTACGTGGGGGTGCGCAAGCGGCTCGCCGGGCGTTAGTTTGCTGCCGCTATCGGCAAGTCGGGGGAGAAGGAGCGGGTTTTGGCGGCCGATTCCAGCGAGGGGTTGCCGGGCGACGCCGAGCAGCTGCAACTACTGTCTTCGGCGATCGCCGACTACGCGGTATGGCTGCTCGATGCGACAGGGCGGGTCGCGAGCTGGAACATCGGCGCCGAGCGCTTCCAGGGCTACGCGCCGGCCGACGTTGTCGGGCGCGACTTCGCCATCTTCTTCACGCCCGAAGATCAGGCGAGCGCCCGGCCTCAATCGGTGCTCGCGGCGGCGCGGCGCGATGGCCGGCTCGAGACGGAGAGCTGGAGCGTGCGCAAGGACGGCTCGCGCTTTTGGGCACGCCGTGTGATCGAGGCTGTGCGCAACGAGGGTGGGGCCGTCACTGGCTTCGTCACGATCACGCGCAACATGACCGATCGAATGGAGTCTCAGGAAGCGCTGCGCGAAAGCGAGCGGCGCTTTCGCCTGCTGGTCCAGGGGGTGGTCGACTACGCCATCTTCATGCTCGATCCGGACGGCATCGTCACCAACTGGAACCCGGGCGCGCAGCGCATCAAGGGCTATGCCGCCGAGGAGATCGTCGGGCACCACTTCTCGCGTTTCTATACCGATGAGGACCGGCAGCGCGGGGTCCCGCAGCAGGCGCTGGCGAGAGCGCGGCGCGAGGGCAAATACGAGGCGGAAGGCTGGCGCATGCGCAAGGACGGCACTCGCTTCTGGGCGAGCGTCGTGATCGACGCGATCCGCGACGAGACTGGTACCTTGATCGGCTTTGCCAAGGTCACGCGCGACATCAGCGCGCAGCGCGCGGCACAGGAGGCGCTGGAGAATACCCGCGCGGCCCTGGCGCAGGCGCAGAAGATGGAGGCGATCGGCCAGCTTACCGGCGGCGTCGCGCACGACTTCAACAATCTGCTCACCGTCGTCATCAGCAACCTCGATCTCATCCTGCAGGACCCCTCCGACGCGATGCGGACCGAGCGCTTGGCGCAGGGCGCGCAGCGCGCGGCCGAGCGCGGCGCCCGGCTGACGCGGCAGCTCCTCGCCTTCGCGCGGCGTCAGCCGCTGCGGCCCGAGCTCGTCGAACTCAATCCGCTGATCGCCGGTTTTCAGGCGGTGCTGCGGCGCGCTTGCGGCGATGCGGTCGATCTGGAGCTGCATCTCGGCAATGTCGTGCGCGCGGTGAACATCGACGCGGCACAGTTCGAGGCCGCGCTGCTCAACCTTGTCCTGAATGCCCGCGATGCGATGGGTGAGGGCGGGGTGTTGCGCGTTGCCACCGAGACTGTCGAGGTGGCGAGCGGCGATCCCGTCGCCATCGAGGGACTCGCGCCCGGCAGTTATGCGGCGGTGACCGTGCACGATACCGGCTGCGGCATGTCGCCCGAGGTGTTGAGGCGCGCCATCGAGCCCTTCTTTACCACCAAGGAGACCGGGCGCGGCACCGGCCTCGGCCTCAGCCAGGTCTATGGCTTCGTCAATCAGTCGGGCGGCCACATGTCGATCGACAGCGCCGTCGGCCGGGGAACGACGGTGCGCTTGCTGCTGCCGGCGGCGCGCACCACCGCCTTGCGCGAGCCGCGCAAGCAGCGTGCGGGCATCGTCCTCGTCGTCGAGGACGATCCCGACGTGCTCCAATCGACGGTCGAGATGGTGCGCGGCCTCGGTTACGACGTGCTCACCGCCGGCGACGCGCTCGACGCGCTGACGCTGTTGAAGCGCAACCTGCCGATCGACGTGCTCTTCTCGGATATCGTCATGCCGCGCGGCATGAACGGCGTCGAGCTCGCCCGCGAGGCGCGCAAGCTCCGGCCGGAGCTGCGCGTCGTCCTGTCCTCGGGCTACGCCAGCAGCGTCCTCTCGGCGGAGCACGGGCTCACCGCCGACTTTGCCTTTATCGGTAAGCCCTATCGCTGGCCCGATCTCGCCGAGAAGCTGCGCGGCGGCCGCGTCAACTAGGCGGACTCAGCGCCGGTACGGGTAGCAGCGCGCCCGGTCGAGATCGAGGCCGAAATGGTCGGCCAGCGCGCGGATCGGCGCCGCATGCTCGCCGTAGGGATCGGCATTGGCGAATCCCACGATGATCGGCCGGAAGCTGCGATCCTCCCTGCCGCCGGGCGGCAGCATGGCGGTGACCAGCGGCTTGCCCTCGTCGTTGCGCAAGGTGAGGAACAGCGGCATCGCCCGTTGCACGTGCGATTTGAGCCCGATCTGCTGTTCGATGAAGCGGCGCGAGGCGGGCGCGAAGCTTTGCTCCGCCTTGCTCTCCTCCTGGCGAAAATATTTTTCGACCGAGTGATGCATGGCCTGGGACTCGTCCGCCGCCTCGGCTTCTGTCTCGAGACGGAACCAGGTCATGCCGGCCGGCGCGTCACAAACGTAGAGCATGCATCCTCCGCCGGTTTTCACTAAGAACTTGGCCTTCGGGCCGGCCGGGACAAGCATCGGGGAGGAGAGAATGGAGGCGCTCGATTTCACCGGACGCACGGTGCTCGTCGCCGGCGGCTCCAGCGGCATCGGCAACGGCATCGCTCAGGCGTTCCGCGCCCACGGCGCCGAGGTGCATGTCTGGGGCACACGCGCGCGCGCCGAGGATTACGCCGCTGCCGAGGGGAGCGATCTCGCGGGGCTGCATTACGCTCGGCTCGATCTTGCCGATTCGGCCGCCATCGATCGCTACGAGCCTCCATTCTCTCGCCTCGATGTGCTCGTCCTTGCGCAAGGTATCGTCGTCTACCGGCAAGGCGAGTTCAAGCCGGCCGAGTTTCGCCGCGTTGTCGAACTGAATCTGGTGAGCCTGATGAACTGCAGCGCTCGCTTTCACGACATGCTCGCGGAGAGCAAGGGTTCGCTTATCGTCGTGAGCTCCACCGCAGCCTTCCATGCGACGCGGGGCAATCCCGCCTACAATGCCTCCAAGACCGGCGCGCTGGGGCTGACGCGCACGCTCGCCCAAGCCTGGGCCGGCGACGGGATCCGGGTCAACGGCATCGCACCCGGGCTGGTGGCGACCAAGCTCACCCGCGTCACCACCGACCATCCCGCGCGGCTCGCCGCGGCTCTGGAGCAAATCCCGCTCGGCCGTCTCGGCACCCCCGAGGACATGGCCGGCGCCGCCCTCTTTCTTGCCTCGCCGCTCGCGGCCTATATCGTCGGCCAGACCATTGTCGTCGACGGCGGGCTCATTCTTTAATGGGCGGGCCGGAGGCGGGCGGGAGAGGCAGGACATGACCGAACGGGCAGCGTTGAGCGAAACCAGCGGCGAGTTCCTCACGCTGCACGAATTCGTCAAGGCGGCGAAGATCAAGCTGTCGCCCAATATCTGGGACTATCTGATCGGCGGCACTGAGACCGAGACGACGGTGAAGCGCAACCGTCAGGCGATCGATTCCCTCGCCTTCCGGCCGCGGGTGCTGCGCGACGTCTCGCGCATCGACTGCACCGGCACGCTGCTCGGGCGCAAGCTGCGCCTGCCGGTGCTGCTCGCCCCGGTCGGCTCGCTCGAATCCTTCGATCCCGGCGGCGCGGCGACGGCCGCCAAGGCCGCCGACGCCTTCGGCGTGCCGATCATGGTGAGCTCGGTCACCCATCCCGGGCTCGAAGCGACGGCCGAGGCGACCTCCGGGCCTAAGATCTTCCAGCTCTATGTGCGCGGTGACGAGGCCTGGACCGATGACTTCGTGCGGCGGGCGCGCGATGCCGGCTACGACGCCTTCTGCCTCACCGTCGACACCGCGGTTTACAGCCGGCGCGAGCGCGACATCGCCAAGCGCTTCATCAAACCCTGGCGGCAGCGCGCCACCGGTCAGTTCTTCCAGGCCGGGCTCAACTGGGACCATGTGAAGCGCTTCAAGGACAAGCACGACCTGCCGTTGATCTTGAAGGGCGTCGCTACGGCCGAGGATGCCGACCTCGCCTGCGCCCATGGCGCCGCCGCGGTCTATGTCTCCAATCATGGCGGCCGTCAGCTCGACCATGGCCGCGGCACCATCGAGGTGCTGCCCGAAGTGGTGGAGGCGGTGGGCGGTCGCGCCGAGGTGATCATCGATGGCGGCTTCAGCCGCGGCACCGACATTCTCAAGGCGCTGGCGCTCGGCGCGCGCGCCGTCTCGCTCGGGCGCCTCTATTGCTACGGATTGGCGGCGGCGGGCGAGGCCGGGGTCTTCCACGTGCTCGAGCTGCTTGAGACCGAGATGGCCACGAGCCTCGGCCTGCTCGGCATCACCGATCTCGCCGGGCTCGGCAAGTCCTGTCTCCACCCGGCGACGCCGGTGGTGGCGCCGCATGTGCATAGCGCCTTCCCGCTGCTCAATCTCGCCGACGAGGGTTATGGCGGCCGCTGAGCCGTCGCCTCAATCGAGCAGGCGCTGGCTCTCGGGCGAGCGAGGATAGCGGCGGCGCTCGATGGCGAAATAGGCGCTGAGCAGCGGCACGTCTATGCCGAGCGCGCGGCGCAGCTCGTCGAGGCTTTTGTCGAGATGCTCCGCATAGGGCGCCCGGTCGAGCGCCGCGCAGCCCAACACCCGGGCGATGCGGATGGCATCGCGGAAGATGCACACATCCTCCTTGTCGAAGCGATAGATGCCGGGATAGAGCCGCTCGGCCACGAGCGCGAAGAGCCGCTCCTCGGCCGCGCCCAGCCGCGGCGTGCTGCCCATGGTGAAGCCGATGACGAAGGCCTCGTCCTTGGCGAGCAATCCCCGCCCGAGCAAGGCGTGGATGTAGTCATGCGTCTTGAGATCGACGGCGCCGTGAAACAGGTTGAAGCGCGGGTTCTCGGCGAGCTGGACCATCAGCGGAATCTCGTCCGGCGCGGCGCCGACCCGTGCCAAATCCGCCGCTGCCTGGCGCAAGCTGAGATCGCCGCGCGACAGCGGGATGTGCCAGTCCGCATAGCTCAGGGTCTCGCGCATCGCGACATGTCCCCGTCGGCCGCATCCCGTCCGACAAACGTCGGCCGACGGCCTCCATCAGCATGTTCCACTTCCGGTTAGCGAACCCTTGACCGGCCGGCGCAAGGAAATTCCGGCTTGGCTCTCCGCTGCGCAAGGTCGTTGCCAGTACTTGAGTTCCGGCCGAGCCGCCGCTCATTGCGGCGTGATTCTGCCGTCGCGATCGATGCGGAGCGAGCGGGCGGCGCCTTCGGGCGAGCGCGCCGCTGTCGCCGTCCACGCGCCATCGGCCTGCTGCCGGAGCGCGTCGATCCGCGCATAGCCCTGATTGTGCAGCGCATCGGTCGCCTGGGCGCGCGAGAGGGGGGCAGGCGGCGGCGAGACGCCGAGCGCCGGATGCGGATTCGCCTCATGCGGCGGCACCCCGGCCAGGTCCGTCCGACGGTCATGGAGCGGCGGGGTCTGCTGCACCGGCGCCTTCGCCACGTCGGTCTGACGCACATGCTTCGGCGGCTCGAGCAGCGGCACGACCGCCGACAGCGCCCAGGCAAAGAGAAGGAGAATAAAGCCGACGCGGATGAAGGTGTGGGGACGCATGCGCAAACCCATGCGGGAAGCCGGCTTTTGCTGAACCACCCCATGCGCGTCGCGGTTCCATGGCATCACGTGGTCCCGCGCGCTGCGCAACTCTGCGGCCCCGCTGCTGCATGGACGGATCCTGCCGGCGGCCAGATTTTCAGGGCAGCCGATCCCGGTGGTTGAATCGCGCCGGAGCCGCCGTGCCCGATGTTTGCGATCCGATGAATTCGATATGAGATCGGTCCGGCCGCTCGAACGATGCCACCTGCACGGTGTTGCCTGCGGTCAGGGAACGGAGGTGTGCGATGGCAGCGAAGAGTGGTGTCCTCGCGCCCATGGGCGTGGGCGAGATCGGTCGCGCGGTGGCGGGTTTTGCTGCCGGGTTCGGAGCGGTACTGATCTTTCACCAGGGCATGCTGATGTTGTTGCACGTGCTCGGCGTGACGCCGGCATTGCCGTTTTCTCTGCGGCCAACAGCGCCCTGGGGCGTTCCCGTCGTGTGGTCGGCCGCCTTCTGGGGCGGCGCCTGGGGTGTGATCTACGCCTTCGCCGAGCGCGCCTTTCCGCCGCGCCCGCTTTATTGGATCGCGGCCGTGCTGTTCGGCGCCGTCCTGCTGTCGCTCGTGGCGTGGTTCATCGTTATGCCGCTCAAGGGATTGCCCCAGGGCGGCGGTTGGCGCGCTGCCGGCATTGCGACCGGCCTCCTGGTGAATGGCGCCTGGGGATTCGGCACGGGGCTTCTGCTGGGCCCGCGCGCGCACTGAGATACTGCGGGCCTAGACGGCGCTTAGCCGTTTCGCCAGCTCGATGATGCCATTGACGACGTCGCCGAGGTCGCCATAGGCCGTCTCCAACTTACAGCCTAGGCAGCTCTGCTCGTTGAAGTGCTCCAGGACTGCGCTCGGATATTCGCGTGAAAGCCAGGCGAGCGTTCTCTTCCGAAGTTCATCGAGGCTCGATGGCGAAATGCAGCCACCGCGTTTTCCTGCCTCGATGAAAACTCGCTGATGACGCGGGCAGGTAAAGCGAAATGCCACCATCCGGATCGATCCTGAAATTAGATTTCGATCATCTGATGAGGACGAACGCGCCTGCGCAACCGTCGGTCGCCGATTTGCCATCTTTGCTACACGCGATCACAATTTTGCCCGTACTTGCCGAAAGGTTGGGTGTGCAAACTATTTCGTTAGCCCCTCCACCTCCGGCAGGTCCGATGCAGATAGTCGAAGTGCGATTGCCCCGCGCCGAGGTTGCGGGGCGGATGGATGACATGCGGCACTGGCTGGCGACCCGCAGTTGCCAGCACACTCTGACCTCGAC
>Ga0134126_10001148_pt1 | contig 33562 bp, 30 predicted proteins | sample KB31752_FD_96881 | JGI IMG/M metagenome (GOLD analysis project Ga0134126, IMG submission 96881) | Terrestrial soil microbial communities with excess Nitrogen fertilizer from Kellogg Biological Station, Michigan, USA - KB3-175-2 | ecosystem: Environmental > Terrestrial > Soil > Unclassified ...
ATTAAAGAATCTCGTCGAAGCCGTCATGGTCGACCATCCTTCTCGATGGATCGACGTCGAGGATTTTCCCGAGCCGTTGAGTCCTGAACCTCAGGAGGAGGCGCCTCGGCAAACCGAGCGCGACCGTCTGATCACCGTTCTGTTCGCGACGAACTGGAATAAAAGCAAGGCCGCTCACCAGCTGCACTGGTCGCGGATGACCCTGTATCGCAAGATCGAGAAGTACCACCTCGCTTCATCGCCTCCAATCATCACCTCAAAGAAGACCATTTAACAAGTCCAGCTTATTCCCTTGTCCTAAAGCCGTCTGTAACTTTCCTGTCACTCTCCGTTACATAGAGTGTGACACATGCTCATGAAACCTACATCTAGCGTTTTTCCAAACTTTTCCCATCTGTTCCACGGCCCGTCTGCTGCGATCAGCGTAAAGAAGTGTCACATCCCCTGTGACAGTCCCAATTCCTTGTCAGTGGCGACATGTTCGATCGACAACTAAACGCTTGAAGAGACGCTTCTTTTCGCGAGCAGCCCAGCAAGCCACGGTCGGCATCGATTTTGATCTTATCTAAACGGGGAGAAAATCGCATCCGGTTCCAAACCTTCTCTACAGGGGTGCCGTCACCATGAAGCCTGAAAGCAACCAGAGCGAAGGGGGCGGTCAGCTGGAAGGTCGTTATGCGAACTACTTCGAAATCGGCCACAACGCTTTTGAATTCGTGCTCGACTTGGGGCAGGCATACGAGGAAGGCGAAAGAGCGTCCATCCATACAAGGATCATTACAGGCCCGAAATACGCCAAGACGCTCTGCGATGTACTGAGTGAGTCGATCAATCGATATGAACGGACCTTCGGAACCATCCCCAAGGCTGAACGGGGATAATTTCGCCGGTGTCTAGGCTCAGAGGCCGGAAGTGTTTTCACCGTTGAAGGAGGAATCCCAATGCCAGTCAATCCCACGTATCCCGGTGTCTACATTCAGGAGCTCACGAGTCCTGTCCATCCGATTACCGGTGTGGCAACCTCGATTGCTGCCTTTGTCGGCTACACTGCTCGCGGCATCGACAACCGAGCTGAGCAAATTTTCAGTTTTGCCGATTACGAACGCTTGTTTGGGGGTCTCGCCTCCAACAGCGAACTGAGTTACGCCGTGCAACAGTTCTTTGTCAATGGGGGGGCCCAAGCTTGGGTTGTCCGGACGCCGGCTACCGCCGAGGGCGCCACTGCTGCAAAAGTGGCGTTTGGCTCACCCGCACTGACTTTTACCGCTTTGAGCAGCGGTTCGTGGGCCGACGGCCAGCTCCTAATCGATGTGGATCTGAACGGCGTGGACCAGAGTTCTGATCCCACGGCCTTCAACCTCACCGTTACCAATCTCATTGATGGCACTGTCGAGTCTTTCCCAAGCGTGTCCTTGCAAAGTACTCTGAATAACTACGTTGTAAACGTTGTGAACGATCCCGACAATGGTTCGCAACTGGTGAACGTACAAGTCGGTAGCACCCCGGCGCCGACAGCCAATCCGCCGGTCACCGGGTTAGTCGGCGCGCCGCTGACAATCTCAGCCGTCACTGGCGCGCTGGGAGGAACAACGGCCAGCAATGACTGGGGCATCAGCTTTGGCGTTAGCTTTCCGTCGTCGCTCTCCCTGCTCCCGAGAGACGTGAAGGTGTTTGCCAAAAATGCGCCACTCCCGCAGACGGTGGCGGGTTTAGCGTCACAGCTCCAGACAACCATTAACTCGGTGCTGGCGGTGCAAATGCCGGGAGCGTCCGTGCAGTGCTCGATATCGGGAACGGGGATCAACCGAGCTATTCGAGTGAATGCTTTGCTGCCACAGTATCCCGATGCCGTGATCAAAATCGCCGGGCCATCGTCCAGTTCGCTGCACGACGCGTCGGCCGATTTAGGCCTTACCGCATCAGCCAATGTGGCGCATTATGCGTTGGGAACGAACCGCGGAACAACCTCAGGTACGACCTGGGGAGGGCAGCAGGCGAGTTCAGCTCAGGGTTCTGATGGATCGGGGCTTCCATCAACCAACGATATCATCGGTGATCCCGCCTCCTTCACGGGTATTTATGCATTGGAGAAGGTGGACGCGTTCAATCTGCTTTGCATTCCTGACGCGACTCGCGCATTAGCGGGAAGTCCCTCCACACCGGATGGCACAATCACTACTAACGCTATTTACGGCGCAGCCATCGCCCTGTGCGACAGTCGGCGGGCATTCCTCCTAGTGGATCCGCCGCCCAACGTCAACACAATTCCAGGTGCAGTGGATTGGAAGACCAGCGGTCTTACAGTAAGCGATGCGAATGGCGCGGCCTTCTTCCCGCGGCTGCGGTTGCCCGATCCGCTCAATAATTACAACCTGCGCACCTTTGCACCCTGCGGTGTAGTGGCAGGACTCTACGCGAGAACCGACACTTCGCGCGGCGTGTGGAAAGCTCCAGCCGGAACAGAGGCAACGCTCGCCGGGGTCCAGAGCTTGGTTTACAAGATGAGCGATGCGGAGAACGGCGTCCTCAATCCGCTGGGCCTGAATTGTTTCCGAACGTTTCCGGTGTATGGCAACGTTCTGTGGGGTGCGCGCACCCTGGTGGGAGCAGACGCCGATGCGAATCAATGGAAATATGTGCCGGTGAGTCGCGTGGCTTTATTCCTAGAGGAGAGCCTCTATCGCGGAACACAGTGGGTGGTCTTCGAGCCGAATGATGAGCCGCTGTGGTCGGCGATCCGGCTCAACGTCGGCGCCTTTATGCAAAATCTCTTTCGGAAGGGCTATTTCCAGGGCAAGACGCCCACAGAGGCGTACTTCGTCAAATGCGACAGTGAGACGACGACTCAGAACGATATCAATCTCGGAATCGTCAATATCCTGGTGGGGTTCGCACCGCTCAAGCCCGCAGAGTTCGTGATCATTCAAATCCAGCAAATGGCCGGGCAAGTAGCCACGTAAGGAGGGAGGGTTGAATGGCAGAGTTTACGGTTAATACGAAGCGCTTCGATCCTTATAAGAATTTCAAGTTCCGTGTGAAGTGGGACATCACTGGACAAGGGCAGTTCAGTTACGTGGCAGGCATCAGCAAGGTCTCCGGACTCAAACGCACCACGGAAGTGGTGGAGCATCGTGAGGGTGGGGATCCTTCGACCGGACGCAAGTCGCCTGGCCGCCATAAATTCGATTCTATTACGCTCGAACGTGGTGTGACGCACGACACAGCATTTGAGCAATGGGCCGGAAAGGTGTGGCAACTGGGCGCGGGGCTCGGTGCGGAAGTCTCGCTTCAGGACTTTCGTAAAGACCTCATCATCGAAGTCTATAACGAGGCGGGCCAAACGGCGTTGGCCTACAAGGTCTACCGTTGTTGGGTGTCGGAGTATCAAGCTCTGCCGGACCTCGATGCCAACGCCAACGCGGTGGCGATCCAACATATCAAGTTGGAGAACGAAGGATGGGAACGGGATATTGCTGTCACCGAACCGACCGAGCCCTCTTTCACTGTGCCTACAGGATAGTCACAACACATGTATGTCCCATCGCCTCCGGAATTATTAAACGTCTGGGAACGCAGCCTCACGCTCACCCCCGCTCAGCGAGCGTTGGAGTTGTTGGCGTCTGCCTGGCCGCAAACAGAGGAAGGAGAGTTAAGTCGTCTGAGCATCGGCCAACGAGATGCTCGATTGTTCATGCTGCGAGAGGCGCTCTTCGGGCGAAAGATGGCGGCGGTGGCGGCTTGCCCGCGCTGCGCCGAGCGCCTCGATCTGACGTTTGACACAACTCAGATGCACGATCACTTGCAGGAAGTACCGCAAGAAGCGCTTTCGCTGTCTGTCGCAGGGTATGACATCGGCTTCCGGCCTCCCACCACGCAGGATGCGATCTCAGCGGCCGAAGAGCAGGATGCGGTTTCCGGTAGCCGACTGCTCCTTCGGCAATGCGTATTGTCAGTGAAGCGTGGCGATGCCCAGATCGCGCCAGAAGAGATACCATCGGAAGTGGTAGAGATCCTGGCTCATCGGATGGCACAGACCGACGTCCTGGCTGATATCCAAATGGATGTCTCCTGTCCGCAGTGCGCCTATCAGTGGCAAGCGGCTTTCGATATTGTGCCGTTCCTCTGGAGTGAAATCGAGGTGTGGGCGTGGCGGATGCTGAGCGACGTGCACTCCCTGGCATCGGCCTATGGCTGGAACGAACGAGACATTTTGACTCTCAGTCCTATGCGACGCCAATTTTATTTGCAAGCGGTAGGTGGATGAGTGATTTCCTGACCAATCTCGCACTCCGCAGCATCGGCATGGCGGAAACGATTATGCCGCGCCTGCCCTCGCTGTTCGAGCCGCCTCGTATGGACAGTAATTTGGCCGTTGTGCCTGGTTTCTTTGCTGATGATCGTGATGAGGAAGTGTTTCAACAAGGCGCTTCAGCGAGCGAGGTCCAAGCGCCGACAGATCCTGATCGTGCGAGACGACGACCACCGGTCCCCGATCTTCCTGCTCTTGCTTCCGGTGAATCCGAAACCATGAAGGCAGGGTCGGGCAATCAAACGAGGCGAGCAATAGTCGCTCGTCGAACTACATCGTTCGATCGCGTTCATCCACCGGCTTCCTGTCGTCCTCTCGACGAGGAGGAGAATGTCCCTATCTCAGCACCGAAATCATCATTCATCCCTGAATCGCCGCGCTCGGAATCGCTGCCCGAATCGGGCCACGTACAGGGAGATACCATCCGTTCCGCAACAATCTCGCCAGATCGCCCAGATCGCAATAAGAGGAAAGCCCAAGATGGTCTGGATGACCTGAGGATCGAGCACTGCTCGTCAATCGAAACAACATCTCCTTTCTCCTCTTCTCAAACACCGCCGCACTGGTCCCGAGCATCGACACCACTGCTTCCCACCGCTTCACTCACTCAACCTGTACCGAAAGCCATCCGGGCAGTTGAACCAAGGCCTGCTCCTCGTAGGCCGGTCACCGGGGCCGCTGTTGCTCCTCGTTCCAATCCGCCGGAGTCCGTCATCCGCGTGACGATCGGGCGGGTCGAGGTGCGAGCCGTCTTTTCCGATGCGCCAGTCCGTCGTGCGTCGCAGGCACAGTCGAGGCGGACTCTCACATTGGATGAGTATCTCAAGCGTTCCAGTCGGGGACGGCGATGAGTAACTACTTGGCCATCGCGACCGTCACTGCGGCCTTGCAGCAGGTCTTGCAAGGACCTGTGATAAATGCGGTCAGTGGGGCCACCGTCGGGTTCAATCGCCCCAACGGCATGAGTGGCGGGTCAGGGGCCGCACTGGTCAATGTGTATCTCTATCAAGTTACGCCCAACGCTGCCTATCGCAACGCCGACCTGCCCACCCGTCGCTCGGATGGGACCTTGGCGCAAAAGCCACAGGCGGCGCTCGACCTCCATTATTTATTTACGTTTCATGGCGACGATAAACAACTTGAACCACAACGCATGTTGGGCGCGGTCGCCGGCACGCTGCATGCTCAACCGCTCCTTTCGACCAAGAACATTCAAGCCGCAGCCGTTCAATATGGTTTCCTTGCCGGCTCCGGGTTGGAGAGTCAGGTGGAGCGGGTGAAATTTACCCCGACGGCGTTCTCGCTGGAAGAGTTCTCGAAGCTGTGGTCCGCATTCTTTCAAGTGGAGTACAGCCTGTCGGCAGCCTATCAGGCCTCCATCGTGCTGATTGAGAGCGACGACACGCCTCAGGAAGCGCCCCCTGTGCGGGCCAGGAACGTCTATGTGATGCCCTTCCGCCAACCCATGATTACGCAAGTCATCTCACAGGCCGGTGCGACCCAACCAATCCTTCCTACCAGTACCTTGGTCGTTCAAGGCAGTCAGTTGCTTGGAGACGTGACGTTGGTCCGGATTGGAAGCCTCGTCGTGACGCCCTCGACGGTGACCGATACGACCATTGTCCTGCCGATCCCCGCCGGTGTCTCGGCGGGTGTGCAAGGGCTGCAAGCCATCCAACAAATTCAGATGGGGACGCCGCCGCAACCCCATTCCGGTTTCGAGTCCAATGTGGCGCCGTTTGTGCTGCACCCCGTCATGACTCCACAAACTGCGACGGCAACGCAGATTACCGTGAACGTCGCCCCTGCGGCGCAGCAGGGACAGCGAGCAACATTGCTGCTCAACGAGGCGACGACTCCGCCTCCTCAGACGCCGGCGTCCTACGCCTTCTCGCTTCCTGTGGTGCTCGCGAATTCGACTACCTTGACCTTTAACAATTTGGCCAACGTCAAAGGCGGCAATACCAAATACTTTATCCGGGTCATGATCGACGGCGCTAAAAGCCCGCTAGATCTAGACCCTAGTAGCTCGACATTTGGTCCGACGGTGACGATCCCATGAACCAGACGTCTCGCACATGGGAAGAGGCGAACCAGATTTGCTTAATGGCGGAACTCTCGGACGTCCGCGCAAGCCTCACGAGGTTTCTTCTGCCAGAGCAACCTCCGGTGACGGACAAGGATGCTGTTGCCACCGCCGTGGTCTCGTCTGAGGCGGTTCGTGCCGCCATGCAGGCCCCATCGGCACTTGACATGCTTTGTTCGCTCTTTGGTCTTTCAAACTTCGAGCGGAAGATCCTGCTGATGTGCGCCGGTATTGACCTTGATTCTCGCTTCGTAGGCCTCTATCGCGAAGCGTCAAAAGATATTGGCCATTCACTCCCAACATTCAGCTTGGCGCTGGCGGCGTTCGACGATGCGCACTGGAGCGCTCTCTTGCCGGCGCGGCCATTACGCTATTGGCGACTCGTGGAGGTGATATCCGGCGACACGTTGACTACGAGCCCGCTCCGAATAGACGAACGTATCCTCCACTTTCTTGCAGGCGTCTCATCGCTAGACGAACGTGTGCGGGGTCTCACGAAGGAGGTGAGCTCCACCGGCGTCTTACCGAAGTCAGAACGTGAGCTGGCGGATCTGATTGCGGTCAGTTGGCCTCAGCACGGGCAATCAGTTTGGCCAGTGATCCAGTTATGCGGCATCGATCCCGGATCGAGGCGAGCTGTCGCAGCTGCGGCATGTGAGAGGCTCAAACTAACCATGCGGAGGATCTCCACCAATAACGTGCCTCGTACCACATCTGACCTCGACCTGTTTCTGCGGCTGTGGGAGCGCGAGGCAGTGCTGATGCCCACCGCTTTGCTGCTCGAACAGGATGACGCGGAACCGCCGGATCCACCGGCGGAAGCGACGATCCGTCGTTTTCTGGAGACGATTCGAACGCCTCTCCTGCTTTCCGGGCGCGATCGCTCTAAACCGATCGACCGTGCAGCCCTTACCTTCGACGTCCCGAAGCCCGGCTCAGCGGAGCAGGTTCAGCTGTGGAACGACGCACTCGGGCCACAGGCCTCCACGTTCAATGGGAAGGTGGAGGCAGTGGCGTCTCACTTCAGCCTCAGTGCGTCGAAGATCTATGCCGCCGCGGCCCAAGCACTCAGCCTGAGCAATGATCTGGAGGAACCTGAATCAGGCGCTTCTCAAACACCAGATGCCGACAGAGAGGTGAGTGTTTCATTGTGGAACGCCTGTCGGTTGCAGGCTCAGCCTCGCTTAGAAGGGCTCGCGCAACGGGTTGAGCCCGCCGCGAAGTGGGATGATCTGGTGTTACCTGAAAAGCAAAGGCACATTCTACGGCAGATCGCCATCCATGTCCGCCATCGAGCGAAGGTCTACGAGACCTGGGGCTTCGCATCCAAAAGCTCCAGGGGCGTCGGCATCAGCGCGCTCTTTGCCGGTCCGAGCGGAACAGGGAAAACAATGGCCGGCGAAGTGCTCGCGAACGAGTTGCACCTGGACCTGTACCGCATCGATCTGAGCCAAGTGGTGAACAAGTACATCGGCGAAACGGAGAAAAATCTGCGCCGCGTATTCGACGCGGCGGAAGAGGGTGGGGTCATCCTGCTGTTCGACGAAGCGGATGCCTTGTTCGGGAAACGCAGTGACGTGAAAGACAGCCATGATCGCTATGCCAATATTGAAGTGAGTTACCTGCTGCAACGGATGGAGGACTACCGCGGTCTCGCGATCTTGACGACGAACCGGAGGGATGCTCTCGATCCCGCATTCCTGCGTCGCCTTCGATTTGTCGTGGAATTCCCGTTTCCCGAAGCGGCGCAGCGGGCCGACATCTGGCGCCGGATCTTTCCCCAGCAGACACCGACGGAGGGACTGCGGATCGATCGCCTGGCTCGCTTGAACGCCGCCGGGGGACACATCCGCAACATTGCGCTGGGCGCAGCCTTCCTCGCGGCGGATGCCGGTGAGCCGGTTCGCATGTCGCATGTGCTGTCCGCCACGCATAGTGAATTCGCCAAACTCGAGAAGCCGCTGGCGGAGTCGGAGATCGCCGGGTGGGTATAAAAAGAAAGTATGGAGCATAACGAGGAACTGAACTGATGAAGAGACCACAGCAGGCTGGAGACAGACAGGAAGCGCCGGATCTGCCAAGTATAAATCGGTCGTCGGTCGCAATTCACATTGAGGAACTCGTACTGCACGGATTCTCGTCTGAGGATAGGCGACGGATTGGAGCCGCGGTAGAGCAAGAACTGGCGCGGTTGATGAATGAGAAAGGCATACCAGGGTCGCTGAAGAAGAATCTTGCGGTCGAACAGGTTTCCGGCGGAGCGTTTAACGCTAAAGGGCAGCTAAAGCCTCAGGCCACCGGAATGTTGATAGCCAAGACCGTTTACGAAAGCTTGCATCACGAACCATCAGCCCACACAGCGAGTGCCGTGTCACCGAGGGATGCTCAACGCCCATGAGCATGCGAGCTCACATACCAATGAAATCGAGCGGTATACCCACACCGTCTCTCATGCCTGTGCCTTTTGGAACGCTGCAACGGAAGTGTGCCTGTGGCGACTCATCGAGGACGGGCCAATGCGCGGAGTGCAGCAAGAAGCAAATGGCTTTGCAACGCCAATCGGTCCATGGTGTTGAACCTGATGCGGTGCCGCCGATTGTCTATGACGTGCTGCGTTCACCTGGTCGGCCGTTAGACGAGGAGACGCGCGCCTTCTTCGAGCCACGCTTTGGGCACGACTTCAGCCGAGTGCGCCTGCATACAGACGCCAAGGCGGCACAATCGGCACTGTCGGTCAATGCCCTCGCGTACACCGTGGGGCCGCACGTGGTATTCGGGGCGGCTCGCCATGAGCCTTCAACCCTCTCGGGCCGGGAATTGATGGCGCATGAACTGACACATGTCGTTCAACAGGGTGTCCTCGGTACGTCGGCAACTCCGAACCTCACGATCAGTCCTAACGGCAGTGCGGCCGAACACGAGGCCGAAATTATCGCGGGGCGGATCATCGACGGCCAACTCGATAGGTCGGCGTCCCCCACAGGTGCTACCCCGGCTTCAGGTCTGCAACGTCAAGCCATGCCGAACACGCCAACACCTGCAGCGGCACCTGCGTCCAGTTGCAATACGCCCACAAATCCCGAACATTCCGGACCCGCCGACAATCCGACCCTCGGTCAGGAAACTGAAGGCCAGCTCAAGGCTCTCATTGCCTCTGACTGCCTGCTGCCGTTTCCAACTGGCATGTGTGAGGATGGAATAAGTGCACAGCAAGCCTATGATGAAGCCAGTGCGAAATCGGAGTCTCTGCTAGCTGGTGCGCCGCTCGACAAGTGTGGACCGCCAGCGCCGGGCGGCGACCAATGGCCCGGCTCGGCCAGACTTCCTGGCCGGATCGATGGCCCGGACGATGCATTTCGTCATTGCTTCGCGAGTTGCGTCCTGGCCAGTAGAACGAGCGTCGCATGGTCGGAGAGAGTGGGTACCGACCATGAGAATTCACAAGATCCGACCAGTCTCGCAGGCCAGATGGATCTGCACAACAATTTCATGGGTCGCAGCTTCTCCAAATTGCATGACGAAAGCGGGTGTGAGGGCAGTTGCCTGGAGGGTGTGCGCAACGGTCAGCTTCGCACGATTCAGGTGAGAGCTCCTAACTGCGATGATGAGATCTGTAAGGGACCTTCCAACCAACCGTGGCCGTTCCCGTCCGTTACTCCCCCTGCGCCCGCCCCACCGGCGCCGATGCCGACGGCAACGTACGTCGTCGTACCAGGCGATTATCTTGTAAAGATCGCCCAGCAATTCTATGGCGACGGGAGTCAGTGGCGAAAGATTTACGGCGCAAATGTGGACGTGATCGGCTCAGATCCCGATCTCATTTACCCTGGGGAGGTCCTCGTAATTCCCCCGTAGGAATCTATGATCGATGAAGTAATTCGGGTGTGAATTCTGACGAAGGGATGGCTACCGGGACACTGATCACGCGGACGACCTCCGAAAGCTTGTGCATGGAGTATCAACGGACAACATCAAGTGTCGCGCCGATATGAGAAACTCGCCACTGATGAGCCTGCGAGCCCACATCCCGACGAAGTCCAATGGCGCACCCGCGATGTCTGTCATCCCTGTGCCGTTTGGGATGCTGCAACGGAAGTGTGCCTGTAGCGGCTCATCGCGGATAGGCCCATGCGCCGAGCGCAACAAAAAAGAAATGGCCCTACAGCGCCGGCCTATTGGCCAACATGAATCTAAGACGATACCGTCTATCGTGTACAATGTGCTTCGCTCTTCAGGCCAGCCGCTGGATACCCAGACTCGTGCGTTCTTCGAGCAGCGTTTCGGCCATGACTTTAGCCGGGTGCGCGTGCATACCGATGCGGAGGCTGCGGAGTCAGCACGAGCTGTCAATGCTCTCGCCTACACGGTGGGTTACGACATTGTGCTTGCCCAACCGGCAGCCTTTCTGGGTACGACCGAGAGCACACAGCTCGTTGCCCACGAATTGACCCACGTTGTTCAACAGTCTGGGGCCAGCGACGACCGTGCTAGCCTCCAGCTCGGCAGCACTGATTCGTCCTCCGAGCGGGAGGCTGACTGGGTAGCGCGCGCGATGATTACTAAGACATCATCCGCAGAAAGCATGAGAGAAACTCTCTCCGACCCGACGACGGTTGCCTCTAGACAGCCAGAACATCTTGCAATCAGGGGCCAGTCCTTCACAGGATCAACGCAAGTGCAGGAGGCATCAGTCCAGCGACAACCGGCGAAGACTCAAACCCCCGTTCCACCGCCCGGCCCGGATAAGTGGCCCGATGAGAAAGATTCTTGGTACCAGTACTACCAACTCGCTCTCCAAGGAGTTACTGGGCTACAAAAGCTTAGTGCTCAACAAAAGGCGGAAAGAGCAGGACAAATCGCGGACTTTTGTATGCTTCGCCAACACATTCAGGGGAAGGAAAGGCAGTGTGCGAAAGATGCCGCGAACGATCAGCCTTCCAAGATGAACCTGGAAGTTGGACTCTCGCAATGGATTGTGTTGTTCAAAAGCGCACTTCAAACCACGGCTGGCAGTGATGATAAGTCGCCGAAAAAGCCTGTCGACCAGGCAACGGATATTGCCGACCAGGCGCTGAAGTCTACCGGAATGCTCGACCCGCCTCTCTGGGACATATACATGAGATGCAAGCAGCAGAGAGAGCAGCTCAGTGGGGGCAGACATTCGAAAAAGACAATGAGGAGTGGGCACTGAGCCATTTGATCCCGATGGCACCTCGTGCTGCCGATGAATGAGCGGCCAAGGAGCTTGAAATGCCGATTTCCCCTCGACTCTTAAAAGGCGCGATTGTCTCGCTCGACCCGAACCTTGGCGTTCCGTTGGGCACGATTGCCTTTCAGTACAACCCGGACGAGGTGACGCGGTCGCTCAAGCCGCAGAGCGTGGGGGAGGAGCCGGACAGGAGCGAGGTGCTGCGACTGAAAGGGCCGCCGATTGAGACGATCAAGTGCGCTATCGAGATCGATGCGACTGATCAGCTCGCGACTGGCGATTCCAATACGATCAACTTCGGCATCCAACCACAGCTGGCGGCGCTGGAGCTGCTGGTCTATCCATCGAGCGCAGAGCTGATCGCGAATGAGGTGCTGTCGTTTGTGGGTACGATTGAGATTCTACCCATGGAGTCGGCGCTCACACTTTTTGTCTGGAGCAAAACTCGGATTACACCGGTGCGCATCACCGATCTCGATATCACGGAAGAGGCCTTCGATCCTCAGTTAAATCCGATTCGTGCGAAGGTCTCGTTGGGCATGCGGGTGCTGAACGTCAATGATGTAGGATTTCTCAATCCTGCCGGTGCGCTCTATATGGTCTATCAGCTTCAAAAGGAAGCGCTGGCTTTGCTTGCGCGCTGAGGAAAGGTTCGGCCTATGGACAAGGCGCTTCAATCGATGGTGCTGGGCGCGGCGGGCACCGGCGGACCGACCAATCCCAGCAGCCGGTACTATGGCTTTGCCGCGAAGACTTTCACACGTGCGGATGGCCTGCAGATCGCTTATCTAGAGCGCCGCATCATTCCACAGCCAGATATCTACACGTCCTTGCAGAACCATGTGGTCGTCGATAGCGACCGGCTGGACAATCTGGCGGCGACCTTCCTGGGCGATCCGATTCTGTTCTGGATCATTTGCGATGCGAACGGCGCCATGGATCCCGATGCGCTGACCGCGCAGGACCAGGTGGGCCGAACAATTCAGATTCCGCTTGCCTCGGGTCTTCCTCCGGGAGTGCGACATGGGTAGTCCGCTCTACTTGACGCTGCTGGTCGGCCCGATGGAGCCGGTCCCCGCACCCAAACCGCTGATGGATGCGCTGACTGCCGTGGAAGCTCATGTGTCGGCGATCGGTGAGAGCGGATTTCAGCTCGACTTCACGCTGTCTAACCGATCGCCGCTTCAATCGTTCTTTCTGCTGTTGGCCGGCTCGCCGGTCCCGACCATCCGAGTGGTGCTGATGGCCACCTTCAGTGCATTCCCACAGGTGCTCATTGACGGTGTCGTCACGCATCACGAAGTAGTGCCGGACGCCATGCAAGGCTCTTCCAAGCTGGTGGTCACCGGCAAGGACCTCTCCGCCATGATGGATTTGATCGACTTCTCAGGGCTCCCGTATCCCGGCATGACGCCCGATGTGCGGGTCCTGACAATCCTCGCCAAGTACGCCATGTTCGGCATTGTGCCGAATGTGGTCCCGGTGATCACACCGGACGTGCCCGTTCCGGTGGAGCAGATTCCCACTCAGAAGGGAACTGATCTGGCGTACATCAGGCAATTGGCCCAGGAGGCCGGGTACGTGTTCTACATCGAGCCTGGTCCGTTGCCGGGAATGAGCCAGGCCTATTGGGGGCCACAAATCAAGGTCGGCATTCCGCAGCCGGCGCTGAACGTGAATATGGACGCATGGACGAACGTGGAGAGCCTCACGTTTCAATATGAGCCGCAAAACTCCGTGCTGCCGTTGGTCTTCATTCAAGAGCCGATCACGAAGATGGTGCTGCCGTTGCCGATCCCTCCCGTCACTCCGCTCGATCCACCCCTGGGCGCATTTGTGCCAGTGCCACAGAAGGTTGAAGAGATGGAAGATACGGCCAAACTCTCTCCTGCTCAGGCCATTATGCGCGGCATGGCAAGAGCTTCCCAAGCAGCCGATGTCGTCTCGGCGAACGGCACGCTTGATGTCCTGCGGTACGGCGGCTTGCTCAAAGCGCGCCAGCTCGTCGGTCTCCGAGGAGCCGGTGTGGGATTCGACGGGCTCTATTACGTTGACACTGTCAAACATCGAATGAAGCTTGGTGAGTACAAGCAGGATTTCACGCTCAAGCGTAACGCCATCATCTCCAATGTGCCGGCTGTTCCGACGATGTCATTCTGAGGAGAGGGTACGACCGACATGAAACAATTTCTCGGCAAATATCGGGGCACGGTGATCGACAACATGGACCCCCTGCAGATAGGTCGGCTTCTCGTGCAGGTGCCGGATGTGTCGAACGTGCTGCCGTCCACGTGGGCGATGCCCTGTGTGCCGGTTGCGGGAATACAATCCGGCTGCTTTGCCGTCCCCCCGATCGGAGCCGGAGCGTGGATCGAGTTCGAGCAAGGGAACAGCGACTATCCCATCTGGACGGGATGCTTCTGGGGCTCCGCTGCAGAGGTGCCGGTGCCGGCGCTGGCCGCGCAAGTCGCGGTTTCACCTCCTGGCGGAGGAACGATCGTCTTCCAGACGACATTGCAGAATTTGCTGATGGTCAGTGATGCTCCGCCGGTTCCTATGCTTGCACCGATCCCGGCGCCCGCGCCGCCGAGCACGGGGGGAATTGTGCTCCGTAGTCCGACTGGAGCCATGATCGTGGTGAACGACGAGGGCATCTTCATCAATAACGGCAAAGGAGCAACCGTCGAATTGGTGGCGAATACCGTGATGATCAATAAAGTGGCGTTGGTGGTGGTCTGATATGCCTGGCTTCTTGGTTCACGTCGGAGCGACCGTGATCTGCGCGCACGGAGGACAAGCCTTGCCGACCGCGCCCAACCCCCGCGTCCTCGTGAACGGCCAGCCGACCGCACTGCTTTCCGTTCCGTGGACGATTACCGGGTGTCCCTTCACAGTGCCGCCGCCGCTGCCCTGTGTCACGGGGCAATGGGTCGTCGGCACCATGCGTGTGACATCGAACGGACAACCGCTGGTGGTCCAGACCGGTCAGGCGATTTGTATTCCCACGGGCACACCGCTCATCCCGATTGCGATGCAAACGCGCGTGGCGGCGATGTGAGGACAGAATGAATGTGCAGTATCCGTACGGTTTCGATAACACCGGGCACACGGCGCAGATCGATCTGGCAAGCCACGTCCGCGACATGATCGAGCAGATCTTGCTGACGTCACCCGGTGAACGCGTCAATCGCCCGACGTTCGGCACCGGTACCGCGCAACTCGTGTTCTCGCCGCTGAGCGATGCGCTGGCAGCCACACAACAGCAAGTCATCAAAGCCTCCTTGCAACAGTGGCTTTCGGACGTAATCCGGGTGAAGTCGGTCGATGTGTCCGTCCAGGAATCAACGCTGCTGATTACCGTGAGTTACACGATCATTCAGTCTGCTCAGCAGCAGACCCGGCAATTTGTGTACGGCGGGGCGGCGACATGATCTATTTCTGCTCCAACAAGAATCGCCGTGCCCTGGTGTTGCAGCACCGGACGCTCAACGGTATCGACTATCTAGAGGTCGAGACCGATACGGACAATTGCGGCAAGCGGTTGCTGATCACGCTGCTCAAAGATGGTCGGAATCTGACGCTGAGCCCATCCCAGGTGCGCATTACGGGTGGCGCTTCAAACGCCCAGGTGACGGCCCTTTCCGTTTCTCCAGCCACTGATGCCGCACCCCGCTTACTGACCATGGACCTCAATCAGTCCGGCGATTTCTCGGCCTATACCTTGTCGCTCGTCGCCGATCCTTCCACCTCGGACCCTCCCGACGGGTTCGACCCACAGCTTTCTACTGTGAGCTTTTCGTTTAAGGCGGGATGCCCCACGGTCGGGGACTGTGTGCCAAGCACCTGTTGTCCGCCGAATAGAACTCCGGAGCCGGACATCAATTATCTGGCCAAGGACTACGACAGCTTTCGGCAAGCGATGCTGGATCGGATGGCGGTATTGACACCGGCGTGGAAGGAGTTGCACCCGTCCGATATCGGGATCGCGCTGATTGAGGCCCTAGCGTATGCCGCGGATCATCTGAGTTATCAGCAGGATGCAGTCGGGACGGAAGCGTATATCGGCACCGCGCGAAGTCGCATTTCTCTGAGGCGCCACGCCAAGCTGGTCGATTACAAGATCGAGGAAGGCAGCAATGCGAGGGTGTGGGTGTACATGAACGTTAAGAACGTTTCACCGGATGGAGTCGTCATCCCATCCGGAACGCTGGTTTTCCCTCGCGTTTCCGGTCTCCCGACTACAGTGCAGCCGGATTCGGCGCAAGACGCCGAGCTTTTGAATAGCAGCACGGTCGTGTTCGCGACCATGCAGGACTCGACACTTTATGAGGAACAGAATGAGATCCAGTTCTATACCTGGGGCGACTCCAACTGCTGTCTTGCGAACGGGACTACCGAAGCCACGCTGCTCGGGAATCTCCCATCCCTCCAGCCTGGCGGAGTTCTGATATTTGAAGAAGTCATGGGTCCCCTGACGGGCGCGGCGGAAGATGCAGACCCGAATAAGCGATGGGCCGTACGGCTGACGAAAGTCCAAACCACTGATCGTCTGAACCGACCGCTGGTTGATCCAGTCAATGTCGTCAATGGACAAGCCCAAGCCATCACCAGAATCTGGTGGGCCGCTGACGATGCTCTCCCGTTTCCCCTGTGCATCTCCTCCACCACCAATGCCGAACCCGGATCGAAGCCGCTGTCCGGCGTCAGCGTCGCGCGCGGCAACATCATTCCTGCGGATTATGGTATCTGGCAGGACTGGGAGGAGTTGGGGGTGGTTCCTGCCAAACCCCAGCCACCGGTGATTGAGACGAGCTGTGCCTGTGATACCCAGGATACGCTGCCTGCGCCTCGGTCCAGATACTTCCAGCAGTTGTCCAAATCGCCCGTTACCTTCGCCTACCCTGCGGATACTGCCATCAATGTCGTGCTGCGCGGCGCCGTGTCGCTCACCAATGGTTCGCCGACGGTAACTGGAGCCGAGACATCGTTCACAAACACTGCAAAGACCGGTCAATGGCTCATTTTTGCATCAGACGTGACTCAGATCCCATACCAGATCAGCACGATCCAGAGCGATACGAGTCTGACACTCGGGTCGAATTTCATGGGGCCTTCCACGTCCTTCACAACCGCCATTATCATCGCCACGGCATCAGCTTCGGCGTTCGTGGCTCCTCCCGCCGGGGTATCGCCCGCCCTTGCACAGATTCAGGTTCGGGACGATCAAGGTCAAGACTGGACCGTGCTCGAAGACCTGCTGTCCAACGACGATTCCCAGCGCGTCTGCGTTCTGGAGATTGAGCGCGACGGGACGGCGTTCTTGAGGTTCGGCGACGATCAGTATGGCATGGCCCCAAAGCAGGGAATGGCTTTTAAGGCTCGGTATCGGGTGGGAAATGGGAGCGCCGGCAATCTCGGCCGTGAGACGCTCGCTCACGTCGTAACGGATGCACAAGGTATCGTCGAGGTTCGCAATCCACTGCCGGCCGGCGGCGGAATGGATTCGGAAACGATGGAACACATTCGTCAAACAGCACCCTTTGCCTTCCGTACGCAGCTTCGCGCCGTCACGGAAGACGACTATGGTGTGATGGCCGAACGAGATTCTGCGATTCGGGAAGCTCGCGGCACATTCCGTTGGACCGGAAGTTGGTACACCGCATGTGTTTCTGTCGATGCCCAAGCCGCCGGCGGCCCGGATGCCGCGCTGCTCGCCGCGACAAAAAAGAGATTGAATCTGTACCGAATGGCCGGTGTGGATCTCGACGTCGAGGGCGCACTCATCGTGGGTTTAAGAATTGAGATGAACATTTGTATCGCTCTCGATCATTTCCAAAGCGACGTGCGCGATGCCATCGCTCGGCTCTTCACCATCGGCGATCTGTGCGATGGGCAACGGGGCATTCTCAATCCGGAGAACTTTACGTTCGGACAGACGATTTACACCAGCCCGTTTATCGCCGCCGCGCAAGGCGTCGAAGGCGTGACATCCGTGACCATGACGGTGTTCCAACGCATGGATGATCCGACGAGTGACGGCGTGGCATTGGGCTCTCTCACCATGGGTCGGCTGGAAATCGCGCGCTGCGACAATGATCCCAACCGGCTCGATCACGGCATCTTTGTCCTGCACATGAATGGTGGCAAATGAACGGCTCGTGCGAAATGCCGGAGGAACGGCTCTGCGGCTGCTGCGAGGGGAGTGGAAGGGAAACGCCGGAACCGATTTACAATCGGCCGGCACTTAGCCAGGTCAGTTACCGTGTAGGCCGGCACGTCACCTTTAAGGCCGGCATGCTGGCTGCGCTCTCTGATCCTCGTCTACCGGCGCTCGCCGCTCTACGAACACGCGATGATTCGGATTTTTCCATCGCGCTGCTCGATGCCTGGGCGATGACCCTAGACATTCTGAGTTTTTATCAGGAGCGCCTGGCCAATGAATCTTACCTGCGGACAGCGGTCGATCCCTCCTCGGCGATGGCGCTTGCCCAGTTGGTTGGATACAAGCCGTCGCCGGGCGTCGCCGCCTCTGCATTTCTTGCGTTTACGCTGAGTAGTGCGCCTGGCTCTCCCGACAATGTACTGATTCCCGCGGGAACCCGCGTGCAAAGTGTGCCGAAGCCCGGCCAGACGCCGCAGGTATTTGAGACGTCGAACGATCTGACGGCGTTCATTTCCAGTAACGCCATTCCGATGCAAACCACCATTCCCTGGGGATTGAACCCTGGCGACACCTCGATTTGGTTGCAGGGAACCGCGAATAACCTCCACGTTGGAGACGCGATCCTCTTTGTCACCAAGGCACTGCGCGATGCGTCGGTTTCAGGTTCCACATCAGCTTCCGGTCTCGCAGATTTCCACTTCGTTACCTCGGTAACCGTCGACTCCATTCTAGGCAAGACCCTAATTACCTGGGATCAGCCGCTGACTCAGAATTGGCCCACCCCCAATGACAACACTGCCTATGTTTACGTGTTCCGGAAGAAGGCAGGTCTCTTCGGGTCGCAAGCCCCGGATCCTCGAACTTTATCTACCACGAGCAATAATATGACAAGCGTACCTGGATGGCCACAGTCATCCAGCAACGGGAACATAACGTCAGATTGGTCATGGTTGTATAACAGCTCTCAAATTAACCTCGATGCGTCCTACGCCGGTCTGGCACCCCCAAAGACCGGCGAACCGGTGTGGACCGTTCTCGCCCTTGCTTCTCCGGATCTCAATGCGCTTTATCAGATCACTGCGACAGCCGATATCAATCCTGCTCAGTACACACTCAGCTCACGAGCTACGCAATTGACACTGGCCAATGGGCAGATTCCAAACGTAGCTCAACTTGTTGAAGGCGCCTTGCAGACAGCAAAAGAGAAGTTAGGAAGAATCGAGGCCTTCATACGAATCGCATACCCACCCATCTCCGAATCCAGCATCGAACAGGCGCAGGCGCTGCTAAGGACTTTGAGAATAGACTGGACCCAAAGCATCGAAGCCATAGATCATGAGGTGGACAATATACAACAGGGTCTGACCTCCGAGATAAGCAATCAGGTTCTACAATATATTGTCAGCCAGACACGGAACGCTTCAGCGTATATCCAGAGCGACCTTCTGACTCCGGCTGATTCACCTTACACCTCCTGGCAGGGCGCCTACGAGCGGAAACCCGGGTTGCTCAAACCAGTGGAAGGTTCGGCTCTTGAGATCGTCGGCGGCCAGCAACTTAGCAGCGGGCAGGTGGTCGCGATTTCTGGCAAGCGGTTGCGCTTGCAAGTGGCCACTGCGACTCAGGCGCTTGACAGCCAGGCAGGCTTTGTTCCAAACGGTAGCACGGCATCTCAGTCGCTCTCTGATGGCCAACTCTTCCTCGTCGATGCCTTTCCACCAAGTTCTGTCGCAAACAGTGATGAGCTTTGGTCAGTGCTCACCGTTGATGGTGTGGCAGGGGCGCTGCAAATTAACCCTTCAAATCTGCTCCTCACTGCCGCAGATAAGAATGATCCGGTTGTGGGCGAGAGTGAGGTTATCAGCCAGGCACCGGTGTCAGGTACGATCACGACACTCAACTTGAAACAACCCTTAGCACGCATCTACGACCGCAGCACGGTCAGCATCAACGCCAACGTGGTCGCCGCCACACAGGGCGAGACGATGCATGAGATTTTGGGAAGCGGCGATGCCACCAATCCGGCGCTGAACTTCACCCTGAAGCAGGCTCCCCTCACTTACATCAGCTCGCCGACCGGTATGGGCGCGAGCTCAACCCTTGAAGTCTGGGTGAACAACCTTGAATGGCACGAAGTGGACAATTTCCTGGAGTCAAATCCAGCCGATCGGGTCTTCGTCACAAAGCGCGATGCAACGGGAAAGACCACTGTCCAGTTTGGCAACGGCGCACACGGCGGGCGCACGCCGACCGGACAGATGAACCTTCGCGCGGTGTACCGCAAGGGACTCGGGGCTGCCGGCAACGTTCAGGCCGGGCAGTTAAGCCAGGCGCTCGACCGGCCACAAGGGCTCAAGGGCGTGATCAACCCCGACCCGGCGATAGGCGGCGCGGATCCGGACTCGGGTAATGACGCACGCGCCAGCGCGCCATTGCACGTGCTGACCCTCGGTCGAGTTGTCTCGCTCGAAGATTATCAGAACTATGCGCGGGCATTTCCCGGCATCGAGAAAGCGCTGGCGACCTGGACTTGGTTCGGCCGCATGCGAGGGGTGTTCCTTACCGTCGCGGGCGCCGGCGGCACCGTCTTCCGGTCCGATGACGACACGATCACCAATCTGGTGACATCATTGCACGTCGTGGGGAATCCCTTCGTTCCGATCCAGGTCGCGTCGTATGTTCCGGTGCTCTTCGATGTGGCCGCGACTATTCGCGTGGACCTGAACGATTACGATCCAACTCAGGTGCTCGGACAAGTGTGGCAGTCACTTTCCACACGGTTCGGTTTTGAACAGCGAGAGCTGGGCCAGGGACTGGCACAGAGCGAGATCATCCTGCTGATTCAACAAATACCCGGCGTGATCGCGGCCGAGTTGACTGCCTTTAATAAGCAGGGCCAACCGCAGGCAGACGGCACGCCGCTTCCTCCGGTGTTGCGCGCCGCCTCACCGGTTCCCGGTCAAGATGACACCGTAAAAGGCGCCGAGATGCTGGTCTTGGATCCTGCCGCTCAAGGCAATCTGGGGGTGTGGTCATGAGTCTGAGTGCAGAAGACCTATACGCGCTGCTGCCCGCGATTTATCGCACTCGCGATGCGGAAAACGGCGAGCCGCTCCACGCCTTGCTTTCTGTGACCGCCGAGCAGGCCGCCCTACTCGAAGAGAACATCCGGCAGCTGTACGACGACCAGTTCGTTGAAACATGTGCTCCGTGGGTCATTCCCTACATTGCGGACCTGATCGGCTTGAACGCGATTTATGAAATCGACACAGGAACTGTCCCGAGACGCGCCGAAGTGGCGAACACGATCGGCTATCGCCGGCGCAAGGGAACCGTGCTCGCTCTGGAACAGGTCGCGATGGATGTGTCAGGCCGTCCGGCTGCCGCCGTCGAATTTTTCAAGAGGCTGGTTACGACCGAGAGCATGCGCCATCTTCGCCCCTACCATCGGGCCACCGTCAACGTACGAGACGGCAGGGCGCTGGAACGAATCGATTCAGCGTTCGACATGCTGAACCGTACCGTCGATGTGCGCCGAATCACCCCCCGCGTTCGTGCAATCTCGGACCCCGATACCGTCCCACTCGATATCAACCTGCACGGTGGTGGACGATTCAATATCCCGGACGTCGGCATCTACCTCTGGCGCTGGAAAGCTTTTCAGGTCACGAATGCTCTCGCGTTTCTGGTGGACGACCGAAGATTCATGTTCGGCCCGCTGGGACAAAATATGCCGTTATTCAATGCGCCGATGCCGCGCGATTCGTTCAGCCGTCTCATCACACGCTTCGATGTTCCCCAGCCGATACAACGGCGGGAGTTCCACGAGCATCTCCAGGAGTTCTATGGACCTGGTAACAGTGTGGCGGTCTATGCAGACGGGGTGCTTATTGAGGCTTCGCAAATCTGCTGCCGCAATCTCTCGGATGAGCAGGGCCGCGGCTGGGGGTGTGCGCCGTCCGGGAAGGTCGCGCTCGATCCTCAGCTCGGAAGAATTCTTTTGGCCTCTGATGTCCCGGTCCCTCGCGAGTTGCGCGTCAGTTACTCCTATGGCTTCCCGGCTGAAATCGGCGGCGGTCCGTATGATCGTACGCCCACCCTCTCGGCCCTCGATCCATCCCAGATCGGCTTCGTAGCCGTCGTTGGATCGAGTGAGGCCCCAACCCTGGAGGAAGCCATCGCCAGTTGGAATCAGGAGCCGCCTGGATCTCAGGGATTGATTATTCTCCCCAATTTTGAGCGGTTTGAAGTGGATCTGACCGGAACCGCTGCCATCTGTTTGCCTCAGCAGAGCAAGCTCTGGATTCTCTCCGCCCACACGCATCCAGCAGACTCGGACAGCTTCACGTATGAAGATTCTTGCGTCACGCTGCACGGCAATATCGAAATACAGGGACGGCCAACCGGCATCGGCGGTTCCGACACTGCGTCGGCGGGACAGCTCTTCATCAGCGGTGTCTGGATTTCAGGAACCATCCAGCTTGAGGGCGCCGGGAATCTCCAATTCATGGATTGCACACTCATCCCCGGAGTTTCGCTGACACGGAACGGCCTCCCGACGATGCCGGGAGAGCCGAGCTTTCTTGCTTGCGCTGAGGCGAATGTGACACTCATTCGTTGCATCACCGGCCCGCTCGGCGTTTCCACGGAAGGCACAACGCGAATTTGCTCAAGCATTGTCGACAGTGGTTCTCGTTGCAACGTTGCCTATGCCGGCGCGGATCTCGCTTCAGAAGGCGCCGACCTGCACATTGAAGACAGTACCGTGATTGGAAAGGTCCGAGTCCGGATGATGGAGCTAGCTTCTAATACGATCTTCTTGGCAAGACGGCCTCGGCACGACCCTTGGAGCGCAGCCTTGTGGTGCAGCCGCAAACAGGCGGGGTGCATGCGGTTTTGTTTTCTGCCCGCCGATGCCATCACCCCTCGGCGCTTTCGCTGCCTGCCCGGCGACCCAGGTCAAGAAGACGCGTTGCTGCCGAAGTTCATCACTTTACAATACGGACATCCTTCTTATGCGATGCTCAGCGGGGATGTCCCGATGGCTGTCTGGACGGGAGCCGATAATGGTTCTCAGATGGGTGTCTATCATTTTTGTCAAGAGACCGAAGCTGTCCGCAATGCGCAGATCCGCATTCCGGAATATCTCCCGTTCGGGCTTGAAGCAGGAATCTTTCTCGAGCCGTCGCGCGAGCTGGTTCTAAAACCGCCGCCTGCTGTGTATGGTTATGGCATGCCGACGAGGATGGTGGATCCATGCGGCAATGACTTCGACGATGATTTACAATTTGTGGCTGTTGGCGCTGCGTTGCTTTAGCCATTCATTCTCGATGAGGAATTTCGAAACGGAGGCGCTCCGATGAAAGGTGACTTTAGCCGCATTCGCTTTAATCGAACGAAGCACTACACGTCCGTACTCCAACAGCAGGGGCGGGTCGCGCTCGATGCCGACACGAATGAGCAGTGTGCGATCAACGAGCATCTCCGCGACACCGAAACCAAGGATGTTGTCGGTCCGTATGGGGGGCCGAGCGGCCATGAGGGATTCGCGATCAGTGTCACCGGGAACCAAATTCTAATTGGCGCCGGCCGGTATTACGTTCAGGGCATCCTATGCGAGAACGAGCAGGACTCTTTGGCCTATACAGAGCAGTTGTTTCTAATCAATCCTAGCCCCGCCGACGCGGACCTGCTTGACCAGCTTCAGGCCGGCACGATCACCACCATCCAAGTCTATCTGGAAGTGTGGCAGCGCTTGGTCACGGCGCTGGATGATCCCTGTCTTCGCGAGCCAGCACTCGGCCAGGCGGATACAACTACTCGGGTACAAACGGTTTGGCGGGTGGTGGCTCAAGGGATTGCTGCCGCACAACCAGCGTCGCCGACCGGACCAGTACAAGCGTTCGAATCGTCTGTTCTAAAGGAAACCGTGATGCAGCCTGGCTTGGGTGTGACAGCAGGAGCACCCGTAACCAATCCCGTCCCCGGCTCTCGCTCCTCTATCTTTCCTCTGCCCCCTATCCGTTTTCCACAGCCGCAGCCCATCCCTGCTCCGAGCCGGGCGCCTGGAGATTGCTGTGCGGATATGTATCAACCGGCCGCGCAAGAGGGAACCCTCGGACGTCTCAGTGCGCGAACCAACGATACGTCGGCTCCTTGCTCGTGCGAACCCACGCCGCCTGCAGGCTATCGCGGCTTGGAAAACCAACTGTATCGCATTGAAATCCACCAGGGAGGCGACGAGACGAGTGCCACGTTTAAATGGTCGCGGGAGAACGGCTCAGTCATGGTAGCGGTCACTGGCGTGTCTGGTCGGCAAGTTGTCGTCGATAGTCTGGGCCCTGATGCGAACCTTGGATTCAGTGTCGGCCAGTGCGTCGAGATCACGGATGACAGCTATCTGTTTGGGCAGGTTCCAAACCAACCCGGTAACCTTTACCAGATTCAGAGCGTCATCCCGGAACAACTGACCATGACCATGACAGAAGTGGTGGCAGCGGTGGACCTGACGAAGAATCCTCGGCTGCGGCGATGGGATCAGCTCGGGTCAGCCGCGAACTCGGCCGGTGTGGCTCTTCCTGTTGGATCGTGGCTAGACCTGGAGAATGGTATCCAAATTCAATTCGCTCAGGGACAGTATCAAGCAGGCGATTACTGGCTAATACCCGCGCGTACGGCATCGGGCCAAATCGAGTGGCCGCCATGCGATCCGTGTAATATGGATGGCAGTCCATTCCAGCTACCTCACCAGATTGAGGTATGGAGAGCCCCCCTGGCATGCATTGAATGGGTCAATGACCAGTTGAGGATCGAAGACTGCCGCAACAAATTCGACAATCTGGTGGAACTCACCAAGCGGCCAGAAATCTGCTGCACCGTTGTGGTCAGCCCTCATGACCTGACGGGCAATATGACGCTACAGACGATTGTGGACCGAGCAGCCACTCCAACACTGTTCGTTCAAGCCGCGAGTCCAGGTATTTCTGGCAATAATATTACCGTCGAGATCTTGAACGTCAATCGCAATTCCCACAGATCAACCTTTGACCTGACCGTTAGAGAAACCGAGGTCTATCGAGGCTTGACGACGGGAGGGAGCACCGGGATCGAAGGAGCCATCGGCGACGAAGAAAGTAACTTGCCGAACGCGGGACCGCTCGCTCATATTTTGGTGGGATCCGTTAATACCAACGGGTCTCCTGAAGACAACCAAGATGTGGCGCTAACTGGAGGCGAGACTGGTACCGCACAGGGCAACATTGTGGATAGCAATAAGATGGTAGTGTTCACCTTGCAGGCAAGAAGTGGGGGCGCTGACGGTAACCTAACTCATGCAAAAATTACGAATGTGGATACCACACCGACGTTTGATTTGACTCTGACGTGGTCCAAGACTCTGACCGACCTCAGCATGGACACGCTGCTTCAGCAAATACAGAGCAACTTGAGTTATGAAATAGTCGCGCAGCCCCCACCCACAGTGCCTGCCGTACTTCCTGCCGAGGGTGTGACAATGCTTAGAGGGGGAACCGAGGGGAATCCTAATACGGGGAGCAGTGCGCTGCCTGCCCACGCCGGTATCTTTGGTCATCCCGGGAAAGTCTGCCTGCGCACGGGAACTTACTATCTCGCAGCGCCGGTGATTTTGGGCCCTGAACATTCCAATATAACCATTGAGCCATGCGGCGGAGGTCCGGCTGTTCTCTCCATACTTTCGCAGGGGGCGGTAACTACGGACCTCCTGCAAGGTCTCATGGTGCTGAATTCGGCCAGAAATGTCACGCTTTCAGGCTTGCGGTTCTCCATGCCTCCCCCTGTTCGGCTCGTAGAACTCGATTTTCTTGCCCACCTCGATCTCAACCTGCTGCAGGGAATGATTGGCAAGGCAGTTCCCGGAGGCACCGAGGAGGTCGCCAAGATCCTCACCGGGTTATTCGGTTCGGTGGGGTTGCGGCCGATGGGATGCACTAACCTTCGCATCGAGAATTGCTCGTTTGATTTCAAAACGGAGTTTGGACTCGATTTTCCCGGGGCATTGCTACAAGCAGGAATTCTGGCAGGCGGTGCAAACTCCGGACTGACTTTGTTGAACAACCATTTCGAAGGTCAGCTTAATCCGATCTTGCTCAGCGATCGCTTTCTCCAGCTTAGAGTGGGTTACCTACTGGCTCCCTCCATCGAGTTGACCAGACCTACTACTCAGCGGTTCCAAGAGGTGTCTCTCAACGAAGCTACTAACGAACGAATAACAGTGCGTGAGGCGGGGACAGTTTCTGCTGCCTCCCTTCGGGATGCGTGCTTTCAAGGAAATGTTTTCCGAGGTTTGGAGGCGCCCGTATTGATCTTTTCCGAATGCGGCACCGTAGCACTGGAAGACAACACGATAACAGACTGTTACAGCGGACCCTGGATCACCGCACGCCGTGCGTCACCTGACGTTGCGAAGGTGACAGGAGAGCCGGAACCAGTGAGCGATGTTCGAGTGGACCCTGTCTTCGTGGCCACGATAGCGCTGGCACAGTGTTATCCGGTGCCGAAGGACTTTACGGACCCGCAAACGCTCACCATACCTTCAACCACCATTGTTCTGACAGAAGCCCCATTCCAGAATCCCGTGCTGGCATTTCTGGATGCGCTATTAGAACTGGGGTTTGGCTTGACTCGAGCGGCCTCACAACTTATCTCAGCGACCGAACTGAATCTCTACTGCCATGTAGTCAGCAATAAGATTACCATGTATGCGCTTCCAGATTGGGCTGATTCCACCGGGCCGGGCTTGGTCATCTGGGGTGAAGATACTGACTTCAACACTGAAGTCATACTTAATTCCAACCGAATCGAGAATTCCAGCGCACCCGTTACACCCACCGTTGTGATCGTGCAAATTCAGAATTGTACGATGACTGGCAACCTGATTTTCAATGACTACAACAGTACGGTGAACGGCAGCCTCTATCTGGGCCCGCTGCCGCCCACTACTTCGCCTTCCATTGCAGTCACCGGAAATGTCTTCAACTCCAACACCAACTTGTCTTCACTGGTTTCACCTGCGGAGCAAACGGTTGGGATGGGCAATGGCAACAATGTTGTATTTAACAGCACGCTGGCAATGCATCCGATTCAATCAAATTCCATAAAAGTATTCGCAGGTGCTTCGCCGGTAGGAGCTGATAACGGCAGTGGCATGATTACCGGCATCGCGGGCTTCGGCCTTCAGGGCACCATTGATTATGAGAGTGGTGCGAGCTCATTAACATTCGTCTCTGCGCCTGCGTCGGGAACCGCAGTCACTATTTCTTATCTCTATTCAAAATGGTTGCCTCTGAACGGACCATAAGGCTCATGAAGATCATAACGGTAACGTGGACCACCCTCTGATCTGCTCTACGGCTGGAAGGGCATAGCGAAGACTTGTTAGACAAAGTGCCTGACATTTAGCCGAAGGTGGTATAGCCGCTTTGAAGGAGGTGCCTATCCATGATCGATGAAGCAACGATTGCCGAGGCCATCGGACTTATCCAGAAGGCGGCTCCGGAAGCCAAAGTCATGCTGTTCGGTTCCTATGCCCGTGGAACTGCAAACGAGAAGAGTGATCTGGACCTGCTGGTGGTTGAGCCTCGACTCGGGTCGCGCCGGGTAGAAACCATTCGCCTGAAGCGCGTGCTGCGGCCACTCGGGATTCCGGCGGACATCATCGTAATAGACCAAAAGACATATGGCTTGTGGACGCAGGTCCACAAGGCCATCACAGAACTTTCCGCTCAACCGAATCGCTCCTATCCGACAATCAACTTCGAACGTCGTATCTGGTCCATATTTGGAATCCGGCCTCCCGGTGCGCCTTGAACCGAGCTCTAATTTGATTGCGCCGTGGCGTTGACGATGGTCATTCATGAATGAATCGAGGAATCCGATGCGCGCAGTCTGGTCATTCTGGAGCAAGCCGTATCAGACCCGTAAGAACACTGGCTGGTACAGCGATCTGCATCATCTGTTGGCTTGGGGACTTTCACTCCAGACTGCGAGCCGGCATTACCCGGAAACCGTCCTGATTACTGATCGAGCAGGAAAGAGACTCCTTGTTGACCAACTCGGTCTTCGGTTTGTACACGTTTCGACGGAATTAGAGCGGCTGGCCCATGTCGATGCTGGCTGGTGGGCACTAGGAAAATTAGTTGCCTACAGTCTTCAGGACCGACCCTTTGTTCACATCGATACCGATGTATTTCTTTGGAAACCGCTCAGCCGTGAGATCGTGCAGTCCCCTGTGTTTGCGCAATGTCCAGAGTTTCATACAAATGATAGCAAGGCTTCTCTCGGTGAAATTGAGCGTACGTTCGGCGAACATGGTGGAAAGTTGCCTATCGAATGGGAATGGGCCCGGTCTCGGGAAGCGACTTATTTCCGAGAGGACAACTGTGGCGTCCTCGGCGGTCTCGATTGGCAATTCCTTCGCTACTACTCCGGTGTTGCGCTCGATCTTGTAATGAATCCCAGGAATTCCCTAGCGTGGGCACGCCTGTCCGACAAGACAAGGCATAATTTCAGTGTCGAACAGTTTTTCCTCTCCGCGTGTATAGATTTTCATCGTTGCCATCCCACTTCACCATATCGAGGGGTAAAAGTGAAACATGTGTTTCCATCTGTCGCCAGCGCCTGCGATATCAATGCTGCGGCGCGCGCCGGATTCACACATCTTTGGGGCTGGGCGAAATCGCATCCCGGGGTAGCAAAGCGCTTGGAGGAGCGAGCCCGGCGAGAAGATCCGGCGTATTTTCGTCGCTGTGAAAAAGTCGCCGACACAAGGAGGCCTTAACCTAGCGAAGCCCCGAATTTCGGCAACACCCGTCGTGACACAGAGAAAACCATGATCCTCCTCTTAGGGGTTCTACGCCCAACCCCTCGAAATTTCCGTTTTAGTTTTTGTAGCTTGATGCATTCCATTTCTCTTTAGCTTAAATTATCCCGGTGATTTTATAGTGATTCTTTATTATAGGCATACCAATCCTCCACCTGTATGCTTTCAAAGAGCAAACGACTTACCGTTTTATCCGAAGCAGAACGGATTGCTCTCTACGGCCTGCCCGATTTCGACGATGTGCAGCGCATGGAATATTTCATCTTCACGGAGCAGGAACTCGCTCTTGCCCTCGGTCGTCCAGCCTTGCCTGCTCAGGTCTATTGGGAGAGCATTTCAAACCTGGGGTTACGCCGCTTCCTTCACAGCAGGCTGCCGCGCGGGTTCCATCCCTGGATACCAACCAGCAAAAAGTTCTCGTAGCTCATGGTTCAGCACACGTGTGCGGACTTGGAGAAGTAGGTGTGCCCCGCGTGGCGTCCACCCCATCTGCTGCTTCTTGACCATGCGCTTGCTGATCACCTGATTGACAGTCGACTCGACGAAGGCGGTGGAAATCGTCTCGCCATGCCGATATCGGTCGCTGTAGTTTGGAATGAACGCCTTATTGAGGGTGAGATACTGTTCAAATTCTCGGAGCGCTTTGAGCCGTTTCTTCTGCTCACGATTGTCTTCGAAGATCTCAAGATCGATCTCCAGATGGTCGACCGTCTGAAGCGCGCGAAATACGTTGCCATGCCACAGCGACCACTTGATCCGTCCGAGTTGTCGGTCGACATCCTTCGCGGTGGTTGGACCGGCTGTCGATCGGAGGCCTTTGGCCAATTGTCTCATCACTGTCAGTCGCATCGTGATGTGAAACCAGTCGAGCCGATGCTCAGACTCAGGACTCAGATACTGCGGTAACTCCCGCACTGTATCTCCACCATCGGAGAGGAATACCACGGACTGATTCATCTGGAGTCCCTGGGACTGCAACACTTCGTACAGCCGTCGCTTGGGTTTGCGATCGTACCGAGGCACGAAGGCGAAGCACTTGGATCCCTTGTCAGCTAGACTCTTCCCGGCAATTACCTCGAACCACCCTTCCGTGCGGGACGGCTGATCCTTCGCGTGCACAGAGCCACCGTCGAGCCCCACGGTTACCGGTGGTCCCGGCGGTGGTAACTGATCCCAGTCGAACTGACACCCATCAATAAACATCGCCCGCTCGTCCCCGAGCGCGCGTTCCATGCGTTCGGCCACCCGTTGAACCTGGCGATGCACCGAGGCGACATTGATCGTGCGGCCGAGCGGGAGCACCTCGCCGAGGATGGCCACCGTCAGCCCGTAGGACATGAGGGCTGAGAATTTCGTCTCCAGGTAGGCCAGCTCTGGGGCCGTCCGCTCCTTGAGCAGGTCAGACAGGGGGCTTGCGCTCTTCCTGTCCCGTGTCGCTCCACAACGACAGGTATACAGTCGCGGACTGTCGAGGGTGAGTTGGCCGAACAGCGTTCGAACCTCAAGGGAGTGATGGCCCTTATACGTCCGTGAGCTGCCGCACCGAGGACAGGCACGATGCTCTGCCACATACTGCTGGGCTTGCCGCGTCACCATCGTCTGCTGAACCTGATTGAGCAGGCCCTTGGCTTCCGTCAGGCTCAGGCCGAGCGTCTCCGGCTGTAACCCGTTGCGCTCCCACTGCGCAACCTCTCGAACAATCTCGGGGGTGTCTCCCTCGGCTTCGATCATCAATTGTACACGGATCTTCATGGACCACCTCCTCTATGTCCACGACCACCCTTCCTCACCCAACGCATAGTGCGTCAGTCGGCGATTGATTTCACGCCGGTCGAACCGCTCCAATGACAGCCAGGGGCGCATGGAGCAAACTCTCGCGAGGCTATCCTCAACCGCGTCCCGATCACCCGCATCGGCTCCCTCGATCAGCTCATCCAGAAGCTCCTCGGCCTCCCAGAATACCGCATCCCGGCGTACCATGAACGCCCAGGGGTCTCCACAATCTTCAGGCGGTCCGCTGTGTCGACCGCCAATGCACATCGGATAGAGCCGTCCGGTCACGACCGGCAGGCGTTGTTCCATGCGCACCTCGTGTTGCCAAAGCGCGCCGAAGTCGTATTCGTCCAGGAATCGCTCGTTGTGGCGGAAGCTGAACTCCTCGAGCGTCACCTCCCGCGCGTCGGTCGAGTACCACGGTCCGTAGGCCAGCGGAATGCCGTAGTCTTTGCCACGCAGGCGGAAGCGGTGGAGGTGAACATCAGTCCAGCCGAAGGCAATCTGGATCGTGTCGTGGAGATCGGCGAGGGTACTGTCGCTGCGCACCCAGCGCTGGCGCCAAATCATTGGACTGATCTGGCGGATCCAGACGTGCGCTTGATAGATCAGGGGGCTTGCGTCCGGTGCCATCACCGCCCCAGCGTATCAACCTTGCCCCCGATTTGAAATGCTCTCCTTATGGTGCCGTTCTGGGTTGCTGGGTTTGTCTATCTGTTCCTGAACCTGTCCCTGCACGGGTTCTTAGGTTCGTTCGCCCTCGTGCTGTTCTTCGCCTTCTGGCTCCGCCAGTGGCTTCAGTCCTTGACCGCGATTCTTGAACATCAGAGTGCTGAACCGGTTTCGGATGAAGGAAAGGAGGCGTTGCCATGTATCCAACCGTCAAAGATCTGATACTCGCGCATCCGCTCCCGTTCTTTCTGTTCTGGCTTCCGGCGGTGTTGTATCTGGGCATTCCTATTAATCGGGATTGGTATTCCCTTGAACCGGGTGTGCAGCTTACCGCTGCCTTTATTTTTTGCCTATGGGCGGTAAGCACCGTCATTGCCCTTCCTAAAGTCTGGTGGCACGTCTACCAAAAGAGAAAACACACACGCGCCGGAATCGACCCTGAGCTATTGGCGCAACGGCGCCGGACACGGCAACGCTGGACACTTGCCCTGCTTACTGTGGCGACGTTTGAATATGTGCTGTCGTGGATTTCAGGGCATAGTTTCGCGGAGGACGGCCACCACTACCTCACCGCGCTGGTGATTGCCGCTTCCCTCTGCCTGCTTCCGTTTGTCCTGTTCTATCGTTTGACCCGGACATGGAGAAGCTACCTGTTTCTTGCGCTGCTTTCTATCGCTGGCGGCGCGGGACTGTGGCAACTTACCGAGCATCCGGAGTTTCTTACCCGCTATCCCGAGCTTTCTTTGTATTTGCCATTGACTGCCGCCCTGGGTGCATTCCTGCCGCCACTTCTCATCGTGGTGACGCTCCTGCTATGCGGATTCGCCCGGCTCCGTGGCTTCTCTCTTCCGCAAGCGGCGCAGGCGAAGGACAAACCCTTTGCCGTCACCTGGTGCTTACCCGTGCCAAAACGATCGGCTTCCGCAGATTCTGGAATGCTCCCTGATTACTGCCGTGCGCTACTCGCAACCGGCAGCCGTAAACCAGAGGTGGCCGCGTAAGTCAGTTCACTAACCGAAAGGAGAAACCATCATGGGCTTCTTTGACGGGTTTGCCGAAGGACTCGCCGGTGCCGTCGATGACATCCGCCATGAGGTGGAACGAGCGGCATATGGCAGGGAAACAACCGACGATATTCAGTTACCCCAGCAGCAGGAACCAGCAGTGGAGCCGACCAGCTGGCAGGAGGCGGCGCAGGATATTGAGCTGCCATAGCAGCCGGAGCCGCCACAGCCGGAACAGGACATGGAGAGGTAGAAACGACCCCACCAGTTCGGCGAACTGGTGGGGTGTTCTCTTGGACAGCCGGAAAGGAGCAATGCCATGTATTTCGCCATCCATGAGCGGATATTACAAAAGCTCGCTGAAACCGGACAGAAGGAATTTTCCGCCGGGATGATTAAGGAAGCTATGGACAAGGTAGAAGATGAAGAGATCGACAGCCTGTATCAGGATTGGCTGAAATACCATGAACCAGGAAGCGAAGCCGCTTATCCGACCAGCTGGGAAGAAGCCACGGAAGATTTAAGCGACTTCCCGGAGCTGAAAGACAGCCAGGACATGGAAATGTAGAAACACCCTTGCTAGGGCTTCGCCCTGGCGGGGTGCTTTTCACCGATTAGCTTTCGCAGGCAGCCAGCTATTATCCGGCAGTATGACAGCCCGGATGGTTGCAAGGACAAGGAATTCCCTCTGTGCGGGCATTGCGGCATTCGTCAGAGCAGAATTCTTTTCCCGCCGCAACTGAACACTGGCACGTAGGATGAGCGCATTTCTTGTCGGTCATGGTTTCTTCCCCAACAACACTACTGTGAGCACGCGTCCGTACCGTGCACACATTCTTCCTCCTCTATCAGGACTCAATTATCACGCTGCAACGTCGTCGTATGACCCTGATCCGTCACATAGGCTTTAACCATGTCGCCTGTCACCACCTTATCCAGCTTAGTACTCTTATCGACATGGATCCTATGCTGTTTCCCGTCATCATCCTTGATGGAGTAGTACTCTCCCTCGATTTTCATCAAGGTGCCCTTGATCGTATCTTTCGTCAGTCGCTCTTTAATGGTAGGACTGGCTTCTTTCTCAGCCATTGCATCCGCTGCATAGGTCACACCGACTCCGGAACCCAACAGTCCCACCATAAGCATCAAGATCATTCCTGTTTTCATGCTGGCCTCCTTTAAATTTCCACTATTGTCGCGTGGAATCACCGAATCGGGAACTGGGGGAAAGCCTTGGAAAGTCAGCTCAGTCCCGGCATTCCACCGGCGGCCTTACGCACATACATCGTCCAAATATTGGTAATGGCCGCCGTCACATCCAGTATGGAGAAACGTGCGACCCGAGCGATGCTACTTGGGCGCTAGGCCCATTCCCGCTTAGGAGGCTTACCAGCTTTGGCACATGCCGGACATAGGCCACGATTGGTCAAGTCCAGCTTGCGAAAGATTTGATCGCACCCGCTGCATTTTGCTGTCCCTCGGTCATTC
>Ga0134126_10001149_pt1 | contig 33527 bp, 19 predicted proteins | sample KB31752_FD_96881 | JGI IMG/M metagenome (GOLD analysis project Ga0134126, IMG submission 96881) | Terrestrial soil microbial communities with excess Nitrogen fertilizer from Kellogg Biological Station, Michigan, USA - KB3-175-2 | ecosystem: Environmental > Terrestrial > Soil > Unclassified ...
CGGTAGCGCCAGGCGTCGGGGAAAAGCAGCGAACGACCGCCGCCACTCGATTCGGCGAAGCGAGCCACATCGAGCCAATGCCGGCCCCAGCGCTCGCCGAAGTGCGGCGAAGCCAGCAAGCCATCGACGACACGCGCGAAGGCGTCCGGCGAGCGGTCGCCGACAAAGGCGTCAATCTGTTCCAGACTGGGAGGCAAACCGATAAGGTCGAAGTAGGCGCGGCGCAGCAGCACGGCGCGTTCCGCATCGGCTGCCGGATGCAGTCCCTTCGCTTCTAGACGAGCAAGCAGAAATGAATCGATGTCTCCGCACGGCCAACTCGCATCGTGGACCTTCGGCACGGCATGGCGGCGCGGCGGCTGAAACGCCCAGAATTTGCGCGCCTCATGCACATCGAGCGGCTTCGTCGTTGCGGCAGCGATGGTCGCCGTGCGCGGATCGGGCGCGCCCATCGCGATCCATTTCTTCAGGTCGGCGATGACCGCGTCGGGCAACTTGCCCTTGGGCGGCATGCGCAACTCGTCGTCGTAGCGCACCGCCTGGAGAAGCAAGCTGTCCTTCGGCTTGCCTGGCACCACAGCCGGACCATTGTCGCCACCCTTGCGGATACCGTCGCGGCTATCCAAAACCAGGCCGCCGCGCTGTTTCTTCGCCGTCGAATGGCAGCGGTAGCAGTGTTCGACCAATACCGGGCGAACCTTCTTCTCGAAAAACTCCATGCCCGGATCGGCGGCACGGAGCGAAGATGCGATGGTGAGCGCGATCGAGAGCGAGAGGATTGAAATCAGGAGGGCGCGATTTGGTGATGGCAATCCCATATGGCTATCTCGATCATCGGCTGGGCAAACAGCTTCGTGCGGTTTTTATCATAATGTTCTTCGTGCCAAGCCGCAAGCAACGCGAGGGAGCATCGCCGTGGATGAAGACTTCATCGAAGCCGCGCCGGTTCGGTTGGTAGGCGGCTTCGTCGCCGAGAGGCCATTTTCCGAAAATGCCAGTCGAGTAGCCGGCCGATTGTAGTATCTGAGCGATGGTTGTCGCCTTAGCTCGACTGATGCAGGTTTTCGTGAGGTACTAACATTTTGGCCCGCCCGCAGTGCCAGCAAGGGAAGTCCCTTGCTGGCACCGCGGGCGGGCCATTCATTGTGTTAACGCCCCTTATGCTTCCGGCTCGGACAACTTTCCGCTGCATCTCGCCCTCGTGGCGAAGGGCCGGGTTATGCCGGTCCTCCGCCACGAATCAACTCTCACATTATCTGGAACTGCCCAAACTCCGCCGTGATAGAGGCGATGAGATGGAAGTAGAAATCGAACAGGATACCCTGTTGCGTGGAGACGCTGAGGGAGGGACCGAAGGTGCCTCCGCTACCGTTGTACGTGCCAACGAGCGGATGGGGGAAGACGAGTTCGGACAAGATCCCGAGGTTAATCATCGGCGTTTGGATCACCGCGACGGCCAACCCATTGATCACCGGCGCGAAGACCGTCTGTCCGTTGACCTGGAAGGTCACGATGCCTTGGCTGATCGGGAAACCGGCCAAGTTGGTGACTTCCGCGACCACCGTCTCAAATTGGATCAAACCGGGGTACTGATTGGTGACGCTCACGATATTGGTCACCGTACCGAAACTAGCTGACGGCGGGGGCGGCGGAGGCGGCGGGGGCGGCGGAGGCGGAGGCGTGACATTGACGGTGAGGGTGGCGGCGGCCGTGATGGCGCTGCCGGCGCTGTTGGTGAAGACAGCGCGATATTCATTGTTGTTCTGGCCGGCCTGCACGTTGGTCAGCGTCAGCGTCGTGCTGGTGGCTCCGCTGATATTGCTGAAACTGCCGCCGCCATTGGTACTGATTTGCCACTGTACGGCCGGCGTCGGCGTACCGTTGGCCGATGCCGTGAAGGTCGCCGTTCCACCCACCAGCGTCGATTGATTCGATGGCTGGCCCGTGATGGTCGGTGCCACAGCTGCGGGGGTAACAGTGAGGGTGGCAGCGTTGGTGGTAGCGCTGCCGGAACCGTTGGTGAAGACAGCGCGATACTCACTGTTGTTTTGGCTGATCTGCACGTTGTTCAGCGTCAGCGTCGTGTTGGTGGCTCCGACGATGTTGGTGAAGGTGCCGCCACCATCGGTGCTGACTTGCCATTGCACGGTGGGCGTCGGCGTGCCGCTGGCCGACGCCGTGAAAGTTGCCGTCTGACCCGCCGGCGTGGTTTGATTGGTCGGCTGACCCGTGATGGTCGGTGCCACTGCGGTGGCGCTGACCGTGAGGGTGGCGGCGTTGGTGGTAGCGCTGCCGGAACCGTTGGTGAAGACAGCGCGATACTCATTGCCGTTCTGGCTGAGTTGCACATTGGTCAGCGTCAGCGTCGTATTGGTGGCTCCAACGATGTTGTTGAAGCTGGTACCGCCATCGGTGCTGACTTGCCATTGCACGGTGGGCGTTGGCGTGCCGCTGGCCGATGCCGTGAAGGTTGCTGATCCACCCACCAATGCCGATTGATTCGACGGCTGGCCCGTGATAGTCGGCGCCGGCGTCGTGACGGTGAGGGTGGCGGCGGCCGTGATGGCGCTGCCGGCGCTGTTGGTGAAGACAGCGCGATATTCATTGTTGTTCTGGCTGGCCTGCACGTTGGTCAGCGTCAGCGTCGTGCTGGTGGCGCCGCCGATGTCGGTGAAAGTGCCGCCGCCATCGGTGCTGACTTGCCATTGCACGGTCGGTGCCGGCGTACCGTTGGCCGATGCCGTGAAGGTCGCCGTTCCGCCCACCGGCACCGATTGGTTCGATGGCTGGCCGGTGATGGTCGGTGCCACCGTCGCGGCGTTGACCGTGAGAGTAGCCGCAGTGGTAGTAGCGCTGCCGGCGCTGTTGGTGAAGACAGCACGATATTCACTGTTGTTCTGGCTGGTCTGCGTGTTGGTCAGCGTCAGCGTCGTGCTGGTGGCTCCGACGATATTGCTGAAACTGCCGCCGCCATCGGTACTGATTTGCCACTGCACGGTCGGCGTCGGCGTGCCGCTGGCCGATGCCGTGAAGGTCGCTGTCTGCCCTGCTGTCACGGTTTGATTGGCTGGCTGGCCCGTGATGGTCGGTGCCACTGCCGCGGCGCTGACCGTGAGGGTAGCGGCGGTAGTGGTGGCGCTGCCGGAACCGTTCGTGAAGACAGCGCGATATTCACTGTTGTTCTGGCTGGTTTGCACGTTGGTCAGTGTCAGCGTCGTGCTGGTGGCTCCGCTGATATTGCTGAAACTGGTACCGCCATCGGTACTGATTTGCCACTGCACGGTGGGCGTTGGCGTGCCGCTAGCCGATGCCGTGAAGGTCGCCGTTCCACCCGCCACCACCGATTGGTTCGACGGCTGGCCGGTGATGGTCGGTGCCCCCGTGGTGCCGGACTGCAATTCAAAAGCGCCTACGTCCACCGTCCCATTGAAGCGGGTGAAACCGGGGCCGCGCTGGTCGTTGGTGACGCCGGCGGGTACGAGCGCGTTGTCACCCGCATCGACGGCGACGCTGCCGGTCAGCAGGGCGTCGGTGGCGGTCGTTCCGCCGTTGTTCTGTAGCGGCCCCAAGTTGAGCTGCGCCTTCGTGATGCCGGTTTGGTCGCTGCTAATGAAGCCGGTGGCGCCGGTGGTGTCGCCGAGGACATTGTGCCCCAAGCTATTGAAGTTGCCGAACACATTGTTGCCCGTAGTGCCGGCGGCGTTGAGGTCGATGATGGTGTTGGCCAAGGTGTTGAGACCGGCGTTGACATTGCCGGGGGCTGCGAAATAGCCGCCGCCGATGCCGCTGCCGGCGGTGCCGCGCGTGCCGGGCAAACCTCCGTTGCCGGCACCCGAACCGGGTGCCCCGCCGAGGGCGGAGGCGAGCGCCTGGTTGTTGGCGATGGTGACGTTGTAGAAGCTGGCGCTGCCGTTATCGACGTAGACCCCGCCTCCCTCGACGTTGCCGCCGTTGCCGCCGTTGCCGCCGTTGTTGGAGGGTACATTATTGGGTGTGCCGGCGGCACCGCCGGCACCGCCGAGACCGCCGGCGAGAACATTGCTGTTGGCGGTGGGCGTGCTGAGATTGGCGGACAGGCCGCCGAACGTGCTGTTGACAACGGTCAGCGTGGTGTTGTCGCCATCGTACATGCCGCCGCCCTCGCCGTCGCCGCCGTCGCCGCCGTCGCCGCCGGTGCCGCCGTTAGCGGTATTGCCCGTGCCGGCGTTGCCGCCCGCGCCGCCGGTGACCGTGTTGGCGGCCGTCGTGCTGCCGGTGATGTTGAGCGTGGAGAAGGTGCCGCCGTTGAGACTGTTGCTGTAGAGTCCGCCGCCTTGGGCCTTGCCGCCGTTCCCTCCCATACCAAAGGCACCATCGCCGCCATCGCCGCCGATCCCGGCGGTGAGGATGTTGCCGACGAGGGAGACGTTGCTGATGTTGCTCACATTGGCACTGGTGGAATCCGTCTGCAAGAAGATGCCGCCGCCCAGCGTCAAGCCGCCGTTGCCGCCCACTCCGCCCGTGACGCCTTGCGGCGCACCACCCGTGCCGGCATTGCCACCCTTGCCGCCGTTGCCGCCCGTCAAGATGTTGTTCGACGCCGAGCCGCCGTTGAAGGTGAAGTTCAGCGTGGTACCCAGGTCGTTGAAGTAAAAGACGCCGCCGCCGATCGCGGAGCCACCGTTCTCGGCGTTGCCGCCGGGACCGCCGAAGAAACCACCGTTGGCCCCGTTGAGGCCGGTGACGCTTGTAGCACTATTGGAGTCGATATCGCTACTGGTGATGGTGGTGCTGCCGTTCATCAAGTACAGACCACCCCCTTGCACGCCATTCTGAAGGATGCCGGCCGATGTCGTTGCGAAGTAGGTTCCGCCCAGCTGTTGGAGCTGGTTTTTGTTCACGTTGCTGGCCGTGAGCGCATAAGAAACCGGCGTGGTGGCGTTGTCCGAGTTGGCCGAAATGCCGCCGCCGGTGCCGCTGGTGCCGCTGGCCTTATTTCCGCTCACCGGGCTGTTCGTCAGCGCCAGGCTGTAATCGTGGCTATAGATTCCTCCTCCATTGGCCGACCCGTTCGTACCGGCGGTGATGGTGTTGTTGGCGATCTGACTGTTGTTCAGAGTCAGGGTTCCCGTGTTCGTTCCCCCCGACATCACAGCGATGCCTCCCCCGAAGACGCCTTGGGGTATTCCGGCGGCGAGGATGACCGTATCGCTCTTCAGTGTGTTGTTGGTGAAGTTGCTGGAACTGGCGTTTACGGAGAGAGCCCCTATCTGGTCGAAAACGTATAACCCGCCTCCCTGGGCGTTGCCGCCCGACCCGTTGGGACCAGTCTTGGTTCCACCCTGGGCGGCCGTCACTTGGTTGCCGGTGAACGGCGTGGAGCGGATCGTGATGGAGTGTGCCGCGAGGTTGCCGCTGGTGTCGGCGATGGAATAGGACACGCCGCCGCCCGAGGCCACGCCGCCATTGGAACCGCTACCCTGAGTTCTGCCCCGACTCCCCGAACCGCCGGCACCAGAACTGGCCGCATTGTGCGAGAAGGCGCTACCGCTAATCGTGAGATCTCCGATGTTGTTGCTGACGGCGATGGCGCCGCCGGAGGCGGCACCGCCGACCCCGCCGGCACCGCCGATCCCGTTGGGCGAGAAGGTGATGCCGCCATCGCCGCCTCTGCCGCCGGCACCGCCGACGACCTTATTGCCAGCCCCCTGGAGAACTCCGCCGAAGGTGCTGGAGGACACGTTCAGGTCCGCCACCGTGTCATTAATGGCGCCTCCCGAGGCGGCACCTGCGGTGCCCCCCACGGAGCCGTTGCCATTGGCACCATTAACGAAGCCAATACCGCCGGCACCGGCGTTGCCGCCGTTGCCGCCGGCCCCGCCCGCGCCGCCGTTGCCGCTCGTCACCAGAGAGGACGTGAAGGTCGTACCCGCTACCGTCAGGGCGTCTCCGTCATTGGATATGGAGCCGCCGGCGGCGATGCCGGTGTTGCCGCCGACACCGCTGGCACCACCGATGCCGCCGGCACCGTTGATACCAGGAAAAGAGCCCGTACCGGCGTTGCCGCCATTGCCGCCGTTGAGGCCGCTGCCACCGATGCCGCCAGCACCGCTGGCCGCGCCATTGCCGATGCCGAGGTTGTCCGCGATGAACTTGCTGTTCGTCACGGTCATCGTACCCACATTGGAATACACCCCGCCACCCTGACCGGCGCCGCCAATGCCGCCCCTTTTGCCGCTGCCGGCGTTGCCGCCGCTGCCGCCGTTGCCGCCGTTGCCGCTGCCGGCGCTTTTGCTTTTCGCGCCGCCGTTGCCGCCCGCGCCGCCGTTGCCGCCCGCGCCGCCGTTGCCGCCCGCGCCGCCCGCGCCGCCCTGGACGAGATTGCCCAAAAACTGAACCGAATTGATGTCGGTGAGGACGCTGGCGTTGTAGATGGCACCTCCGAAGGCCGCCCCGCCGTTTGCACCGAAGCCGCCGTCGCCGCCGTTGCCGCCGAGGCCGCCGGCACCGCCCTTGCCGCCGGGCTGTTTATTAGCGGCATCGGCGCCGTTGCCGCCGTTGCCGCCCACGCCGCCGTTGCCACCGTTGCCGCCATTGCCGCCGGTGCCAGCCTGAGCCACATTATCGGTGAACGTGGTGCTGCTGATGGTGATGGTTCCCAGATTGAAGACGCCGCCACCCTCGGCATCGCCTCCCGTCGTGCCATTGCCACCGTTGCTACCGTTACCACCGGCACCGCCGGGGCTGCCGGTGCCGCCGTTACCGCCCGGGTTGGGGAGGCCTTGAAGACCACCGATACCGTTGGCACCGTTGCCGCCCAGTGCCTTGTTGTTGGTAATCTGACTGCCGCTTGCGATAATCAGGGTGGCGTTGAGATCGTTGTAGATGCCGCCGCCCGCGCCGAGTCCTCCGCCCTGTGCCAAATTGCCCGCATTGCCCTGCGCCGTATTGCCGGTGACAGTCGTGTTATTCAAAGTCAGCGTGGCACCCGAACCCGGCCCGTTCGAGCCTTCGGCGTTGAAGATACCACCCCCACGGCCCGGAGGACCGCCGACGATGCCGCTGGCCACGCCGTTACTAACGATGTCATTAGTAAGGGTCAAGTTGCCGCCGTTGAAAATATCGCCGCCCTGGTTGCCCGAAGCTCCAAAAGAGTCGAAGGGCGAAGCGTTGCCATCGGTGATGGTCAGGCCGGAGATCGTCACATGCGCTTCGTTCGAGGTAATGTCGAAGACGCGGCTCTCGCCAAAACCGCTAATGCTCAGACCAACGGCGCTTGGCCCCTGGATGGTCATGTCGTCGGTGATCTTCAACTCGCCATGTTGCAAGAAGATATTCCCGCCGATGATGCCGCTGAATTTGATCGTACTGCCGGCGTTGGCCGGAATATCCGCCTGGTTGATGCAATAGCGGATGTCGCCGGATGTCCCCGACCCGATGCCCGCGTCGCCGCCGATGTTGACCGTGTAGACCGCCGCCGACAGCAGCGTGCGGTCTTCCAGCGCCTCGAGCCGGGGCCGGATAAGCGGCCGGTAAAATCGCGGTGAAACCGTCCGTCGGCGCGGATTGCGACGAGAAAACAGCCAACGATGGATGGTTCGTAACCAGAGAAAACGGTGCATGGACGCGGACTCCTTAAGCAAACTGGAACTGCATGAGCATGGCCTCTTGGACGGCCAATAAGTGGAAAATGAAGTCAAAAAGGATGGCAGGCACCGAGGTAGCGGTGCTGGAAGGACCGAACAGTACACCGAGATCAGTGTAGGAAGCTGTTAGGGTATGGGCAAAGAACAAATTCGGCAAGATAGCCAGATCAAATACCGGCGTGGCAAACGTAACGGTGACAAAATTGTTATGCACCGGAACGATGAGGGTTTGGCCGTTAACTTGTAGGCTCACGAACCCCTCATTGATCGGAATGCCGGCCGGATTGAAGACCAGCGCGGTGACCGTCTCAAGTTGGGTGAACCCCGCATATTGATTCTGCACGCTCGTAATAACAATACTCGTTGGCTGGAAGCCTGGCGGCGGTCCGGGAGGTCCGGGCGGCGGCGACGGCGGCGGTCCGGGAGGAGGTCCGGGAGGAGGTCCGGGAGGAGAGGGAGGCACCTGAGACTCGAAGGCGCCAATGTCCACGGTGTTGTTGAAGATACGGACGAATCCCGTGCCGCGTTGGTCGGTGGCCGGGTTGCCGAAGGGCGGACTGGTGACGAGACCGTTGTCGCCCGCGTCGATGGCCACGCTGCCGGGCAGCAGGGCAGCGGTCGAGGTCAGTCCGCCGTTGTTCTGGAGTGGCCCCAGCTGAAGCTGCGCCTCGTTGATGTTGGTTTGATCGCTCGCGCCGAAGCCGGTGGCGCCGGTGGTGCTGCCAAGGATATTGTGGCCAAGACTAGTGAAGGTGCCAAAGACATCGAAAGAAGCGGCAGCCGCGTTAAGGTCGATGATTGTGTTGCCCACCGCGTTCGCGCCGCCATTGGCGTAGTAGCCACCCGCGAGGCCGGTGCCCGGATTGCCTGGTGTGCCGGCGATGCCGCCGATGCCCGCGCCGGAACCGGACGCTCCGCCCGCACCGAAGGCCACGGCCTGATTGTTGACGATGGTGACATTGATGAATTGGGCAGTGCCGCTGTTGACGAAGACCCCGCCGCCCTCGACACTCCCGCCGTTGCCGCCGTTGCCGCCGTTATTGCTGGGAACTCCGCCTGGAGTGCCGGCGCTGCCGCCCGCACCGCCGTTGCCGCCGCTGAGGATATTGCCATTGGTCGTGGGCTTGGTGGGGTCGGCGGATGGACCGCCGAAGGTGCTGTTGACGACGATCAGGTTGGTGTCGTCACCGTTGAAAAGTCCGCCACCCTCGGCGTTGCCGCCGTTGCCGCCGTTGCCGCCGGGTCCGCCATCGGCCGTCGTGCCCGTGCCGCCGGCGTTTCCGTTACCGCCCATGACGCGATTGCTGGCCAGCGTGCTGCCGGTGATATGGAGGGTGGAGGCCGTGCCGGCGTTGGTACTGTTGTTGTACAGCCCGCCGCCCGCCGCCAAGCCGCCGTTGCCGCCGGCGGCAAACAACCCGGGATTGACTCCCGACAAGGAGGAAGAACCCGCCCCACCCGCGCCGCCCGAGCCAGCCAGGACGACGTTGCTGGCGAGTGTGGAGTTGGTGATGTTATTGTTGTTTACGCTGACCCCGTCCGCTTGGAGAAAGAGCCCGCCGCCCAGCGTCTGTCCGCCGGCACCGCCCGAACCGCCGGGAACGTAAGCGGCCGGCTGGAAGGGACGACCAGGGATATGGCGATCCGCGTCGAAGCCGCCGGCACCGCCCGCCCCGCCGTTGCCGCCCGTCAATTGGTTCTTCGAGGCCGTGCCATTGTTGAGAGCGAACGTCAGGGTGGTGCTGCTGGTGTTATTGAAGGAGACTCCGCCCCCTTGCGCCGATCCACCGGCGCCGCCGTTACTGCCGCCGCCAAACCCCAGGCCGCCGCTGCCGCCGTTGCCGCCCGTGCTGACATTGGTATCTACGGAGACGGCGTTAAGCATCAGACTGGAATTGGCGGTGTAAATGCCGCCGCCCTGGACCGAGCCACCGTTGCCCCCCAGCGCGGCGGAACTACCCGTGAGCCCTGCGCCGCCCGCGCCACCGTGTACGGTGTTGCCGGTGATCGCGCCGGTGAGAGTATTGGCGATCATGGCGGCGGTCAGCGTCGTGGTCATCGCGCCGAACTCTTCAACAATGGATAAACCACCGCCGCCGCTGTTCTGCGCCGATCCCCCCGCTCCACTCACGCCGTGGAATCCAAAGAAGCCTCCATCCAATCCCGCCGCTCCGAAGGTTCCGCCATTGCCGCCATTACCGCCCGTGACCGTATTGTTGGTGAAGGGGGTGGCGGTGGACAAAATCGTGTTGTTGCCCCCGCTGATGTTATCGTAAGAGAGGCCGCCGCCAAAGGCTCCTCCCCCAAGACCGCCGGTGCCGCCGTTGCCTCCATTGGCGGAGGTGTTGCGCGGAGGACGTGCGCCCGCTCCGCCCGCTCCGCCCGCTCCGCCGTTGTTGCCCGTGCCAGCGGTGATCGAATTGTTCGTGAAGGAATCGTTCACGAGGGTGACATTCGTCGCGTTGCGGCTGACGGAGATGGCCCCGCCGTAGACGAAGGCGCCGATCCCACCCGCGGCACCGTTGCCGCCATTGCCGCCGGTCCCCAGAGTTCCCGTTCCCGCGCCTCCCGCGCCCGCCGCGCCGCCGATACCACCTGCTCCACCGATTACTTGGTTGCCGTTACCGGCTTTTCCGAAGACGCTGGACGACACGCTCAGGTTCGATGTGATGACGGCGATAGCGCCGCCATATCCCGCGCCGCCGCTCCCGCCGAGCGCGCCCACGCCGCCATTGCCTCCGCGTCCCGGACTCGCGCCGCCCGCCCCGCCTGCCCCGCCTGCCCCGCCGGTGCCAGTCGTCACCTGATTGGCAAGGAAGGTATTGGCGGCATTCGCCCCGATGGTCAGGTCGCCGCCCTGATTAAACACGGCACCACCGTAGGCCGCACCACCGTTGCCGCCCGCGCCGCCGTGCCCTCCCACCAAACCGGCGGTGCCGACGCTGCCTATGCCACCTGCGCCGCCCGCGCCGCTCTTCGCGCTTCCTTTGCTGAACGTACTGCCGTCCAGTGTGACAGCATCTCCCGCGTTGTACAAACCACCGCCTTGAGCAACACCGCCGCCGCCGCCGATACCGCCGACACCGGCGGCACCTGCTCCGGCACCGACACCGCCGTTGCCGGCGTTCCCGCCAACTCCAGCTAACACCGCATCGCTGGTGAAGGTGCTGCCGCTCACGCTCAACGAACCCTGTTTGTTGGTAACCGCTCCGCCCAAGGCGCTGCCGCCCGTCCCACCGGCCCCGCCGGTTCCGCCGTTGGCGCCGATCCCGCCGGTACCAGCGTTGCCTCCCTTCGCGCCGTTGCCGGCCGCGCCACCCTGAGCGATGTCGGTTTGAAACGAAAGGGCACTGATCGTCTGCATTGTGCCCAAATTATTGATGGCTCCCCCTGTGGCCGTGCCGCCATTGTTGCCAGTGCCGGAGTTGCCGCCGTTGCCGCCGTTGCCGGCGGCACCGTTGCCGCCGTTGCCGCCGGCACCGGCGCTGCCGGCCGCGCCGCCCAAGGCGGTGTTGTTGGAAAAAAGAGCGTTGGAGAAGCCCGTCAGCACGCCCAGATTGTCGATCGCGCCGCCCTCGGCGAGACCGCCTGCTCCGCCGTCACCGCCATCTCCGCAGTCACCGCCCGTGGTAGACCCGCTGGCACCGTTGCCGCCCGTGCCACCGTCGCCGCCGATGCCGCCCTGAGCCAAATTGCCGGAGAAGAGAATCGGTTTCGCAGCGGTACCGAGAATGGTCACGGTGCCATTGCTGTAGAGACCGCCCCCCTGAGCCGAACCGCCCCCGCTGCCATTACCGCCGCTGCCGCCGCTGCCGCCAGGGCCTTTGGTGTTATTGGGCGGGGTAAAGCCGCCGAAGCCAAAGAAGCCGTTGCTTCCCTGGGCTTGATTGTTGATGACCTGGGTGCCGCCCTGGAGAATCACGAGAGCGCCCACATCATTGTAGATGCCGCCCCCCGCCGCCTGACCTCCGAACCCCGCGAACGCCGTACCCGCCAGATTGCTCTTGACGACCGTGTTGTCGAGAAGCAGCGTAGCGCTCTGGGCATTGAAGATGCCGCCGCCGCGACCGATGGGGCCTCCGACGAACCCAGTGGCCTGACCGTTGCTGATGATGTCATTGGAAAGAGTCAGGTTGCCGCCATTAAAAATATCGCCGCCCTGGTTGCCCAAAAAATTGACGGCGGGCGAGGCATTGCCGGCGGTGATAGTCAGGCCGGAGATGGTTACCGTCGCATTATTGGAGGTGATGTCGAAGACGCGGAAACCCGTACTGCCGAACGGGACGTGGCCGCCGCTGATAGTCAACTTCGTGGCACCCAGTCCCGTGATGGTCATATTATCGGAGATCTGCAACTCGCCCTGGGTGAGCGTGATGGTCTTGCCGGACAGACTACTGCTGAAAGTGATGGTGCTGTTGTTATTGGTTGGGATGTTCGCCTGGTTGATGCAATAACGGATGTCGCCGGACGTGCCCGAACCGACGCCTGTATCCGTGAGACTGGTGACCGTGTAGGCCGTCAGCAGGGTTCGATCTTCCAACGGTTCCAGTTGGAGACGTGTGCGCGGCGTCTCGCGTCGCATGCGGATAGACTTCGCGGGGCGCAGAAACAGCCAGCGTCGCAGCCGACGAAACCACAAGGAGCGTATCATTGGAGAGTATCCATTATGTAGCTGGTGGTAGTCGAACGTCCCTTTGGGGAGCAGACGAAATGAGTAGAACCAAGGTTCACTCATCATGGGGATTTATTATGTATATCCGTTCTTGAAACCCTCCGCAATGTGAAATCAGGCAAATTACAGCAAATATAATGCCTCAAGCTCAAGAGGAAGGAAAAAGAGGGAATCCGCCGGACACACGACATTTGCCGGCGCTTACCGGAATAGGGATTTGCAGGCTTGAGATGGGATCGAGAGACTTGCACGAACGTAAACAGTAGGGCGCGAGCCGGAAGCGTCAGCACCCTACCGTTTACGTTCGTGCAAAATAAGGACGCGTCCGTTAAAAACGCAAGCCGATGCCAATGTTGACGCCTTGCGCCCAGAAGTCGGTGCCGTTCCAGTTGAAAGCCGGATGTTGCGGACCTCCCAAGGAGGGATTGAACGCCTCGGAAGTCGGTACGGCCGTGCGATTGACGCTGCGATCGATCTGCTCGCCGGGTCGGGCCACGTTGCTGGCGTAGAGGATGCTGTAACCGAGCATGAGCTTGATTTGCGGGGTGATTTCGACAATGACGGATAGTTTGCCCTCCGGCACGACGGCTAGGATGTTGCGTGTGTGCGAGCCGCCGTTGCTGCTGGCGGACAGCAAACCGCCTGGGGTCGTCAGGTTCTGGCCGAGGTAATTCACCGACGTGGTGCCGTTGATCGACGCCTCTTCACGCATGGAACCTAACGCCACCTTGGCGGTACCGTTGAGGGTGAAGCGCCACCAGGTCAGACCTGTCTGAACGCCGATCTGCCCGCCGTAAAACTGATTGAGCGTGCGAATGTCATCGCTGACGCCGACCTGACCGGGCGACAGTACGGGCAGACCGTTGAAGAAGCTAACGCCCGTGGGCAGGACCATGGTGTTCTGGTTGATGGTCAAATCGTCGCGCAGGTTAAGGTAGCGGAAACCCGAGAGAAAATAGAAGTAACGGACAACGTCGTCATCGCAGCAGCCGCGACACACCGGCCACAAGATATTACCATCGCCGCCGAACAGCGAGGTTTGAGAGCCGATATTGACCGATCCGCTGAAGGCATTAGGGGCCGATACGAGCAGTGCGGTTTCGTTGCCCGTGCGTGCATCAATGACCGGTCGGGCCAGCAACGGATTACCGGAGGAATCGGAGTTGAAGGTTTGGCTCGTGGAGTGCGGCGACAAATAGAAAAAGCTGCCTTCCACGCCGAAGGAATCGTCGCATTTAATCCAGCCCGCGTTAATGCGGAAGCCATTGTAAATGCCGGTGTTGAAGTTCTGGTTGCCGGCAAGAATCTGGGTGTCGGGATTGCCGAGGGCGCCTGCACTTCCTCCGCCCGGCCTGGTCAATGGCCCTGTCGTCAGCAAGGGTTGCGAGGACTGGGCGGGTCGCAGGAAGTACAGAAGGTATTCGCCGTTCACCCACGTCCGCATACTGCCATCCGGTTCCTGAGCGGAGACCGAGCCGGTCAGGGCCAGGACGGTGAGAATCGCAACCAGAAAGCCTTTGTTCATCGCGCACTCCCTCGTACCCGGCATCACCCGCCGTTTAGGATTCCTCGTTGGGACCGCTCGGCGAGCGCTGAGTCCTACCCTCCATAAACCCATCGGAATCCCTAGACAATGAAGTTCAACGAAAACCGGGGGAACACGCCTTGTCCTCACTACCGTCGCACTCAACCTAATTATCGCACTTCTCGAAATCGTTCGTGGCCAGTCGTGCGTTCAAGCTCTCGGTTGTTCAGGGATCGAAATGCGATGAACGTAGACAGGTAAAAGAATGTTTACGTTCGTTCGCCTCAGTGCCGGAAACCATTGGCGCACCCTGGCAATGACGCGATCGGTTAGCGGAATGGATGGGAGATTAACACTTGTGCTTTTTCTGTCAACCCGCGCGAGCGGGTGAGCTTTTCCGGTCGGGAAGTCTCTTTGTTCAAGGAGACATGGAGAAGCGGGGCCATTTCGCTATGCTGTTCGCCGATCAGTCGGTAGACTAAACGCAAGTGGTCCTCGCAGGCCATCCGCATCAGGGTAGAATGCGGAGTGTGCATCTATCCCCGTGATGGGGTCACCGCGCGAAGCAATAACACCCATGTTTATCTTTCACTGGCGAAATTGGCTAAAGCGGGCGTCCGGGGCTTGGCAGAGGGACGAACGGCGGACGCGGCGCAGGCCCCAGCCGTTGACGTATCGCCGCCTGGAGTTGGAGCAACTCGAGAACCGCATCGTCCCAAGCGTCACCCTCATCAGCCACTACAACGGCATCGACTTTAACGGCAGCCTCGGCGGTGCCAGCGGCGGCTTTGTCCCTCCCGACACCAATGGCGCTGCTGGCCCGAACAGCTACGTGGAAACCACCAATCAGGCGGTCTCCATCTTTAGCCCCAAGAACACAGGATCGACCGTCGTCACCGACGGCCTCGATGATTTCTATTTCACCCAGGGCGGTCTGGCGCATGCCAGTCCTACCTCAAATCTCTCCGACCCCGTCGTCCTCTGGGATGAACAGGTCCAGCGTTTCATCGTCGCCGATCAGGATGTCGATTTCACCAACCATGTCAACACCTTCGACATCGCCGTTTCCACATCGGACAGTCCGACCACGCTGACGACGGCGGATTGGAACTTCTTCCAGGTCAACACCACCGAAGCAGGTTTCGACGAGGATTATCCCGGCAACCTCGGCTTCAACCACGACGCCTTCGTCTACACGCTCAACTCGTTCAGCACCACAGGCGGCTCCAATCAGGTCCAGATCGATTCCATCGACATCAACGCCCTGGTCAGCGGTACGCCGCTGGTCCTCGGCACGAATGCGTTCATCAACGATTTCGCCGGCTTCAGTCTGCGGCCGGCGACCATGCACGATTCGGTGGCCGGCGACCCCATGTGGTTCGTCACGGAGGCGGGAACCAACACCGACATCAATGTAGTCCAGATGACCAATGTTTTGTCCAATGCTCCCGTCTTCACCACGACCACCATCGGAGTGACGCCGTACTCGACGGCGGTCCCGGAGTTGCAGCCGGATGGCACGACGATCACCACCAACACCGACTCGCGCATTATGAAGGCGGCGATGCAGAACGGTCTGCTCGTGGCCGCCCATCAGGTGTCCGACGCGGCCGGCGACCTCGATCAGGTCCAGTGGTACGTCTTCAACACGAGCGGCGGCACTCCCACCTTGCAGCAGCAGGGCAACGTGGGGGGCGGCCCCGGTACTTACTTCGTGTATCCCGGCATTGACATCAACCCCGCCGGCGACATCGGCATGAGCTATATCGCCTCGGGAACCCACCCCGGCCAGTTCATGTCCACGTACATCACCGGCCGCACTCCAGCCGACGCGCCGGGGACGATGGAGGCGTCCGTTCTCGTCCAGCAGGGACAGGCCAATTACGCCGACTTCGCCGGCGGGCGCGAAGGCGATCTGAGCGGCATCAACGTCGATGCCAACGGCAGTTTCTGGATCAGCAACGAATTCGCCAACACGGAGCCGAATGCCAACTGGGGAACGACGATTGCCAATTTTACGCTCGCCGCTCCCCTCGCCATCGTCCTCGCCAATGCCACCGAGGGCGTGCCGCTGATAAATGTTCCCGTGGCCACCTTCATCGATAACTCCGGCGCCCCGCTGAGCAGTTACAATGCCACCATTTCCTGGGGCGACGGCAGCACTACCGCCGGGCAGGTCGTCGCCAATGGTAGCGGCAGCTTTACGGTACTCGGCAGCCATACCTACCTCGAAGAAGGGGGGTACACGCTAACCGTCAGTGTGTCCAATGGATCAACCACCCTCGGCCCGGTCAGCGGCATCGTCAACGTGGCCGATGCACCGTTGATCGCGGGACCGGCGCAGACGCTCAACACCAAGGTGGGGGCGTTTCTCACCGATTTCCTGCTGGCTACCTTTACCGACACCGACTCGTCTCCCGAGGATCCATCGAACTACGCGGCTATCGTTTCCTTCTTTGAGCCGGGCGGCATTTTCGTCAACGCCACCGGCCGCATCGCGGCCCTGGGCAACAACACCTTCGCCGTTTTCGGCAGCAGTCCCTTCAGTTACGCCGCAGCCGGAACATTCGCCGTGCGGGTGGTAATCCGCGATGTCGGTGGCGCTTCGGTCGTGGTGAACGATACGGTGAACGTACTCAACAACCCGGCCATTCCACCACTCATCCCGATGTACCAAGCCGACGGCGGCCCGCTCGGCCCGCTGTTTCTGATGCTCCAGAATTCGCTAACCAACCTCATCAGCGCGGAAAAGCTCTTCATTGCCTCACTAACGGGACCGGTTCCGCATCAAGAATTTGTCATCCCCAACCTGATCAATGCCTTCATGCAGTACGAAATGGCTGTCTTCCAGTTCGATATTCGTCTGCCCAGCGGCCCCGCTTTTTGAGCCGTGCCGCTTGGCGTTTCGCGCGAAACGCCAAGCGGCGCAATGAACTTCAAGTTCGACGCGATGGCCGGACGATTGCTCCTGTGGGAATCCGCGGAGTGATACTATGTCCAAACCCTTCGTGCCGATTGTCGCCGCAGTCGCCCTGCATGCGGCGTTCCTCGCCGTGTATCTGGCGGCCTTCCACGGCGATCCCTCGGCTCTGGTCTGCGTCGGTCAAAAGCAGATCGGCACGGCACCCTACGAAGCGGTGAACGTGGGTTTCTGGACCGGCGGCTTTGATGGCCAGTTCTATTACGTCATCGCGCGCAATCCCTGGTGCCGGCAGGGTGCGGCCATCGATTTGCCGTCCTATCGCCATGTGCGTCTGCTCTACCCGGCCTTGGCCTGGGCGTTGAGCGGCGGCGGCGATGCCTGGCGTCTGTTCTGGGTCTTGCCCCTGGTCAATCTCGCGGCCATCGGCGGATTGGCCTGGCTGGGCGTGCGTCTGGCCGGGCACTACGGCGTCAATATCTGGTGGGGTTTCGTACTGCCGCTGGCCGTCAACGACGGCATGCCGTTGCTGCGTGACCTCACCGATCCCTTGGCCACCTTCACCATCTGCGGTCTGCTGGCGTCCTGGCTGATGGGCGGAAGAGGCTATCACCTGACTCTGTGGGCGGCGGTCGCGATGTTCAGCCGCGAGCAGAACGTGGCCGTCGTCCTCGTCGTACTCGCTGCAACCTTGTGGACGCGGCGCTACCGGGCTGCCGCTGGTCTGACTGCGGCGTTGAGTGTTTGGCTGGCCTGGGTTTGTCTGCTGCGCGTCGGCTACGGAACGTGGCCGGTGCTGCCGCGCGACGATTACTTCTTCGGCACGCCATTCAAGGGCATGTGGTTTCGCTGGACGCATCTAGGACAATCCGGCTCGCGTGTGTCCGCTGGGTTGCACTTCGCGCGCATGCTCTTGCTGACCATCCATTGCGGCCTGGCTCTGTACTTGGCCGCGCGTACACCTGACCGTGTGGTGTCGCTGTTAGCCCTGGGCGGCGTGGCTCTGGCGATACTCACCGGCATTGCCTCCTACGAGGATGCCTGGAGTTACACGCGCGTTTTCGTGTGGATTCCCTTGGCCGTTTGGCTCGCCGCTGTTCGCCTTCGCCAATATCGTCCGATGTGGCTGCTGGTGCCGGTCGTCTTGTGGCCTCTGCTCAGCGTGGCTGTTGCCTGGCACACCTGGCGGACGTGAGATGCCTGGATAAGCGCAATGCGGGTTTACGTTTCGCGAAACGTAAACCCGCTTTACGTTTCACGCGAAACGTAAACGACACGGGACATTATTTTGAAGTCGATCCTTAGCCGCGACCGGGACGTTGGAACTCGAACGGCTGGCCTTTCAGTTCCTTCCAACTCTTCTTCTGGTCATCAGTCAGCACGCCTGTCGCCTTTTCCTGTGTCTGTTTGCGAATATCCTGGAACTTCTCCCTGGCTCCCTCGACGTTGCCGCCCTGGAACAAGGCCTGCATTTTCTTTTGCGAGTCGGCAAAAATCGTCTTGAGCTTCTTTTTCTGATCGTCGCTCAGTTTCAACGCTTTCTGCACCTCGGGATCACCCAGAGCGCGGGCGCCGCCGAGTTGCCATTGAATCTGCTTGAACCGTTTCATCTGCTTGGCATCAAGGACGCCCGCAATGGCCTTTTGGCTCTCGTCGCCGACCTTCTGCATCAACTTTTGGCGATCCTCGTCCGACATTTCCCGGATCTTGGCGAAGTCATCCTTGTGGCTGTCCCGGACCTTGCCCAGAGAGTCCTTGAGTTTGCCGACCTGATCGTCGGTTAGCTTCAATTCCTTCTGCACGCCGGGATTCATCAGCATGCCGCCTGGACCGGGGAAGAAGCCCTGTCGCTGCGCCTGAACGGCGCTTGCCAACCCCAAGGCCAGACCCATCACCAGGCTGAGCTTGAACATTCCACGCATGCCCACACCTCCATCAGTTGCATTCACTTCGAGACAACACAGAACCACCCGGAAACACCTCCGGGTTAGACCTCCGCAGATAATAACACCACGAAGGGTTCGTTGTCTCATTTAATCGCCCCTTGCGTCGTCGTTCAGGACTTACGGCGGCCGCGCTCGCCATCCGTCATGCCAGGTTCATTGTTTCTGCGATCGGAGGCGCGTCCAGCAGCGACCCAAGCGCCAGTCGATTCCTGCGTGACGGGGTTGGTCGGGTCTGTTCCCGGCGAAGGGATCGGCTGCGCGTTCTCGTTCGTGGGAGATTCTGCCTTATCGACCGTCCGCGCCGGGACATCGCGGGTAGCATTCGGTTGATCCATGAGTTGTCTCCTGAAGAAGAGTCTCGAATATCCACCTGCTTTCTCTGTGCAATCGGCATACCCGCTTCCCTCAACGAGCGCGGATCGACAGAGAAAGCCTTCCAATCTTTTGGCCTGATGTTTGCACACTTCTTCTTGATTGTGAATTGCCGGGAGACGCGGCAATCGCTGCCGAACAATTCCTAAATATCATTGGGGAGGGGCACGGTCTTTTATTTACCATCCCCTCCCATTCTCTCCCCAAGGAAAAGGATCCGTCGATGCCAATAGAAGCTCCGCAGCACCCTTCCTATTGGACCGCAACGACATCGCGCTTGCGTCAAGCTCCGTTGACGCACAACACGGAGGCGGATGTCTGTGTGGTCGGCGCCGGCATCGCGGGGCTTTCCACCGCCTACATGCTGGCCTCAGCAGGCAAGTCCGTGGTCGTGCTGGACGATGGTCCCATCGCGGATGGCCAAACCCGCAAGACGACGGCGCATCTGTCGAACGCCATCGATGATCGCTACACCGAGATGGAGCGTTTGCACGGCACCGAGGGCGCGCGGCTGGCGGCGCAGAGTCACACCGCCGCCATTGAGAAGATTGGCGAAATCGCCCAAAAGGAGCAAATCGATTGTGATTTCGAGCGCCTCGATGGCTATCTGTTCGTTCCTCCTGGTGAATCGGCGGATCTCTTGGAGCAGGAACGGCAAGCGGCTCATCGTGCCGGTCTGACTTCCGTGGAAATGCTCGATCGACTGCCGGCACCGTGGCCGGGACGTCCATGCTTGCGCTTCCCTGGACAGGGCCAGTTTCATCCGCTCCACTACTTAGCCGGCCTGACACTCGCCTTCACGCGCCAAGGAGGCCGTATCTTCACTGGAACCCATGCCGAGCAAATGGACGGCGGTTCGTCGGCGCGCGTCAAGACGGTGAACGGGGCCGAAGTGGCTTGCTCCGCCATCGTCGTCGCTACCAATACGCCCGTCAATGATCGACTCGCCATCCACACCAAGCAGGCGCCTTATCTGAGCTATGTCGTTGCCGCTCCCGTGCCTCGTGGCTGGGTCACGAAGGGTTTGTACTGGGATACGCTCGATCCCTATCACTATGTTCGCCTGCAAAAACTGGAAGCCTCTTCTCCAGGTACAACAGCAAGCGACCCCTTTGACCCGGCGAAGGAAGAACTGTTAATCGTCGGCGGCGAGGATCATAAAACCGGCCAGGCCAACGATCAGGACGATCGCTATCGCCGCTTGGAAACATGGGCGCGCGAACACTTTCCGCGTATGGGTCCCGTGGCGTTCCGCTGGTCGGGTCAGGTAATGGAGACCATCGACGGTCTGGCCTTCATCGGTCGCAATCCGGCCGATGAGGCGAATATCTACCTGGCGACCGGCGACTCCGGCATGGGCATGACGCACGGCACCATCGCGGGCATGTTGCTAACCGATCTCATTCTGGGCCGTGAGAATTCTTGGGCGAAACTGTACGATCCCTCGCGTAAAACGCTGGGCGCGATGAAGGATTTCCTCAGTGAGAACCTCAATGTCGCCCGGCAATATGCGGATTGGCTGACCCCTGGTGAGGTCGGTTCCTTGGCGGACGTTCCTGCCGGCGGCGGCGCGATAGTCCGTCGCGGTCTGATCAAGGCTGCCGTCTACCGCACGGCCTCCGGCAACGCTCATGCACTTGCCGCCGTGTGTCCGCATCTGGGTTGTATTGTGTCCTGGAATGCGTCGGAAAAAACGTGGGACTGTCCCTGTCATGGTTCGCGCTTCGCTTGCACCGGCGAAGTAATCGTTGGTCCGGCCAACAAAGGTTTAGTCCCTTTGGAGAACCAACTCGAATAACGAAATGAGCCGCTGGCGGCTTAGCGTGTGGATACGCTAAGCCGTCAGCGGCATTCTTTTACAGACTGTTACTCGTCATTGGGAGGCGTGGGTAACGAGCGCGGAGCGCGTGCCGGCGTCCGAACCGGGTTCGCCGGATTGCCGTTGCGCGCCGCGGGAGGAGGCGTATTGATCTGCTCGGCCTCCTGATTGGCGGCCGGGAAATCCAGGGTGATCTCAGAAACGCCGCCGGCATGGACATCGACCGTCTGCTTGGCGTTCACCATACGGCCATTGCGATCGAGTTCGCCGCGCAGCGTATAGGTGTAGGTCTTGCCCGCCTCCAGCGGAGGCGACACGAACGTGCGGGTGCCCGATGTGGATTGCGTGGCTTGGCCGTCAATGGTCAACCGAGCATTGGCAGGCAGATGCACAATGATCGTGGCCTCATTTCCCGAGTTGCTGGTTGGGTTGTAATAGAACGATTGAGTCGTTCCGAGACCGAAGGGAAGGTTGCCCATAACCATTGGAGTGGCGAAGTTGGAGCCGTAGAGGATGGGACTGGCGGCATAGCCATTCAACGGCATCGTGCCGCCCCAGGCATACCCACCGCCATAGCCATAGCCGCCGCCCCAGGCATGGCCACCGTAGCCCCCGCCGCAGCCCATACTCATGCCCATGCCCATGCAGCCGCCCCAACCGACGCGACCTCCGCCATAGCAGCCACCCCAGCCTCCTCCGTAGCACCCGCCCCAGCCGCCGCTCCAGCCGCCGCCGTAGCCGCCACCGTAGCAGCCACCGTAAGACATGCCGCCATAACAGCCACAGCAGCCACCGCCGCCACCACGACGGCCCATGTCCGGCATATCCGCTCCTGTCGTCATGGCCGCCATCAAGATCATGCTGTACATGCGAGAACCTCCTCTGAACGAAACTCAGGTAAATCGCCACAAACTCGCCGCGCTTCGGGAGTCTGAAGAATCTGGGCAAAATATGTGCCACCGCAGAGAATGAAGGCACGCCAATCTTCCCGCGATTTCACCAGGCTTTCGCAAGCATTTTTCGCGGGAAATGAGCCGGTGGAGAAGAGAGTGACACCGGCATTGCGCATCCTTGAGAAGGCAAGTGACAAGACGAGAGGAAATGGCTGATGAGGCAGAGCGAAAACAACTCCGGGAGATTATCCCGGAGTTGTCTGGATCGTTTTCAGAATGGAGAAACAAGTTCCGCGAGTCAGGGCTTGAGTACCACCTTGATGCACTCGTCCTGCTTGCGCTTGAACGTCTCATACAGTTGGGGAGCATCAGCGAGGCGGGCGCGGTGCGTGATGATGAAGGAGGGGTCGATCGCTCCCTTCTCGATCAAATTGAGCAGAATGGGCATGTAATGCTGAACATGCGTCTGCCCCATACGCAAGGTCAACCCTTTGCCGAAGGCCGCTCCCATCGGCATCTTGTCAATCACGCCGCCATAGACGCCGGGGATCGACACAGTACCCTCCTTACGGCAGGCCTGAATTGCTTGCCGCAGCACATAGGCGCGATCCGTTTCCTGCATCGTGATGGTTTTCACACGGTCATACAGGCCAAAGATTCCAGGGCCGTGCGCCTCCAGGCCGACGGCGTCGATGCAGGCGTCGGGACCGCGTCCGCCCGTCCTTTCGTGCAATTCCTCGCGAACATCGGTGTGTTCGTAGTTGAGGATCTCTGCGCCGGCCTTGTCGCGCGCCATGCGCAGCCGCTCGGGGAAGCGGTCGATGGCGATGACGCGCGCGGCACCGAGCAGGTAAGCACATTTGATCGTGAGCAGGCCAACCGGCCCGCAGCCCCAGATGGCGACGGTGTCGCCGGGCACAATGCCGCAATTCTCCGCGGCTTGGTAGGCCGTGGGGAAAATGTCGGACAGAAACAGCACTTGTTCATCGCTGAGATGTTCGGGCACCTTGATCGGCCCCACATCGGCAAAGGGCACGCGAACGAACTCGGCTTGGCCGCCGGCGTATCCGCCCATCATGTGCGAATAGCCGAACAGGGCGGCACCGGAGTAGCCGTACAGCGTCTCGGCAATGGTGGCGTTGGGATTGGTGTTGTCGCAGGCGGAAAACATCTGTCGCTGACAGAAGAAACATCGCCCGCAGGAAATAGTGAACGGCACCACGACGCGATCGCCCGGATGGAGGTTCTTGACCTCCTTGCCGACCTCGATCACTTCGCCCATGAACTCGTGGCCGACAATATCGCCCTTCTGCATGGTCGGAATGAATCCGTCATACAGATGAAGGTCCGAACCGCAGATGGCCGTTAGCGTGATGCGCACGATGGCATCATGAGGATTGAGAATGCGCGGTTGCGGGACTTGCTCGACGTGCATGCTTCCCGTGCCGCACCAACAAACTGCTTTCATCGTAAGGTTTCCTTGTTCTGGGGAGCATTCTCTCACTAGCCCGGAGCGCCAGCCACGGGTTTCTTCACCCCGTCGCTGGCGCTCCGGGCTAGTGGAAATAAAGTCTTAGCGGCATTGGCCTCTCGGTTGACCTTCGATCGTGGCGAGTTCGCCGGACTCCATGACTTGCTTGAATCGCCGCAAATCGTCGTGAATCTGCTGGCGCGGCGATGCGCCCAAAAGACGAGCGAGCGGTGCCGCGAGCTGGGCCGCATGGCCATCGTACTTGAGTACAACGCGCATCTCGGTCCCTCGACCGTTCGGCAGAACGCGAAAATGGACGGAGCCGGCCGTATCCACTTCGCTGCCATCCACGGAACGCCAGGCGATCAATTCGTTTTCTTTCTCGTTGATGACCTCCGCGTCCCAGGCGAAAGTCATGCCCATTGGACCGCGTGCCCTCCAATGCGAACGCCCATCGGACCGCACCTCGACGCTCTCCAAGTGCTGCATGAAGCGGCCTAGGTTCTCAAAGTTGCGCCAGAAACTGTACAGCACGCTGGGATCGCGGTTGATAATGATGCTCTCGTCCACCTTGACCCCGTGGCCGGCGGCGATACTAGCGGACGGGCCGCGCGGCGTCGCGGTGCTGACATCAAGGGATTGATAAAGGTAGCAATGGCCGGTTATCCCGCGGTAGAGCAGCGAACCACCCACAGCCGCGAGAGTCAATCCACCCAGCGAGCCGCGCGCCAGGCCCAATAGCCCCAGAACGCCGCCGCTGAGGACGGACAGCATACGTTCTTTCTCACCGACATTGACGCTTGGTGCCGGCCGAGTGTGTTGTCGTAACGACGGATGGCGCATTCGTGAAGGAGCCGTTGCGGTTGCTTGCATGGGAACCTCCTGAAAGATCGATGGATGTGCGGTCTCGACGCGCGGCCTCTTAGCCTGCGGCGCAAAGGCATTCCTTCCTTTGCTTGCGCTGCGGGCTGGCAGTCGTTTTTAAGGCAACTTTCGTACCGTGCAAAGCCATCGCCGCGTGGGGCGTAAGCCCCCTGTTGAAAACAACAGAGGCTTACGCCCTACGCGCGCCCGACACGCTTGTGAGATTTATCACGCCAGAATCTCGCGGACGACTTCGCCATGCACATCGGTGAGGCGGAAATCGCGGCCGCTGTAGCGGAAAGTGAGTCGTTCGTGATCGATGCCGAGCAGATGCAGAATGGTGGCGTGCAGGTCGTGGACATGCACTTTCTTCTCGACGGCGGTGCCGCCGAATTCGTCAGTCGCGCCGTGGATGATACCGCCCTTGATGCCGCCGCCGGCCAGCCACATCGTGAAGCCCTTGCTATTGTGATCGCGGCCCTTGCTGCCTTCCGATGCCGGTGTGCGACCGAATTCGCCGCCCCACAAGACAAGCGTTTCGTCGAGCAATCCACGCGCTTTCAGATCGTGCAACAGCGCCGCGATCGGTTGATCCGATTGCCGGGCGTGATTGCGATGGTTGAGGATGTCGCCGTGATCGTCCCACGGTTGGCCGTTGCCGTAGTAAATCTGCGTCATGCGCACGCCGCGCTCGGCCAAGCGCCGCGCGATGAGACAGGCATTGGCGAACGCGCCGTCACCGTATTGCTTGCGTGTGGGTGCCGTCTCGCGCGTCAGATCGAACGCTTCCTGCGCCTCGGTCTGCATACGGTAGGCCATTTCCAGCGAAGCGATACGGGCTTCGAGTTGAGCGTCTTGGCCGCGCTGCTGCAAATGGGACTCGTTCATCTGCTGCAAGAGATCGAGCTGGCGGCGCTGGGCGCCGCGCGGCAGATGGCTGTTGGCCACATTCTGAATGATGTTCTTCGGATCGATGCGCGAATTGTTGATGTGCGTGCCCTGGTAGATACCCGGCAGGAAACTGTTGCTCCACAGCTGCGGGCCGACGACCGGCTTGCCGGGACAAAGGACGACATAGCCGGGCAGGTTCTGGTTCTCCGAACCCAATCCATAGCTCAGCCACGATCCCATGCTCGGTCGCGTCGGTTGCGATTCGCCGGAGTTCATGATGAGCAGCGATGGCTCGTGATTGGGCGTGTTCGTGTGCATCGAGCGGATGACGCAGAGGTCATCGACACAGCGGGCCACATGCGGAAATAGTTCGCTTACGTCGATACCGCTCTTGCCGTACTTGGCGAACTTGAACGGCGAGGGCAGCAGTTTGCCGCCGCCTTTGCCGCGTTTGGTTCCCTCTTTCGTCTCCCCTTTGTACTTCGCCAGTGCCGGCTTGGGATCGAACGTATCGACCTGCGAGGGACCGCCATTCATAAACAGAAAAATGACGCGCTTGGCACGCGGCGTGAAGTGGGGTGCCTTGGGTGCCAGCGGATTGCTCGCGCCGCTGGTCGCGGCTTGTAGCGAGGAGCCGAGCAATCCCTCGCCGGCCAGCACGCTCGCCAAGCCAAGAGCGCCGAAGCCGTTGCCCAGACTGCACAGCATTTGCCGGCGGTTCATCCGAGGTTGCATGACCGATGCTCCGTGGTCTTTCTCCCCTCTCCCCTGTACTCGGGGGAGAGGGGTTGGGGGTGAGGGGGAAACGCTGCCCCCTCACCCCCAACCCCTCTCCCCGAGTACAGGGGAGAGGGGAGGATCTATTAATCGACAAAAGTAAATTCATTGGCGCTCAGCAATACCTGAGCATATTGTTCCCAGCGGCTAAGCGTGATTTTCGGTTCGCCGGGCCGCGCCTGTTCTTCTGAGGCGTGGAGAAACGCCAGTCCCACTTGCATCTCGCGCTCACTGGCGTCTCGGCCATATACCCGCACGAACGCCTTGCGAATGCGGCCGGCATCATCCTTGTCTTCGGCTGCCAACCGTCCGGCCAGAGCGCGGGCGCGGGCGATCATGAACTCGCTGTTGAGGACGAATAGCTGTTGCAACGGCACGATGGTCACGGGCCGCGAGCCGCTGGTGATATTGGGATCGGGAAAATCGAACAAACGCAGCAGATTGCTGAGGTTGTGCCGGCTGACCTTGGCATAGAGCGTGCGCCGCTTGTTGCCGCCATCGCCGAGGTCCGCAGGCGAACCGCCGATGCGATCATCCAATTCGCCGGATACGGCCAGCAGCGCATCGCGCCACGCTTCCACATCGAGTCGCTGACGATTCATGCGTCCCAACAGTTGATTCCCCGGATCGACCGCGTTGTTCCGCTCCTCGTGTTGGCAACTCAACTGATACGTGGCCGACAGCAAAATCTCGCGGTGCAATGCCTTCATCGACCAGCCGGAGGCGATGAATCGCGTGGCCAAGTGGTCGAGCAACTCCGGATGCGTCGGTCGTTCGCCGAGCTTGCCGAAATTGCTGGGCGTGCCGACCAGCCCCTTGCCGAAATGATACTGCCAGATGCGATTGACCAGAACGCGCGCCGTCAGCGGGTTCTTCGGACTGGCGATGGCCTGCGCCAATTCGAGCCGGCCACTGCCCTGTTTGAAGGGCGGCGGTTGTTCACCGGCAACGATCCGCAGGAAGCGCCGCGGAGCGACATCGCCTTCCTTGTCGGGATTGCCGCGCAGATAGATACGCATGTCGGCCGGCTGTCCCTCGCTGAGCGTATGCACAATCGGCGGTGCCGGCGGAGCGGTCTTTTTTAACTGATCCAATTCGCGGCGCAGATCCTTCAATTTCTTCTTGGCCGCGTCGTTGAGCTTCTTCTCGCCCTGCCCCTTGCCTTCCGCTTTGACGAACTGCTTGATCTTCGTATCCTGCTCGCGGATTTTGGCCTGGCTCGCCTTGTATTTCTCAATCACGGAGGCCGGCCCCACCGGGACTTCCTGATACTTCGTACTCTGGAAGACGCCGGCCAGCGAGTAGTAATCGCTCTGCGAGATGGGATCGAACTTGTGATCGTGGCAACGCGCGCACGACACGGTCAGACCGAGAAAGCCTCGCGTCAGCGTGTCAATGCGATCATCCAGTTCCGTCGCTTGTACGAGCTTTCGCGCCGCACCGTCTTCGTAGTAATGCGGCCCCAGCGCGAAGAAACCGAGCGCCGGCAAATGCTCGGCAGCCTCGCCGCTTTTCAGTAGATCGCCGGCAATCTGCTCGATGATGAAATGATCATAGGGTATATCGTCGTTGAGCGCCTTGACCACCCAATCGCGATAGCGGTAGCCACCGGGGAAAAGGCGAGCCGCGAAGGTGTGCGCCTGATCTTCGCCATAACGGGCCACATCGAGCCAGTGCCGTCCCCAGCGTTCGCCGTAGTGCGGCGAGGCTAGCAGCCGATCAACCACCTTGGCGAAGGCATTCGGCGATGAATCGCGGACAAACGCATGGACTTCCTCCGGCGTGGGCGGCAAACCTGTCAGATCCAACGTGACACGCCGTAGCAAGGCGTGCTTGTCGGCGGGACGCACCGGATGCAAACCGCGTCCTTCCAGTTTCGCCAGGATAAAATGATCGAGGGGTTTTCGCGGCCATGCTTTGTCCTTGATCGCGGGCAGCGGTGGATCGGCAATGGGTCGAAACGACCAAAACGCGCGGTCGGCGGCGGTGATCGGCAGACCCGGCGCGCGGATTGCCCCTTCGACAACAGGCTCAGCGGGCCAGGGCGCTCCGCGCTGGACCCAGGCGGTCAACTCGGCGATGTCACGCTCGGTGAGTTTCTTTTTGGGGGGCATCTGGGTTTCCCCCTCGTAGCGAATGGCTTGAATAATCGGACTTTTCGCGGGTTGTCCCGGCACAATGACCGGCCCGGAATCGCCGCCCTTCATCATGGCGTCTCGCGATGCCAGGCTCAGCCCACCTTTCGCTTTGCCGTTGCCATGACACTTAAAACAGTGCGCGACGAAAACGGGCCGCACTTTTTTCTCGAAGAATTCCACGTCGGCCGCGCTAGGTCCGTCCGCGTGCAGCGGAACGGGACTGAGTCCGAGGAGGGCAGCCACGGCAAACAACAGGGTAGTTTTGGTAGGGAGCATGGCAGCGGATGACTCGAACATCGGTTTCACGGGCGCGGCTGGTAAGATCCGCGGGCGAGACGAATTCAGGCAGGTAATTTGAATGTAGCCGGACGCGAGCCGGTGTGCAAGCAGAATCCGCGAAAGCTCGCGGGACGGCGGGAGACAGAGGCAGGCATGAACGGTCCTTTCCGCCCGGCGGTCGTCAGGCCGCCAACGGACCCATCGAGAAAACGCGCGGGAGCGACAGCAGAGCATGCTCGTATTCCGCCAATCGCAACATTAACTCCACTCGATCCAACTCATCGAGCTTTCCATGCTCGATTCTTTGGGACACTTCTTGAGCCAACTGGGTCGCGGGTGGGCTGAGCCGTTTGAAAAGCTGAGTCAGAAGATCATATTTGAGGGTCAGAATACGTTTCTTTTCCTTGTCCAGTCGCTCCTTCGCGAATACTTCCCGAATCCTTTGAGCCTCTTCGGCGATGGAGCGGAGCTTTTCGAGGTATTCCTTCAGGAGCGGAATCACGGCGGCAACAAATTGCTTGGAAGGATCCAAGGGAGTCGTTTCGTTCATAAGCTTGCCTCCCAGGTTCTCAGCGCATCAATCGTTTCGATTAGCCGTCGCAGGGACTCGACCTGCAAGGCGTGGTCATAACCTTCCGCGTTCGGTCTCAGCTTCTCGCCCCTGCCGGTGACGAAGTTCCGAATGACGAGAGATGCGAAAACGAATTCGTGACGGAACCGCTGTTGGTCTTGCTGAGGCAATATCTGCCGAATCTCGGCTCCGTATTCACCGTCCCGGTAGTGTTTTTCGACCTCGCCCCTTTTGGGCCACCACAGGTCTTGCTTGGCAACCAAGGTCAGAAACCATAAACGATTTCGATTGAGCTTCATATGCGGTGCGAGTTGACGCAGCACCGCTAACTCCTCCGCGCGTCTCTCGGCGAGGAACGCCTTGACGAACTCATCCTTGTTGCCAGCATACAATGGATTGTCTTTGTAGCTTGTCCGCCCAAGCGTATGATACCCATACGCGGCGAGCAGGATGATCCCACGAAACTTCCCGGCCACGATGTCGGCGAAGAGGTCATTCCACGTCGCCTCTCGACGATGTTGTTGACCGGGTGGAACGACGATCTCAACTTCAGGCGGCCCCGGTAACGAATAATGCTCAATATCGATGCTCTCCTCATACTGTCCCGGCGGGTCGAGCAACAGGTCGTATTCGCCGCCGAGCAGCTTCGCAAGAGTCGTTTTGCCAACGCCGCCTGGCCCCAGGATTAGGATGCTACCTTTCTGCTCCCCTTCGGAGCTTTTGCCACGGAACCAAGCATACAAATCGACGAGTTTCCGGGCAATTTCTTCCTTCCGCTCCCAGAGCCACGAGGCAACCTTCCAACCCAACTCGCTATCATTCTCGGACATGGGAGATCCTCTCCAAAACAAGGGGAGTTGCCTTCATCATCGTATCCGTTCGAGCGGGGAAAATCGAGTGATTCGCACTATCGTACATCGTTTGGACCGCCTCAAGAGACGTCATTCCCCAGCAGCATCCGCATCTCGGCGATGGCAGCGGCATCGGTTGCGCTATATTGTTCTTCGCTGACGATACTGCTAGCGCTGAACGAAACGTGTGGTCGCGTCACCGTGGAACGATCCGTGCGGCGGCCGCGCAGTGAGGCATGGACCTGATTGCAACCCGTTCGCGCCACGACATCCGCCACCGTGAAGCGATTAATGCCGGCAGCCGGCAGCACCTCGATACGGCCCGCCGCACGGCGAATCAACTCGGCGATCAGTGCCGTGCCGTTGTACGCGCTCACTTCCTGTCCGCTCGTCATCACGCGGCGCACGCCCAAGTCGATCAGTTGTTCCAGGGCGACGAACGGATCGGGTGTCACATCGAAAGCGCGATGAAAGACGATGGGATAACTGCCGGTCTGCCGGATGAGTTGCTCGCAGCGAACAAGATCAATCCGTCCTTCCGCAGTCAATACGCCCAACACGATGCCATCCGCGCCGTGCGCGAGTGACAAGTCGATGTCACGCTGCATGACACGGAAGTCGGCCGCGCTGTAGCAGAATCCGCCGCGGCGCGGACGGATCATAACCATGACGGGCCGTGCGACCGCTTGCTTGACCTCGATCAGGGTGCCCAGCGACGGAGTTAGACCGCCGAGCGCGAGGGCGGCGTTCAATTCCAAACGATCCGCGCCGCCCGCGTGCGCGGTCAAGGCGTCCTCGACCGAGGCAATGGCGATTTCCAACAAAATCGATGCGGTCATGGACTTGCTCACGTTATTCCGTGCATTGATCCAACCAGCCGGTGCGTGCCTTGCCCAGTTCGTTCGCCTGCCAGATACGGCCGGTGAGTACATCGAGACACGTCAGCCAACCTTCGTCGTAGGCGCCCGTGTCGATGCAAATGCTTGTGCCGAGGTCGAGGGGCAAGCCGCTCTTCTGCCGCGTATGGCCGCAGATCAGAATCTTGCCGGAAATATGGTCGCACGGCTCGATGAGCTTCTCCCAATACAGCATGTAATCCGGCTGCTCATCGAGTGCCAGATCGGGATAAACATTGGCGTGAACGAAAATATGTTTATCTGTTTCGTAATAAGGGAGGCAGTCTTCTTCGAGAAACTTCCAGTGTCGTGCCGGTATCTTGCCCAGAAACTCGTCGGGAACGCCGAACCAGCCTTCGCCCTGACGGAGTGCGTTGATTTGCCAGTCCGCGATGCCATAAGAGGCCAGCGCCTGTTTGCCGCCACACTCCAGCCACATCATTCCGGGACCGTTGCGAGCTTCGAGCATCATCACGTCATGGTTGCCGCGCAGGGCGATTAACCGGCCGGTGGCATGCAGGGCGATGAGTCGATCGAGGACGCCGCGCGAATCGGGACCGCGATCGACGTAATCGCCGAGCGTGATGATCCGATCCTCCGACTGGGGTTCGACCGCGTCGAGCAGGGTGGTGAAGGCGCGCAAACAGCCGTGAATGTCGCCGATGGCCAGAAGCCGCATGTCAATCTCTCCCACCCAAAGCAATGGCTACCCGCGCCGCCAGCCGAGCGTTCGCCACAATCAACGCCTGATTGACGCGCAGCGTCCGGCCATCGGTCAACTCGGCCAGGCGAGCGAGCAAGTAAGGAGTCAGAGCTGGTCCACGCACGCTGTCCGCGCGGGCCTGGCTTTCGGCTCGCACCAGCGCCTTGTGAAAGTCCGCCGGATCGAGTGCGGTCTCCGCCGGCAAGGGTTGAGCCAGCACGACACCCGCCCCGCCGAGTTGCCAGTGGGTGTCGAGCAGCGCTGCGGCCTCGGCCGGCGAATTAACGCGAGCGCTGACGGGTAAACCACTCGATCGCAGTAGAAACGCCGGGAACTCGTCGGTCTCGTAGCCGACCACCGGCACGCTCATCGTTTCCAGCATTTCCAGCGTGGCGGCGAGATCGAGGATGCCCTTGGCGCCGGCACAGACGACGGCGACCGGCGTGCGCGCCAATTCGTGCAGGTCGGCGGATACGTCGAACGCAGCGCCGCTAGTGGGGTGAACGCCGCCGATGCCGCCCGTGGCGAAGACACGTAAGCCGGCCCGGTGAGCTAGCACCATGGTCGCGGCCACCGTGGTGGCGGCGCAGGCACCTTGCACCATCGCGGCGGCGAGATCACGGCTGCTGGCTTTGCGCACACCGGGTTCGCGTGCCAGATGTTCCATCTGTGCCGCATTGAGTCCGACGACGGGGCGGCCCTGCCACACGGCCACGGTCGCCGGCACCGCGCCTTCGTCGCGCACCGCAGCCTCGACCGCTTGCGCCGTCTCCAGGTTCGTCGGCCACGGCAGCCCATGCGCGATCAGTGTCGATTCCAGGGCGACCACCGGCCGATGCGCCTCCAGCGCGGCGGCCACTTCCGCGCGAATGTCCAGTTTCAGCGCGCTCATGCGAGAACCTCGTTGTAGGGACGCTTAACCGCAAGCGGTCATGCTTATGATAGCACGCGCCCTCGTCTTGGGGTTCGCGCCTTTGCCCGTTCGACGTATAATCCCGCGATTGGAAAAGACCACGGAAGGCTCCAACCCGAGGAATACCCATGCGACGGATCGCGATCATCAATCAAAAGGGCGGTGTGGGCAAGACGACCACGGCGGTCAATCTGGCGGCGGCGCTGGCCGAGTGCGGTCAGCGCGTCTGCGTTCTCGACCTCGACCCGCAGGCCCACGCCACCACGCATCTCGGCATCGAACCCGATGGCAAATCGTCCTCCATGTACGATGTGTTGGTCAACTGCCGGCCGTTGGCCGAGGTGCGCCGCAAGGTCGAAGACAATTTGTGGGTGGCCGCTTCCGACATCAATCTCGCCGCCGCCGAGGTCGAACTGGCCGGCGTCGTCGGCCGTGAAGTCATTCTCCGCGATTTGCTGTTGCAGGATGAAGGCGCGTTCGATTACGTCTTCATGGACTGCGCCCCTTCGCTGGGCGTACTCACGCTCAACGCTCTCGCGGCGGCCAACGAAGTTTTCATCCCCTTGCAGCCGCATTTCCTCGCCCTGCACGGCATGGGTAAACTGTTCGAGACGACCGCCCTCGTCGCCAAGCGCATCAACCCCTCCTTGAAGGTGACGGGTATCGTGCTGTCGCTGTACGAATCGAGTACGCGGCTGGCGTCGGAAGTCGTGCAGGACTTGCAGGATTATCTCGATAAGAGCCGCGGCACCAACGCGCCGTGGGCCAAGGCCCGCATCTTCAGCACGCGCATTCGCCGAAACATCAAGCTGGCGGAGTGCCCCAGTTTCGGCCAATCCATCTTCGGCTATGCACCCAATTGCCACGGTGCCGAAGACTACGCCGCCCTGGCGCGCGAAGTCCTCGGCGAGACGCCGACCGTGATGTCGGCGCGCGTCGAACTGGACGAACGCGGTCAGACCACCGTTCTCAGCGTCGAGCGCCAAAGCCAGACCGAACCGCCGGTGCCGGCGTAACCGCTATCCGCTATCCGCTATCCGCTATCCGCTATCCGCTATCCGCTACCCTCTTTCCGCCAGATAGGTAGGATGATGGGTAGCGGACAGCGGATAGCGGATAGCGGATAGCGGATATGAGTATTTCCATCGCCACCCCTCAGGAGATCGTGCCCATCGATCGCGGTCGTATGCGCGAAGCGGTGCGCGCCGTCCTGGCCGGCGAGGATGTGGCCGATTACGAAATTAGCCTGGCCTTCGTCGATAACCCCACGATTCATCGTCTCAATCAGCGCTATCTTCAGCACGACGAGCCGACCGACGTGCTGAGCTTTCCTCTCAGCGAAGCGAACGCCGCGCGCCTGGCCGGCGAATTGGTCCTCGGCGTCGAAGTCGCCATCGAGCA
>Ga0134126_10001150_pt1 | contig 33512 bp, 33 predicted proteins | sample KB31752_FD_96881 | JGI IMG/M metagenome (GOLD analysis project Ga0134126, IMG submission 96881) | Terrestrial soil microbial communities with excess Nitrogen fertilizer from Kellogg Biological Station, Michigan, USA - KB3-175-2 | ecosystem: Environmental > Terrestrial > Soil > Unclassified ...
AGATTGCCGCCAAAAACCTCGGCGATGGCTTGCTGGCCAAGGCAAACGCCGAAAATGCTTTTTGAAGGCGCGTATTTTTCAATCACTTCCAACAATATACCGGCTTCGGATGGGATGCCCGGCCCTGGTGATAGGATAATGTTATCAAAAGCGTCCACATCGCCGATGTTAAATTGATCGTTGCGCCACACCTCACATTGAAGCCCCAGCTCGTTAACCAGGTGTACCAGGTTATAAGTGAAAGAATCGTAATTGTCAATGATCAGTATGCGACCCGCTTTATCGGGGGATAATTTTTTTTCTTTGTTCATATCCTGCTTGTACGTTATAATTGCTCTGCCAGTTCAATGGCATTTCTTAATGCCGCTATTTTGTTATCCACTTCCTTTAATTCACTTTCGGGTACCGAGCCGGCAACGATGCCGGCGCCTGCCTGGTAATGCAAAACATTATTTTTGCTTAAAAACGAACGGATCATAATGGCATGGTTAAAATCGCCGTTAAAGCCAAAGTAACCGATTGCGCCGCTGTAAAAGCTGCGCTTTGTTTTTTCATTTTCATCAATGATCTCCATCGCGCGGTACTTGGGTGCGCCACTTAGGGTGCCCGCGGGGTAAGTATCGGCAACCACTTTAAATGACGATGCTCCCGGAAGCAACTTCCCGCTCACGTGCGATACCAGGTGGATGAGGTGCGAATAATACTGCACCTCCTTAAATGCTTTCACTTCCACATTGCCGCAGTGGCGGCTAAGGTCGTTGCGGGCCAGGTCCACCAGCATAACGTGCTCGGCCGACTCTTTAGGGTCGTTTTCCAGGTTACGTGCTAACTCCGCATCCTTTTCGTCGTCGCCGCTCCGCCTGAATGTACCCGCGATAGGGAATATGCTGGCCACACGGTTTTTGATCGTGATCTGCGCTTCGGGCGATGAACCGAATATCCGGAAACCGCCATAGTCGAAATAAAATAAATAAGGTGACGGATTGATGGAGCGCAGCGCGCGGTATACGTTAAACTCATCGCCCAAAAATGCTCTCGAAAACGCCCTCGACGGCACGATCTGGAAAACATCGCCCCGAAAGATATGTGTTTTCATTTTCTCCACCAGGGCTATAAACTCCTCGTTCGTTAAGTTCGATTGCTCCTTATTTTTACTTTCAAAGTGGTATTCGGGGAAATTTTTATTCCGGATAAGGTCGGCCAATTTGGCAAGGCCGGTCTCGTCCGTGTCGCTCTCGGGCTGGTTGTTAAATATATAAAGCTCGTTTTTAAAATGATCGATAACAATAATATACCGGTAAATATGATACTGCATAGTGGGTATTGCCCGTGTATCGCCGTCACTGTCTTTAAGCCGGATGGTTTCAAAATGTTCAACGGCTTCATGCGTAAAATAACCAAACAGGCCATTGGATACAATTTTTAAAGGCGCCGAAACGATCTCAAAAGCATCTAAAAACGAATTGATCTGATCGATCAGGTTAAACTCGCCGGAGGCATAAATCTCCTCACCTCCGCCCGGGAAAGTTTTTTTTAACCGGCCATTATCCAGTACCAATCCCGCAATCGGCTCACAGCAAACATAGCTCAGGCTGTTTTCGCGGCTATGATAGTCGGAGCTTTCCAATAACAGCGAATTTGGGAAAACATCCCTGAGCCGCAAATAGATGCTAACCGGTGTGGTGGTATCGGCCAGTAATTTTTTATACGTAGTTATTATTTTATGTTTTTTCATATCTCGTTAATACCCTGAAAAACAAAAACCCAGCGAATGAGGTTCGCCGGGTTTCCTATTTAGGTTTACAATTGATTAGTTGTTCAGATCACAAACTTTTCCGGCAGCCAACATTTAATGGGTGCCACCAGTTACTGGTATGGGATGTTTTGATCATTACGGTCACAAATTTATAAAGAAATTCGAATTACCAAATTTTTTCTGAATATTTTAAGCTTATGAGCCTATAATAGGAATCCTTCCTGCCAATATGGTTCCGATGATTATTAAAAGGCCTATCAGATAATATATCGCTACGATTTTGTGCTTGCTTTCGGGCATCACGATATTTTTTGACCTGCTGTACCCGATGGTAATAAATGCGATGGCGATCAGCATCATCACCCAATGTTCAACGGTGAAATAACGAGTGGTATCGTTTTTCATCGTATTGGCGTTAAATTGTACGTTCGGGCTTATAAAAAACAACACGATCCCGATAAGCAACTGGGTGTGCGCCGATATCAGGGTAAATAAGTTTATTTTTCGGTTGAGCTCCGTATAAGGCTTTCTATTGAGCCAGCCCAGCAATGATTGAATAATAGCTGCTATTAAAAGTACAAATATGATATACCTGAACCCCGAATGCAGCTGCCTGAAAATTGAATATGCGTTCATAACTTAAAAAGTTTTCCGAATATACAATTTTAGTGGTAAGTCGTAAATTTCCAGAGTAGCTTAACAGGGCAGACGCATTAAAATCATTTTGATAATTGCTGCTTCAAAACCAACCTAAATTGAGGAGGCTCCGCTGGAGCCCAGCTCAATTGTTATTTTTTTCTATAAACAAGAGGCCCCGCTGGAGCCTGTTCACCGTATTGTTCAAAAAATTTCGACTCCATTAGGAGTCGCGTGTTTATAGAAAAAAATAATCCAGCGCATTTTGGCTCCATCGGAGCCTCCTCTCACCAACTATCTAATCCAAACCATCCCTAAACTATTTTAATGCGTTTGCCCTGGGTAGCTTAAGGATTAAGCTAATACGTTTCGCTGAACGAGGGTGCCTCCTTATGCTCGGAGGGTTCTTCAGACGATTTATGGGTAAGCCGCCCTATCAGAGCTTTGGTCTTGTCCCACAGGCTGGTCACTGTATCTTCGCTGATATATCCCGAAGCCTTTTGAGACACCAAACCTACCAACGCTTTTACAACGAAGCCGGAGTTGCGGAATAGCGTTTTATTTAAGGTAAACGGCACCAGGATGCGCGATAATAACCCCACGTAGTCCATGTGAAAAATGCCTTTTTTTGTACCATCAGCATCGGCCGAGCCGGAAAACAACGAATAAACGGTCGCAAAAGTTGCGCTCGGGCTGCTAAAACGCTGGCCTATTGCCGTCCGCTGTTCCTCTTCCATTCCTTTGAGCCTGGAAATCTCGGCTTTTAGATCGTTTACGTTCCTTATCGCGGTTTCCATGGTTTTATTTTTTAAAGATCTTTGAAATAAATGTATTGGCGATCGGCCCCTCCAGCGCGCGTTTGCTGCGTTTTAAAATAAAGGCGAAGATAAAATAGCCTATCGCTACAATGCCAAAACCTTTCCAGGTGTCTTTTAATATATCGCCTAAATAAAAAGCCAAAGCAAAGCTGGCAAATATGCAGGCAAATACAATACTGAATATAACCACGGCCTCGGCAATGATACTGGCAATTACCGACGACCCGCCTTCAATGGCCTGGTATTTTGCCAGCTTTATGCGGGTTTCAGCATATTCTTTCAGCTGATCTATAATCGGTGGGGGAGTTTCCTTTTCTACATCCATATCATTAGTTTAAGGTCCCGGATAAGTAATTATCCGGGACGTGATAATTAAGCATGTTCCAGGTCGTCCTGGTATTCCGCTGCCGGATCGGCGGCTTTTGTTTTAAGATTATCAACAACTTTATCTTTCATATTCATAAGGTTATCGATCTCCGCTGCGGCGGTCTCCTTTATGGAGTTGCCCAGGGTCTTTAATGATTCTGCCAGTTTATCCCTGGTTTCACTGCCTTTTTCGGGTGCAAATACAATTCCTAATGCTGCTCCTGCCGCAATTCCAACCAGTAATGCGACAAATACTTTTGAGTTATCGTTCATACACTATTAATTTTTATCTTGAATAATTGTTTTTATTATGATTAAATATCTTGTCAGATGTTACCATAATTATTGCAGTTTTTATGTGTCGGGGCCCGTCCTGATCCGCTCCAGCCGGTCCGCCGCCATCCTGTTGGTTTCATAAATTTCCAGCAATAATAAGAAATAGGAGAGTAATAACGGGCCAAACACCAACCCCAGTATACCAAAAAGCGGCAGCCCTATAAAAACCCCTATAATGGATATCAGCGGATGCGTATTGGCCACGCGTTTGTTAATGATCATTCTCAGGAAATTATCAACATTGCCAATAAACAACAAGCCATAAGCCAAAAGTAAAACACCTTTAATGGTATGCCCCTGCGCGAACAAAATAATACTGGCCGGAATACTCAACGTTGGCGCCCCTACAACCGGTAAAAATGATATGAATGCACCGATCACTCCCCAGAATATCGGGTCGGGGATCCCAAATATCCAAAAACCGTTTGCAAGCAGGAAACCCTGCGTAACAGCTATTATTCCCTGGCCAAGTACATTGGAATAAGTGGAATTACGCAATGCCATGGCAAATCTTAACGCGTGCTGTTCGCGAAATGGGGCATATTTTAACAATACGGCTTCGAACTGGTGAATTTGCACCAGCATAAAATATAACAGGAAATACAAAACGAGCAGCGTGATAAAAATATTGGCGAAGCTTCCCAGTATGGACGGAAACAGGTCGGTGGCGTAAACGCCCAGTTTCTGCAGCGTATTTTCGGCGATGTGGGGCTGGTTAAAATGATAACCTGCATAATCGTCGATCTTGGTTATCCAGCCCTGCAGATCGAAAGAATTGCGGTTGAGGTCCGATATCTTGCCCACAACCATGATACTTAGCGCTAAAAACGGGATCACAATTACGATCAGGGAGGTAAGGATAACCAATATAGCCACCAGCGACTTATTCCAGCGTTTTTTCTCGACCATAAAAAGGTAGGCCGGCCTGAAAATGGTAAACAGCACGATGGCGCCCAGTATCGAGCTGAATAAGCCGCTTAAAGCATAAAATAAAAAACAGCCCAAAATAACGATCCCGGCAAGGATGATATTGTTACGTTGCTTATAGCTGAAAACTGACATTGTGCAAAAGGTTAAGTGTACACAATAAAGCGCAAAAGCCCTAAAAAGTTTTAGCGTTTTATGATCTTAGCTGACTGCCCTGCAAATATTCGTATAAAAATCGGTCGTTACCCGACTTCGGTAAGCACCTTATTTATTGTTTCGGAGCTCATTATTATCGAATCCATGTAGAATTTACAGTCTTCCGAAGGATCGGGAATCTCATAACGTAACTGTTCAACAGCCATATGGATGTTTGAAAGCTGATTTTTAATGTCATGCCTTAAGGTACGCAGCATCTCAGCATGACTATTGTCAGTGTGTGAAGATTGTTGGTCTGCGGGCGCTTTCATCTCATTTAATATTAATCGCCTTCATTTTATTATAAAGGGTTTTCCGGTCGATATTGAGTATTTCCGCGGCCCTTGTTTTATTGAAGTTAACCTCACGCAAAACTTTTAAAATAGTTTCGTACTCCGCCTCAAGCGCGGCGTTTTTCAAATCGTGCCTGTTTTCTTTAACCTCGCCTGCCTCGGCGCCGCTGTTAAAGTCATAAACCGGTATCTTGAAGTTCGAAATTTCAAGCGGTAACGATTTAACCTGTATTTCGTCCCCCTCGGTAAGCAGGGTGGCTCTGCGCACCACATTTTTTAATTCGCGAATATTGCCCTGCCAGCGGTAGTTGGTGAAACATTCAACCACCTCGGGCGAAAATGAAAGCACATTACGCCCAAGCTCGTGGTTTGCAAGTTTCAAAAAGTGTTCTGCCAGCAGCATAATATCTGCCCCGCGTTCGCGGAGCGGTGGTATGTAAATGCTAAATTCGTTAAAACGGTGATAAAGATCTTCGCGGAAGCGGCCTTTCTGTATGCTATCCTGCAGGTTCTCGTTGGTTGCAATAATAATTCGTACATCAAGGTTGATCTCTTTGGTGCTGCCTATGCGTTTTACCTTTCTTTCCTGCACGGTTCTTAGCAAAGCCGCTTGTATCTCGTACGATAAATTGCCAACTTCATCCAAAAATAACGTGCCGCCGTTTGCCATTTCAAAATGACCGATCTTGGTATATAATGCGCCCGTGAACGATCCCTTTTCATGACCGAAAAATTCACTGGCGGCCAATTCCTTGGTAAGCGACCCGCAGTCCATGGCAACAAACGGCTGGTTGTACCGCGGGCTATTGAGGTGGATGCTCTTTGCAACCGACTCTTTGCCCGTGCCGCTTTCGCCCATTATAATAACGCTATAATTGGTAGGCGCCACCAATTCAATTTGCCGTAACAGCTCTTTGGAAACTTTACTTGTCCCAAGCACAAATTCTCCGGCAAAAGCCTTTTTTTTGCTCTCTTTAGAAGATTTATCACTTGTAACGGGCGGGGCGGGCTTGTTCTTATCCTCAACTAATGCATAGTGGGTTTCAATGGCCTTATTGATCGTGTTTAATATTTCATCGGGATATAGCGGCTTGGTTATATAGTCGTACGCGCCCATTTTTATCAGCTCCACGGCCATTTTAATATCCGAATAGCCTGTGATGATGATGACGCCCGTTTGAGGATACTGCGTTTTTATATTTTTAAGCATTTCGCGGCCATCGGTATCCTCTAATCTAAAGTCGCATAGAACCAGGTTAAAGTCGCCGTTTTTCAGGTACTCCATCCCCATGGTACCCGTTGAGGCGGTTGTTACTTCAAAGCCATTGCGTGTTAAAAACTTGGAGAGTAGCAACGCAACATTCACTTCATCATCAATGATGAGTATTTTTTTCATTCGTACAGATATTTATAACCCAGTTAATGTGAATGGGCATTAGATAGCAGCGTAATTTCGTAAAATTATCCGGTACTTCTATCAAGATTGTTACAATACCGGGTTAAATACTTATTGTGCTAATTTATAGGAATTTATTTACAAAACAGCTTAAATATTCTAAAATTATGCTTCTGTTTTATGCAAAAAGCGTTATTCGCCTTTGAAACCCGGCTTGCGTTTTTCTAAAAAAGCGGCGGCGCCCTCTTTCATGTCCTTAGTGTCAAAGCAATTTCCAAATGCTTCGATCTCGCGCTCAAACCCGGCCGGCCCTAAACGCGTGGCGTTCACAGCCATTATAGCCGCAGCAACAGCAAGCGGCGCGCGTAAAAGGATCTTATTCAATATTTCCTCAGCTTTATCAAAAAGCGCCGGCTGACTTACCACGTGATTAACTAACCCCAACTGGCAAGCCTCGTCCGCTGTGATCATATCTGCTGTCATGATCATTTCAAGCGCCCTGCCCTTACCAACCAGTTGCTGTAAACGCTGTGTGCCGCCGTATCCGGGGATAAGTCCCAGTGTCGTTTCGGGCAAACCCATTTTAGCCGTGTCCGCTGCAACGCGGATATGGCAGGCCATAGCAAGCTCCAGGCCACCGCCCAGCGCAAAACCGTTAATAGCCGCTATAACCGGCTTTTTGGCATTCTCAATAAAATCAAAAACGGTACCCTGCCCATGTCGCGCCATTTCGCGCCCCGCAACGCCATCAAAGTGAACAAACTCTGCAATATCCGCACCCGCTACAAATGCCTTTTCCCCGGCGCCAGTAATTATAAGCCCCCCTACAGCCGGATCGTTAAAGGCTTCGGATAACGCGGTATGCAATTCCGCCAGCGTGGCCATATTCAGGGCATTCAATTTACCTTCGCGGTTGATAATAATATACCTAATACGCTCTTTGTTTTTGATCAGCAGGTTTTGGAAGGGCATAATCGGTTGTCTTAAAAATTCCGGTGTTTTTGCACCCAATCAGTTATATATCGCACAATATCACTCGTATTTGTGCCGGGGGGAAATAGCTCGCCAACGCCAAGTTTTTTTAAGGCGTCCCTGTCTTCCCCTGGGATTATGCCGCCGCCGGTAACCAACACCTCATCCATCCCTTTTTCCTTTATCAGGTTCATAATCTTTGGGAAAACCGTCATATGTGCCCCCGAGAGGATTGAGATGCCTATGGCATCCACGTCCTCCTGCAAGGCTGTATTGACCACCATCTCAGGCGTTTGCCGCAAACCGGTGTAGATCACTTCCATGCCCGCGTCGCGCAGGGATGTGGCTATAACCCGCGCTCCGCGGTCGTGCCCGTCAAGGCCCACTTTAGCCACCAAAACCCGGATAGGGCGGTTAAACGTCGTGCTCATAATTTATTCGAAGCTAAAAAACTCTGTCAATGTTTCGCAGACTTTTCTGCAGGTTTTCTCGTCCATTATCCCTAATTTTTTTATTAATCTTAGTTTTGATACCGAGCGGATGTGATCCAGTGCAATTTGGCCATTTTTATTCTGAAAAGTGCAAACTACACGGTGCGGATACGGTTTTATTGCCGAGGTCATCGCAGCCACAGTTACGGTAGCCAGCAAGCCGTTAATTTCATTTGGAGAAATAACCAGGCAGGGTCGGGTTTTGCTGATCTCGCTGCCGATAACCGGATTCAGATCAACCAGCCAAACGTCGAAACGCTTAACTACCATTGCCACTCTTTATCGCCCGCTTCATCAGCAAAACCTTCAAGTAGCTCTTCGTCGGGTTGGTGGCCGCTTTGTATCGCTACTGATAGCTGCTCTTTCCAGCCTTCCCTCGCTTTCTTTTTTGACTTGATCAATATCCCGTTTTCTAACGGGTCGATCTCGATATTGCTCGAAAGGTCGTATTGTTGTATAAGTAATTTTGGGATCCGTATACCAAAGGAATTGCCGATTTTAATAAGCTTCGTTTCCATTTTTCAAAGTTAGCACAAAGTAATTACAAAATGAAATAACAGCAAATACTCGGAAGGCCTGTCTAAACACAAGCTGCGCTGGAATCATTAAAACAATATAATATATTGCTATAACAGGTAGTTCCGCTGAGACTATAGCGACTTTGAGTTCCGCGCCGCCAGCGGAGTCGCGTGTTTATAGTCGTTATAACAGCCGGTTCCGCTGATACTATTACGGCTTTCAGTCCCCGACTCCGGCGGAGTCGCGTGTTTAAAGTCGTTATAACAGATAGTTACGCTGATACTATTACGGCTTTCGGTCCCCGACTCCGGCGGAGTCGCGTGTTTATAGTATAAATAAAGTAGCAGAGGGCTCGATAGGAGCCTCCTGATGGCCATTAATTTTTAACCGCGATTTCCACAGTATAAACTATTCATTATTTCACTCTATTGAACGGTTATCTTATTTTTGCCGTTCTTAACAACAGCATGAGCGAAGAACGATCATTAAATTTTATCGAGGAAATAGTTGAGGAAGATATAGCCGCAGGCAGGCACGGCGGCCGGGTGCTTACCCGTTTCCCCCCCGAGCCAAACGGCTATTTGCACATCGGCCATGCCAAATCCATTTGTTTAAACTTTGGGCTGGCGCTTAAATATAGTGGTAAAACCAATCTTCGTTTTGATGATACCAACCCCACAAAAGAGGATGTAGAATATGTGGACAGTATTAAGGAAGATGTAAAATGGCTGGGGTTTGATTGGGCGAATGAGCTGTATGCCTCCGATTATTTCGACAAGCTTTATGATTTTGCGGTAACCCTCATAAAAAAAGGCCTGGCTTACGTTGACGATAGCACGGCCGAAGAAATAGCCGAACAGAAGGGAATGCCCACAGAACCGGGTGTTGCCAATCAATACCGTAACCGGTCGGTGGAAGAAAACCTGAATTTATTTGCTGATATGAGAGCGGGTAAATTTCCCGACGGCGCCAAAGTCTTGCGTGCCAAAGTGGACCTTGCATCGCCAAATATGCAACTGCGCGACCCGCTGATGTACCGCATTAAACATGCCCATCATCATCGTACCGGCGACGCATGGTGCATTTACCCTATGTATGATTTCGCCCACGGGCAATCGGACGCTATTGAAGAGATCACGCACTCGATTTGTACGCTCGAATTTGTTCCGCACCGCCCGTTGTACGAATGGTTTATCGAAAAGCTGGAGATATTTCCGTCAAAACAGTATGAATTTGCACGGTTAAACCTTAACTATACCGTAATGAGCAAGCGCAAATTGCTACAGTTGGTTGATGAAAAGCACGTGGAAGATTGGGACGACCCGCGCATGCCGACCATAAGCGGGTTGCGCCGCAGGGGTTACACGCCTTCCTCGATTCGCGACTTTTGCGAACGCATCGGCGTGGCAAAACGCGAAAATATGATCGATGTGAGCCTGCTTGAATTTTGCATCCGCGAGGACCTGAATAAAACAGCCTGGCGCCGCATGGCCGTGCTCGATGCTATAAAAATGGTGATCACCAATTATCCCGCCGGGAAAACCGAAATGATGTTCAGCGAAAATAACCCCGAGGCCGAAGGCGGCGACGGGGGCAGGAACATCCCCTTTAGCGGTGAGCTTTGGATAGAGCGCGAAGATTTTATGGAAGAGCCGCCCAAAAAGTTTTTCAGGCTCGGCGTTGGCCTGATGGCGAGGTTAAAAAGTGCCTATATTGTTAAATGCGATAGCTTTACCAAAGACGCCAATGGAAACGTTACCGAGATCCATTGCACGTACATTCCCGAAAGCCGTTCGGGAAACGATACCAGCGGCATAAACGTGAAGGGCACTATTCACTGGGTAAGCGTGCCCCATGCCAAAACAGCCGAGGTTCGTTTGTACGACCGGCTGTTCAGGGTCGAAGATCCGTCCAGTGAAGACGGCGATTTTAAGGAGTATTTAAACCCCGATAGCCTGCATATTATCCCTAAAGCCTATATCGAAGCTGACCTGGCCGGCGCTCCGCCCGGAAAGGGTTACCAGTTTATCCGCAAAGGATACTTTACGCTCGACAAGCTCTCGTCCGCCGAAAAACTGGTATTTAACCGCACGGTTACGCTGAAGGACGGCTGGGTAAAGAAGTAAGCTAGCATATCCCAGTCGTTAAATTAAGGGAAGGACCCCGTCGGGGTCTAAGGTCGGTAGAAAACAAACGAATGAAGAACCGTGCCGCGAGGTACGGAACAGAACCGGTATCAGGGTCTATGTAGCATACCTGACGGCATGCAAGTGCGGTCAATTGAAGTTCTACCGACTTTTTGCACCTTCGGCGCACTTGTTATCCTTAACTTAACGAATAACCCGGTACCCAGGTTTACTTGGTCATATTGATCCTGTCGGGCTCAGCCACCTCAATTTCAGGCCTGCCTTTATAAAGGATGAAAACCCCGGTAACGCAAAGGGGCTTTCCTTTTAACCCGGCCCAGTTCAGGTTGATCTTATTTCCTTTTACCGCAACAGTATATTTCTGGTTTGGATAAGCGCCGCCCATATTCAAAAGGGTAAGTGTATCGCTCACGATCTTCAACGAATAAATGGTATCGCATAGCGTACCTGTTTTACCCAGCCTTTTGTTAAAGTCGGGTTCCGAAAAGCGCTCCTGGGCTGATGAGGTGCCGATATATAGCGCAAACAGTAAAGCTGTGGTCAGTAGTTTTTTCATTGACTAATTAATGATTTCATAAAAATAATAATATCCCGTTACTATTGAACATTAATTTGCTGCCGGTAAATTTTTATGGCGCGAACGATTGAATTTGCGATCTCATCCTGGCCCGTTTCGGAATTTAAATATTGCTCTTCGTCGGGGTTATTGATATAACCCGTTTCAACCAACACGGCCGGCATAGCGCTGTGCGCCAAAACCAATACCCCCTGTTCTTTTACGCCGTTGCTTTTACGGCCGTCATTCTCCACAAACTCTTTGTTCAATAGCTTTCCGAACAGGATACTTTGCTCCCGGTATTTATGCATAACCGTATTTAATATGATAAACGCAGCGGGGTTATTCTGGTCGTATTCAGCATATGTCTTTTTATAGTCTTTTTCAATATATATCGACGCGTTTTCCCTTAACGCCTCCATCTGCTCCTGCTGGCGGTGAAAACCATACACTAATAATAAAACTCCCTTATGCGCATTTGCCGTCCCTTCGGGCGACGAGTTGCAATGAATGGATATAAACAGGTTTGCGTTATTTTCATTGGCGATTTCCGACCGCTGGTTCAGCGGTATAAATTTATCGGTGCTGTGCGTCATTATCACGTTAACGTCGTCCATTTCCTGGTTGAGCAAAAGCTGTACCTTTTTAGCGATCGATAAAGCAATATTCTTTTCGAGTGAGTATGCGCCATGGGCGCCGGGATCTTTGCCGCCGTGGCCTGCGTCGATAACGATCGTTTTAAATTTAAAAGACGGTTTAGGCTGCTGCCCGAATCCGGAAACGGACAGGAATAAAAATAAGACGCTTATAAAAATTTTTAATCGGGGAGTGATTTTAGTCATCAATAAACTAAGAGCGAACTGGTCAATTTGTTTTCAATCTCTTTTTTTCTTCGGCCTTGTTGCATTTTGGGCATAAGCCGGTGGCATATAGGGTAAATCCATCAGGCTTAAAACCATTTGGGAGCTCTATAGGCGGCAGATCGAGGTCATCCAGGCAATACACATTTTTGCAGTTGGTGCAGTTAAAATGAAGATGTTCATCATGATGATGATTTTCTCCGCAATCGGATGAGCACATGGCGAAATTGGAGGTGCCGTTCAAATCAAAAACCTTGTGGATGATCCCTTTTTCTTCGAAGGTGTTTAAAATACGGTATAACGTCACGCGGTCTATATCATCCAATACGCGTTCAAGGTCGGGCTGCGAAGTGGCTACATTTTTAGCCGACAGCATGGATAACACCCTTAGCCGCGGCCCCGTTTTTTTTAAATGATGCTGGTCCAGCAGTTGTTCAAAGCTATTATTTCGGGCTTGTGTCATTTCGTGTAAATTTAGTAAGAATACAGTATATCAGGATACATTTTGATCTAAATTCTTCCCGTGTCGCGTGCTTCAATCAGTCGGCGGGTGTCAAGGATGATCAAGCTTGATGACAATAAGAGATTTTGCTGTATTTGTAGTTAAAAAAATGGGCGGCGGCAATAAGCAAGCCGCCTATGGGCACTATAATGGCTTCGCGCCAGTTGGTAATAAATAAATGGCCGGCAATAATAATAACAAAGCCTCCGATAAGTAAAAACATGGGCAACAGGCTGTGCCGCCGCCGTATATAGGTAATGCCAATGGCACATACGCCTATGGCTAACGCAAACGTGATCATGCCCCACTCGAACCACGGGTTGGATAAAAACCCCAATCCAAGCAGCGGCAGGCTGGTAATAATTATGGGTACAACGGCACAATGAACAGCGCATAATACCGACGCCGTCATCCCGATGTTATCCAGTTTCGACTTATCCTTTAACGTTTTCAAACCACAAAGGTAACTATAACGCAATGGTGTTGCATTTAAAAATAGTTATTTTACAATTCTGTTATTATCGGCATAAAGAAATTTTTCGTTATTTTTTATGTATTATTACTTTTGCCAACAAAAAACTACAAGCTGCGCCTATGCAACGTCATCCATCGTTAAAGGATAACTGGACGGAAATTTTTAGATCACCTTATAAACGAACGCGGATGATCGTCGGCACGCTGATCATGCTCGCCATCATATTTATGATGCCGCTTTTTTTTAATCACATCGAAAAAAGAAAAGGCGTAATACTGGACGATTGGGTTTTATCGCAAATTCCACCGCATAATATGTCGGTGCTCATCTTCGCGATCATTTGGGGGATGGTATTATTTATATTGATAAGGGCCATCCATAATCCTTCTATTTATATCACCTATTGCTGGACATTGATACTGGTTTGCATTGCCCGCTACATTAGCATTACGCTGGTCCCGCTTGATCCGCCTCCCGGCTTGATGAACTTAACCGACCCGTTCACAGGGGTATTTTACGGAAACGTTACGATAACGAAAGACCTGTTTTTTTCAGGACATACGTCAACCATGTTCCTGATATTTTTATGCCTCGAGCGGAAAACCGATAAGCTGATCGCCTTGCTGGCGGTAGTTATTGTAGCCGGACTGCTGCTTGTGCAACATGTTCATTACACCATCGACGTTTTGGTGGCGCCGTTTGTTGTTTATTCATGCTACCTAACCACCCGCCATATCCTTTACAGTTACAAGATCAAGGTGCCCGAGGAATAAACCGGATCGAAACATTATCACCTGATATTTATTGATGACCTGGAGCTTCCGATATTACCGTGCCAATCCGTGCCTTCAATAGTCACCCTATATGAGCCGGCACTGTCCGATGTATAAAACCAGGCTGTGGCATTTCCTTGTGCGTCTGTTACCACATTCGGCTGCCAGTAAATAGTGGAACGATAATCTTTAATCGTTTGTGCACTATTTTTTACGGAATATTTAGGTGCATAAAATTGTTTAGGTACGCTGAATGGCAATGGCTTATATAAATAAACGCCGGGGGTATTTCCTATGAGGGGACCATGGCCGGAGCGGGTTGTAATTTCGACAAAAGCAAAATTTATATGAGGGTCCATATCCATGAATGATTCGGTCGAAAGGAACCGTCCTCTGTAGCTAGCATTGTATTTCGGTGATGACATTACCTCAATGCCTTTTATATCTTCAGCATTATGCGATTGCAAATAAATTTTCAGTGCCGTAAAATCAAGCGATTCATACACATCATTTAAATTTACTCCATCTATTATAAAAAGAACCTTTTGAAAGTTTGTATAATACCATCGGGGATAATGCGGTAGTAATTCCATTTCGTGGAAGCCTTTAACATTCTCTTCAAGTAGCTGCAGCCATTTTTTTTTAAGCGTTTTTTCCAAATCTTTTTCATCCATCACAAAATCTGCACCACCTGGTCCATTGAGGTTTTGCGAATCTTTTATGATCTTTTTTGACTTGATAATCACCTCTTTTAGCTGGCGCCCCTGTCCAAATAATTTTTTCTCCTGCTCTTTTTTGCGGATCAAATTATTTTTCACATAATTCATAAAAGTGGAATCACTGTTAACATACCAGGGCATTATATTTTCAGTGGTTGTTTTAAATAACGGCGAACTAAACTCATCGACCCTGACATCTACATTAAAACTTCTGCCGCGTTTATTTCGGGCCTGGATGATATACAACGGCGTATCTAAAGGCAGTATGTTTTTGAAGGTAAACTGCCCATCCCTGTTGGTAACGGTATCTAATACAAAAGCTGGTTTTTTCGACAGCAAAACAACCTGCGAACGGGCGACAGGTTTATTAAAAACATTAACCACCTTACCGCTTATACTAAATTCTTTCTCCGGCGCAAATAAAAGCGGTTTCACAGGTTTTAACAGGTCATTCCAGTCATAGCCAACCCACCCCTGTGTTAATAGCAGGTTATCAAGCAGCTGGTTTGTATTTTCATGAGCATTCGGCTGAAAGTAGAATCCCGGATCTTCTACGTTTCCCTTCAAATCAGAGGTTAGCAACAAGTTGCTGACCAGGTTATTCGTTTGCAAATCCGTTTTAACCTGCGAATCATCAGTTATGGCCAGGGAAAAGTTGCCGGTTACCGGTTTGCCTTCCTTATCAGCCACGTGAATGCGCAGCGCCACGCTATCCCGGCGACTGTAAAATTCTTTATCAGCATTTATTTCTATTTGGAGGCGGTCGTGATGGTCGATAAAAACCAGCCGTTCATTTAAAGGTTGCATAGCTCCGTTAAACAAGGTAAAATGCGCTATCCCGGTTGGGAAAGCCAGGTTCGGAATTTTACATTTGAAAGCATTCCCAACTAAATTTATAACGGCCGCATAACAAACAATTCCCCGCGCCTGCCCAACCAGGTAATACCCGCCGGTTGCTTTTGAACCGGTCACTGTTATCGCCAGTGAGTCGGTGTTTTTTACCGCCCTTATTTTTAAAGCGGTTCCTTCAATCTTAACAGCCGGCAATGAAAAAATTTTTACCGCCGAATTGGATAAGGTCACTTTCGCGGTATAAGTTTCCCCCGCTTTGGGTATCATCTCAAATGTTCCGATGCCATTATGAACAGATTTAAACGAGGCTATCAGTTGGTCCCGGCTGTCATATATATTACCTTCGTTAGGCACGGATTTGCCATCCGGGCCAATGGCTTTAAAGCCGACGGTCGCAGGCAAGCCGGCTACGAGATTCCCACCTTCAGGCATAAATTGCAGATCCATGTCTTCCGTCCGCATAAGTGTTATCGGAATTTTTAATTCTTGCGGGCTATCTCCCGCAGCTGTACCGTTTATTAATAAATTAATGTGCTTTGCAGGTGATTTCAGTGCAAAACTGAGGTCCACACTGCCATCGAGTTTCGTTTGCGTATTACTTTTATACCACAACTTTTTGCCATCCAGTATCTTTAGGTTCATGTCCTGTAAAATCAGCGGCTGATGATTTACGTTAGTAAATTGAAGCTGTAGTCTTGCTGTATCGCTCGCATGTCCGGATAATTTTATAGAAGTGTTTACCAGCCAGCTATTCTCTGCACTGCTGCCAAAATAAAACGCCTTTTTAAAAACATAAGCTTCGCCAAAGTTTCGCATCCAGTTGGTGTATGCGCTAAGTACATAACCTCCTTCGGGCATTTCCTGTGGGTCGATGGTGATATTGCCCCAACTCATCCCGTGCGCTACCGGTAACATCATTCGCTTTATCAGCTTATTGCTATCGGTAGTCAGCTCAACGTATAATATGCCGCTTTTAGTCGACGGGTTAAGGTAAGCAGCATCAAACAGGTAGGCCTTGAACCAAATCGTATCGCCCTGCGCGTAATAGGGCTTGTCAAACTGCAGATATGGTTTCTCAACGGAATGGCTTTGCCAGAAAGTATCGGCCGACGTCGTAAATCTGGCAAGATCACCTGCAGAAACGAGTTGAGCAGAAACCCGGCCGGCAAATAAAATGAAGGCGAAAGCAATGGTAAATTTAAAACGCCAACTCATTAAAATACCGGTTTTATTGTCCTATAGTCGGATGAAGCAGAGCATAGTACTATGACGAAAATTGAGGTTTCTATTTAATCTTAACATAAACGTGCTTGATATTTCCGCGGCCCGATTCCCTTTCATCAAAGTCGAATTTATTCAGGCTCTTTATCAACGGAAGCATTTTTGGATAGCCATAGTTCCGCGAGTCGAAATCAGGCTTCTTTTTTAATATTTGCGTGCCCAGGTTGCCAAGGTATGCCCAGCCGTTTTCATCAGCCAGGTCGGTTATGCTGTCACGCAGCAATTTCACCAGCTCCTGGTCTATTTTATTAATAGCATTGGTTTTTGGGGCGCCGCGTTTTTTCGACGGCCGCGATTTCCGGCCTTCTTCAGCAGCCGGTTCTTCCGATTTTAAAATCTCGATGTAAATAAACTTATCGCAGGCCGTAATAAAGGGTATAAGCGTTTTTTTCTCGCCGATGCCGATCACCTTCATGCCCGCTTCGCGAAGCCGTATAGCGAGCCGCGTAAAATCGCTGTCGCTGGATACGATACAAAAACCATCAACTTTTCCCGAATACAAAATGTCCATCGCATCGATGATCATGGCGCTGTCGCTCGAATTTTTACCCGTCGAATAGCTGTACTGCTGTATAGGGGTGATCGCGTTTTCAAGTAATACCGCTTTCCAGCCCGATACGGTAGGTTTGGTCCAGTCGGCGTAGATCCGTTTAAAGGTCGGCGTTCCGTACTTCGCTATTTCCTCGAACATTTGTTTAACGTTGGCATACGGAACATTATCTGCGTCGATTAAAACAGCAAGCCTTAAATCTTTAATGGAGTCCATGTTCTCAATTATTTGTGATGTATCGGTAAAGGTATTAAGTTTTACCCGGGCTGCAATAACTCATATGCGAAGCCAGGATTGTAAGCCACAAAAAAACGGGTTAAGTTTAAACTTAACCCGCCATGCTGTTGTTCAGTGAGAATCACAACAGCTATCTTGCAAATCGCTGCAAAAGATCCGGAGCCGACCCAGGCATTTTTATCTTATAGCGGTATCCCCCGCCAAAGGAATCTTCTTCTTTTAAAAACTCATGTCCCCTTTTGCTTATCCAATAGGTTTCGGAGTAATGGCCGCCGTTATAATTGCCTTCTGTAAACAGCTTCCAGCAATCAATTTTCTCATTATTAACCGTTTCGATGGCCTCGCTGCCTGTAACTTTATATATCACATATTCCGGCGGACTTAATCCGGCGTCATAAAAATTGATGGCGAACGTTTTGCCAGCAGCGAGCGGTAGCATTTCGAAGGTCTCGATGTCGAGGTTCCAATTAAAATTAGGAACCTTGAAATTTAACGAAAAAGCCTTTTGGGTATTTTGGGCTACGCTATCCGCCCCGGTTATTTTCTGTCCGCTCCAGTTATAAGCTTTTGTTATGCCTTTGATCGTTTCGGAATGATACACCGGTGCAAAATCGCTGATCTTATTTATCGAATAAACCTTTCGGTAGCTGTTGGTGTCGTTGCCATACCAGTGCTGTGTAATGATAAATACGCGTTCGCCATGGCGGTTTTCAATTTCAATATCCCTTAGCCAAAACCAAAAACCAAGTTTCCGTTGATCGTTAATGGTTTGAAAATATACCAAGTATTGTTTTAGGCCGGTTTTCAGCACAGATGTTAAGAGGCGTTTGTCCTTTAAACGGATGGTGTCAACTTGTGCATGGGCTGCAATAGTTGTCGTAAAACAGATCACGCCGGTGATAATAGCGATTAAATACTTTCTTTTTTTCATTATAGTCTTCTGTTCTGTTTCAAAAACAAGGGGCTGTCAGCAGTAAACTATTCATCACAGTGGTTGATTATATGGTTTCAATTGGTCTTTTGCCTGTCGTTCTAAATAGTAAATAACGATCATCAGCGAGAGCATGATAAACTGGATGATCGCCGAATGGGCCCTTGTTAAAGGTTCTCCGTTATTCCGGTGCGTGTAGAGTGCGCCGATCATGATCAACATTAGCAGCGCGGCTGCAGGAACCCCCGTCTTGAATTTAAAATGAAACAGTATGCCTAAGCCGCCCAGGAATTCGGTGGTCAGGATAAAATAGAAAAACCAGATGGCATATCCCGAGGCGGTGAAATAACATGCAGTAAACGGTTGTATTTTTCCCACCGCCGCCTCCATGATAAATAAATTAGCCGTAAGAATGGAACCCGACCATAACGTAGACTGGATTATTTTTTTCAGCTGATCATTATCGCCGGCAGTAAGTTCTTTGCGGAAAGCAACCAGTATATTAAACATAAAATACCCGAACATGCCATACCAAACCAGTTCGCCGATGTGCAGCCGCACTTCGAATGTGTTTACCAGGATGCTGGCTTTCGCTGTGGTAAGATATAGCAGCCAATAGCTGAACACCAGGATAACCGATAAGGCGATGTAGCACAGAGATAAATGATAAACGGTTTTTGCCGCCGGCTTTATGATCGCGTTAAAAAATGCGCCTATAACAAAGGAACCGATGATCAGTAAAATATCCATGGTAGCATCATTTGCTGGATTATTATTTCAGTCGAACCGGATTAACTTGTTATCACTAATCTCCAGCCACTAACCTCCAATCTCCGGTCTCTAACCTCTAATCTCCGGCCTATAATCGCTAATCAATTAATATCCTTGCCTTCCTGTAAATTTTTTATAACGCCGTCCATTTGGTCTTTATTGGGTTTGTCCGGCGCCTGGGGCTTAGCCTTTTGAGCGTAAGCCAAAGCATGTTTGTAATCGCCGATTGCCGAATATGCCCTGGCCATACCCATGTTGGTGGTAAATTCGTTGGGATGCCTGTCGTAATTCATTTTGAATACATTAAAGGCCTCCATGCCTTTTTTATGAGTGGCCAGTGCTCTTGCATATTGATGCAGGTCAACTATGCTTCCGTAGGGCAGGGCCTTTTTCATCGTTTCGGCAGCTTCCTGTGTGCGGCCAAGGCTGTCAAGCACGCGGGCTTTTGTGTTCCAGGCCCGGAAGCTTTGGCTGCCGCCAAAATTTATGCTGGTGGCGGTGTCGGCCCATAACAGCGCCTCATCAAGGTTAGTTTTGTTTTGGGCGCAGTAACCGGCCGCCTGCGCCCAGCTTTCCCAGTTAAAGCTTTTGTCGCTGCGCAGCTCGCGCCTGAACGATGCAACCTGTGTGTTGATCAGGTCCGTTTCAATTTTAAAAGGGATCATCATTTTTTCCCATTGCAGCTGCACGGTGGCTGCGGCGGGTGTTTGGTTGGCAAACTCGTATTTGAGCCATTCAACACTTCGGTCAGTGGCAGCCGGTTTAACTTTTACGCGTAAAACGTCCTCGGCCGGGTTGTAATAAAAGCTGCCCCACGAAGTTGAGTTCTTTGAAAAGATCAGTGTGCATTCATTCGGATCGTAGGCCACGAAGAAGCCATATTTGCCCGCAGCAAGCGGCTGCCCCTCGATCTTTACATCCGTCGAAAATTCGATGGTCGTATTTTCGTTAGCGCCGGCCCGCCAAGGGGCGGCTTTTGATGGCCCGAAACCCTGGTCGGTGAACCCGGCAGGGATCAGTTCACCCCAAATATGCCCTTCCCTTTTTTTAACGCCCGGACGATTGTAATTGATCGTCACATTGGTGAGGCCCACCTGTTCGCTAACGGATGCTTTTTTGTTGCCTCCGCTGGGCAGCGATGTGAGTTGTGCATAGGTATTACCCGCAAAAGTTACCTGGAGAAATGCCGCGATCAGCGCGGCGATGAATATTTTTTTCATTGTAAAAGCTTTAGTGTTGGTTATTGATTGATTTATTAAATAAAACTTGTTTTAATTACTGACGGGGCAAAATCATTTCAACACCTGCTGTCTTATTTTTAACGGTTGGGGTAAAATAATCAATCGATAGCAAGGATCGGAGTGACGCGTTTGTTGAATAAATGGGGTAATTTATTGAAAACAGGCGGGGCAAAGTCAAAAAGCTTTGTACATTTAAAAATGAAATTTTTTTGGGGACGGGTTACAATTAAGCAGCTGCAGTGGCTGGTTTGGGTGGCTGTTTATTTCATCGTCTTTTTCTCGTTTTTGCCGATGGATGGTATCGTTCAGGCGGCCATTTTTACGCTGATCAGTATTTTTTTTTATGCTATTATTATTTATGGAAATATCATGTTTTTGTTCCCGCGCCTGTATGAACGGGGATATCATGTCCAATATATTGTTTGTGTAATTATATTGTTGCTGGCTGCCGGAACCAGTCGTGGTTTTATAACGATGACTATTTATAACCGGTATTTTGCCGAACACCGGGAGGTTATCACTTATAAAACACTTCTTAGCTTTACCATCCCGGGTGTTCTGATCTATGTGCTCAGTTTTATTTTCAGGATAGCCATGGCTTATTTTAAATTGAAGCAGCAGGCGGAAGAAATATTGGTTCAAAAAAGCCAGGCCGAACTGAATTTATTAAAGTCGCAGGTGCAGCCGCATTTCCTTTTTAACACCTTAAATAACATCTACTACGAGGCTTACAGGGAAGCCCCCGCTACGGCGAAGCTGATCGAGCGCCTGTCGGATATCATGCGGTATTTTGTTGACGAAAGCCCGAGGGACGAAGTATCATTGGCTACCGAAATCCATTTCCTCGAGAATTATATCGCCCTGGAAAAGATCAGGATACGACATACCATAGCGCTTAATTTTGTTAAAGACTGTAATGCCGAAATACGTATCCCGCCTATGCTGTTCATGACCTTTGTCGAAAATATTTTTAAACATGGCATCGATAAGTCGAGCAGCAAAAATAAAATTGAATTATCGCTTACTAACCGCGACGGATATTTGCTGTTTCAATCGCGGAACAGCATTCATGATAAACCCGGCGATACCGAACCCCGTGGTTTCGGCATACAAAACCTGCGTAAACGCTTAACACTCTTATACGGAGACAGCTTTGAACTGAAAACCGAAAATACCGGCCAGTATTTCTCGGCGTTTTTAAAAGTTCCGATAGCATGAATTTGAGTTGCATAATTATCGACGACGAGCCTAACGCGGTAAACCTGCTGGAAATTTTGATCCGGCAGAATACAAAATGGCAGCTTCTGGCAAAATGCTACGATGCCCTGGAAGCCATGGCATTTTTGAAAGAGAATAAACCCGATTTTATTTTTTTAGATATAAACATGCCGCAGCTTACCGGCATGGAACTGGCGGGACTGCTGTCTAAAGACACAAAGATTGTTTTCACCACGGCTTATTCCGAATACGCGGCTGAAAGCTACGCCTTTCAAACGATTGACTATTTGCTGAAACCCGTTACCTTAAAGCGGTTCCTGGCTGCGATGCAAAAAATAGACGGCTATTTTGATACCCATAGCCCTACTGAAACTGTTGTGCCCACAACCGGTGCGCCGTATTTTTTTGTAAAATCGGGAAAGGTTTTGCGGAAGATCCTGTTGGAAGACATTCAATATTTTGAAGGCGAAAAAGAATACGTGCGCCTGGTAACCGCCGCCGAACAAATACTGATATACCGGCGGCTGAAAGACATTGAGGAACAGCTCCGGGCGCCATTTGTAAGGGTACATAATTCGTATATCGTTAATACCAGGCAGCTGAATAAAATACAGGATAACCACATTTATATCGCAAACAAGCAAATACCCATCAGCGAAAAATTTAAGGACGGGTTTATGGCCGTGATACAGCAGCGGATATTTTAACCCGGCCGAACATCGTCTTTTAATTTAATGAGGATTTTTTATCTTTAGCCTCACACAATAAACCACTCGTCAGTAAATTACTTCAATAAGTTTATGAAAACTTCTTTACGTATTATTTATTCAGCCCTTTTCCTGCTGTTGCCGGTTAGCTTGTGGGCCCAGGTAATTGCAACCAACAGCAAACTAAATCCGTCTGTAAATTATAACCGTTTAAAAAGGATCGATACGCTGGTCAACGACTATATCAATAAAGATCAGTTAACCGGGATGGTGACCATTATTGTAAAAGACAATCAGCTTATTCAATATAAAGGCTATGGCCGGTTAAGCAAAGAGTCTGGCAAACCGATGCCAAGCGACGCTATTTTTCGCATCATGAGCCAAAGCAAGGCGATCACCAGCGTGGGTATCATGATATTATATGAACAGGGAAAGCTTTTATTGGACGAACCCGTCGCAGATTTTATCCCCGAGTTCCGTAACCAGCGGGTGCTGGATAAATTCAACGCCGCCGACACCACGTACACTACCGTTCCGGCAAAGAGGAACATCACCTTCCGCGATTTGCTCACCCACACCTCGGGGCTCGATTATGCGGATATCGGCACCAATGTCGGTAATGCCATTTATAAAAAGGCCGGCATACCCTCGGGGTTGGGCAGCTTTAACGAGAGCCTGCTTCAAAAAATGAAGGCGCTGGGCAAATTGCCGCTGATGTTTCAACCCGGCGAAAAATGGCAATACGGGCTAAATTCAGATTTACTGGGGTGCCTGATAGAAGTGATCAGCGGGAAAAGCCTCGAAGATTTTTTACACGATAATATCTTTAAACCGCTGGGCATGAAGGATACCTACTTTAATTTGCCCGTATCAAAGGCAGGGAGGCTCACCGGTGTTTATACCGAAGATTCTTCAAACCATATCATCCCCTGGAGCCATGCCTTCAGGCATATCGATCCCGATTACCCAATTACACATAAAACCTATTTTTCAGGCGGGGCGGGGCTTAGTTCCACAGGACTCGATTATGCTATATTCCTGCAAATGCTGTTAAATAAAGGTGTATATAACGGCCGCCGGATATTATCCCCCCGCACCGTAGAGCTAATGACCACCGGCCAGCTCGATTTTAACTTTAATGGCGCCGACAACTTCGGACTTGGATTCGGTATCACTTCGGCTAAATCGGGTGCGCGGCTGCCCCGGCATGAGGGCTCTTATTCGTGGGGTGGCTATTACGGCACCAGCTATTGGGCAGATCCGAAAGAGCACCTGGTATGTTTGATCCTTACCCAGCAAACACCTAACAGTCATGGCGATATATTTCAAAAAATTGAAGATATCATTTATGCAAGCCTGAATAATTAGCAAATAGCTTATACGTGCATTTTATTTTAAATATCGCCACATTTGTTAATGGTTAAGATCTGCCTGGTTGAAGATGAACAAAAAGTTGCCGCATTTATTTGCAAAGGGCTCGAAGAACATGGCTATTATGTGAAAAGCGCGGAAGACGGCGCGGCGGCAAGGGAACTATTGCAGCACGAAGATTTCGACCTGCTGATATTAGACGTGATGCTGCCTGATATTAACGGGATAGAATTATGCCGGCAAATAAGGGAAGCAAACATGCGCACACCCATATTAATGCTCACTGCGCTTGGCAACGTGGAGAACAAAGTGTCGGGATTGAAGGCCGGTGCGGATGACTACCTGGTAAAACCTTTTCATTTTAGCGAATTGCTTGCCCGTATAGAGGCTTTGCTAAGAAGACAAAATGTTAAAGAGGCCGAAAATCACATGCTGGATTTTGATGACTTGAAGTTAGACACCTGGAGTAACATTGCCGAGCGCGCCGGGAAACAAATTAACCTGACCGTAAAAGAATACATGCTGCTTGAGTTATTTATGCGAAACCCGAATAAGGTTTTGTCGAGAGAATATATCGCCGAACAGGTATGGAAAATAAATTTCGACACCGGGACAAATTTTATCGACGTATATATGAGCTATTTGCGCAATAAAATTGAAAAGGGGTTTAAAAGCAAGCTGATACACACCGTAATAGGAATGGGTTACATTTTAAAGACAGATCATAGTAAATGAAGATAAAAAACAGGTTGTCGCTGTATTTTACCGCTATAAGTACGATCGTTTTGCTGATTGTGCAAATCGTTATCGGCCTTACCTTTCACTCTTTTATTAAATCAGATTTTTACAGCCATTTAAGGGATAGGGCAAACGTTGCAGCCCAGTTGTACCTGGAAGCGGATGAGATCACTGCCGACTCGTTAAGCCGCGTTAGGGAACGCTATCTTCAGCGCCTGCCCGGCGAAGTGATACGGTTTTACGACGATAAAAACGAAGCTTCGTTTATAAAGGATAAAAACCAGTTTTGGTCGGCGCCCGTAATTAACGCTGTACGAAAGGACGGTCACCGCGATTTTACCGAAGGCGACAGGCAAACCGTAGGTATTTATTATAACGATAACCAGGGAAACTTTGTCATATTGGTTTCGGCAATTGATTTGCAGGGGCATAAAAGGATGGCCGATTTTTTTGAAAGCATGGCCACCCTGCTTATAAGTGTAACGATAGCATTGTTTATTATAAGCCGTTGGTTTGCGCAAAAGAGCCTGAGCCCGATAGACAAGTTGATTAAACAAATGCGCCTTATAAGGGTAGGCAATCTTAGTTTGCGGGTTGACGAAGGAAACGGCAAGGACGAAATAAGCGCGCTGGCCCATAATTTTAACCAGTTATTGGAGCATTTGGAAAACGCGTTTGAATTGCAGCAAACATTTATAACCAATGCCTCGCACGAATTACGTACGCCGATAACTTCTATTATAGGCGAGATCGAGATCGGGTTAAATAAACTGCGTACGCAGGCCGAATATGAGCGATTATTGAGATCGCTATTGTCTGATGCGGAGCGCCTGGATGAAACCACGACGAGCTTGCTGGAAATGGCCCATGTGGACATGAATTATACCCAGCCGGTTTTCAAACCGGTTGCCATCGACGAACTAATATGGGAGCTGAACGATCATTGGAACGAAAAGATCGGTAACGGCTCATTCCTTGTGAACATTAGCCGCCTGCCGGCAGATCATGAAAAATTAGTTATTCCGGCCAACAGGTTATTACTGACCATTGCATTTAACAACATCATTGGCAATGCCTTCAAGTTTTCAGAAAATAAACCGGTTAAATGTGACCTCTACGCCGACGACAATCATATTATAATCAGGATCATTGACGAGGGGATAGGCATAATGCCAAACGATTTAACAAAGATTTTCGAATCGTTTTATCGGGGCGCTAATGTAAAGGACTACCATGGAAACGGGATCGGGTTGTATGTAACCCGTAAGATCATCAAGCTTTTTAGCGGTACGATAAAAGCGCGGTCGGAACCGGGCAGCACGGTATTGACCATCCAGTTTGCTACTAAACTCTAATCCAATTCTAATTCGGATTTAATTCTTTTCCGGTAAGCGCAGTCTAATTTTGCATCGCCAAATTTAGATGATGCGCTCAAAGTTTGTTTGTGCTTTTTTATTGATTCAAATTGCTTTTCGCGGTATTGGTTTCGCCGCCGTCGCGCAAGCCGATACTGCCGATACGCTCAGGCTTACCGTAAAACAAGCTGAAGGGCGTTTTCTGAAAAATAACCTGCAGCTCCTCGCGCAGCGCTACAACATCGATATAGCCAATGCGCAGGTTATTACGGCCCGGCTTTTTCCCAATCCCGATTTTAGCATCAACAATGGGATCGCGGGCAGCAATGAACCTAACCCTACTGCTGAGCAGTCGGCCAGTTTATCCCAGCTTATAACCACCGCAGGTAAGCGGAATAAAAATATACAGCTCGCAAAAATTGGCGTTGAGCAGGCGCGCTACCAGTTTTTCGATTTACTGCGGACATTAAAAAACACGTTAAGAACCGGCTTCTATTCGGTTTATTACCAGCGGCAGTCGGCACACGTATACGACGAAGAAATCGGCTCGCTTGTCAAAACGCTTGGTGTTTATAAACAACAATATGCCAAAGGCAATATCGCCGAAAAGGAACTGCTGCGTATACAGTCGCAGCTTTATTCACTGCAGGCCGAATATAACGGGCTGCAAACGGCCATAGACACCACCGAGGCCCAGCTAAAGCTTTTTTTAAGAATACCCGCCGGTACGACAATAGACCCGCAACTGCCGGATGATGTTACCGGGAAGACAGTCCTTGCAAACATTCCTTATCAAACCTTGCTCGATTCTGCATATGCTAACAGGTACGACCTGAAATACAGCAGGGCCGCGGTTGATTATAACAAAATTAACCTGCAACTGCAAAAAGCCACAGCTGTGCCCGATCTCTCGCTTTCTTTAAACTTCGATAAACTGGGCTCTTACGGTCACAACTTCCTGAGCGCGGGCATAGGCGTTCCAATCCCCTTGTTTAACCGTAACCAGGGAAATATAAAAGCGGCCCGGGCGCAGGTTGAGCAAGGCAACTTGCAATTGCAAAGCCGGCGGGAGCAGGTTGAAAGCGAGGTGGCCGTTAATTACAAGATCGCCCTGCGGCTGGAGAAATTGTACAACAGTTTCGATCCTAAGTTTAAACAGGACTTTAACCACCTGATAAGCGAGGTATTTAAAAACTACGAAAAGCGCAATATCAGCATGCTGGAATTTCTTGATTTTTACGAATCATATAAAACCAATACGCTGCAGCTGAATAATATTTTGCTTAACCGCGTTACCTCCCTCGAGCAGCTTAATTACGTAACCGGAACATCATTTTTTAATCAATAATCATCGGCTTAATCATGTGCGTCAAATATAAATTCATCATCACGGCTATCACAGCGATCGTTGTTTTGCAGAGCTGTCACCACGCGGAAGAGAGCCAGGAAAAGGACATTCGTTTCCAGGTTACGGACAGCTTGCTTAAAAGCGTTTTGATCGATACGGTAAAAGCGGCGAGCGCCTTGTCGCAGTTTACCCTTACCGGAAGTATTGCGCCCGACGAAAATAAAATGGTAAAGGTCTTTCCGCTGGTGAGCGGTGTGGCGCAAAATGTAAATGTTCAGCTCGGCGACGTGGTCCAAAAAGGACAAACGCTTGCGGTCATGAAAAGCGCGGAAATGGCCGGTTTTACCAAAGACTATATTTCGGCGGAAGCAGATGTCAGGAATACCCGCCGGGTGCTTGAAACTACGCAGGATTTGTACAAAGGCGGCCTTGCTTCTCAAAAGGACCTGGAGCAGGCAAAGTCTGATTACCAAAAGTCGCTCGCCGAGAGTAAACGCGCCGGGGCTGTCATCTCCATCAATAAAAGCAACGGCAACGGTTATGTGCTGAAAGCGCCGATAACCGGTTTCGTGGTAGAGAAAAACCTGGCCAGCAATACACAGGTACGGGCCGACAACAGCCAAAATTTATTTACGATAGCCGATCTTTCCACGGTTTATGTATTGGTTAATGTGTACGAGTCGGATATTTCCAAAATACAAACCGGCGACCCGGTAAAGGTTACCACATTATCGTACCCTGACAAAACATTCGATGGCAAGATCGACCGGATCGACAATATGCTCGACCCGGATAACAAGGTAATGCATGCCCGTATAAAGATCAGCAACCCGGGCAATCTGCTGAAGCCGGGGATGTTCGCCAACGTGCTTATCAGGGCCAAATCCGGCGAAACCCTCCCCGAAGTAAGTTCGAACGCTCTGGTTTTTGATAACGACAGGAACTATGTGATCGTGATCGACGGCCCGGCAAAGGTGCATATTCAGCCGGTTGACATTGCCAAAACCGTTGAGGACAGGGCGTACATTAGAAATGGTTTAAAACCGGGCGATAGGGTAGTGGCATCGAGGCAGGTTTACCTGTATGAGTCATTAAAAGATTAAGGTCGGAATTTGATCGTTGGTGACTTATACCAAATCCGAAATCGAACATCTGGCATCCGAAATAAGAATACATGAACAGATTTATAAAGAACATACTTTCCTTCGCTTTACGCAACCGGTTTTTCATATTTTTTGTGACCGCCCTGCTGGCTGTTGCAGGATATATCAGCTTTAAAACCATCAGCATCGATGCATTTCCGGACGTTACCAATACGTCGGTTACCATTATTTCGCAATGGCCGGGAAGGAGCGCCGAGGAGGTGGAGAAATTTGTTACACGCCCGTTGGAAATAGCGATGAACCCTACGGAAAAAAAAACCAGCATCCGGTCGTCATCGCTGTTTGGGCTTTCGGTGGTAAAAGTAACATTCGAAGACGATGTCGATTACCCTTTTGCCCGCCTGCAGATTAACAACCACCTGGCCGACGCCAACTTGCCCGACGGTGTAAACCCGGTAGTGGAACCGCCTTACGGCCCGACCGGGGAAATCTATCGCTTTACCCTGACCAGCAATAAAAGGTCACCCCGCGAATTAAAAACGATAGAGGATTGGGTGGTTGAGCGCGAGATACGTGCAGTGCCCGGCGTTGCCGACGTGAATAGCTTTGGCGGCGAGGTAAAAACCTACCAGATAACCATTAACCCTCAAAAGGCGGTACAGTATAACGTAACCCCGCTGCAGCTTTACGATGCCGTTTCAAAAAGCAATGTGAACGTAGGCGGCGACGTGATAGACCAGGGCGGCCAGGCGTACGTGGTAAGGGGTATAGGCTTGCTGAATAATATCGATGAGATAAAAAACATCGTGATCAACAACATAAAGGGAACGCCTATCTATGTGAAAACCATAGCCGAAGTTGCCGAATCGGCATTGCCGCGGCTTGGCCAGGTGGGAAGGGACAAAGATCCGGATGTTATCGAGGGCATCGTGGTAATGCGCAAGGGTGAGAACCCCAGCGAGGTGATCAGGAATCTGAAGGTCAAGCTCAACCAGCTGAATACGAAGATATTGCCCGACGATGTTAAGATCAAAACGTTTTACGACCGCGAGGACCTGGTAAACTTTGCCACCCACACCGTGTTGCACAATATGACCGAAGGGATCATTTTGGTAACCGTTATCGTGTTCCTTTTCATGGCAGACTGGCGCACCACATTGATCGTGTCGCTTATCATCCCGTTATCGCTCTTGTTTGCATTCGTTTGTTTAAAGCTGAGGGGCATGTCGGCCAACCTGCTCTCAATGGGCGCTATCGACTTTGGTATCATCATCGACGGCGCAGTGGTAATGGTGGAGGGGATATTTGTCGTTCTTGATCATAAGGCGAAGGAAATCGGGATGGGGAATTATAACAGGCTAAGTAAGCTGGGTATCATTAAGCGGGCCTGCCAGGTAAATGGCAAGGGTATTTTCTTCGCTAAAATCATTATCATCACCGGCCTGCTGCCCATCTTCAGTTTTCAAAAGGTCGAAGGTAAAATGTTTTCGCCGCTCGCCTGGACGCTCGGCTTCGCGTTATTAGGCGCTGTTATCCTCACCTTTACGTTTGTGCCCGCCTTAGCCAGCGTACTGCTCAATAAAAACGTGAAGGAAAAGCACAATGTATTCGTCGACTTTATTACGCGCAACGCCATGAAGCTATACTCCGCCTGTTTTAAGGCGAGAAAGCTTGTTTTTCCTGTTGCCATTATCGCTTTGTTGTTAAGCCTGGGCTGCTTTACCCTGTTGGGTACCGAGTTTTTACCCGAGCTAAATGAGGGCGCGATCTATGTGCGGGCAACCGGGCCGCTCAGCATCTCGTTAAACGAATCGGTTAAGATGGCCAACGAGATGCGGAGCATTTTCCTGAGTTTTGACGAGGTAAAACAAGTGCTGTCGCAAACCGGCCGGCCCAATGACGGCACCGACGCCACAGGTTTTTATAATATCGAGTTCCACGTGGATATTTACCCGCAGGATCAATGGAAGCGCGGGGAGACCAAGGAGCAGCTGATCCGGCGGATGCAGGAAAAGCTCAAGTTTTTTCCGGGCGTCGACCTGAACTTTTCGCAGCCGATATCCGATAACGTGGAAGAAGCAGTGTCGGGCGTTAAGGGCTCCATCGTGGTAAAGCTGTTTGGCGATGATTACAAATACATCGAGCGCAGGGAACAAAACATATACGACATCCTGAAAGGAGTGAAGGGTATCGAGGATCTGGGCATACTGCATAACATGGGCCAGCCCGAACTGCAGATAGACCTTAATCAGCAGGCTATGGCCCAGTACGGCGTAACCGCCGCCGATGCCAACGCCGTGATCGAAACCGCCATCGGCGGTAAGGCCGCCACCCAGATATACGAGGGCGAGCGCAAATTCGACCTGCGCATAAGGTATCCCGAAGACTTCCGTAACAATGAGCTCGCTATCGGCGACCTGCGCGTACCCACGCTCAGCAATAACACCGTGCCGCTGCGCGAGATCGCCAGCATAAAAAAGATTACGGGCATCAGCATGATCTACCGCGATGATCATTCACGCTATGGGGCTATTAAGTTCTCTATCCGCGGCCGCGATATGGGCAGCACCATCAGCGAAGCTCAAAGTAAAGTAGACGCGCAGATCAAGCTGCCAAAGGGCTACTCCCTGCAGTGGGCCGGCGACTTTGAAAACCAACAGCGCGCCACCAAACGGCTAAGCCAGGTAGTGCCTATCAGCCTGCTTATTATATTTTTTATCCTGTTCATCCTGTTCGGTAACTTCAGGGATTCGCTGCTGGTGCTTAACAATGTTCCTTTCGCTATTATGGGCGGCATCCTGGCATTGCTTATCACCGGCATAAACTTCAACATCTCGGCCGGTATCGGCTTTATAGCGCTCTTCGGCATATGCGTACAGAACGGGGTTATCCTGATCACCAAATTTAAATCGAATATTACCGAACTTAAGCACCATACCGCATGGACCTCTTTTGGCGATGCTATAAAAGACGGCGTAGCCGACAGGCTCCGGCCCGTTGTGATGACCGCCATGATGGCCGCCATAGGCCTTTTGCCGGCCGCCCTGTCTAATGGTATCGGCTCCGAGGCCTCAAAGCCGCTGGCTGTGGTGGTTATCGGCGGGCTCATTACCAATACCATTTTTAATTTGTTGGTTTTCCCTATCGTGTTTTTCTGGTCATACCGCAAACGGGTTGAAAGCGGCATAGTAAGCAGGATATAAGGGTGTTTGCACCGTTCGTGGGCGAACGGCGAACGCCACTGGCGCCATGCCGGTCGTGCCCTGATAAAACAGTGTCCCGGCGGAACAAAATATTGATGCAGCTGGCATCAAAAACGTGCAATAAAAGTAAAACATTGGCGGTATATTTATCGGTAAGCGTAAAACCCATGAAACGATATTTTCAAGCCTTAAAATCCGCAGTCCGTTGGGTGCCGCCGTTAATCACGTTAATAATTCTGTTTGCTCACCCTGTACATGCCCAGCAAAAAGTGATCATCGGCTATGTTGGCGGGTTTAGAGGGTTGATAAATACCAAACAGATCGCGGCAAAAAAGCTCACCCATATCAATTATGCTTTTGTCGATATTAAAAATAGTCGCGCGTGGCTTCATCGTGAAGCGACAGATACCATAAATTTCAGGCACCTTGTTCAACTAAAACGACAAAACCCCGCGTTAAAAATACTGATCTCCATAGGCGGCTGGACATGGAGCGGCCGTTTTTCCGATGCCGTATTGACGGATACCGCCCGCCAGGCATTTGCCGCGAGCGCGGTGGAGATCATCAGGAAATACGACATGGACGGCATCGATATCGACTGGGAATACCCCGGCAGGCCGGGGTACCAGGGAAACATTTACCGGCCCGAAGACAAGCAAAACTACACCCTGCTGTTCCGCGATATTCGCCGGCAGATGGACACGCTGCAGCAGCAAACCGGTAAAAAATATCTTTTGACAACCGCCGCCGGAGGATTTAAAAATTACCTGGCCAATACCGACATGGGCAGCGCACAGCAATACCTGGATTATGTGAACTTAATGACCTATGATTACTCCGGCGGGAAAATCGCCGCTCATCACACCAATTTGTATACTTCAAGGCGTTATAAGTCGGTTACTTCAGCCGATAGCGCCGTCAAGGAATTTATGGCGGCCGGCGTTCCGGCTGATAAGCTGGTAATGGGCATAGCTTTTTACGGAAGAGTATCAACCCTGGCGCCGGGCGCCAAAGGAATAGGGGATACCATAGCGTCGTCTTCGCGGGGCAGGGGCTACACAGCCATCAAAGACTCATTGGTTAAGCAAGCCGGATATAAATTATATCGCGACAGGCGGGCAAAAGCGCCGTATTTATATAATGCCGAAACCAGGCAGTTCATCACCTTCGACGATGAATGGTCGGTAAAAAAGAAATGTAAATATGTTCTCGATAAAAAACTGGCCGGCGTAATGTTTTGGGAATATGATTCGGACCTGAAAGGCTATCTATTAGATGAGATAAACAAGGTATTGAAGTAGATCATCAAAGCAAATATTGCCGTCTGCTTTAGCTGACGGAAAAATTAGCAACCCCTTAAAACAAAAAAAGAGGAAGCTGGCGCTTACTCTTTTTCGTAGTAACTGACCTCATTATTTACCATAAAGAACTAATTGGTTAGATCGATAATAACAATTAGTCAAATATATACTCTATAGATTTAGCAGACTAATTTTTTAACAAATATTAACACTTATTTTTATCAACATTTTTTCACAAGCCAATACTTACTAACAATTTCTTAATATACCGCCCTCAATTTTAAATTTGAAATTCATTCGCATCCTCATAATCATATAATTATTGCGCTTGCTAAATCGCCTCAGCTTGAATCGTAGTCTCATTTTTATTTGTAGTTGCTGCTTAATTAGCTCCGGCCTCCTTGCGCAAAAGAAAAATATTAATTTCCGGTATCATATTCACCGCGCAACTTCGGCTGTTAAAATTGACGGGGTTGTTGACGAGCAGACCTGGAGAGATGCAGAAACGGCCAAAAACTTTTATATGGTTTTACCCATGGACACCAGCGCGGCCCGGGTAAAAACAGAG
>Ga0134126_10001151_pt1 | contig 33510 bp, 29 predicted proteins | sample KB31752_FD_96881 | JGI IMG/M metagenome (GOLD analysis project Ga0134126, IMG submission 96881) | Terrestrial soil microbial communities with excess Nitrogen fertilizer from Kellogg Biological Station, Michigan, USA - KB3-175-2 | ecosystem: Environmental > Terrestrial > Soil > Unclassified ...
GGGTCCCGAAGTTGCGGTCGGTCAGCAGCATGGTGATCGCGCCGGCCAGCACCGGCAGCGCCAGCAACAGCAGCCAGGCAGTCACCAGGATCGCCCAGACGAACAGCGGCATCCGGTGCAGCGTCATGCCCGGCGCGCGCATGTTGAAGATGGTGGTGATGAAGTTGATCGCGCCGAGGATCGAGGAGGCGCCGGCCAGGTGGATCGCGAAGATCACGAAGTCGAACGCCGGCCCGGTATGTCCGATGGTCGAGAGCGGCGGGTAGATGGTCCAGCCGGTGCCGGCCCCGTAGCCCGGGCCGCCGTCGACGAAGAGCGAAAGCACCATTAGGGTGAACGAGGCGACCAGCAGCCAGAACGACATGTTGTTCAAGCGCGGGAACGCCATGTCGGGCGCGCCGATCAGGATCGGCACGAACCAGTTGCCGAAGCCGCCCATCATCGCCGGCATCACCACGAAGAAGATCATGATCAGGCCGTGCGCGGTGGCCACCACCTCGTAGGCGTGGTGGCCCGCGGAGACGCTGGTGATGTGCAGCAGGCCGGCGATGAAGCTGCCGGGACGGAAGATCTGGATGCCCGGGTGCATCAGCTCCAGGCGGATCAGGCCCGACAGGCCCGCTCCGATCGTCCCCGCGCAGACCGCGAAGATGATGTAGAGCGTGCCGATGTCCTTGTGGTTGGTCGAGAAGAACCAGCGGGTGAAGAAGCCCGGCATGTGCGCGTGGTCGGCGTGCGCATCGTGCGGTTCGCCGTAAGCGGCTCGTTCGTGGGTGTCAGCGGCGTGGGCCATGCTTCACGTCCGGTCTAGTGTTGAGGCAAGCGCGCTGTCGACCACGGACGATAGGACCGCTGAACGCGAGCCGCGGACGCCCGAGACGCTCGTGCGAGAGCCGGAAAAGTCGGCATAAGCAGTATCTACTGTATTTGTTTTGCGTTGGCCAGGGACTTGCGCGCCCATTGCCGATCGACGCGCGAAAGCCTCCGCGCCGGCCGAGTCGCCGCCCAGGCGGGCAAGACGTCCTCGGACCCGCAAAGCCGCTCGCTCAGACGCCTAGGTGCGATCGGGTTTTTTGCGCCTGCCCCTAGGCAAGACAAAAGAAGTATTGCATATACTTTTTTAAAAGAGGGAGCCGCCATGTCGGACGCCGCGCCGCATCCACACGCCGCCTCGCGCCAGGGTCCCGGCGTCGCCGCTGGTGTCACAGAGGCGCTGATCCAAGACCAGGTCCATACCTTCTATGGGAGGGTTCGTAAGGACCCGGCGCTCGGCCCGATCTTTGACCGGACGATCACCGACTGGGACCACCATCTGGCCAAGATGTGCGACTTCTGGTCGTCGGTGCTGTTGCTGACCGGCCGTTTCAAAGGCGCGCCGATGGCCGCCCACGCGGCTCTGCCAACCATCCGGCCAACCCACTTCGCACGTTGGCTGCACCTCTTCGCGCAGACCGCGCACGAAGTCTGTCCGCCAAAGGCGGCGGAGCTGTTCATAGCAAGATCGCAGGTCATTGGAGAGGCGCTGCAGTTGCATCTGGCGTCGGTGCGAAATGAATCGGCGTGGATTCTCGCCGCAATTCTCGGCGACGCGGCGCCTGAAGAGCCACGCCAGTGACCCACGCCGTCGCTTACTCGGCAGGCTGAGGCTGAACAGCAGCAGGCGCGCCCCGGCGCCAGCCTGGCCGCCAGAGTTTGGCCAGGAAGTCGCCGGCCATCAGGAGCGCGCCCGCGGCGAAGACGACGTCGCCAGGCAGGCGCAACCACTGCCAGACCAGCGTGGTGTTATAGAAGGCGGTGCTGCGCGCATAGGCGAGGCCGTGCTCGAAGACGGCATCGAGCTGCGGCCAGCCGATAGGGAAGAAGTTGAGCGCGATCCAGAGCACGACACCGGCGTTGTAGAGCCAGAACGCTGCGAGCCCCGGCCATTCGCTGAACCGGGCCTCAGCGCCCGCCCGATACCGGAGGCAGAAGTAGATCAGGCCGAGCGCCAGCAGCCCGAACGCGCCGAACAGCGAGGTGTGCGCGTGGTTGAGGGTCAGGAAGGTGCCGTGCTCGTAGTAGTTGACCAGCGGCGCGTTCAGCGTGCCGCCGCCGAAGACCCCCGCGCCGACGAAATTCCAAAAGGCCGACCCGAGAAGGTAGGTGTAGGCGAGGTTGTAGTGGAACACCGCCTGGCCCCGGACGAGCCGGTGCTGATGGATGGCCTCGAGGATCAGCAGGACCAGCGGCAGCACTTCGATGAAAGAGAACATGCTTCCTAGCGGAACCCAGATGCCGGGGCCGCCAGCCCAGTAGAGATGGTGGCCGGTGCCCAAGACGCCGCCCAGGAAGATCAGGATCAGCTCGAAATAGACCGAGCGCTCGGCGAGCTTGCGAGAGACCAGGCCGAGGGCCATGAGCAGATAGGCGCTGATGGCGACGGCGAAGAACTCAAACGACTGCTCGACCCACAAGTGGACCACCCACCAGCGCCAGAAGTCGGCGATGGTGAACGACTTCTCGATTCCGGTAAGCGGGATCATGCCGAAGGCGTAGAGCGCGGCCACATTGACGGTGGAGGCCCAGATGAGGTGCTCCAAGCGGATGCGGCCGGTCCAGAACTGCTTGGTCGCGTCCCACAGCATCGGGCGCGATGGCCAAAGGGCGCGAAAGACCAGAATGCTCCAGGCGGCGAGCCCGGCGAAGAACCCGATCTGCCAGGCGCGCCCCAGTTGGATGTAGGACAGGCCCTGGTTGCCGATCCAGAACCAGCCCCGTCGGATCACCCCCGTGATGCCGAAGTAATTGCCGAGGAGGGCGCCGGCGACGACGGCCAGCGTCACCCAGAAGAGCACGTCGACCAGCACCGCCTGCCCGCGGGCCTCGCGGCCGCCGGCGATGGCGGGAGCGAGGAAGAGGCCGCTGCCGATCCAGCCGAGCCCGATCCACACGATCGGGGTCTGGATGTGCACATCGCGCAGGAAGTTGAACGGCAGGACAGAGTTGAGGTTCAGCCCGTAGAACGTCAGTCGGTCGTAGTAGGAGTGGGCCATGATCGAGCCCACGCCGATCTGCAGGAGCAGGATGGCGGCGACCGCGAGGAAGTACTTGCCGATACGCCGCTGGCTCGCCGTGAGCGGTCGGAATTCGACGAGGCCCTGCTCGGTCGGCGCATCGTCCGGATGGTTGAGCCAAGCCTGGTAGACGAAGAGCACGACGCCGAAAGCGAAGAAGGTGAAGCAGAAGCTGATCCAGGTCCACCGGAAGGTGTTGGTTGTCGGCGTGTTGCCGACCAGCGGCTCGTAGGGCCAGTTCTGCGTCCACGACCAGGAGACGCCCGGCCGACGCGCCACCGTGGTCAGCGCGGCGTAAACGATGAAGTCGGCCGTCTCGCCTGCGCTCGCCGTGTCGAGGCTGCGAGCCGGGGTCCAGCCCTTGGGCGGATCGTCGGTGCGGAGGTAGGCTGCAAGAGCGCCCTGCTCGGAAGTGATCGCGGCAGCCAAGGCGGCCGACGCGGCCGGCCGCGGATTCGTCAGGTCGAGGCCTTGCAGCTGCGCGCGCATCGCTTGCGTCGCGATGTACTGCTGCTCTGGCCGCAGCTGTGCGAACGGTCGCCCGTACAGCTGGTGAGCCAGGTTCTCGCGCGTCTGCGTCCCAAGCGCCACCAGGGTCGAGGCTGTATAGTCCTCGCCGAAGTAAGAGCCCATGCCGTAGATGCTGCCGTAGTCCATCAGGTCGGCCTTCTGGAAGCCGGCCTTGCCCGCGACGATGTCGTTCCCAGTCATCAGCGGCGCGCCGCCGGGACCGACGATGGCCGCCGGCAGCGGGGGCGCGCGATCGTAGGTCAGCTTGGTGGCCAAGCCGAGCAGACCGAAGCAGATCACTGCGGTGGCGAGCAGCACCCATTTCAGGACGTCGCTGACCGGGTCGATCGGTGGTCGAGCGAGCTGTGCATCAGCCATGCCGGGCTCCTTCGGAGGATGCAGGACGCCCAGCGGGCGGCCGGGCCGACCTGGGGCAGAGAGGGGCGATCAGGTCCGCTCGGCAGCGGTCTTCAGGACGTCGAGAGCAATGGTCGAGTGAGCGTAGGCCGCCCCCGCGCGCATCTCGGCCGCCACCCAGATCGCCTCCATGATCTGCTCGGGCGAGGCGCCAGCTTTCAGCGCCCCCTCGGTGTGCCCGCGGATGCAGTAAGGGCATTGAGTGGTGTGGGCCACCGCGACCGCGATCAGTTGCTTGGTCTGCTGGCTGAGCGCGCCATCCGTGAAGACGCGCCGGCTGAACTCGTGAAACGCATTGAGCGGCTCAGGCGCCAGCGCTCGGCGCAACGCCTGCGTCTCAGGGGTCGAGTGAGGATACATGTCCGACATTGGAAGCTCCTTGGATGGCGGCTCTGCGGCTCCCCTCATCGCCCAGCGCCCGGTAGAAAAATGGGAACGTGATGCCGGTTGCGGGAAATATCCTCGCTGTGTTGGAAGCGGCCGGCGCCTTTAAGTCGATGAAGTCGAGACACAATCCGCTCAGCGACCAGGACTATCAGGCGTTGGCCGCTTATCGGCACGCGCTTCGCCGCTTCCTGGCGTTCAGCGAGGCGGCGGCGCGAGACAGCGGCCTGACCCCGCAGCAGCATCAAGCGATCCTCGCGATCCGCGGCCATGGCAGGGGACCCATGTCGATCGGCGAGCTTGCCGAGACCCTGCTCATCCGACACCACAGCGCTGTAGAGCTCGCCAACCGCCTCGCTCGCGCCGACCTGGTCGAGCGCTCGGAAGACCCCGGTGACCGTCGCCGCGTCGTCGTCCGTTTGACGCGGAAAGCGGAGACCCTGCTCGAGCGGCTCTCTGCCGGCCACCTCGATGAACTTCGGCATGGCCAGTCGCTGATTGCCAAGCTGCTGGAGCGACTTAGCGTCAGCCAAGGTGACTTGGAGCCGGATCCCCCTGCCTGAGCGCCGGCGGGCGGAGGCGATAGGGCGGCCCGTCTTCGAAACGCCGAGGCGAGATCCCCGTCCATCAGTGATTTGATCCACGTCAATGCCGGCATCTATGTCGTGACACGACATAATGGCGATTGCGCGAGAAATCGATTGGAGACGCGCCGAGGTCGGGCAGCGGGCGTTTCTGCTCGAATTGAGGAGATGACGCAATGACGACACGCACGTCCGCCGCGGAATGGCGCGGCCCGGTTCCAGGCGGCGGAGGTTCGGTGAAGCTGGGCAGCGGCGCCTTCGAGGGTAGTTACTCCTTCGCGTCGCGCTTCGAGGATGGCGCCGGGACAAATCCCGAGGAGCTCCTCGGCGCCGCGCACGCCGCCTGCTTCTCGATGGCCCTGTCCCTCTTCCTCACCAATGCAGGCTTTTCGTCACCTGAAGTGAGGACGTCGGCAAGTGTCGAGATCGTCCGCGCCGGCGACGGCTTTCGGATTCCGACGATAACACTCGTGACACGAGGCAAGGCGCCTGGCCTGGACGAGGCGACATTCATCGCTCATGCCGAGACGGCGAAGCGAGACTGCCCCGTGTCGAAGGCGCTGGCGGGCGTCGAGATCAAGCTCGACGCCAAACTGGCGCAGACCTGAGGTTCGGCTCCGATGCGACCGGACGCCGCCAAGCGGTCAGCGCCTTCCGATGGCGAAGCGGCTCGTCCGATTATCATCCCGCCGGCGAGCTTGACCGCCGATCTGATCGAGCCCGAACGTCCGAAGGGGCTCGTGCTTCTCGCCTATGAGACGCGCTCGGACTGGTTGCGTGCGCGCAGCAGCCAGGAGGCCGAGCGGCTGGCGGGGGCGGGCCTCGCCACCCTCTCGTTCGGACTGCTTCACGATGCTGAAGCGGGCGATTCCTCGAAACAGGTCGACATCGACCTCCTGGCCGCGCGCTTCCTCGACGCAATTCACTGGGCGAAGGAGCACCCGCGCCTTGGGAAACTGCGTGTAGGGCTGATGGCGCTGGGCGCCAGCGCGGCCGCCGCCTTGGGCGCCGCCGCGGCGGAACCTCGAAGCGTGCACGCCATCGTCTCGAAGAACGGCAGACTGGATCTCGCGAGGAGCGCCTCGCCGGGAGGTCGCGCGGCTGTTCTGCTCATCGTAGGCAGTGACGACAGCCATATGCTCGGCCTGAACGCGGCCGCCTTGGGCAGATTGGCCTTGCCCCGAAGGATGGAAATTATCGCTGCTGCGAGCAGCCCCTTCCAGGAACTCGCGACGCTGGGGTCTGTTACGGAACTGGCGCTGGAATGGTTCATGGACCACCTCGCCCAGCCTGTCGGACCTGAGCGAGACGACAGGCCAACAGCCCACGAACCGACGGGCGAGACCGTGCGCTTGGGAGTTGGCGCGATGCCGATCGAACAGGATGAGGCGGAAGTCCGCGAGGCGGTCGGGGTGTTCCAGACGGTGGAGGCTTTGCAGGGCGCGATCGATGAGCTGCTGAGCTCAGGCTTTGACCGCGCCGATCTGAGTCTGCTGGCCTCCGTTCACGCCGTCGAGGAGAAGCTGGGCGACAAGTCGTTCCGCAGGGTCGAGCTCGAGGACAATCCTGCGGCGCCGCGGACAGAATACGTCTCGCCGGACGCCATTGGGACCGCTGAAGGTGGGCTGATCAGCGGGCTCATGTATCTGAGCGCCGTGGCCACCGCGGGCGTGATCGCTTTGTCAGGCGGGCCGCTGACTGCAATGGTGGTCGGGGCGGCCGTCGCCGGCGGGGCGGGTGGCTTGATCGGGGCGGGACTAGCCGACCTGGTCGGCCACCAGCGCGCCGGCTATTTCCAACGGCAACTGGATCGAGGCGGGCTGCTGCTGTGGGTTCGCACATGGAACCCCGACCAGGAAGCCCGAGCGACCGATGTCCTCAAACGCCACTCGGGAAAGGACGTGCACGTGCATGGCCTTCCGGTCGCAAGCGCTGAAGGATCGTAGATCGAGAGGCCGAGCATCGCATGCCGCAGCCCTCTTGCCCGCCCACAGGTGACGCCAATCCGGCTAGGTGACCAGGGATGGCGCGTCGCGGCCCGTGAACGCCTTGAGCTGAGAGATGTCGAGCGCTGCGCCGGCCAAGTCTGCGAGGGCCTGCTGGACCGGCAAATTGTGTCGCGATCGGTCGCGCTCGAAGCGTTCGAGGTAAACCCGCATCGTCTTCCCTTGGGTGCCGGTGCCGGACAGCCGATAAACGATGCGGGCGTGGTCGGAGAACACGATGCGGATGCCTTCGTGTTCGGACAGGCTGTGGTCGACGGGGTCGCGATAGGCGAAATCATCGCACAGGCTTGGGGTGAGGCCGCCCACCTCGCGCCCGGCCAGTTCGGGCGCCTCACGCCTGAGGTGGTCCATCACCGCCAAGGCGGCGCGATCGTCCAATCCCTCATAGTCGTGGCGTGAATAGTAGTGCCGGCCATACTGCGCCCAATGAGCGCGCACGACTGATCCGACACCCTGTTCCTGGACCGCCAGGATGTTGAGCCAAAAGAGCACCGCCCACAGGCCGTCCTTCTCGCGAATATGGCTCGAGCCGGCGCCGAAGCTCTCTTCGCCGCATATGGAGGCCCGGCCCGCGTCCAGAAGGTCGCCGAAATACTTCCATCCTGTCGGGGTTTCATAGCAGGCGACCCCGAGCTTGGCCGCGACGCGATCGACCGCTCGGCTCGTCGGCATGGATCGCGAGACGCCCGCCAGACTGGCGGAATACCCCGGGACGTCGCGGGCGTTGGCGGTCATCATCGCCAAGCTGTCGCTCGGGGTGACGAACAGGTTCGGCCCCAGGATCATGTGCCGGTCACCGTCGCCGTCGGACGCCGCGCCGAAATCCGGAGCGTTCGGCCCATTCATGAGCGCCAACAACTCGCGCGAATTGACGAGGTTCGGGTCGGGATGGACGCCGCCGAAGTCCGGCAGGGGCTCGCCGTTGATCACCGTGCCGGCCGGCGCCCCCAGGCGCCGTTCGAAGATAGCCCGTGCGTAAGGGCCCGTGGCGCCGTGCATAGCGTCGAAGCACATTCGAAACCGGCCGCCGGAAACCAGCCTGGCCATCCGATCGAAGTCGAACAGCGTCTCCATCAGAGCGGCGTAGTCGGAAACCGGGTCGATCACCTCCACCCTCATCGCGCCGAGCTGGACGGCGCCGAGACGATCGATATCCACATCGCCCGCGTCCAGCAGCAGATACCGGCTGATACAGCGGCTGAGGTCATAGATCGCCTCGGTCACTTGCTCGGGCGCGGGCCCGCCATTCGCCGTGTTGAACTTGACGCCGAAATCTCCTTCCGGTCCGCCCGGATTGTGGCTCGCGGAAAGGATGATCCCGCCGCAGGCGCGATGCTTGCGGATGACGCAGGAGGCGGCGGGCGTGGAGAGGAGGCCGCCTTGGCCCACCATGACTTTGCCAAAGCCGTTGGCGGCCGCGAGCCGCAGGATCACCTGGATGGCTTCCCGGTTGTGGAACCGCCCGTCACCGCCCAACACCAGGGTTCGACCTCGGCGGTCGTCCATGCTGTCGAATACTGATTGGACGAAGTTCTCGAGGTAACGGGGCTGGAGGAATTCCGAGACCTTCTTGCGGAGACCTGACGTGCCGGGCCGTTGATCGGGGAACGGCGTCGTTTCGATAGCCCGCACCCCTGTCTGCATCTTCAGCCACCTTGGATGAGCGTAAAGTCGGCCCGCCAGGCCGTCCGGCGCATGCGAAGCTTGGGTCGTCGTTTTGACTCAGATCAATGCGACCGGAATATCGTGCCTCGATATAAGTGCCACTGTCCATGAAATCGATCGGCGGCTCTGATGTACGGAGGTCGCATGCACACGTTCAAAGTCGTCAAGGAGCGTTTTGGGTGGGCGGTGCATCTGGGTGATGGAATGATCACACCGTTCTGGTCGCAGGCTCTTGCGATCCGCGAGGCCGGTCGCCTTTGCGAGTCGCTGCGCCGGCATGGCGCTGCGGCCGAAGTCGTCATAGAAGAAGAGGTGATCGGAGCGGCCGGAACCTCTGACCTGGCGGGGTCGTTCGGTCGCGATCAAGCGGCTTGGCGCTGAGCCGTTTTCCAACAACGCATTGGACCAGAGGATCAAAGAAGGAAGCGCGGACCTTGGCGGTCGAGGACTGGAGAGCCAACCGGCTCGCCTCGTCGCTTCATGGCAGCGCCGTTTGCCGCTGACCGGGAAACATTCGCCGTGGGATGACCGGCCGGTTCGCGAAGAACTCTTCAGCGTTGAGCGTCTCGAAGGGCATGCCCGCAGCCTCGCCGTCGCGCAGGCGTTGGCGTACGAGCCGGTTCATCGCGACGAGCTCGTTCGACGGCTCGCTTCGAACGAGAAGGGGCTGCTCGCGGCCTATCGCGACATCGCCCAGGCGATAGGCGCGGGCGAGGCGATCACCCCGGCGGCTGAATGGTTGATCGACAACTTCTACGTCGTGGAAAAACAGATCCGGCAGGTCCGCTCCGACCTTCCGGGCGGCTACTACCGCCAGTTGCCAAAGCTCGCCTCCGGGCCATTCGCGGACTTGCCCCGAGTGTTTGGCCTGACCTGGGCGTTTGTCGCCCATACGGACAGCCTGTTCGATCCGGATACCCTCTGCCGCTACGTGCGGGCATACCAAGAGGTTGAACCGCTTACGATCGGGGAACTCTGGGCGGTCGCGATCACCTTGCGCGTCATCCTGCTCGAGAACCTTCGACGGTTGGCCGACCGCGTCGTCAGCAGCCGCGCGGGCCGCCGAGCGGCCGATGCGGCGGCGGATCGGCTCCTGGGCGCAGGCGGCCGCAGCGCCGAGCCATCGCAAACGGTGCTGTCGGATTTCGAGCGAGGTGACACATCCGAGGCCTTCTTCGTGCAGCTCGTGCATCGCCTGCGCGATCAGGATCCAAGCATAGCCCCGGCCCTGGCTTGGATCGACAAGCGACTCGGAGAGCGAGGCTTGACCGCCGAGAGCGTGGTTCAAGCTGAGCACCAGCGCCAGGTCGCGGGAAGCGTAACCGTACGCAACATCATCACCAGTATGCGGCTCATCTCGGACGTGGATTGGTCTGAGCTCTTCGAGCGGGTCAGCCTCATCGATGATTGCCTCGCCGCCGGATGTCGCTTCGCGGAAATGGATTTCCCGACGCGCAACCTCTACCGCAACGCCATCGAGGAGCTGGCGCGCGGCGCCAGCTGCAGCGAACTCGACGTTGCGAGGGCGGCCCTTTCGGCCGCCGAAGCGGCGCATCGAGCTGATCCCGAAGGCGACGCCCGCCTGGTTGATCCCGGCTATTACCTGGTCGCAGGAGGGCGCGGGCGATTCGAGGCCGAGATCGGCTTTCGGGCTCCCATTTGGGCATTGCCCGGTCGGCTATACCGCTCCTTCGGCATCGGCGGCTATGTCGGGGCAGGCGCCTTGGTGGCGAGCCTCATCCTGGCCCTGCCGCTCGTGTTGTTGGCCCGCAACGGCCTCAGTTGGCGCTGGCTCGTGGTTCTGGGCGTGCTGGGCGTGGCGCCGGCGATAGACCTCAGCGTCGCGATCGTGAACCATATCGTGACGCGCGGAATTCGGCCGACGCTGTTGCCCGCCCTGGCTCTGAAAGGCGGCGTTCCGTCAGATCTGCGCACCCTGGTCGCCGTCCCGACGATGCTTGCCTCGCGAGACGCCGTCCGCGAGCAGGTCGAGAGGCTCGAGATTCACTATCTCGCCAGTCTCGCTGGCGAACTGCACTTTGCACTGCTCACCGACTGGACGGACTCCGCCACAGAACATCAGGAGGACGACGATAAGCTCCTGGCCGCCGCGCGCGATGGCGTCGCCGAGCTCAACCGCCGCTATGGCCCCGCCCCAGGGGGCGACCGGTTCCTGTTGCTCCACCGGCGAAGAGTCTGGAACGCCAGCGAGCGCCGCTGGATCGGCTGGGAGCGCAAGCGCGGCAAACTCACTGAGCTGAACCGGCTGCTCCGCGGCGCCAAAGGCACGACCTATATCGACCCGGCCCCGATTCCCGCAGGGGTGCGCTACGTCATCACTCTGGACGCCGACACGCGCCTGCCGCGCGAAACCGCGCGACGGTTGATCGGCAAGATGGCCCACCCGCTCAATCGTCCACGTCTCGATCCGCGGCTGCGCCGCGTCGTGGAGGGTTACGCAATCCTGCAACCCCGGGTCACGCCCGCACTTCCCGTCGGACGTACCGGCTCGCTGTTCCTGCGCGTCTTCTCGAGCGCCAGCGGTGTCGATCCCTATGCCGCGGCCGTCTCCGACGTCTACCAGGACCTCTTCGGCGAGGGCTCCTACAGCGGCAAGGGCATCTACGACGTGGACGCCTTCCAAGCTGCCCTCCAGGGGCGCGTGCCGGAGTCCGCGCTCCTTAGCCACGACCTCTTCGAGGGGATCTTCGCGCGCGCCGGGCTCGCGACGGACGTGGAAGTCGTCGAGGACTTTCCGGCCCGTTACGACGTGGCTGCGTCCAGGCACCATCGCTGGGCGCGGGGTGACTGGCAACTTCTGCCATGGATGCTCGGCCTTGGGCCGAACGTCCGCGTCGTGCCCATGATCGGCCGCTGGAAGATGCTGGACAATCTGCGCAGATCGCTCTCTGCGCCTTCCATTGTCGCCGCCCTCCTGGCGGGTTGGGCGGCGCCGCCTGGCAGCGGCTTCATCTGGACCATATTCGTTCTCGCCACGATGGCGGCGCCGCCCCTGCTGCCAGTCAGTGCGGAGCTAGCGCAGCGCCGGCCTGGCGTGGCGCTACGCAGCCATTTGCGGACCGTGGGCTCGGATCTTCGGTCAGCCCTCGTCCAGCTCTGCCTCATGGCTGTCTTCCTCGCTCACCAGGCGTGGCTGATGTCCGATGCGATCATCCGCACCTTGGTCCGGCTGGCGATCACGCGCCGGCATCTGCTCGAATGGACGCCAGCGGCCCAGGCGGCATCCGGCCGCCCGTTGAGCGTCGTGGGCTTTTACCAGCGAATGATGGGCGGCGTAGCGGTCGCCGTCGCGGCGGCGATCGTCGCCCGGTTTGGGGAGCCGAGCGCCTCGCCGTTTGGCATCTTCTTCGCGGCGGTCTGGGTCTTGGCGCCCGCCATCGCCCTCAGGGCAAGCCTGTCGCCGAAGGTGGCGCAGCGCCAACCGCTCGCGGCCCCCGACAGCGACGCTCTGCGGCTGGTTGCACGCAGGACCTGGCGTTTCTTCGAAGTCTTTGTCACGGCAGATTCCCATAGCCTTCCGCCGGACAACTTCCAGGAAACGCCGGAACCGGTGCTGGCGCACCGCACCTCGCCAACCAATCTCGGTCTCTATCTCCTGTCGGTGGCAAGCGCCCGCGACTTCGGCTGGATCGGAGACCCCGAAGCGGTCGAACGGCTGGAAGCCACCCTGGCGACGATGTCCGGGTTGGATCGCTACCGCGGGCATTTCTACAACTGGTACGACACGAAAAATCTGCGTCCGCTCGATCCGAAGTACGTATCCTCTGTCGACAGCGGCAACCTCGCCGGCCATCTCATCGCCCTCGCCGGCGCGTGCCGCGAGTGGGCGGCGTCGTCGAATTCAGTGGCCTGCCGGGTGCAGGGCGTGCGCGACGCCTTGAGCCTGGCGCGGCAAGCCGTGGACGAGCTGCCGCCAGCCGCCAGCGTCCAAACCCAGACGCGCAGCCGCCTGATCGAAGAACTCGACCACCTCACCGTTGACCTTGGACAGGTGTCGGAGTCCGGCGTGTGGCCCAGTCTCGAACCCGCAGGTCTGGCGGACGCTGCCCGCGCCATCGCCGTCGATGAAGGCGAGGAGGCGAGCGCTGACCTGATGTACTGGGTCGAGGCGGCGCATCGCGCGATCAGCAGCCATCGCCGTGACGGCGGCGACCCTCATTCCGCGGCTCTCCGCGCGCGCTTGCGAGCCCTGGAAGAGACCGCGCGAGCGATGGCCCTCGCAATGGACTTCCGGTTTCTGCTCGACCCGGATCGGCTCCTGCTGTCGATCGGGTATCAGACCGTCGAGGGCGTGCGTGATGCGAATTGCTACGACCTTCTGGCGTCGGAGGCGCGGCTCGCCAGCTTCATGGCCATCGCCAAGGGGGACGCGCCCACGCGGCACTGGTTCCGACTTGGCCGGTCGGTAACCCCTGTCGATCATGGCGCCGCCCTGATCTCCTGGTCGGGCTCAATGTTCGAGTACCTGATGCCTTCGCTGGTGATGGCGGCGCCGGCGCCAAGCCTGATCGAGGAGACCAATCGCTTGGTGGTCGAGCGTCAGATCGAGTACGGGCGACAGCTCAAATCCCCCTGGGGCGTTTCAGAATCCGCCTTCAACGCGCGCGATCTGGAGTTCACCTATCAATACTCCAATTTCGGGGTGCCCGGCCTCGGTCTGAAGCGCGGGCTCGCGGACAACGCTGTCATCGCTCCTTACGCCACCGCCCTTGCGGCGATGGTCGACCCCAAGGCATCCGTGCAGAATTTCGAGCGTCTGGCCGAGCTTGGCGGCCGGGGCCGTTACGGCTTCTATGAAGCCATCGACATGACGCCTTCGCGCGTGCCCGAGGGACAGCTGCGCAGCGTCGTGCGGGCTTTCATGGCTCACCACCAAGGGATGTCGGTCGTCGCCATCGCCGACACCCTCCTCGACGGGCGGATGCGTGCGCGATTCCATGCCGACCCGATGATCCAGGCGACGGAACTGCTCCTGCAGGAGCGGGTTCCGCGTGACATCGTCAGCACTCCGCCCCTGGTGGCTGAAACGGCCGAGGTCGTCCGTGACCGGGCCGGCGGCGCGTGGCGCCAGGCGAGCCCCTGGAGCGCGATTCCCGATACCCAGCTGCTTTCGAACGGCCGCTACTCGGTGATGCTGACTGCAGCGGGCTCCGGCTACAGCGCCTGGCGCGGCTTCGCCGTGACGCGTTGGCGCGAAGACGTAACGTGCGACGACTGGGGCTCCTACATCTTCCTGCGCGATTGCCACCTCGGCGAGGTCTGGTCGGCGGGCTTGCAGCCGACAGGCGTGACGGCCGACGAGTACAAGGTCGTGTTCAACGAAGACCGGGCGGAGATAGCGCGCCGCGACGGCAGGCTGGGCACGACCTTCGAGGCGCTGGTCTCGAGCGAGGATGACGCGGAGGTCCGGCGGATAACCATCTCGAATTTCGACGTTGAAGCGCGAGAAATCGAGGTGACCTCCTACGCCGAGCTTGTGCTCGCGCCGCCTTCTGCGGACTTGGCCCATCCAGCCTTCTCCAAGCTGTTCGTTGAAACCGAGCATCTCGCCGGGGTCGGGGCTCTCGTAGCGACGCGCCGCCGCCGTGCGCCGGCGGAGCCGGAGATTTGGGTCGCGCACCTTGCCGTGGTGAAGGGCGAGCTGGTCGGCCAGCGCGAGTTCGAGACCGACCGGGCGCGCTTCCTTGGCCGGGCAAGGGGGGTTCGCTCGCCAGCGTCGATCGTCAATGGGCGACCGCTCTCTGGGACGACCGGCGCCGTGCTGGACCCGATCTTCGCGCTTCGACGGCGGGTGCTGCTGGAGCCCGGGGAGACGGCGCGGATCGACTTCTGGACCGTAGCCGCCTCGTCTCGCGCGGAACTGCTCGGCCTGATCGACAAGCATCACGATACCGCCGCCTTCGAGCGCGCCGCCGCGCTCGCCTGGACCCAGGTCCAGGTGCAACTGCGCCACCTGGGGATCGACCACGGTCAGGCCAGCCAGTTCCAGCGACTCGCCGGCCATCTCCTTTACGGCGGGCCGATGCTGCGGCCCTCGTCCGAGACCATACAGGCGGGCGCCGGTGGGCAGCCGATGCTCTGGAGCCTCGGGCTCTCGGGAGACCTGCCGATCATCCTGGTGCGGATCTCGGACGTTCATCAAGTCGACCTGGCTCACGAGACGCTTCTCGCGGTCGAGTACTGGCGCACGAGAGGACTGGCGGTTGATCTCGTGATCCTGAACGAACGGGCGTCGTCCTATGTCCAGGATCTCCAAACGGCCCTCGAGACGCTGGTCCGGGCGAACCAGTCGCGTCCGCAGCTCGGGAGGGAACGCGCCCCCGGGCATATCTTTCTTCTCCGCGCCGACCTGATACCAGGCGAGGTCCGCGCCTTGTTGACCTCTGTCGCGCGTGTCGTGTTGCTGGGGGAACGGGGTCGGTTGTCCGATCAGATGGAGTATGCGGCAGCGCCCAAGGCCGCGTCGCGGCCTTCTTTGCCGAGAGCAGGCGCCGCCTCCGAGCTACGCATCTCGAGACCTGCGCCCGATATCGAATATTTCAACGGCCTTGGCGGCTTCGCAGCGGACGGCAAGGAGTACGTCACCACGATCGGCCCCGGACAATCGACCCCGGCGCCTTGGATCAATGTGATCGCCAATTCGGAGTTCGGCTTTCAGGTTTCAGCCGAAGGTAGCGGCTACGCCTGGTCGCTCAATAGCCGAGAACACCAGCTGACACCTTGGTCAAATGACCCCGTTACCGACCAGCCTTCGCAGATTCTCTACCTGCGCGATGAAGAGACGGGCCAGCTCTGGACGCCGACCGCCGAGCCGCTTCGCGACGAAGCCGCCACGTACATCGCGCGCCACGGCTTCGGCTACAGCCGCTTCCAGCATGCCTCGGGCGGCCTTGCGCTCGCTCTCCTCGAGTACGTCGCACCCGAGGATCCGATCCGGATATCGCGTCTCACGGTGCGCAACACCTCGCCCAGGCATCGCCGCCTGTCGGTCACGGCCTACGTGGAGTGGGCGCTCGGCGCCTTGCGGGAAACGACCGCTCCATTCATCTCAACCACGCTCGACGCAGAGACGGGCGCGCTCTTTGCCACCAACCGCTGGAACCCGACCTTTGGCGAGCGTGTCGCCTTCGTCGACCTCTCGGGGCGGCAGACGAGTTGGACAGGCGACCGGCGCGAATTCATTGGCCGCAACGGCTCGCTGGCAGAGCCTCTGGCGCTCGCGAGCGGGACGCCGCTTTCAGGGCGCGTCGGCGCAGGACTCGATCCTTGCGCGGCGCTGCAGACCACAATTCAGCTGCCGGCCGGAGCATCCGCCGAGATCGTGCTGTTCATGGGCGATGCGGCGAGCCAGGACGAGGCGCGGCGACTGATCAACCGATTCCGCCAGGAGGACCTGGACGCGGTGCTGGGCGAGGTGCGCCAGCGCTGGGACGCCACGCTGGGTGCGGTGCAGGTCAAGACTCCCGATCGAACCATGGACCTCATGCTGAACGGCTGGTTGCTCTACCAGACGCTGGCGTGTCGGGTCTGGGCGCGCGCCGGTTTCTATCAGGCGAGCGGCGCCTATGGCTTCCGCGATCAGCTGCAGGACGTTATGGCGCTTGCGGCGGCTGATCCCGCGATTACCCGCAGCCATCTCCTTCGCGCGGCGGCTCGCCAGTTCAGGGAAGGCGACGTCCAGCACTGGTGGTTGCCCACGAGCGGCCAAGGCGTGCGGACCACAATCTCGGACGACCGCCTCTGGCTTGCGTACGCCGTCGCACACTACCTGGACACAGTGGGTGACGCCGGGGTCCTCGAAGAGGAGGTCCCTTTTGTCGACGCTCCGGCGCTCGAGCCTGGACAGGCGGAGAGCTTCTCCCAGCCGGCGATCACGAGCGAAACGGCGAGTCTTTATGAACATTGCGCGCGCGCACTGGACGCCAGCCTCTCCGTCGGGATCCACGGCCTGCCCTTGATCGGCGGCGGCGACTGGAATGACGGGATGAACCGCGTCGGGCAAGGCGGGCAGGGCGAGAGCGTCTGGCTAGGCTGGTTTCTCGTCGCCAATCTGGTCCGCTTCGCCAAGGTCGCGGACGATCGCCGCGACGCTGCGCGCGCGGCGGCCTGGCGTGATCATGCCGCGGCGCTGCGCGACGCACTCGAGCGCGAAGCCTGGGACGGCGACTGGTACCGGCGCGGCTGGTACGATGACGGTTCACCCCTGGGCTCGGCCGCCAGCGACGAGTGCCGGATCGACTCCATCGCCCAGTCGTGGGCGGTGCTTTCCGGCGCGGGCGATCCGGCCCGCGCGGCGCGCGCAATGGCCTCGGTCGAACGGGAGCTGATACTCCCTCAGGACGGCTTGGCGCTGATCTTCGCGCCGCCTTTCGATCGCGGGCAGAACGATCCCGGCTACATCAAGGGCTATCCGCCGGGCATCCGCGAGAACGGCGGCCAATACACCCATGCCGCGCTCTGGTCAGTGATGGCCTTCACCGCCCTCGGAGAGGGGGACAAGGCCGCGGCGCTGTTCTGGATGCTCAATCCCATCAATCACACCCGCACCCGCACCGACGTCCACCGCTATCGGGTCGAGCCCTATGTCGTGGCTGCGGATGTCTACAGTGCGGAGGGGCGCAGCGGGCGCGGCGGCTGGACCTGGTACAGCGGGTCCGCCGGCTGGATGCAACGCGCCGGCCTCGAGCACATTCTGGGCCTGCGCCTTCGCGGTGACCACCTGGAACTCGATCCTTGCATCCCGAAGAGCTGGCCGCAGTTCGAGATCAACCTCCGGCACAAGTCCTCCCACTACCGAATCGTCGTCGAGAACCCCGCTTCCGTCTCGCGCGGAATCGCACGGGCGAGTTTAGACGGGGCTCCGCTGCCTTGCACTCCTCTGCAAGTGGCGCTGATGGATGACGGCCTCTCGCACCAGGTGGAGGTCATGCTCGGCTGAGCCCGGCGCTTCCCTGGCTGCAGCCCATCCACGAGCGCCTGCCAGTCTCGCGCTGACGACACGCCAAACCCGTCGAAACGGCACGGTAGAGCTGCCAGCTTGCGGCCGGCGACGAATTCAGAGGCTCGACGGATCCCCAGGCATCGCTCGTCGCTTTGATTCAGATCAAGGCCGACGGACATGTCGTGGCACGATATAAGCTTCGTTGTCCGTGGGATCGATCGGAGGCGCTCATGGAGGCGCTCGTGGACGGGGGGCCAGGGAAGAAGGCGCTGGAGGAGCGTCCCAGGCCCAGGGGCCAGGATCATGGCGCTGGCGCAGGGCCGTGGCGTCGACACGGCGATCGAAGCGGTCGGCTGCCGGCCACCTTCCAGCTGTGCCGGGACATCGTCGGACCGGATGGGACCATCGCCAACATCGGCGCGCACGGGTCCAGGGTGGACCAGCACCTGGAACGACTTTGGTCGCAGAACAGCTCTGTCACCACGCGCCTCGTGGACACCGTGACGACGTCGACGCTGCTGAAGACCGTGCAGCCCAGGAAGATCGAGCCGACGAAGCTGATCACGCATCGATCCAAGTTCGATCAGGTCCTGGCGGATGCCTACGACACCTTCGCTCGCTCCGCCCCCAGGCGCGCACTCAAGGTGCTGATCGAGCTCAACTGAATCCCATCGAGGAAGCACGATGTCAGACGTCAATGCGCAGCCAGGAAGGCGACGAGGCCGGCAGACGACGAGCCAGCCGGAGGACCCGGGCTCGGCCCGGACATCTGACCTGGAATGGGATCTGGTCGACGAGACCTCGTTCGAATCCTTCCCGGCAAGCGACCCGCCTGGATGGATTTCGCGCAGGCGAACCACCGGGTCCTGACGCATCGCCATCCGGCCAGGGCGATCGTCCTGACCGAGAGCGCCGCAGGAGGAGCCATGCCGAAGCTTCGCATCAAGCGGGCCTACGAGCCGCGATCGCCGTCGGACGGCCGGCGAATCCTGGTCGACCGGCTGTGGCCTCGCGGCCTGAGCAAGCATGACCTCGAGGGCGTCAGGTGGGTCCGCGACGTGGCGCCGAGCGCCGCTTTGCGGAAATGGTTCGGACACAAGCCGGAGCGCTGGGGCGAATTTCGTCGGCGCTACTTCGGCGAGCTCCGCGGCAATCCGGCGGTTGAGACCATCAGAGACGCGCTGACGGAGGGCCCGGTCACGTTGCTCTACGGCGCGAAAGACGAGGTTCACAACCAGGCCGTCGCCCTCGCCGAATTCCTGGCCGGCGAGGTGCAGCCGGCGAAGGGGAGAGGCGAAGGATGACCAGTGAACTGACCGCCGACGACCGCATTCGCGAGGCAGATCACCGGATCAAGAACCATCTGCAGATGGTCGCGAGCTTGCTCGCGTTGCAGTCGAAGCAGAGCACGAACGCCGAGCTCCGGGAGGAGTTGGACCACGCCGCTCATCGCGTCATGGCCGTCGCGCTGCTGCATGAGCAGCTGCAGCGGAGCGGGGAGCGCCCGATCGACATCGCGGCTTATCTGGAAGAGATCTGCCGCGACCTCGCGCTGAGCAACGACTGCGAGGCTCGCAGAGTCCAGATCTCGCTGGCCGTGGAGTCGGCTGAGCTCCCCGGTGACCAGGCCATCGCGCTGGGCCTGATCACCAGCGAACTCGTCACCAACGCCATCAAGCACGCTCATGGCGGCTCGCCGGGCATGGTGGCGGTGAGCTTCGAAGATCACGCGGGAGACTGGCGGCTCACCGTCGCCGACCGCGGTCCGGGTCTCGCCGCGCTGCCGGCCGAAGGCAGGAGCTTCGGCCTGAGCCTGATCGGCCGGCTGGCGCAGAAACTCAGCGGCGCCTTCACCGTGGTGAGCGACGGCTTCGGCGCCCAGTTCAGGGTGGAGTTCCCGTCCTTGTCCGAAGGGCCGCCAGACATGGCGGTCGGGCCATCGCCGGCGAGGGCGCGCTTCACCTCGCCTGAGCCCGACAAGGAGGCGTCCTAGTGAGCACCGACACAGCCAGCGCCGAACTGCCGGATTTCTCGCGCGGCGTCGCCGCGGAGCTGTTGGCCGACGGCGCCATGCTGGCCGGCCGCGTCGGCGCGGACGCCGCGCTCCTGGCCCGCCGAGGCGACGAGGTCTTCGCCGTGGGCTCGGTCTGCACGCACTACGGCAGGCCGCTCGCCGAGGGTCTCCTCGTTGGGGACACCGTGCGGTGTCCCTGGCGCCACGCCTGCTTCAGCCTGCGCACCGGCGAGGCGCTGCGGGCGCCGGCGCCGAGAGACTGCACGGTGACCTATCGGCTTGGCGGCAAGCCGCTGGCGAAGGCCGAAGTGCATCGCGATCTGGCAGGCCTGCGCGCCGAACTTGAGTTCGAGCGGGCCATGACCCGGCCCAGTTGACTGACCTGTCTAGCCAAGAGCCGAGGCACGAGACTGAAATGATCGTCGAACACTCAGACGAGCCCCCTCGCCGGACCCTCCTCAAACGCTTCCCGGCGCCGGCGAACTTCAAGGTTGCGCCGGCATCGCGGATTGCGAAAGGCCGAACGTGGCCGGCCCCTGCGGGCGCGACGCGGGTCAAGGCTTTCGAGGTCTACCGCTACGATCCCGAGACGGCGGGCAATCCACGCGTCGACAGGTTCGAGGTCGATCTCGACGACTGTGGGCCGATGGTCCTCGACGCGCTCTTCTGGATCAAGAACAAGGTCGATCCGACGCTCGCATTCCGCCGTTCCTGCCGCGAGGGCGTCTGCGGGTCGTGCAGCATGAACCTGGATGGCGTGAACTGGCTCGCATGCACCCGGTTCATCGCCGACATGGATGACCCGGCGACAGTCTACCCGCTGGCCAACCTGCCGATCATCAAGGACCTGGTGCCGGATACGACTCACCTCTCCGCCCAGTACGAGATGATCGAACCGTGGCTCCACAGCACGACGCCCGAGCCGCAAACAGAGCGGCTGCAGTCGCCGAAGGCGCGGGCCCAGCTCGATGGATACTACGAGTGCATCCTCTGCTTCTCCTGCACGTCGGGGTGCCCGAGCCATTGGTGGAACGGCGACCGTTTCCTGGGTCCCGCCGTATTGCTCCAGGCCTGGCGGTGGCTGGCCGACAGCCGCGACGAGGCCAAGGAAGCCCGCCTCGACACCCTCGAGGACCCGTTCCGCCTCTATCGGTGCCACACCATCCTCAACTGCACGCGCACCTGCCCCAAGGGATTGAACCCTGGCAAGGCCATTGCGGAGATCAAGAAGATGATGATCGAGCGGGGAGGCTGAGCCGTGGACATCGAAGCGGAGGTCGGCCAGGCCGGCCCGAAACCTCGGCCGAAATCGCCCAATATTCAGATCTATCGGCCACAGCTGACGTCGGTCCTGTCGATCGGCAATCGGATCACAGGCGTCGCGCTGAGCCTCGCCGCGGTTGCCCTCGTGGTCTGGCTCAGCTCGGCGGCGGCTGGTCCCCAGGCTTACGCGGCATGTCGGGGCGCACTCGGCTCGCTACCAGGCCAGATCGTGCTCTTTGCCTTCACCTTCGCCTTCTATTTCCATCTGTGCGGCGGCGTCCGCCACCTCGTCTGGGACACCGTCCACGGCTTTGAGCTGCGCGCCATCTATCTTTCCGGCTGGGCGGTCGTCGCCTTGAGCGCGGTGCTCACGGCAGCGACCTGGATCGTGAGCTTTCAATTGGGAGGGCGGGGCTGATGAGCCGCGGTCCGATGCGCTCGCCTCTGGCCGAAGCCATGGGCCTCGGCTCGTCGAAATCCGGGCGGGCCGAGTGGTGGGCCGAACGCGTGACGGCCATCGCGCTCGCGCCCCTTACGCTCTGGTTTGTCGCCTCGATCGTGGCAACCTCGCGTGCAGACTACACGTCGTTCGTCGCCTGGCTCGCGACGCCGCTCGCGAGCGGCCTGATGATCCTGCTGCTGGTCGCCCTGTTCTGGCACACGGCGCTCGGTTTGCAGGTCGTGATCGAGGACTACGTCCACTCGGGCTTCAAGTTCGTGGCGCTCATCGCTGTCCGTCTCGGCTGTTTCGCCCTCGCGGCCGTTGGCGTCCTGGCGACGCTTCGAATCGCGTTCGGCCGCTAGGCGGCTCCGCCGGCTCGTGACTGGGGGCTCAGCCTCGAGCGCGCTGGACATTGGACGCTCGCGCCGATGATCGAGACCCTGGACGGACCCTTCGATCTCACGTTGTCGCTGCAAGCCGCCGCGAGCTTCTACCCTGGCGATGAGCCGGGCGGCCGGACTCTCCGGGCGGCGATCCGGTCGAGCGCGGGGCCGGCCGCCATCACGATCGAGCAGGTGAATAGGACCCCTCCCAGACTCGCGGTGTCTGCGGCGCGCGCCGTTGAGGCTGCTGCTCTGCGCCGCGTTGCGCGCCGCCTGGTCGCCGCGGACCTGGACCTTCGCCCCTTCTATCGGCTCACGCAGAAGCACCCGGTGCTAGGACCGATTGCAGCCTCGCTCCCCGGCCTCAAGCCACTGCAGCCGGCGTCTCTATTCGAGGCGGCGGTGATCGCAATCACTGAACAGCAGCTTTCGATGGCGGCGGCTTACCGCATTCGCTCGCGCATTGTGCGCCGGTTCGGCGAACCGGTCGAAGACCTCCTGCTATTCCCGACCCCGCAGACAATCGCTGAGGCGCCGGATCAAGTGCTCGCCGACTGCGGCCTTTCTCGCCAGAAGCTCCGCTATCTGAAGACGCTGGCCCTTCGCATCGCCTCCCACGACCTCGACCTGGAAGCAATGAGGGAGCTGGCCGACGACGAGATCCGCGCCTGCCTGATAGAGAATCCAGGCCTTGGCCGTTGGTCCGTCGAACACATCCTCCTGCGTGGCTTCGCTCGGCCCAGCGGGCTGCCGTCCGGGGACGTCAGCCTGCAGAAGGTGGTCGGATTCTACCTGGGCCAAGGTCTGCCGCTCAGCGCCGCAGAGCTCGAGCGGGCCCTGTGTCCGCTCAGACCCTTTCACGGCCTGGCGGCCTTCTACCTGTCTGTCGCCTATCGCCGCCGAGCGCAGCTCGACCCGCGGCGAGCATAGAGCGCCGGCGTTTCCGGTTCAGGTCGACGAGGGAGAGATGCGTGGCGCTGCGCGCGTGAAACGCTGCGATGGTCGATGGCGCGTACAAACACTTAGCGCCCAACGACAGGCGCCGACTGAGGGCGATCGAACGCCGCCGCCGGCGAGCCAGCCATGTCCATGAGCGCTCTGGGACGAACCGATGATCCCGGCCGGCGTAACGGCCGCGGTGTCAACCTTGACATCCTCGAGGGGATCGCGCCGCGCCTCTCTGCGAACAGGTTCGGCCGCGGCTACTTCGTCACCACGATCTGTCCCTTCATCCCGGGATGAAAGGTGCAGACATAATTGATGGCGCCCGGCTTCAGCAGCCTCACGCCGCCGCTGGCGCCGGGCTTCAGGACGACATTGAAGTCCGGCGTGGTGGCCGAGTGCAGGAAGATGTCCTTGTTCACCCAGGCCACTCGGTCGCCGACGTGCGCCGTGAGCGTCTCGGGCACGTACGCGAGATTGCTCATCTGCACCACCAGAAGCCTGCCCGGCTTCGCCTTGGCCGCCGGGGGAGCGGCGGCCGCAGCAAGGCCCGCCATGGCGGCTAGCATGGCGCCGCACCATAGAACACGCATCTGGGCCTCCGCTACTTCAGCGAAGCGGCGAGCTGTTCGGCGTGTTGCTCATGCTCCTGGAAGAGCTTTAATCCCGTCTGCAGCAGCGACTTCAACTCGGCGTTCTGGGCGCTGGGGATTAGCGTGCTCTGGAGGGCGCCGTTGACGGTTTTGTGGAAGGCCACCTCGTTGTTCGCGTAGGCGACGTCGAATGCGTGGCCGCTGAGCTTCGCAAGCTCGGCGCTCTTCTGCTTGGCGGCGGCCTGCAGCGACTGGCTGGTCGGATTGTCTTCCGGGGTCACGTGCAGCTTCTTCACCAGCGCCAGCGCCTTGTCGTTCACCGCGGTGTGGTCGCGCACCATCTCCTGGGCGAAGTCGCGCACCTTCGGAGTCTTAGTCTTCGCCAGGGCCTGGTTGGCGGCAGCGATGTCGATATTGTCCGCGGTGTAGACGATGTGGGCGATCTGCGCGTCGTTGGGTTTCGCGGCGGGCGCCGCCAGAGCCGAAGAGCAAAGCGCGAACGCTAGACTCGCAGCAAGCGAAAGACTTTTCCTCATTGGCAGCTCCTTTCAAGCTCGAACCCGGAGAGCTCTGTCAGCAAATCTCAGGCGCGCCTTGGCGCAAGACGCGGATCACCGACGGAGGTTATTACATCGTGCTACGATGTAATTCCATCCTTGATTTGGCCGATTTGTTGAGCGCCGCGGCGTGCCGCTGATGGTTTAAGCATGGCGCCCGATGTTGCGGATCGCCGACTGATGGACACCGATGCGATAGCGCTCCTGAATCCAAGAGACGAGTCGTTGGAGACCCGCTGCACGCCAGGCAGAGCTGACCAGGGGCCTGGGCATCGCGAGACCCTCGTCGAGAAAGCGCCAGAACAGGGAAGAGCGGGCTGTGGCGAGACGTTCGTCGCCCTGATCGCAACTGATCCGGCCGAATGCCTGAAGCCGGCCTCGCTTGGCGAGGCTCACGAACCAGTCCCCGTCGCGGGCGCCTCGAAGCTCGAGCGCCAGCGCGCCTTCCGGCGTGAGCGCCGGGACCGGCGTCTCTAGCGGTAACAGCCGGGAGTTGCCGTCCACCAGGCTTGCCGGTCCGTTCGCCAGCCACGCCTGAAGCAGGCGCAGGCGCTCGTGGCCGCAGATCCAGTGGCCGACGGATCGCAGCAAGGAGCCCTTGTAACCGAGGCGAGCGAGGTCCGGGAGCATGCGGTCTCTTCCATCTCCGAGAGGCGCCGCACGCTCGAAAAGTGTGGCGCCGCCGCTCTCTCCCTCCACCAGCGCCAGCTCCGGATCTCGAGGCTGGCGCAGGAAGTGGGCTGTTCCAGCCAAGCGCGCCCCGAGGTCGGCGCCCATGGGTTCGCCGTCCCGCAAATCGTGGACCCGGCTAACCCGCAAGGTTCCGATTGCGAACAAACGCGGCCGATCCTCGGGCGGGCGCGGCGCGAGGCCCGCGTAGAAGACGATCACGTCGCCCCTCGACAGTCTCAGCAACTGCCGCCGCTTGCCTAAGGCGGCGTCGCCATACGCAGCCGCGGCGAAGTCTGGATCGAGATGCGGCCGCCGTAATGCGAGCCGCGGCGGGAGCACCGTCGCCAGCGAACTGACGCGCCGACCCGGCAAGGTCGCGTACGTGAGAGGAGAGCGCGTCGCGCTGGTTTCCGGGATCGGAACGTATTCGAAGCGTCCGTCCTGGAAAATCGGCGCGAGCGCCCCGCCAGCGCCGCGATCGATGCCGACGCGCAGCAGCAAGGCTTTCCCACTGTCTCCCGCGCCGCGCGGAACGGCCATGACTCAACTCACTCCGGGCAAGGGACTATTCGCTGCCGCGCCACACAAGCGTTCTCGCCAAATCCGCGACAGGTAGCTCGTCGAGTCGCGAAACTGCGCTCGCGATCGCAGTTCTGGCGTGCTCGTGCGCGAAGGGCTCCGCCAGGACATGGAACTTGGCGAGCACCCCTTCCCAGGTGGCGGGGCGCGTGTGGAAGCCTTCGTAGTCGCGCACTTCCAGCTCGAAGCGCTGGCCGTTCCTGAGAGTGATCGCTACGCGGCAGGGCATCTCTTGCGGAAAGCGGGCGGAGAAGCCCGGGTCGGAGCGAATGATCACTCGCCGCAACAGGTCCTGCACGTCGGCCGCCCTGATGCGATCAAGGGCGTACTGCGGGGGCGCAAGCTGGCCGTCCAGGAGCGCGGCGGCGACCATGTAGGGGAGGCTGTGGTCAGCCTGCTCCTTCGTCGCCACAAGGTGTTTATCGCCTTCGGCTCCGCCGCCAATGATCAGATGGGCAACCTCGAAGATGCGGACTTCGACCTGCGCCACGTCGCCCCCGGTGATTCCGTGGCGGCTCCTCAGCTCCAGCGCCGCATCGACCGCGGACTGGGCATGGACCTCGGCGTTGTATTTCTTGATGATTGTCCGGCGTACGCGCTCCAAGTCTTCGCGATCCCAGTCGATGTGGAACGGGCCGCTCACGCTCTGCTCGAAGCCCTTCACGCCTTCGAACACCTCGAGCGGCCCGGTCACTCCGCGCATGGCGAGGTAGGCCGCCTGGGTCGCGCCGCAAGCCGTGTGAGCGAAGGCAAGCCCCTTCCAGTGCGAAAGCGCGCCGGTGCGGGTGACGCGCAGGCCTACTGCGTCGACGCCGCCAAGCGCGATCGCGTGGGCCGTCCGCTCCGCGTCGAGGCCGAGCGCCTTGGCGACGCCCGCCGCCACTGAGAAGGCGCCTTGGGTGGTGTGGTCGAAGCCCCGGTCCCTGAGCGGCGCCTCATCGCACAGGCGGGCCTGGACCTGATAGGCGACCGCCAGGGCGGTCATCAGCGTCGTGCCGTCGGCGCGGGCGTGTTCCGCCGCCGCCAGCACGGGCGCCAGGTTATCGCTGGGATGGCAGGTCTCGCCCGGCGCCAGATAGCTGTCCATGAAATCGAGGTGCCGGATGAGGGCGCCGTTCAGGAACGCTGCTCGGTCGGGCGCCGAGCGGCCCCCGCCGATCAGGGTGCACAGAGGCGCGCCGCCGAAGTCCTCGACCTGGCGACGCACAGCGTCGATCGGTTCGGCGGCGAGCGCCCCGATCGCGCAGCCCAAGCTATCGAGGATGCGGATCTTCAGCGCCTGGCGCGCCGCGTCGGATAGATCGCTCCAGCTGGCCCGATGGACGAAGTCCGCGAGCTTCTCTGCTTCCGTCATCGGGGCCTCACCCCTCTCGATAGCTCGCGATGCGGCCCCAGCTGCTCTTCATGCCCCAGAGGCCGGACCTCAGGCACTCCAGCTGTACGATCTGGCTGTGGTCAACGAACAGGTTGACCTCTGGGCCCCATGTCTTGACGTACCACTCGAACACCTCGGGGTCGGCCGCCTCGAACATCAGTTTGTCCAAGCCGATCCCCTCGGCGATCTGGCTGACGATGTCGGTCCGCCAAGTCTCGACGTTCTCGGTGAGGCCCTCCGATTCCACCATGATGATGTCCGCGCCCGCTTCGAGGCAGGCCTTGGCGCGGCGGACCACCCAACCGGCGTCTCGCACGCCCTCGGCCCTCAGTTCAGCGGCCGGCGTGGCGCCGCCCGCACCGAATTGCACTCCCAGTTCCGGCTTGGCCTTCAGCCCGGCTTTCTTCACGCGCTCGATCAGGCGCAGGAGGTCGGACTCGGCAAGGCTGATAAATCCCGTCGACAGCTCGATCACATCGAAACCGAGCGCCTTGGCCTCCGTCACGTAGCTTTCTACGGCCGGCGGCCCGAAACGCAGGACGTTCTCGATCCAGCCGCCCGTCGAAACGTAAACATCGAACCGGTGCGCCGTCTCGACGAGCTTGGCCAGGGCGTCGCGTGGCATGAGGGCGAACGAGCCGCCGGCGAATTTGAAGCCATCGACGTACGGGTGCATCAACTCGAGCAGGTCCTCGAGATAGCGGCGGCCGGGGACCGAGTAGTACGGACCGCGGATCTCGGTGAGCCCCTCGGCTCGCGGCTTCGCTGACCGCAGATTGATCGGAATCGCAGAAAAGGCCCGCTCAGCCATCTCGTCCTCCGTAAAATGGCGGCAAGTGATCCCCGTCAAAGGAGATCCGCCTCAGAACGAAGTCCATCGTCGCCGGTTCTGGCGCCGTCCCGTATCGGCCGGTTCGTGCACCCATGACCGGCTTCCGGACAAGCGGAAAGTATCGTATAACGATACAAATCGAGCTTCTCGGACGCCCGCGAGTAACATCGATCTTCCGCCGCCTCGCCGATGCTGCGCACGCGGGTCAACGTCGGCCGGTCGCCCGTCGTAGCCTGCACTTTCAACAGGAGTTATATCGCGGAACGATGTATTTTCCGGCATTGATCGAGATCAAAGACGGCGCATCGATGCGCGACGACGGGTGCATAGCCGCCCCTGGTTTGATGAGCCTTTCCCATGCCCAGACTCGATTACCGCCAGGCGTCACCGGAGGGGATCGCAGTGTTCCGGCGTCTCGAAGCCTATGTCCGGGAGTCCGGCCTGGAGGCTTCGCTGCTCGAACTGGTCAGGACGCGAGCCTCTCAGATCAATGGCTGCGCCTACTGCCTCGACATGCACACTAAGGATGCGCGCGCCGCCGGCGAGAGCGAACAGCGGCTCCATACGCTGTCGGCCTGGCGCGAGACGCCGTTCTTCAGCGAGCGAGAAAGGGCCGCCCTCGCATGGACCGAAGCCGTCACGCGCATCGCCGACGCTCACGTGAGCGACGAAGTCTATTCGGAGACCGCGAAGCACTTCCACGAGAAGGAGCTGGTGGACTTGACGCTCGCCATTGTCGCCATCAATGGCTGGAATCGTCTAGCGATCACCTTCCAGTCGCCCGTCGGGGACTATCGGCCTTCCAGGGCTGTTGGAGGGCGGTGAGCTAATCCCCCTGACTTCGGAGCGAAGCTTCTCTCGCTTCACTGCGAAAGGCACACTTCTCAATTCGCCGCGGAGAACGCGGCCAGAAGCGTCCCTGCAATGCCCGTATTCGGCTGCGGCGGAGACGCCGCATTCCGTCTCCGCGGCGGACAACCTACCGAAAAATCGGTGGTTTCAGGAATTGAGAACCGACACTCCGAAGAACGTCGGACTGAGTGGTGGACGCGGTAGGGATTGAACCTACGACCCCTCGCGTGTGAAGCGAGTGCTCTCCCGCTGAGCTACGCGTCCTAGCCAGGAAGGATGGGGCTAATAGCGGCGCCGGCGCCGGCGAGCAAGCGTCGGACGGTCGCGGGCAGCTCGCCGAAGTGATCGATCAGCGCATCGGCGCCCAACTCGGCCAGCGGCACGTCATTGTAGCCGAAGCTGACGGCGATCACCGGCACGCGGGCGGCCCTGGCTGCGCCGGTGTCGGTGGTGGCGTCGCCGACCATCAGCGCCCGCTCCAGCCGCCCGCCCGCGGCCTCGACCGCGTAGGCGAGGTGCTTGGGGTCGGGCTTGTAGGCGCCGGCGAGATCCGGCCCGACGACGGCGGCGAAGCGGCGGGTCAGGTCCAGCGCATCCAGCAGCGCCAGCGAGAGATCGGTGCGCTTGTTGGTGCAGACGGCGAAGCGCGCGCCGGCGCTCTGCAGGGCGTCCAGCGCGCCCTCCAGGCCGGGGAACGGCCGGCTCGCCATGGCGATGCGGCCGACGTAGAGCTCGATGAAGTGGTCGAAGAGCCGGTCCATGTCGGCTGGCGCAAGCGTCTCGCCCGCCGCCTCGAAGCCGCGCGTCAACATCGCCCGCGCGCCGTGGCCGACGAAGCGGCGGGCCGACTCCAGCGGCAGGCCGTCGTGGCCGTGCTCGGCCAGGATGTAGTTCAGGACGCCGATCAGGTCGGGCGCGGTGTCGACCAGCGTGCCATCGAGGTCGAAGGCGATCACGGCGCCGACGAGGTCGCCAGATTGAGTGGAAGCGGGCAGGGGGTGTCTCCGGTCGATCAAGGGCGCCGTTTCGGCTAAACCCGCGCCGATGACAATCCGCCGATTCCGCCGCGAGGCGCCATGACCGCCATCTCCGAACGCCGCGCCGCCGTGATCCTCGCCGCCGGGCAGGGCACGCGCATGAAGTCGCCGACCCCGAAGGTGCTGCACACCGTCGGCGGCCGCGCGCTGGTCGACCACGCGATCGACGCGGTGCAGGGCGCCGGCTGCGAGCGCATCGTCGTGGTGATCGCCAAGGGCGCCGATCGCTTGCGCGCCCATGTCGAAGCGCGGCTGGGCCCCGGCTCGACCGTCGTGCAGGACCCGCCGCTCGGCACCGGTCACGCGGTGCTGGCCGCGAAGGACGCGCTGGCCGATTTCGCCGGCGACATCATCGTGACCTTCGCCGACGGCCTCTTGCCGGCCTCGGCGATCGAGCCGGTGTTCGCGCTGCGGGCCGACGGCGCGGACGTCGCCTTCCTGGCCTTCGACACCCAGAACCCGGCCGCGTTCGGCCGCATGGTGATGGGCCGCGGCGACGAACTGGAGCGCATCGTCGAGGCGAAGGACGCCACACCCGAGGAGCTGGCGATCACCGCCTGCTGCTCGGGCATCCTCGCCGCGCCGGCAGGCCTGCTGTTCGACCTCCTGAGCCAGGTCGGTTGCGACAACGCCAAGGGCGAGTACTACCTCACCTCGATCGCCGCGATCGCCCGCGACGCCGGCCTCTCCGTGCGGGTCGCCTTCGCGTCGGAGGACGCCTTCCAGGGACCGAACTCGCAAGCCGAGCTCGCGGAGGCGGAAGCCGCCTTCCAGCAGCGCCGCCGCCGCGCGCTGATGGACGCCGGCGTCACCATGACCGCGCCGCAGACCGTGTTCGTTTCCTGGGACACGCAGATCGCGCCCGGCGTCGTGATCGAGCCCAACGTGGTCTTTGCGCCGGGCGTCAGCGTCGAGACCGGCGCAGTGATCCGCGCCTTCAGCCACCTGGAGGGCGCGGTGGTGCGCGCCGGCGCGATCGTCGGGCCGTTCGCACGCCTGCGGCCAGGCGCCGACATCGGCGAGGACGCCCACATCGGCAACTTCGTCGAGGTGAAGAAGGTGAAGGTCGGCAAGGGCGCCAAGGCCAACCACCTGGCCTACCTCGGCGACGGCAGCATCGGCGCGGGCGCCAACATCGGCGCCGGCACGATCTTCTGCAACTACGACGGCTTCGACAAATACGACACCCACATCGGCGAGGGCGCCTTCATCGGCTCGGACACCGAACTGGTGGCGCCGGTCACCGTGGGGCCGGGCGCCTACGTGGGCTCCGGCTCGGTGATCACCAAGGACGTGCCGGCCGACGCGCTCGCCATCGCCCGCGGCCGCCAGGTGCACAAGGAAGGCTGGGCGGCCGAGTTCCGCGCCATGAAGCTCGCAGAGAAGGCCGCCAAGAAATGACCCCGCCAAAGATCACGCCGGACGAGCAGAAGCGCGCCGCCGCGGAGGCGGCCGCGACGCTGATCGACGCCAGCGTGCACGTGATCGGGCTCGGCAGCGGCTCGACCGCGGCGCACTTCGTGCGTGCGCTGCCGGCGCACCTGGCGGCCCGCGGCCTGGGCGGCCGGGTCTGCGTTTCCAGCTCCAGCGTCACCTCAGCGATCGCGCTGGAAGTCGGGCTGCAGATGGTCGGGCTCGACGAGGTGGGGATGATCGACCTCACCGTCGACGGCGCCGACGAGATCGGCCCGGGCCTGGCTTGCGTGAAGGGGGCCGGCGGCGCGCTCTTGCGCGAAAAGCTGGTCTGGGAGGCCTCGCGCCGCTGCGTCGTGATCGCCGACGCCTCCAAGCACGTCGCCATGCTGGGCCGCTTCCCGTTGTCGATCGAGGTCGAGCCGTTCGGGCATACGACGACGCTGCGCCGGATCATCGCCGGCCTCGCCGACTGCGGCGTCGCCGCGACGCCCCGCCTGCGGCTGACGGACGGCGGCGCGCCGTACCGCACCGACGGCGGCAATTACATCTACGACGCCCCGTGTGGCGTCATCCTCGACCCGCCGGGCGTCGAGGCCGCGCTGAAGAGCATCACCGGGGTGGTGGACCACGGCCTCTTCCTGGGCCTCGCCGAACGCGCTCTGATCGGGACCGAGGAGGGGGTGGTCGCGATCGACCGCTAGCGGCGGTTCACCCAGTCGGCAGCTCGGCGATCGGGCTGGTGAAGGCGATTTCGTAGCCATCGGGGTCGCGGATCACGATCTCGTCCAGGCCGTACGATTCTGCCGCCGGCTCCGGGGCGTCGCAGCCCTTGGCGCGCAGGTCGCGCACCAGCTGGTGCACTGACGGCACCCCGAAGTAGAGCACCGCCTCGGTGTAGTGCGCCCGCGCCCGGCGGGCGCCTGCATCGCCGCCGCGGCCGTTCAGCATCACTCGCACCTCGCCGGACTGCAGCGTCGCGTACATGAGCTTCCCGTCTGGCTCGTACCGGAAGGTTACTTCGAAGCCGATCAGGTCGCGCCAGAACGCCAGGCTCGCTTCGACGTCGGCCACGTTGAGCAGCGGCGTGCAGCTGGTGATCGTCGACATGCAGGCGCTCCGGTCTTCCCTGTCAGCAAAAGTGTGCGCCCGCGCAGGCGAAATCGAAAGCCGGGCGAGCTTGGCAGCGCGCCGCTTCCGGGCCATGTGACGCGCGTCAGAGGAGGACGCATGGCCCAGTACGACTATGACCTGTTCGTGATCGGCGCAGGCTCCGGCGGCGTGCGCGCGGCGCGGCTGGCGGCGATGTCGGGCGCCAAGGTGGGCGTGGCCGAGGAGCACCGCGTCGGCGGCACCTGCGTGATCCGCGGCTGCGTGCCCAAGAAGTTCATGGTCTACGCCAGCGAGTTCTCCGGCAGCTTCGAGACCGCCCGCGGCTTCGGCTGGGAGGTCGGCGAGACCAGGTTCGACTGGGGGCGCTTCCTGGAGGCCAAGGACCTCGAGATCGCTCGCCTGTCGGGCATCTACGTCACCAACCTGCAGAACGCCGGCGCGCACCTGGCGCACGCCCGCGCCGAGCTGCAGGACGCCCACACCATCAAGCTCGCCGACCGCGACAAGCCGTTCTCGGTCGAGAAGGTGCTGGTGGCCACCGGCGCGCGGCCGTCCACGCCCGAGATCCCGGGGATCGAGCTCGTGATCAGCTCCAATGAGGCGTTCCACCTGCCGGAGCTGCCCAAGCGCATCCTGATCGTCGGCGGCGGCTACATCGCGCTGGAGTTCGCCGGCATCTTCAACGGGCTCGGTGTCGAGACGACGCTGATGTACCGCGGCCCCAACGTGCTGCGCGGCTTCGACAACGACGTGCGCGCTCACATCGAGGCCGAGATGGGCAAGCGCGGCGTGAAGATCATGCTCGGCTGCGAGCATACCCGGCTGGAGAAGACTGCCGGCGGCATCAAGAGCTCGATGACCAACGGCCACGACATCGAGACCGACGTCGTCATGTACGCCACCGGACGTAATCCTTACACGGAGGGTCTGGGCCTGGAGAGCGCCGGGGTGAAGCTGGTCGGGCGCGGCGCGGTGGCCGTGGACACCTATTCGAAGAGCAACGTCGACAACATCTGGGCGGTGGGCGACGTCACCGACCGCATCGCGCTGACGCCGGTGGCGATCCGCGAGGGCGCGGCGTTCGCGGAGACCGAGTTCTACGGCCGCCCCACCGCCTTCGACCACGAGATGGTGGCGAGCGCGGTGTTCTCGCAGCCGCCGGTCGGCGCAGTGGGCCTGACGGAGGCGGATGCGCGGCACAAGTTCGGCAAGGTCGACGTCTATCGCGCCGTGTTCAGACCGATGAAGTCGACCTTCTACGGCGCGCAGGACCGCATGCTGATGAAGCTGGTCGTCAACCCCGCCGACGACAAGCTGCTCGGCTGCCACATCATCGGCCCCGATGCGCCGGAGATGATCCAGATGGCCGCGATCGCCCTGAAGATGGGCGTCACCAAGGCCCAGTGGGACTCCACCTGCGCCGTCCACCCGACCGCCGCCGAGGAACTGGTGACGATGCGCGAGAAGTACGTCCCGCCGGAGCTTGGCATGGGAGCTTAAACCACGATGGGGGACGTCAACTGGTTCGACGCCATCCTCCGGTTCGCTCCGATTGCCTTCGGTCCTCGTCGAACGCGAAGGCGTGCGCCGCATCGAGGTCTGGCGCGAAGGCTCGGACGGCATCTTCAAGGACCACTAGGGCTCTTGCGAATCCAATAAGCATGCGCTTATCATTCGCGCATGTTCGAAGCCGATGTCTTCCGGGCCCTGGGCGATCCGACGCGGCGGGCGGTCTATGAGCGGCTCGTCGGCGGCGAGCGCAGCGTCACCGAACTGCGCGAAGGGCTGCCGATCTCGCAGCCGGCGGTCAGCCAGCACCTGGCGGCGCTGAAGGCGGCCGGGCTGGTCGCCGAGCGGCGCGA
>Ga0134126_10001153_pt1 | contig 33491 bp, 24 predicted proteins | sample KB31752_FD_96881 | JGI IMG/M metagenome (GOLD analysis project Ga0134126, IMG submission 96881) | Terrestrial soil microbial communities with excess Nitrogen fertilizer from Kellogg Biological Station, Michigan, USA - KB3-175-2 | ecosystem: Environmental > Terrestrial > Soil > Unclassified ...
GAAACTCTCAATGCATCTGCTGCAGCTTTTGCGTGGCGATCTGGCCAGCCGTGGTCTTTGTATCTTTGTCCTTCAACTGCGCATAAATCTGCTTTGCCTGACCGGGATTGGTCTGCTCGTAGATACTGGCCAGTTCCAGTTTCGACTGCCCAACGGGTACTGCGGTCGTGGGATGCGCAACCAGCTTCTTCAGCATGCCGATGGCATCGGAAGTTCTGCCGTTCTGGCGATAGAGGCTGACCAGCGCCATGTCTGCCAGTGAGCTCAGGTTCGAGTCGCCACGATCTTGCACTTTCTTCAGTGTCGTTTCAGCAGCCGCGGTGTTGCCCATTTCCATATACGTCAGACCTGCGAAATACAATGCGTTCTTGCCCGCATCGGTAGAGCCGAATTGATCCGCGACTTTCAGAAACTCCCCGTTCGCAGCCTTGGCCCGCGCCGCCGCAGAAGGATAGGTCCGCACTCCAGGCTCCGCAGGTGTACCGGGCTGATCCACGGGAGCGCTGTAGACATCCATCGCGGCACCAAACGCCACCGACGCTTCATCCTGACGATGCTGATAGAAAAGAATACTGCTGATCACGATGGCCAGGATGCCGATAACAATCGCGGATACCAAGATCGCTTGCGATTTGTGATCTTCCAGCCAGCCTAAGGCGCTATTAGCGTGGTCAATGAGAGCATCGTGTTTAATGGCATGTCTGGTTTGCGTATCCACAGAATTAGGCCGGAGTCCTTCGCGGGGGGTTAGATGATGGCAGCCGCATAGGTATCGTGCTGCTCCTTCAAGTGTAGCAGCGGTAAAAATGGGGTGCAAACCAAGTTTCCGCTGAACCATGCCTTCGAGCTGCAATTGGCAGCTTGAGGTATCTCAAGGGGTAACTGGCGCGGCCACAACGGTATTTTTGACCGACAAGAGGCTCCGCACCAGGCGGGTTGGAACAATGGCCTGGAAGATAGCCCGCTTGTCCTTTTGCTCCACCTTCATACTGCGTACGAAGGCCTCCCAGTCGGCCGTATTGGCGTCCTGTGCGCCAATCGTGACGTGGGTAGAACGGATCAACCTCAGCGCCAGGTTCACCATCTCAACTGACTCTTTCGCAACGTTTGCATTGGGCGCAATCTCTACCAGCCGCAAATGCACCGACCCCAGGTATCGAATGGAGCCGATAAATGTGGCGCCTGCGGGCAGCGTCATCGGAAGGCCGAACATCTGGAACTGTACCCCGCTGGCGGGTTCAATTTCGCCGATCCCCCAGGCCTCCGAAAGTAGTGGCACTGCCGAGTAGTAACGCGACAGCAGCGTATCGCCAGTGAAGGGCGAGGCCGCAGAATGATAGCGATCGATGATGGAGTGGATCTGCTCCGCCGTGGGAGCATTCGACACCGCCACCAGATCGTAGCCCAGCACAACGAGTCGATCTGTCCGTCCCTCGTGTTCGATCGAGTAGATCTCATGCCCAGCATAGCTTTCACGGGCAGATGACTGCGCTTCCAGATAACTGGTCAGACGTTGTCCATCGAAGCGCCCCTGAAACACCTCAGAGTACGCGACAGCACCGTTGGGGCCGTTTGGATCTGCCATGCGATGAATTGCAAAAGCCGCCTCATCGAGATCGCGCTCAAATACAATCCCTGTGGAATCGATGAACTTTTGATAATCGGGATCATGCGCGACAGGGTGCCGATCAAATCGAGTCAGCTTGCGCAGAGGCTTCAGATTGAAATAGACGATACCATCAGCTTCCGGAAGAAGCCGTGCGACCTCTGGCGGTGCTTGTTTACGGAGATAGACAGCAGTAGCAAGCGCGGCCACCAGGGCCAGCACGATCGCCAGGCTTATCCATGTGCGTCTACGCATGAGAAGGCGCGGACCTCATGCGCTGAATGCGGAGAAGATAGGTGCGGGAACCAGGTATACGACTTCGGCCACTTGAATCAGTCATTGAAGTTGCATCGGACGATCACTTCCCCGCCTCGCGAAACACATGTCCGGGAACAATCCTGCGCGAAGGGAGAAACGTGATTCCGAGGATAGCATGAATCTCTCTCAGGCAGGATAAACCTTGTGCCATCTATGCGACTGAAGATTCATTCTGCAACCCGAGTCAACTCCAACCCCTGGCCGATCGGCAGCGTGACAGACGCAACAGCCGGCAGTGAACGCACATGGGCGACGTAGTCCGTGAGATGGTGCGACAGGATGTTATCTGCAACCACGATAGCGCCAGGACGAAGGCGCAGCATGTCGAAGAAGCGAATGTAATCCTGTTTTTCGCAGTCGATCAAGACAAATTCAGGATCGGTCAATTGCGGCAGAGTTTGCGCCGCATCACCCAGACGAAAATCAACAAAATCACTGAGACCCAGCCTGGCGATTGTCTGGATTGATTCGGCCTGACGAATAGGTTCAATCTCAAGCGAGATTAACTTGCCGTGCGTCTGTTGCGCAGCGGCGGCCAGCGCAATAGTGGAGATGCCGCTCGATCCACCAATCTCGACGATCCTCGTAGCGTCGACACCTGAGACGAGGGCAGACAAAAATTCAGCGCTAGCGGGAGCAAGATTGCGATGGCGTTCCGAAAATGGAACGTTCGCGCTATCCTGCTGCATCTTGCGAGCCCACAAGCGCTGAATCTCCGCGCGATGGATTTCATTCAACATTGCAATTCAAAATTCGAACGAGGAGCGCTAGTTCTGTTCTGCCTTCACGGCCGCTTCTGCTGCCTGGAATCCGATTTTGGAATGGTGGCCGTCACAGAACGGCTTGTTGACGGAAGCGCCGCAGCGACAGAGCGCGACTTTCTCTTTCCCGGTCAGGTCGTAGCGATTCCCCTCAGCATCAGTCAGTTCCAGCTCAGACAAATCGCCTGTCACCATGAATGGGCCATTCTTGAGTGCAACCGTTTTAATCGCCATTGATATTTTCTCCGTGAATTATATTGTGAATCGGTTCTGAGGAATGATACGGCCAACGGGTGAAAAACAGTCTGGCCCGCACCAGTAGATGCTGTACAGGCCAGAATGGTTCGATAAATCGCGGCGAAGTGACTACTGAAGAAGTGTCGGCTCGTCGCCGTTTTCTTTTTCTTCTGGTGGAATGACGACCGCCGCAGCGACCTTGTCCGGATCTTCCAGGTTCAACAGGCGAACTCCCTGAGTCGAACGACCCGCCGCACGCACGGTTTTGGTATCGATGCGGATGATCTTTCCGAACTGGCTAATCACCATCAACTCGCTTGCATCATCCACCAGGTTGATGGAACATACCTTGCCATTTTTCTTCATGGTCTTGAGGTTGATCACGCCTTTGCCTCCGCGTGACTGCAGACGGTATTCGTCGACATCGGTGCGTTTGCCATAGCCGTTTTCCGTCACTGAAAGAATCAGGCACGCACAATCCGCCCCTCCGTCGCTCTTTTTGCGCTCCTTGGGCGTGACCGCAACCCCGACAACATAATCGTCCTTCGTCAGGTCGATTCCTCGCACACCAGCCGCCGGTCTACCCATCGAGCGAACATCGTTCTCATCGAAGCGAATCGCCATTCCATCGTGTGTGGCCAGGAAGACGATCTGCTTGCCATCAGTAATTCTCGCTGCGACCAGTTCATCTTCCTTGTCGACGCCAATGGCGATGATCCCCTTGGACATTACGTTCGAAAAATCTTTCAGCGGAGTCTTCTTTACCTTCCCGTTGCGGGTCCCGAAGAAAATGAACTTCCCTTCTTCTTCCAGATTACGCACCGGCAGGATGGCGCATACATTTTCTCCGGATTGCAGGCTCAATAAGCTGGCCATCGCCTTGCCCTTGCCTGCCGCGCCGACGTCGGGAATCTCATACACCTTCAGCCAGTACACGCGTCCAGTATTGGTGAAGCACAACAGGTACGCATGAGTGGAATCGATGATCAACTGCTCAACGAAATCCTCTTCCCGAGTACGCATGCCGAAACGTCCGGTACCGCCGCGACGCTGCTGGCGATAGGTGGAGATTGCCGTGCGCTTCAGATAGCCTGAGTGTGACACCGTAATGGCGACCTGCTCGTCCGCAACCAGGTCCTCCATCTGCAACTCGGCGGTCTCATCCAAAATCTGCGTGCGACGAGCATCACCGTATTCCTTCTTGACCGCTTCCAGTTCCTTGACGATGACGCTGCGCAGTTTCTTCTCACTACCGAGAATCGCCTCATATTCTGCAATTCTGTCGCGCACTTCGCCGAGTTCCTTCAGCAATTCATCGATCGAAAGCTGCGTCAATCGATACAGCTGCAGTTCCAGAACCGCATCGATCTGGCGATACGTCATGCCGGCTTCGGCTGACAGATTCGTCGTATCCTTGTCCAACTTGATGACGATGTCTTTGCCGAGAGAGAAACGACGCAAATTTTCTCTGGCATCCGCGCGTGAAGACGAAGCGCGGATAATTCTGATGAAGGCATCCAGATTGTCGAGCGCAATCTTATAGCCTTCCAGAATGTGTTCGCGTTCGCGCGCCTTTCGCAGCAGGAAGGCAGTGCGGCGACGCACAACATCTACGCGATGATCCAGGAAATGCCGAATCGCCTGCGGCAGGCCCATTTCTCGCGGCTGGCCATTCACGACGGCCAGAAAGATCATCGAGAAGCTGTCCTGCATCTGCGTGTTCTTGTATAGCTGGTTCAAAACAATTTGCGCTTCAGCCGATCGCTTCAGCTCAATCACAATGCGCATGCCGTCGCGATCGCTCTCATCGCGTACGTCGCTGATGTCGTCGATGACCTTTTCGTTCACCAGGCTGGCGATGCGTTCAATCAGCTTCGACTTGTTTACCTGGTACGGAATCTCAGTGACAATAATTGCCTGGCGCCCTTGCGTGATATTTTCAATCGCAACGCGGGCGCGCATTAGGAAGCGGCCACGCCCAGTCTTGTATGCCTGATGAATTCCGCTGCGGCCATAAATAAATCCGCCGGTGGGAAAATCCGGGCCCTGCACGTGCTGCATCACTTCCGTCAGGCCGGCTTGCGGGTTGTTCACCATTTCGATGGCGGCGTTCACAATCTCGGTCAAGTTGTGCGGAGGAATATTGGTTGCCATGCCGACCGCAATACCGCTAGATCCGTTCACGATCAGCGTCGGGATACGAGTGGGCAGCACTACCGGTTCCATCGTGCTTTCGTCGTAATTTGGCGTGAAATCGACCGTCTCCTGATCGATGTCGGCCAGCATTTCTCCAGCAATGCGGGTTAGACGGGCTTCTGTATACCGCATCGCCGCCGGCGGATCGCCGTCGACGGAGCCAAAATTCCCCTGCCCGTCGACCATGGTGTAGCGCATGGTGAATGGCTGCGCCAGTCGCACCATGGTGTCGTAAATCGAAGCATCTCCATGGGGATGGTAGAGTCCCATAGCCTGTCCGACGACCTTGGCGCACTTGGTGTATTTTTTGTTGTACTGCAGGCCCATCTCCTGCATCGTGTACAACACGCGCCGGTGGACAGGTTTCAGGCCGTCGCGCACATCTGGCAACGCGCGTCCGATGATCACCGACATCGAATAGTCGAGATACGAACGCCGCATCTCCTCTTCAATGTTGATAAAAATCATGTTCGCAGCGCCGGGACCCTGGGGTCCACCAGGAGGGATTCCATTGCTGTCGGTGCCGTCGCTGCCATTATTGCCAAGAGGAAGTTGGGGGGGTTGCTCGTCTGCCATGTTTTGTCGCGAACCGTTCTTTTTAGAGGGTGAGCCTAAAGCCTATCCCGCGGCCGATTGGGACTCAATTCTGCGCGCCGGATGGAACGGAAGGTCTCCTTCTAGGATACAGTGTTTTCAGAGGTTTGAGCAGGTCTGAAGCAGTGGACTTGGTGACGCCTTATCTATTGATTTACGGGCAGCTATCTCTAGGAAACCAATAGTGGCAAACTTGCCAGCGTAAGGATGACCTGGGTGACCGCCAACGCTCCTGTTAGCCACAGGAACATCCGCTTCCGGCGAGACTCCAGCATGTCCGCGAACACCCCTCCAGTGAAGGTCAAAACGAAAGGCAGCGCCCAGATCCAAGGCTCACTGCGTACTCCCGTGGTTTCCAATGAAAGCAGAATCAGCGCCACGATCAGGGGCGTCGTGTTCCCAAAATAGCGCGAGCGGCGATGAAAAACATATAGTGCGGCGGCGGAAATTGTCGCAATTGTCAGCCCGGCGTTCGAAACATTTCCGAACATGTGCAAACTGCCCGCCCAGGAGAACCGCATGAAGGCATCTGCACTCTGAAAAACGTAGCTGAGGCCGTCCAGGTGGAAGGCATAGGAGGCGACCAGAATCAGGAATCCACCGGCAACCGCGATCGCCAGCACGGGCAGCACGATAGGCTTCTTATTTTCAGCAAGATACAGCATAAACCCAAGAGCCAGCAGCAAGCCCAGAAGGGCCGCCACTACATGCGCTGTGGCTGTCAATCCCAGGGCCACAGTAAGCAAGACCATCCGCAGGCGCCACTTCCTGCGCGGGCCCTGCATAGCGTGCGCCAACCCTACCGCAGTATAGAGAACTCCGTAGAGTCCCCACGCCGCGAGAATCTCATTGTTCGGACGGACGCAAACACGGATCATCTCCGGCGAGAAACAATAAAGAGTAAGCGCAAAAAAGCCGCCTGCATTTCCGTAGAGCCGCCGCGAGACCCACCAGATTCCGCCCCCCAGCCAGACGCCAAAAAGAATGAAAGGCAATCGCAGCAGAAGCAGAATGTTGCCGGCGAGGTGCCGCATTTCCCATGTCGACACGCTGCTGGATTGGCCCAGAAAAATGCGTTCCACTGTCAGCGGGAATCCGGCGACACGATACGCAAACGTTCCGTCGCTGATGTTCCCGCAGGATGTCAGATATCCAGCCAGAGGAGAAGGTCGCTCCCACAGCTCGCGACCGCAGCGTGCATACGCATAATCCTGCCGGGTCAGCGTCTGTCGATAAACCACCCACAAACACTGCAAGGCAAATACACACAACATGGCAGCAGCCAATATCTGCGGTTTGTGGATTTCAAATCTAGGCGTGCGCATGCGGCTGTTGCTGAGTTTACTAGAGAGCGATGGAAAACCACGCCTTACCGTCAACTACCGTTCTTTTCCGGCATCTAAAAACAGACGGTTGCATCATTGCATGTCTACTAACTGCTAGACTAATTCTCTCTCCTAAAAGTTCAGCGAACACGATGGCTGGCAAGGAATGGTTTAATGCCGAAAGTCGTGGTCATCGGTGCGGGTGTCATGGGACTGGCAGCCGCATACCAGGCCCTGCTGGACGGATGCGACGTGGACATTCTCGAAGCCTCCGGGGAGCCGGGAGGGATGGCCGCACATTTCGACTTCGGCGGCATCTCGATTGAGCGTTTCTACCACTTCGTATGCAAAACGGATCATCCTACGTTTGAGTTGATGAAGGAGTTGGGTATCGCAGATAAGATGCGCTGGGTACCCACCAGCATGGGATTCTTCAGCGATGGAGAATTGCATCATTGGGGCGATCCGATCTCTTTGGTGAAGTTCCCCGGAGTCAGTCTGGTCGGCAAGCTGCGATATGGTGCTTTTGTTTTCGCCTGCACACATCTCGATCGTTGGCCTGCGTTAGAAAACAAGTCGGCAAAAGAATGGATTACCCGCTACTGCGGAGAAGAGATCTACGACCGGTTTTGGCGCCCACTCTTGCATTTCAAGTACTACGAGTATGCCAACAATATTTCGGCCGCATGGATATGGACCCGGATCCGCAGGATTGGTAGGTCGCGAAAAAATATCATGCAGGAGGAGCTCGGCTACATCGATGGAGGTTCCAAAACTCTGGTGGATGCGCTGGTGGATGCCATTCATCAGCGCGGGGGCCGTTTGCACCTCAACACGCCAGTGAAGCGGGTTGTCACCGAAAATGGTCGCATAGCCGGGGTAGATACTGCTGCTGGGTATTTTGTCGCCGATCATGTTATCTCGACTGTCCCGATCCCCCTGATTCCGGGAATGATGCCCGACTTACCCTCCGATCTGAAAGCGCGCTATCAGGCGATTCACAGCATTGGCGTGATTTGTGTCATCTTGAAACTGAAGCGGCCAGTGAGCTCCCATTTCTGGATCAACATTTCGGAGGATGGGATTGAAATTCCCGGTATCATCGAATTTTCTAACCTGAGAAGGGTTGGAGACCACTCTATCGTATACGTTCCGTATTACATGCCTGTAACAAATGCGAAGTTTTCCTGGCCTGACGACAAACTTTGCGACGATGCTATTAGCTGCTTGCAACGGGTCAATCCAACTCTCCGAAGGGAAGACATCATTGACGTAAAGGTGGCACGCCTTCGACATGGCCAACCGGTTTGCGAACCAGGCTTTGCCGCGAAGATTCCGCCGATTCAAACCCCGATTCGCGGGTTGCAGATTGCGGATACGTGCTATTACTATCCCGAAGACCGCGGCATTGCAGAAAGCGTGCGAATGGGCCGGAACCTGGCCCGCGCGCTATAGAGCTTCAATAGATGAGCATCCCTGCCTTCATGGATAAAGCAGATAGATCCACTGGGTCAACGAGTGTGAGGCTTGCTCCGGTTCCGTGGGGCGAGAACTCTCACTCGCCACGGAATGCACTGTTTTGTGTCTTCACTGTGCTGGTATGTGCATTGCTCACCAACCCGGTGGCAAACATGCCGTTCAGCGACGAGTTCTCGTACGACAAAACAGCCCTGCAATTTGCCCATACCGGTCACATCTTTTATAACGGCTGGGCGACCGCCATGTTGGGATGGCTGATTCCGTGGGGCGCTCTTTTCATCAAGATTTTTGGCTTTTCATTTACCGTTATGCGGCTCTCGATGCTACCGATTGATGCCGCAGCCGTCTACTTGTTCCATCAGATTCTGCGGCGCTTCGGCATCAATCCTCGCAACGCTATCTTCGGAACTCTTGCCTTCGCCTTATCGCCAATCTTCATGCCCTCGGCACTCAGTTTCATGACCGACGTCCCCGGCATATTGATCATCTTCATCTGTTTGTATATGTGCCAGCAGGCAGTTAAGTCTTCGAGCGACAGAGCCGCTCTCGTTTGGCTCGTCTCCGCAACCGTCTTTAATGTCGCGGCCGGAACAGTGCGCCAGATTGCGTGGCTTGGAGCCCTGGTTATGGTGCCTTCCACTGTATGGCTGCTAAAGCAACGCCGTGGCATCAAGACAGCGGGAGTTGTGTTGTGGGGACTCACTTTTATCGCTGTTGTGATTTTTCTGCATTGGTTTAACAGCCAGCCATATTCTGTACCGGAGCGTGTAATCTGGGCGCGGATTACCTGGATTACGTTTCCTCATTTGGCCGCGCAACTGGTCAAGATGGTTCTTTGCCTTCTCCTTATCATTCTCCCTATCTCCGTGGCGTGGTTGCCGACGGCTCGCGGATTAAGTCACAGGGCGTGGCTGCGTATCGGCGGAGTCCTAGCGGCGTTCGTTGCGTTTGAACTTCTAGCAAAAGCAATGGGAAGAATGGACACCTGGCTCATGCCCTGGCTGATGTACTTGCTGCCGGAGCAATCCTCATTGCCTCCAGGCATATTCGGCACGCCTCCCGACGGTACGTTGTGGGTCCGGTTCTCACTTTCATTCTTCGTCATAGCCGTGTCGATCATCGCATTGGAACGGGAGTTGGAGCGAAAGCCACGTCGATCGACAAAAGAAAATGAACTGCTCATCGCCGCCATCCCTGGGACGTCGTGGCATGAAATTACATGGATTCTCGGACCCTTTTCTTTTAGCTATGTTCTTTTGTTGATGCCACGCGGGGCGTTTGATCTCATCCAGGACAGGTACATGGTGGGCTTGGTTCCCTCCATCGTTGTCGTCCTTCTCAAGCTGTATCAGGAACGGATCGGCCCCAGGCTGCCGGCCGTCAGTGTCGGCATGCTGGTCTTCTTCGCCGTGTATTCAGTTGCGGGAACTCACGATTTCTATGCCGAATCTCGGGCGCAGGTGCGGGCTATCCAAATGGTGGAAAACTCCGGCATCCCCAGAAAATCTATACAAGCCGGCTTCCCATCGGACGGGTGGGTCCAAATTGAAAACGGCGGCCACATTAACGAGCCGCGCATCAAAGTACCTGCCGGTGCCTACAATCCGAAACATTTCTCCAAAATTCATGTCGGATGTCGTGACGGATTTACACACTTTGCGCCGGTGATTGATCCCACATACTTCATCCTGTTCCCTTGGTTCAAAAATCCTACCGATCCCCCCCCTACCTGGTGTTTTGTTCGGGCCAACTTTCCTCCGGTTCATTACACCACCTGGTTACCGCCCTTTCACGAGTCGATGTACGTGGAGAAGCAGGCGCACGGTACTGTCCCTTCGGAGTAACTGCGGCGCTGGTTGGGGGCAGCATTGCATCGGATCGCCGCTCACGATACCATCCGCTTGAATGGACTTGAATCGCTCATCCGATCGCATCGTTTCCGCTGAGCCCGTCGAAGATGACCTCGCACTGGATTTGAAGCTGCGCCCTCAGCGGCTGAATGAGTTTATCGGGCAGCGCAAAGCGAAGGAGCAGTTGTCGATCGCGCTGGAAGCTGCGCGCAATCGCGGCGAGGCACTGGATCACGTGCTGCTCTCCGGCCCTCCCGGGCTGGGCAAGACCACGCTGGCCAACATTATTGCGAATGAGCTTGGGGTGGGTTTTCAGCAAACCTCAGGGCCCGCAATTCAGATTCAAGGTGACCTGACGGCAATTCTGACAAACCTGAAGAAGCACCAGGTGCTGTTTCTGGATGAGATTCATCGCCTGCAGCCGGCCCTGCAGGAAAAGCTGTACACGGCGCTGGAAGATTACAAGCTGGACATCATCATCGGGCAGGGGCCGGCCGCGCGCACGCACGTGATGGATCTGCATCCGTTTACATTCGTCTCCGCAACCACGCGGCCCGGGTTGTTAGCATCTCCCTTGCTGGCGCGATTTGGAATTCTGTTGCGCCTAGATTTCTACACTGACGAGGAGCTGCGCATTATCGTTCATCGCTCCGCGGATGTGTTGGACGTGCCCATCGATAATGACGGCGCAGCCGAAATTGCCATGCGATGCCGCGGAACACCCCGAATCGCTAACCGCCTGCTGCGCCGGGTTCGCGACTATGCGCAGGTTCGCGCCAACGGTCGCATCGACCGCGAGACCGCCATGGCCGCGCTTAGCCTGCTGGAAGTGGACGCACACGGCTTCGACGAAATGGATCGCCGCTTGCTGCGCACCATCATCGACAAATACGATGGCGGCCCGGTCGGCCTGAACACGTTGGCGGCGGCTTTGGCGGAAGAAGAAGACGCGCTAGAAGAAGTGTATGAACCGTTTTTGATTCAGATAGGATTTCTGGATCGCACACCGCGGGGCCGCGTCGCCACGCGACTCGCGTATCAGCATTTCGGCCTGGAGCCACCTCGCAAACAGAATCTTCTGTTTTGATTACCGTTGACGCTCGCCTTCATTCGCTTGAAACGTCCTTAACTCCAGTGCGATACCTCTGCATCTAAATATCCGCAGCAATCCAGCGCTCCCGCGCAGTCCCCTACAATGGATATAGGGCCAATGCAATCGAAACTGGAAGACAATTGAATCAGTTGATGCGCCGAAATGTATTCAGGCATTTAATTTTGCCGCTGTTGGTCTTTCTTGCATGCTGCTGCACTCGTACGTTTGCCTCCGACAATGCGGATTCAGAGGCAGTGTCGTCGTCGCTGCCATCAGCGCCAGAGCCGTCGCTGCATCATCCCACCGAACATTCTGTTCGCCATACCGCCCATGTTACTGTTCCCATGCTCAATGCCGAGCCCAAATTGAGTGACTTTTTGGTCTCTCCTCTCGCATCTCAGGCGGCCCGGCAAATGTTGCGGATCAGCCACTTCGTCCAGCGCTATCCCGACGACGGGAAGCCCACAAGCGAACCTACCGTGGCATACCTGGGATATACACACAAATATTTTTATGCTGCCTTTGTCTGCCACGACAAAAATCCCGGCTTGATTCGAGCCCATATGCTTGCCCGAGACAATCTTGGCGACGACGACAATGTCGATATCTATCTGGACACATTCCATGACCAGCGCCGCGCGTTTCTGTTCGAGACAAACGCTCTTGGCATTCAGTCCGACGCGCTTTACAGCGAACAAAACGGTTCCGACTACTCCTTCGATACCGTGTGGGACACCTGGGGAAAGCGCACGCCCTATGGATATGTCGTGCTGATGCGGATACCGTTCGCGAGCCTTTACTTTGCCAAGGCGGCTCCAGGCCAGACACGCACCTGGGGCATCATTCTGGAACGCAACATTTCCCACGCAAACGAGAGTGTGTACTGGCCGCGAAATACGCATAACGTAGCCGGAGTTCTGACTCAGGATATTGCCGCCGACGGTTTTATGAACATCGCACATGGCCAGAACTGGCAGTTTGAGCCTTATGTGCTCGCGCGCAATCTACGCCAATTGAATGACATCGATCCTAATAACCCATATTTTCAGCACAAGCATCTGCAGGCCTATGCCGGACTGGACGCAAAGTTTATTCTGCGCAACAGTCTCATCCTGGATGTGACCCTGAATCCTGATTTCAGCCAGGTGGGAATCAACAACCCAGCCACGCCGAATCAGCGTTTTCCTCCGTATTTTCCTGAAGTCAGGCCCTTCTTTATTGAGAACAGCAGCTATTTCATGACTCCCGTGAATCTCTACTACACCAACAACATTGTGCTGCCGCAATATGGCGCTCGCCTCACGGGGAAGCTCGGTCCGTGGGCACTCGGCGTGCTTGGTGTCGACGATCGCAGCCCTGGTCAGGATGTGCCTCCGGGAAATCCGGAGTATGGAACCCGCGCGCAATTCTATGTGGGACGCGTGAATCGCGATATTGGCTCTCTTTCGGATGTGGGAATTATTTATGCAGATCGGGAATATCAGGGTTCCTACAATCGCGCCGGCGGCTTCGACTATCGTTCGCGTTTGAAAAATCGCTGGACGCTCACCGGCCAGGCCCTCTCATCTGCGACTGTAAACCTTAGCAATGACACGCCAGGAGAACAGGCTTGCGAAAACTTGCAACTAAGTTGCAGCGGTCAGGTCTATTCACAGGAACTAAGCTACTCTGACTTACATCAAAACTGGTGGATAGGTTACAACGACACGTCGGCCGGATATGTTACTGATACTGGATTCTTCCGTCGCCCAGATGTTCGCGAACCGGACGGCTATTATGCTTACACTTTTCGACCAAAAAGCGGATGGATCCAGTCCCACGGTCCCAGTATGTATAGCGAACGAATCTGGGACCACACGGGATTACCGCTCGATTTCTATATCAACCCCGAGTACAGTGCGAGCTTCAAGTACCGGACTTCTGTATCCGCGAACATAGAGTTTGGGCAGGATCGTCTCCGCCCTATCGACTATCCGATGCTCACGCACAACGTTGAATATCACAGCCATACCAGCGGCGTGAATTTTTACAGCTCGCCTTTGCCCTACATCGCGATTGGCGGTGGCGTCTACACCGGCAGAACCATCAACTATTCTCCGCCAAACGATAGCGGTCCTGACCCGGTGAACGTGACGTCCCCGAACCTGAACCTGGAAATCAAGCCGATCGGGTCGGTCGACCTGAACAATAGCTACGTGTATACGCACTTCACGAACCCTTCCAACGGCGCCGTAGTCTACGACAACCACGAACTGATTTCCCGCTGGAACTATCAAATGACCAAATCGATTTCGTTCAATCTGATTGGTCAGTACATTTCAACGTTGCCGAATCCCAAGTACACCAGCGCCGCGAATTCCAAGGACCTGTTCGCCGATGCCCTCTTTACCTATTTGCCGCATCCGGGTACGGCGATCTACTTTGGCTACATAGGAAATTTTTCCAACCTGAATCGCGCGCTGTGCACTCGTAACCCCGACGGAAATTGCAACATCGACGACCCCATTCTGCCGATCACTTATTCCTCGTTGATGAACGATGGCAAAACCATTTACCTGAAGATGACTTACCTGCTGCGCTTCTAAGCGCGTTACTCCGCCGGCGCAACAATAAATTGCTCGATCTTTCCGTCCGGCATCTGATAGGTCGTCAACACCACGTGGGTGGTGGCAAACACCACATCGTAGGCGCGGAAGGTCATACCGCCGCGTGATTCTTTTGCCGTTTGGCGAAATTCAATCGGCGTTCCCAGCGATTTTAGGCTGGATTCATAGTCTCCCAGCGCTTGCGCATCGAAGTAAGCGTTGCAGTTCTTTGTAAATAGCGAACGATCGATCTTTCCATGCTGCAGCCCAATAAGTATCTGACGAGCCTGTTCTTCGCTTTGCTTCGATTCGCTCGGCGGCAGGCCAACCAGCAGCGCCGCGATTTTGCCGGCGATCGAACCCGCAGCACCCACGGCTTCCTGATTCGTGAACACGGCAATCGCGACTTTATCCTGCGGCAGCACCATGTTTTCGCTGGTAAAACCCGACACTTCTCCACTGTGCGAAATGACCATGTGACCGCCGCGCATCGATATCTCGACACCCAGCCCATAATGCGTGTCTTCGCCATCCTTCAACTTCACTCCAGTAAACATCTCCTTATAGGAGGCCTGCTGCAGCAGTGACTGGTTCATCATTGCTATGTCCCACAGCAACAGATCACGCACCGGCATCGCCAGCTCGCCGGCGGCAAACATCCATCCTGGGCCATCTTGCGGGGCTGGCCGCAGCGGGCCGAGCGCATAGCGAATATACCCATGGGCATCGGTCTGCTTCAGATGGTGCATGTCGGAGTTCATGACATCCGTCATCTGCAGCGGAGTAAAAATATTTTGCTGCAAGAATTCCATCACCGGCGTGCCGCTGACGATCTCCACAATTTTTCCGGCAATAACAAAGTTGGTATTGCTGTATTGCCATTGCGTTCCCGGATCGAAATCAAGCGGCTTCTTGCCCCAGTCGTCGATGATGGCGTCGGCTGTGGTGGGGTTCTTCATCCGTAGCATGGAATAGTCTTCGGCGTAATAATCCTGATAGCCGGAGGTATGAGAGAGGATTTCGCGCAGCGTCACTTCCCTGGCCCGAGTCAGCTCTGGCAGCCAGGTAGAAATCGGGTCGTCCAGTTTCAGCTTTCCCTGCTGCTGCAGCATAAGAATAGCGGTTGCCGTAAATTGCTTGCTGATCGAGCCGATACTGTAGCGCATCTCCGGCGTAGCATCGACCGGCGGATGCAGTTGAGCCTTGCCGTAGGCCTTCACATAGGCGATCTTCCCATTTGTCACGATTCCGACTGAAGCGCTCGGTACTCCGGTGGTCGCCAGCACTTGCTGGGCAACCGCATCCACCTTTTCCTGCTGATCGGCCGGAAGTGAATTCTGGGCAAGCGTACACACAGGCCCACTCGCCGCCGCAATCAGTAGTCCAGTCATTGCAACATAGTGGGCCTTGCGCGAAAGCAACATTCAGCAGTCATTCGATCTCCTTTTCAACCACGGTCCAACTCCAACCATACGAGCAGTTGAGCCGCAGCCCATCCGCGACGTGCGTGTCACCACAATCCTAGTAAACTAAACCGTAGGATATGAAGCCAACAATATGACAGAAAGTTCAATCGATTCGATGAATCTTCCTCTTACGTCCGCAATTGAGTCGGCGGCCAAAACCGCAGGCCTGGTCGTTTTGTCCACACGCTCAGGTTCCGATTTCAATGGAGCGCCGACAACTTGCTTCATCTTTGGACTGAGTGCCGACAGTGCCAGCGACCGCTCGCTGCAACTGGAGTTGAGCAACACCTTCGACATGACGCAGACGGCGCTGCTACCGGAATTGACTAGTTATCTGCGCGAAGCCGCGCTGCGCCTTCGCAATCCGCGGCCGGATTGCTATGTCACCCTGGCTGGATTGCCGATTCGGTTCGCAGATTTTCGCTGGCCGTTTCATCGCTCCACTTCCGGCTCCGACACTTACGTCGTGCATGGGATTGCGCACCTGGAGGACGGGACTACAAGCCCGCTGCATGCCAAAATTGCTGCCAGCATGACGGTCACCTTCGCGGACATTGTCCCCGCCCCCGAACAGCCCTATGCCGAATCGTTTATCTACAACGCGGTTCGCAAGACGCTGGACCGGGGCCAGATGGAATTGATCAAGAGCGGCAATCGCCAACCGGTTCCTGTCACTACGCGTTACTACAGCCGGTGGCAAAAGAAATTTGTCTTCGGCGACACCGACGATGAGGCGCGCACTGATTTTTTGGCACTGAAACTCTATTGGCTTTCCGGTGTGCTGGGAGACAGCCAGCCGGTATGGATCGTCGATCCCAGAGACGCACAGTATCTCAACGCCTCTACGGATCAACTGCAACACGCGGCAACGCTGTTGGCCAGCGAGGGATTCATTAAACTTGCGGCCGATTCGCAGTTTGCAGCCGCAACGCCGTTGCTGTTGCAGCGTGCCGAGCACTACCATACCGTTCTTGCCGATGCGCTGGCGATTACTAAGCCGGCATTCAATGAAGAAATGCGCCACGGACATACCAATATGTAAGCCACCTGTGCCGACTGCTTGCGAGCCCGCTTCAAGCGAGATCGCAAGCAGTCGGACACACGTTCTCTATTTTGCGTCCACTACACAACGGAATCCAACCGCGCCGGAACGATCATAGCTGGGAGCCATCAGCAGCAGTTTTCCGTGTTCATCGTTACGATAGGCCTGCGGAAAATACCAGATCGAGCCTTGCGGCTGGTAATGGCTTCCACCGCGCAGGATGGCCGCACGGGTGTGCTCGTCCGTGAACTCATCCGTCCACTGCCACACATTCCCGACCATATCCATCACGCCAAACGTGCTTGCCCCGGCAGGGTTTGCATCCACATTGGCAGCACTCGCCATGATTCGGCCCGTATCCGGCACCGGTACGGCATGTGGATTCCAATCGTTTCCCCACGGGTAGGTTCGGCCATCCGTTCCCTGTGCGGCGTATTGCCATTCCCATTCATGAGGAAGGCGTTTCCCCGCCCATTTCGCATAAGCGCGAGCATCTTCTAGCGAAACCCAGGTCACCGGCTTGTTCCCCCAGCCGTCTGGATACATTCCATTTTTCCAGTCACGCAAGAAATCCAGTTTGTCTTTCGGCTGATAGCGGGAAGCGTCGAGGAACTTCTTGAACTCCGCATTCGTCACTGGGTACTTATCGATATAAAACGAGTCGATGTGCATCTTATGCTCGTGAAAACGCCGCGGTATATCCTCCCATGGGTATTGCACGTCGACCCCGGTATCGTTACCTCCTTCGATCTCGATGCCTCGTACTTTAAAGATGTACTCGGCTGCGGGAATCTGGATCATGCCTTGCGGCGCGCTGGCTGCCGGCTTGGTTGCTGGAATTTCAACCATCTGTTGCGGCAGCGTTTTCCATTCTACGGAATAACTGGACAGCGATGTCGCCGTCATGGCCTTCATCGTTGTCATCAATTTCTGCATCGCGGCATCTGCCTCGCCAGGCGTTGCCAATACTGCGCCAAAGCCGTGCGCTTCAATCGGGAATGAAAGGACGTCGTTGCCCCCTTCGCGATCGGCCTTCAGTTCGATCCCGTGATACAGATCGTAGTAGTGCATTCCGTCCTTCGCAGGGACCGTCATCTGCCTTCCCGCTACATCGTATTCATTGCGGTTTACGATGGTCCACACCGTCTTATCTCCCAACGGCCAGCGGCTGGCAAAGATTCCGTAGAAGATGGTGGGATACATCGGCTCCCATCCTGGGCTCACAAGAAATGGAGCCACACCGCGTTCAATCGTCGCCATGCGTCTTGTGGCTTCTCCGTCTCGCGGGGTAATTCCGTTCCAGATGCCCCAGATGTTTTCCCAGCTCTCCCATCCGACCCCGTTGAAAAACGCGAATTGAAGATCGTCCGTCTTGTTACGATTCCAGCGGTGCGAGATGTTGACCATGTGGCGCGTCTCCAGCCACTTGAAACGGTCCACCTCCGGTGCAAACGGAAAGCTATATTGACCCCACGTCATCACATTCCAAGCGAGCGCTTCGTCCGAAGGCTGGCCCTCGGGTTCAAAGGCCAGCGGATGTCCGACTTTATCCGCAGCCAACGAGAACGCAAGCGGCACGCCATCCTGGGTGTCACCGTTAATACCATCGGCATTCAGTTGTTTCATGAAATCTGCAATCGCCTGCGGCCAGGGCATTCCCGGATCACGCGTCCCCTGGTCCCACATCATCATCGGAAACAGTACACGCACGCCCCGGCGATGAAAGTCCGCAATCATCTGTTGCACGCCAGCGACTCCACCTGGCATGGAACGCACCATATCGTGCTGATTGCGATCGTCAATTCCCATATTTGGATACGTGGACCAGACCAGCACAGCATCGATCCTGCCATAACGCTTCTCGAGATCATCCAGATAACGGTCCACTGTGTATTTGCCGGAGACCGGATCGTACAGGAACCGATCCTGCACCATCATCTGCGGCTGAATAAAGCTGGATTGCGTCCACTGCAACGCGGGCATACTGTAGCGCGCGCTGTCGTAGCCAACTCGAATCCGGCGTTCCGTGCGCCAATGCGTTATATCTTTCAGCCATCCCTCGTGCGTACTTTCAGGGCAGGGGCGATATTCGCCACCAAGCGCTAGATCGTGCGCATCACTGGACGTCAAACACTCAGGGCCAGGGATCTGTTCCCGAACCGGTGGATACTGTGTGTCTTGTCCTGTTGCTAACGGGCACAAGACCGCGGTGATGACGAGTCCGGCGATGATGACAGTGATTTGGGTGCGAAGACGAGTCATACGTTCTCCTACTGCAAAAGTTTCTGATTTTGCTGCGGCTCTCGTCAGCGGGCTTCTCGTCGAGCTCGCAAATTTCGGGCCACGGACTGCGACAACGGCCACCCAGACTTAAAAGGTCCGAACAATCGGCGCGAAAGCGATGGCACAAAGCCCCACAATAAAGAGAACGAACATTAAAGTCAGCAATTTCTTCGATCTCTGCGGCGCGCCTGCGAATTCTTTCCAAATAAAGACACCCCATGCGGCGGAGATCATGGTTGCTCCCTGGCCAATGGAATACGAAACGGCAGGGCCGACGATGTGCGCGCGCGACGCGACAAAGTTGAACACGGTTCCGGTGCACCAGATTCCCCCTCCAACGATGCCCCACACGTGCCAGCGAAATGGCGCCTGAAAATATACAGCCATGCCGACTGGAGGTTTGCCGTCGAGCGGTTTGCGCATCAACATCGCGTTGAACAGGAGTGCGCATAAGGCCGCTCCCACAACAAAATAAAACGAAGTGGCGTATGGGCCTGGAGCATGCGGCAGGCTCATCGCATGCGAAACCAAAGGATAAAAACTTCCCATCAGCACGCCCGATATCAAGCTGATCACCAAACCGCGCCGACTGGTCGCGCGATGTTCCTGTTCCCGCATACGATAGGCAAGGGCGTCACACACGATGGCCACCACCACGAGCGCAATCCCACCGAACAGCAGCAGTGGATTGCCGGCAGGCGACAGGATGTAGCTACTGACCGCCCCCACAATCAACGCCAACCCAATCGCGACGGGAAAGGCGACGGCGAGTCCGGCAATTTCGATCGCGGCAACCAATAGTAAGTTGGCAATGTTGAAAACAATTCCGCCGAGGATCGCGTCGATGACGCTGACTCTGCCTGCGCTCGCAACATCCGCTAAAAAACGCTGCCCGATCGCGCCTGCCGAACCTAGGGTCAATCCCCAAACGAAAACCCCGAGCAACAAGCCGATGACGTAATCCCAGTAGAACAACTGAAACCTGTAGGTAGGACAAAGCTTGACGGTGTTCGCCCACGATCCCCAGCAAAGCATGCTGACAACCATAAAGAAGAGCGCTATGGCATATGTCTCTGGCTGATACAAAAGTGGCTCCTGTGCGGGTAGAAGCAATCGCGACGACCCGGTGGATTCTGCGGGCCCATGCGCGAGGATAACAGCAACCAATGCGATGATCGCTTCTTTATACGGTAGAGAAGGACGTCTGTGGCCAGGATTGCGAAAGGGTTCTTCGATATAGGTTAGAACGCAAGTATTGACGGCGGCCCATTCGTTCGGCTCGCCAAGATCGTAAACCCGCAGGACCCTTACTGTAAGACCAGCTTGATCAAATCTCATGAAACTCAGTTAGCGCGTCCCTACGTTTCCCTACCCTCCGGCGCTCTTTGCCGCCGCCCCTCCGCATCCTAACTGAGTAAGAGCGAAATGCCTCAATGTCTGCCGGGTCGCCTCTTATTTCCGGCAACAAATCCATCAAGAACTCGTCAACCGGCTTAGCAAGCCCCGGAGGAATTATGTATCACCACATTAAAGAGCTTATGTACGAGGTCCATGTTGGGGAACCGGATGTTCGTTTCGGAAGCATGCTTCTGGAACAGTTCGGCGGCGCCAATGGAGAATTGGCCGCAGCCATGCAATACACCATTCAGGGTTGGAGTTGCGAGGACCCTGAGCGCAAAGATCTTCTGCTCGACATTGGCACGGAAGAAATCAGTCACCTGGAAGTGGTGGGCGCGCTGATCCGCATGCATTTGAAACCAATGAAGAAGAACCTGAGCCGGGCAGAGGAGGATCCGCTCGTTGCGATCACCGGTGGTGGTGGACTCAACCTGTTCAACTCCGCTGGCAATCCCTGGACTGCAAACTATTTAAAGATTGCGGGCGAACTGGATGTCGACCTGAGGAACAACATCGCCGCAGAAGCACGGGCAAAAATTACCTACGAGCGGCTGATTCATTTGACCGACGATCAAGGTACCAAAGATACCCTGCAATTCCTGATGACGCGGGAAATTACCCACATGAAAGCGTTCACCTCCGCGCTGGACAGTCTTGGCAAAGATCCCTTTTCCATTGGAAAGCTGCCGCCGACGCCGGGCGTGGTCGACGAGTACTACAACGACTCGACAGCCGAGGGTGAGAATGGAAAAGATGGCCTGGGATCATGGATTGAGCAGAATGGACTCCATGTTGTAGAGTGGCCGAATAATCCGGCAAAAGACGGGCAAGCCGCCAATGGCAATGGTCACCGCACCAAAAGGACAGCTACGATCGGCAAACGTTAAGCCTGCAAAAGCGAAACGAGGTCGGCAGAAGTGGTTGCTAAGGCAACTATGATCGGAGGGTCGCTCTGGCCGGAGCAAACTAGGGCGATTGCCTGTGCTTTCCCGGCTATTCCCTCCACGTCAGACTTTGGACGCCGGGAAGAGTCCGCAGCTCTCCAATATAGGTCGGCGTTGCTGCCTCGCGGGAAGCGGGCGCTGACCACCTCACCTCGCACTCGATCCCGGCGAGCATGTTCGGCGGATCGTACAGCGCCGTCCAATGGACTATGGTCAAGTTTCCCGCCAGCAATCGTTGGCGAATGTCGATTTCGGAAGCGGCTCCGGAGGAAAACGAAAGGTGGAGAGTTCCCCGACACTCACGTGTCAGGTAACGTTCGATCCACTTCAAAGCCCACAATATCGAAATCGCGATTATCGATGCCGCGATTCCCAAATAAATGTTGCCTCCGCCAAACAACAGGCCAAGAACAGTGACGAACCAAATGGTGGCCGCAGTGGTGACGCCGTTCACATGCTTTTCGCGTTTGATGATGACACCGGCGCCGATGAAGCCAATTCCTGACAGAATTCCCAGCGGCAGTCGCATCAAATCCATCACAATGAAGGAGCTGGGAAGCTTGCCGGCAAGCGGCAGCAGCAGGTTTACCTGTAGCATCGCGAACGTGGCCGCCAGGCAGACCAGCATCGTAGTGCGGATCCCCGCGGGACGCCCATGTTCATCGCGATTCAGCCCGATGATAAAACTGGCAATTGAAGCCAGAGCAAGGCGCAGAACGATCTGTTCCCAGGTGAGATGAAGCGGCACGGCCACGACCTTTCGTTAGCCTTGGAAGCGCAGCATTCAATTTGGAGTTGCTTAAGCGGAAGTATGTTCAAGCCGGCAATTCGGTCGCAGGCGGATAGTGATGTTGTTCGCGCCCTACGTCACTGTCGTATTTGGCGGAACAATGACCTGATCGCGACGGCCCTTTAGACCTTTGCCCAACCAATCTTCCGACTTGCCACAGTTGTATTCCCAGCAATTGTCGAAGAAAGTGATGCTACCATCCAGAGCGGCATGCGCAATGGCAACCGCCGCCTGCTCGTCTTTGGCCGCCCAGGTGGTAGACCGCCCAGGCCAAGCGCAGAGATCTTAGCGTCAGTTTTGCCGAAACGCTTCAGCGGCATCGATCGTTGATTGGCTATCGCATTTCCTCGCATGACTGAAGTCAATGTGAATGCCGGCTTTCTGGGGATAGCGATGCCGCACCTTCCGTCGAGCAGCTACGTCGCTTGCTTCTGCTGGTCGATTTTCATCGATAACAGGTGCTTGGCTTTTTCAAGCTCCCGCTTGCGAGAGGCGCTCAAGTTTTTGCCGGCTCGATTGATGTAGTACGTCAACATGCGCATGCCTGAAGCCGCACCCTTGGGCGAGACTTTCTTCGAGGCGAGCGATCGGGCGATGACGGGTGCGCTTCTGGTGAACAGGTCATGCGGTGGATGCGTTGAATCTGTGGTGACATTCTTCACCCATTTTTTCTTTGCCGTCTTGCGGCTCGTTTCCGTGCTCATTGGACGCCCTTTCACCTGGAAAAGAATATAGTGCCCCGCATAGACCTACAAGAGATAGGAGGTGCTGGCGACTAAGTCGGTTGCCCTTGCGGCTGGTGTTCCCTGTGACGCCGTCACACCAGGCAACTCCATAGTCTAGTATCGGGTAGCGGCCGTCCAAGGCAGCATCCAGTCCGACCTTGGCATCCAAACCAAAACGGTGGCTCGAGCTTGTAGCCCGTTTTGCGTTCCTTCTGGGGTGCATTTAGCGTAGATCGGGCGTCAGCGGCCCAGATTTTTTTGGAAACACATTTTGCAGCATTGATTCGATACTTTGGAAATCGTATGCACGAAAAACATACAATCACTCGCATTGACACGGGAATTACAGGCCTCAACGATATTTTGAATGGCGGGCTGCCAGATTGCCAAATGTATCTGATTGAGGGCTATCCAGGCACCGGCAAAACCACCCTTGGGATGCAATTTATCCTGGCCGGGATCCGCAGGGGTGAAAAAGCGCTCTACATCACGCTGTCTGAATCGCAGGCGGAGCTGGAAAGTTCGGCGCGATCGCACGGCTGGGATCCGGCTGATCTCCCTATTGCCGAGTTCATCCCGGCCGAGACAAGCCTGAATCCAGACCAGCAATATACCGTCTTTCATCCCAGCGAGGTTGAGCTTGCGGACACTATCCAAAATTTGACCCAAATGGTGAACAGAGTGCAGCCTGATCGCCTGGTGATAGACTCACTCTCCGAGCTTCGCCTGTTGGCCTCGGAGCCGGTGCGTTATCATCGCCAGTTGCTGGCGCTGAAACATTTTTTTGCTTCCCGCGACACCACGGTGCTCCTATTAGACGACCGCACCGGGGAAGGCAGCGATATGCAACTGCAAAGCATTGCCCATGGCGTCATTCGCCTGGAGAAGGTCGCTCGATCTTACGGTGTGACTCGGCGTCAGATCGAAATCCTTAAGCTGCGCGGCAGCGCGTATCGCGAGGGATTTCATGACTATACGATTGCTTCCAGCGGCCTGATCGTCTATCCACGCCTTATCTCCAGCGAGCATACTACTCGATTCCACGGCGAAAAAATCGTCAGTTCTTTACCAGCTCTGGACCAAATGTTTGGGGGAGGGATCAACCGTGGGTCTGCGACGCTGTTGATCGGTCCGTCTGGAAGCGGCAAGTCCACACTCGCCATGATGTACGCGTACGCTGCTGCAACACGAGGGGATCGTGCCATTGTGTACGTGTTTGACGAAGTGCTGCGCACCGCACAAGACCGAATGGCGGGACTCGGAATGCCGGTACAAGATCAGATCGATGGCGGAACGCTCTCGATGTTGCAGGTGGATCCGGCTGAACTTTCGCCTGGCGAATTTGTCTCGCAAATCCGTAATGACGTGGAAACAAAGGACACCAGAGTCGTAGTCATCGATAGTCTCAACGGTTTCTTAGCCTCAATGCCTGGCGAACATGACTTGACTCTTCATTTGCATGAACTCTTGGCCTTTCTAAATCAAAAAGGCGTCGTTACGTTTCTCATCTTTACCCAACACGGCCTGATTGGCGCCATGCAAACGGAAATCGACGTCAGCTATCTGTCCGATACAGTTGCTCTGCTTCGCTATTATGAGACGGAAGGGGAGCTTCGCCAGCTCGTTTCTGTTGTGAAGCAGCGCGTGGGTCAGCATGAAAGAACTCTGCGGGAATTGCGCATGAGCAACGATGGAGTCGAAATCGGCGAACCTCTCAGCAGCTTTCGGGGAGTTCTGACTGGAGTTCCAGTCTTCAACGATGGAAAGGATTGAACCAGGGAATGGAGCTATCCGAATGAGCTTGGTCGTACGTGTAATTGCGCCCACGGGTCGTGATGCGGAGCTTGTCGTCGGAGTCCTCCATCGGAACGGGCTTTCGGCGGAAGTGCGCGAAGATCTGGGGTTCCTCAGGGATCACGAGGAAGTAGGACCATTGCTGATCGCTGAGGAGGCATTGAAACCGATTTTCATGCAGCAGTTGAGTGATCGGATCCAACACCAGCCGGAGTGGTCGGATCTTCCCATCCTGATTCTGACCAAGGGCGGCCGCGACATGGCCCAGAGCTATCCCACAACGTACGACCACATGTTAATCGGCTCCCCGATTCTGCTGGAACGGCCGATTCGAACTGCAACCCTCATCAGCAGCGTCCGCGCAGCCTTGAGGGCGCGCAAGCGTCAATATGAAATACGCGACACATTGCGCGACCGAGATCGCGCACTTACTGAACTGAATCTTGAACGTGAGACGACGCAGGTCGTTCTCGACAATGTTCCAGTTGGCATTCTGCTCGCGGACGCCAGAGGCAACATAATCCTGGGAAATCGCAGCGTGGAGCGAATCCTACGCCATCCCATTTCCGAAATCGTCGCGCGTAAACCTCATGATCGATGGGTCGCGTTTCATCCAGACGGGCGCCGCGTCGAAGCGGAAGAATATCCGCTGCCGCGTACCTTGCGCTCCGGTCAACCCATCGCGCCGGAAGACTTGCTGTATCAGCGAGGCGACGGCTCTATTGCATGGATCAGTGTTGCCGCCGCTCCCATCTTTAACGACAAGGGCCATGTGTCTGGAGCCGTGGTGGCAATCTCTGATATTGACCAGCAAAAACGCACCGACTCTTACCTGCACCGCAGCGACGAAAGATTCCGGCGGCTGACTGAGCACTCCACGGTGGGCATGTTCATTGGAGACATTCAGGGCAGCATTTCGTATGCAAACCCTGCGATTCTGAACCTGCTCGGCTATACGTCGGACGAAGTGGCAGCGGGAGAGCTACGATGGAATGAACTAACACCGGCCGAGTTTGCCGCCGCCGATGCAAAGGCGATCGACGAACTTCGCGCCACCGGGACCGCAACCTCCTATCAAAAGTCGCTTCGAGCGAAAGACGGTCGGCTGCTTCCCGTATTGTTTGGAGCCACGATCATACCGTCTGCGAGAAACAGCGACGCATCGATCGAGATTGCAATGTTTGCGACTGACCTGTCCACGCAAAAGCAAGCGGAAACGGCGCTGATTCAAAGCGAGAAGCTGGCTGCTGTGGGACGTCTCGCCGCCTCCATTTCTCATGAGATCAATAACCCGCTTGAGGCAATCACGAATCTTTTGTATCTGGCTCGACGCAGCAGCAACATCCCGGCCGATGTCGCGACGTTTCTCGACAAGGCGGACCAGGAACTGCAGCGCGTCACCCAGATTTCTATCCAAACGCTGCGCTTTCATCGCCAATCGACCAAACCCCGCCTCATCACTCCCGAAGAATTGCTGGGGCCAACCCTGGCGCTCTACCATAGCCGCATCTCAAACTTGAATATTCAATTGGAATTGCAACACCGCGGCGCCGGTCCAATTGTTTGCTACGAAGGGGATATTCGCCAGGTGCTGAACAATCTGATTGGCAATGCGATCGACGCCATGCGTTCGGGAGGACGCCTGATCGTACGGACCGGCAGAACGCGGCTGCCCCGAAGCGGGTTTCCGGCCATCCGCATCACAATTGCCGACACAGGCCACGGTATTCCGCCAGCGGTAATGCGCCGCATGTATGAGCCCTTCTACACCACGAAGGGGATAAACGGAAGTGGGCTCGGATTATGGATTTCCCGTGGCATAATCGAGAAACATCGCGGGCAGATTCAGGCCCGCTCACGTCTGAGCAATGACTGCGGCGGCACGGTGTTCAGCCTGTTGCTGCCGACGAGTCCTTTTGAACAATATGACGAATGCGCCTGAAACACGCTTCCCGAGGCGATGGAAGGGAGGATCCCGGCGTCACGTAAGTAGTTGCTGAACGATCTCAATGCTTCTTGAAGTATTGAATTTCCTGTTCGTGCTTTTTGGCCTTTTCCAGATTCGGGAATGTTCCGAGGTTCCGCCGCTTGCCCGTCGACTTATCTTGCTTGCGTGAATATAGCCGGTATTCGCCGGATTTCAGTTTGCGAATCATGCAGGAATGGATGCGGCGAACGGGTCTTTTGTCGCCCAATAAGACGGAGGCCGATTGGGAACGAACCGGCCTTTCTCACCAACAAACACGAAAATAGGATCGCGAGAGAGTTATGACAAGGGCGAAAGCGCGATGGCACATCCTGCCTTGGCGAGTGCCGACTCAACGGCCGCGCCGATTCGAAGCAGTTTATGATCCTGACCGTTGGATGCGGCTACCATCAAGCCCACCGGAGCTTCCCCGGGGAGATGACAAGGGATCGACAGAGCGCAGCCATCCAGAAAATTGAAAATACCTGTATTGCGCAGCATCGTAGCGTTCGCCTGAAAATACGCGGTATCATCCGACACCAGGTCGGCGATGAGCGGAGCAATTCGAGGTACGGTCGGCAATAGCCAGGCATCGATGTCCGCAAAGGCGCGTTCCGCTTCAGAAATAATTCGGCGGCGAGTATTTACCAGTTCCGCGTATTGCGCCTGGGATATTTCTTTCCCACGCAGGATGCGCACCAGGACACGAGGATCGTAAAGTTCGCCATGCGTGGCGATCAGTTGGCGATGCCATTCGTACGCTTCAAAAGCCTGAATCCCGCCATTCGTGTTACAGTCTGGGATCTCGTCGAGTGCGGAGAAGTGAACTTGCTCCAGATTGCCGCCTGCCTCGGAAAGGATGGATACCGCAGCTTCAAATCGCCGAGCAACGTCGTCATCCAGATCGTTGAGAACGTAGCCTTGCAAAATACCGAGACGCAATTGTGTTATGTCCCCGGAAAGGAGAGGCGTATATGGATCTCCAGATAACACAGCATCAATGCACGCACAGCACGCGACAGTCGGGGCGATGGGGCCAACCGAATCCAGGCTTCTAGAAAGTGGCAACACCCCCTCGCATGGCACCCGACTTGCGGTTGGCTTGAATGCGGTCAGACCACACAGTGCTGCGGGGATTCGCAACGAACCGCCGGTGTCCGTTCCGATGGCCGCGGCGGTCATGCCGTCAGTGACGGAGATCGCCGCGCCCGAGGATGAGCCGCCAGGAATGCGGCCATTGATCCGGTCGTAAGGGTTGCTGGGGGTTCCATGATGCGGGTTGATCCCAAGACCGGAGAAAGCAAATTCCGTCATATTGGTTCGGCCTACCAGGATCGCCCCGGCAGCTCGCAGGCGTGCGATTGCGACAGAATCCTTTTGTGCTGGCGGCGCATCGGCAAGCACGATTGAGCCCGCCGGTGTCGGCTCATCCGCGACATCGAACAAATCTTTGACCGAAATCGGCAATCCCAGGAGCAATTCCTGCGACGCACCCGCAGCACGACAGCGCTTATCCATCGTGTCGGCTGCATCCAGGGCGGAGTCGCCGTCGATCCTGGTGAATGTGCTTGCCCCCTGCCCCGATGGGTCGACTGCAGCAGCAAGGCATGCCTCAACCAACTCGCGGCTGGTGGTTTCGCCGGCTGTGAGTGAGTCCATGCTCTCTTCGATTGGGGTTAATCGCACCAAGTGAAAACCTTGAAGACCTATTTGCGCACATTCTTATGCGTAAATGCAACGCATACGGCTAGAAAAAAGTCTGCACTACGTCGATCACCTGGTAATTGGAATCCAACACAGGCAGGAATCGCCACTTATCGAACGTCAAACATGGATGCGAAATATCTAAGCCAATCATGTCGCCCATACGGATATCATCGCCATCGGAAATTTTCATATAGGCATGCTGATCCATCATTCGGGTGAGTTCCCAGTGAGTAGGACATGCGCGAGGCGCGCCCTGCTCGGGCCGATAATGCAGGCTGGGAGTTGGCAGGCCCGAATCAAAGGCCGCATCACGTTTGCCGAGGGTGAGAATCGCTTTTTCTTTTTCCGGAATCGATTGGACATAGGCCCAAAGTTGCAAAGCTGGAAGCAGACCGGATTGCATTTTCTTCGCGATAGAATTTCGTATCAGGATCTGCTCCTGTGCTTTCCGATAGGCGCCCACATCATGCGTTAGATAGCATCCGGGCCGCAAAACAATCTCGAGCGGATAGCCGATGTCAGCGGCAGAAAAAACATCGGCAACGACGTCGTACCACGCTGAACCAGCGCCGGAAAGTATGGCTGGATTGCGATCGAAATGTTGCCCTTGGGCTAACTTGGCAGCCAACTCGACAGCCTGATTCAGAAACTCTCGGATAGCCGTCTCGTCCTGCAACACACCCTCATACAACTCCACTCCACAGATGGCGATAGCATCGCGCCACAAATGAAGCGCTGCTAGCAACTCATCAAGCTGCTGCGGATTGCGAATTCCGGCGCGACCACCTTCGACCCCCAACTCGATCAGGATGTTCAAGCGCTGTCCGTGAGCGGAGAAAAATTCTCCCAGGTGGGCCGCTTGTTGCGCTGAATCGGCGAGGCAGTAGAATTCAAATTCCCCGTCCCGCAATAGTCGCGAGACAATTTCTATATTCTGTTTTCCAACCAGCTGGTTCGCCATCAAAACGCGGCGCACACCATGCTCATACGCCACTCGCGATTGATGGGCGGTGGCCAGAGTGATGCCCCATGCGCCGGTTTGCAGTTGACGTTTGAAGAGCGCGGGAGCCATGGTGGTTTTTCCGTGCGGAGCAAGATTGACACCGTAGGATTGAATAAATTGCTGCATCCAGGCGAGGTTATGCGCCAATTTATCTTCATATAGCACTGCAGTCGGAAGGCTCAGATCTTCATTCAGCAAATTCCAGCGTTGCTCGACAATCTGCGGCACTGATAAAGAACCTTCCATCGCGCCCAGACCTTTATTGCACGCTCCCACGATCATTTCCGGACTATCTATGTCAACCTTCCCCGCGAAATCGGTTTCATCGTTCGCCATACGATTCCTCTCTGAAACTCAAATGATATAAGCTTTGGAGGTTACTGAAGAAAAGCGCGATCCGCGGATATGTACTCCGCACCCGATCAGGTAAAGAGCAGAAATGCTGAAGTGCGTTACCTTAATTCGAAACGTCGAAGTCGCCGATGGCAGCGGGAAATCGCCAGAGGTCGCGGACGTGGCCATCGATCGGGACCGCATTGTCGCCCTCGGAAAGCTGCAGGATCACGTCGCAGACCACGTTTTCGACGGCGAAGGAAAGGTGCTTGCGCCCGGATTCATCGACGTTCATACCCACGACGATACCATCCTGATTCGCGCCCCACAGATGCTGCCGAAGTTGTCGCAGGGTGTAACGACAGTGGTGGTTGGGAATTGCGGCATCAGCGCCGCGCCGGTCATTCTTCGCGCGGAACCGCCCGACCCGATGAACCTGCTGGGAGACGCCAGCGCATTCCGTTATTCGACATTCAAAGCTTACGTGGACGCGATCGCGACTGCACGGCCGGCCGTCAACGTCGCCGCACTGGTGGGTCATACCGCGCTTCGTAATAACCACATGGATCGGCTTGATCGCACCGCCACAAGTGCGGAGATTTCAGCTATGCGAGTCCAGTTGCAGGAAGCGCTGGACCATGGAGCCGCCGGATTGAGCACCGGCCTGGCCTATCTTTCCGCGAATTCGGCCTCAACCGAAGAAGTCATGGCGCTCGCCGAGGCGCTGGCGAGCACTGCAGCAATCTACGCGACGCATCTGCGAAGCGAGACAGAAACGATATTGCAGGCACTGGACGAAGCTGTTCGCATCGGCAGGCACACCGCAGTTCCCGTAGTGATTTCGCATCTGAAATGTGCAGGCATCGCCAACTGGGGACGCAGTGCAGAAGTTCTCGACTGGATTGACGATGCGCGAAAAAGCAACGCCATCGGCTGCGATTGCTATCCCTATGCGGCTGGGTCAAGCACACTGGATTTGCGGCAGGTGGACGAACGAGTCAAGATCCAGATCACTTGGTCAATTCCATATCCGAAAATGGCCGGGCAGACATTGGCAGAAATTTCGAAGGATTGGGGTCTGCCAATGCTTGAGGCTGCGAAACGCTTGCAACCTGCGGGCGCGATCTATCACAGCATTTCAGAGGACGATATGCGAGCTATCCTGCGGCATCCCGGCACGATGATCGGCTCCGATGGACTACCGAACGATCCCCTGCCCCACCCGCGTCTTTGGGGAACATTTCCGCGCGTCCTGGGTCGCTATTGTCGGGAGCTGAAGCTGTTTCCGTTGGGTGAGGCAGTTCGCAAAATGACTTCCCTGCCTGCACAGAGATTTGGCCTGGTGCAGCGTGGATGGATTCGCGAGGGCTACTATGCTGACCTGGTCCTGTTCGATCCAGAGACCGTGCGCGACGTTGCCACGTTTGATGATCCGGTACGTCAGTCCACCGGGATCGAAGCGGTATGGGTAAATGGCACTCTTTCCTATCAAGGGCAAAAGGTCACTGGGCAACGGACGGGGCGATTCCTGCGACGCCAGTCGAATGCGAGGCATCCGCAAGTTACGTTTTAACCAGCTGAGATCCAACAAATCAGGGAGGCAGACTTACATGAAACGCTATGGGGTAGAGGGCGGCAAGGGGATCGGCGGGCAGCATTTGCCATTTGCGCGAGCTGTTCAGGCGGACGGCTGGCTGTATGTGTCTGGCCAGGTACCAATGGTGAACGGCATCCTGGTCGAAGGAAATATCGAAGGCCAAAGCCGACAGGCGATCGACAACCTGTTCGCAATTTTGAACGAGGCCGGCTATTCCGCATCGGATGTGGTGCGCTGTGGAGTATGGCTCGACGATGCGCGCGACTTTGCCGCATTCAACCGCGTGTTCCGAGAATATTTTGGCGAGAACCCGCCTGCGCGATCCTGCGTTGCCTCCAGCATGATGGTCGACTGTAAAGTGGAGATCGACTGCGTCGCATATAAGTCGCCGACAAAGTAGACGGCCGGGCCAGCCATCGCCAGCCGCTATGCGGCGAAATAAATTTCTACGCAAACATCATGCATACTCCTTTGATCGCCCACGGAACCTTTCTTTTGCTTGCTGCGCTTGGCTCCGTCATTGTGCTGATCGTCCTGATCGCTCGATACAAAGCCAACCCATTTATCGCGTTGATGTCGGTCTCTATCGCCCTGGCATTGGTGACCGGCATGCCTATGCAGACCGTCGTGCACTCATTTGAAGCGGGAGTGGGGGGCACGCTGGGCCATATCGCCGTGGTGATTGGACTCGGAACAATGTTGGGCAAAATGATGGCGGAGTCGGGGGGCGCAGACCAAATTGCCCATACTCTGATCAGATTCTTTGGCGAGAAGCGCATTCATTGGGCCATGGTGGTCATCGGCTTCGTCGTTGGACTTCCAGTTTTCTTTGAGGTTGGTTTCGTCCTCTTAATTCCGATTGCGTTCACAGTTGCCAAGCGCACGCGCACATCGCTGGTGCTTGTCGGAATTCCCATGGTGGCGGGACTTTCAGTAGTTCATGGACTTGTTCCGCCGCATCCTGCTGCCCTGTTGGCGGTCGCGGCGTATCACGCGGATGTCGGCAAGACTATTTTTTATGCGCTGATTGTCGGCATTCCAGCGGCTATCCTTGCCGGTCCGCTGTATGCGAAATTGATTTCGCCGCACATTCATCTTGCGGATGACAATCCCATCGCTGCCGAGTTTCTCGATCGTGATCCGCACGGCAAGTTACCCAGCTTCACATTGACGATGGCGACCGTTTTGCTGCCTGTCTTTCTGATGATGATTGGAAGTTGGGCCGATACTTTCGCCCGTCGTGGCACGATGCCGAATCAACTTCTTCATTTGTTGGGCGGCGCCGATATCGCGTTGCTGGTTGGCGCTTTGATCAGCTTTATCACGTTGGGAAGTATGCGTGGATTCAGCCGAGAGACGATTCTAAAATTTACCAATGAGTGTCTCGCACCTACGGCGACCATCACGTTGCTAATAGGAGCAGGCGGCGGATTCGGCCGAATACTTCAGGACAGCGGGACCGCCGCGGCCATTGTGGATGTGGCGTTGCGTGCGCATATTTCCCTGCTGCTGCTGGCGTGGTTGGTCGCTGCGGCCGTTCGCGTCGCCACTGGCTCGGCCACAGTCGCGATGACAACGGCAGCGGGAATTATTGCGCCCCTTGCACTGCAGGTTCATGGAGCGCAGCCGGAATTGCTGGCTCTTGCGACGGGGTCCGGATCGCTGGTGTTTTCCCATGTGAATGATGGCGGCTTTTGGCTAGTGAAGGAGTACTTCAACATGACCGTAGCCGACACCTTCAAGACATGGACGGTCTGCGAGACAATCATCTCCTTGGTGGCGTTGCTGTTGACGTTGGCGCTGGCCAGGATCGTCTAACTACGTCCGAAGTACTCATATCGCCCAATTCCTAATGGCCCGCCCGACAAGCGAGTAAAAAAGAAAAGGACGGCAAAAACCCGCCGCCCTTTTGGGGTAATGAATCCAATCGAGTTAGAAGGATATCTTCGCAAGCAGCTGCATGGTTCTGCCACCAACTGTCACATAGGTGATCGTGGACTGTTGACCTGGCCCAATGTTAGAGTTCGGCAACCCGAAGCTGGGGTGGTTGAACACGTTGGTCGCATCGGCGCGGATCAGCAAAACTGTTTTCCAGATGGGAAAGTTTTTGCCAAGCGAGAAGTTGACGTTCGACAGGTGAGGACCGTACAGACTGTTCCGGGAACTGTTGCCGAAGGTTCCAGCGGCAGGTTGGGTGAATGCGGCCTCATTAAACCAGTTCCCGTCAGGCCCGACAGTGCGAACGTTGCCGGACCACGGGCTGACGCCTGGAACAACATTGGGGTATTGGCTGCCGGATTGAGCGTAAGAGTTGTTATTCGCAGTTACGACAGTGAATGGATTGCCCGATTGATATTGGATCGTGGCTGCCGTTTGCCAGCCGCCAATCAGTTCATCCA